>Ga0209098_1002796_pt1 | contig 15071 bp, 10 predicted proteins | sample AD_JPNHW1_MetaG_FD_184429 | JGI IMG/M metagenome (GOLD analysis project Ga0209098, IMG submission 184429) | Active sludge microbial communities of municipal wastewater-treating anaerobic digesters from Japan - AD_JPNHW1_MetaG (SPAdes) (version 2) | ecosystem: Engineered > Bioreactor > Anaerobic... | reverse complement strand
CCGGAAGAAGACGAATTGAAGGAATTTGTGGAAATCAACCTCGTCATGAAGCGCTGTCTGAATAGCTTGGATAGCGGCCGGTTCACGCATTTTAAGCGGAGCCTCCCATTGGTACCAGGGTTTTTGGTTACGGTTGGCCTTGATGGCCCGGAAAAGAGCGTAATCATTGATCCATTTAGAATTGTCTTTCAGAAAGTTTCGATAGGCCAGTTTGATGGTGTTGTCTGCATTGAGTACAAATGAGTGAAAGGCTTTCTTAAGGATCGGGAGACGGGCATTTTGTACCTGGTCGTAAGCAACACGCTCTTCCGGGAACGAAGGGAAGTCATCCAGATCGTCGGAATGGATCAACTTTGACCGGACCAAAAGGTTCAGGTCGATCAGGTTAGGGTTGCCTGCATGGGCCGAAAAACACTGGTAGGGGGAGTCTGCATAACCGGTAGGTCCCAGGGGAAGGATCTGCCAATATTGTTGTTTGGCTTTCACCAGGAAATCAATGAAATCAAAAGCGGCTTTTCCCAGCGTTCCGATTCCGTATTTTCCGGGTAGTGAGGTGGGGTGTAACAGAATGCCGCTTGCTCGTTCTTTTAACATAGTGTCAGTAGTTTAAAAATTAACAATTTAAATCATGCAAAAATACTATTTCCTGAGCCCATAGCAATGAAAGATAAAGGCTACTGGTTCTGAAACGGTCTTTTGCTCGTTCGTGGCTGATCTCAGAAGGAGGATGTTCTTTTTGTCTGTCGTAGTTCTGGCTTGTGCGGTAAGTCCCGCCATGTAACGTCGATCCGTCGGCGCTTCGCCTGCGCTGAAGTATATCGGCGGATAAATCTGGTTTGTGAAAAGTCCTGTACCCGGGAAAGCGGGAGGCGTACTGCCCCCGTTGCTTTTGGTCGGAGCTAATGTTGTCCGGCAAAGGATAACAGCTTTAAAAAGGTTTGGGGAACCGGTTAACGATTTCAACACGGGTTCCAGCGTGGCGTTGTGTCCGATGGCGGTGATCAGTCCTTTGCCGGTATAATTTTCACGGATCAGTTGCCGGGCCGTTTCAGCCAATAATTTCCCATCATCAGGTACCATGGCAATATAAAAACCACGGTCGAGCAATGGGATAAGGAGCGGGTCGAACACGGTCACACTTTCGGAAAATCCATTGTAAACACTCAAGAGGAGCAGGGGTGCGGTACCGTCTTGTTTTTCAAGGTCTTTATTGAAGAGCAAGGTCACCGGTATCGATTGGTCGGGGCCGATGGTAAGAAGGATAACCTTGGAACCATAATTTTCACGTATAAACCCTTTGATTTTTTTCTGCCACCTGATTCCCAATTTATAGTTGGCGAGGTCGTAAGTGTACATCGTGGGAGGGGTGAGCGGGCTGGAAAAGAGTAACCGGATCTTGCCGGATTGTTCATCGTATCCCGCGAAGGTTAACATGCCGCCCGGATCTTTGAACCCGATGCGGTTTTCTTTGGAGGGATCTTTGAGTGCAGTAAGATCTGAAATCCTGACACCAGCCCTTCCGTCTTTCTCCTCGAAAAGCAAGAGGTATCGCTGGTTAATGATTTTAAACTGTATGAGACGGGTACTGTCGTTGTAAACGACTGCGGGGAGCCAGTTTCGCGATCCGGGAGCGGTAATCCGGGCCTGGACCAATCTTCCGTCGGGAGCGTTAAGGTTGGTCATGATCCAGAAATAATCCATTCCATAATGATCGGCTTCGTACCTGATTCCTTTTTGTGCCGGCTCAATGAGCACTGGTTGACGAGACCGGAGGTCGGCGGGAAGAAAATAGATTTCGGTCAGCTCTTTGTCGGATGATTCTATGAAAAGAAATTTACCGGAAGCGGAAAAACGGATTGCAGTCTTCATCCTCTGATTGTCAGGTGCGAAAAGCACCGGATCATCCATTGCGGTCATCTTCTTTTCAGTACTTCTTACCCTTTGCAGGGAATCCACGTAAACCCTGTATTTCCCGTTAGGGCTGACCAGGGGATAGGTGGCAATTGCAGGAAGTTCTCCCGGGGGAATCGTTATATCTCGTCCCTCTGCTTCCCGTGTAAGGAGTTTAGCAAGACCATCCACCTGTGAAAAATAGGCGTCAGTGTAAAGGTTTTCCTCCAGTAAATAACGGGAAAGGAGACTGTCATTACCAAGCGCAAGAGAAGCAGGAACGGGGGCTGATGGTGGATCGGGCAGTGATCGGGAACATCCGGAAAGGATTGAAATCCCTATCAGCAAGGAGATCCCGAGGCGGAAAATGGAATGGTTTGCCATGGGTTGGATTGGTTGATGGGTATTACGCGGTTTTTTCTTTGATGAAGGTGGAACTTATGGCTGCCAGACACATACTGACACCGGCCATGACGATACAAAGGACAGGGTTATCAGCGAAGAAATATTTGAGAATGAGTCCGCTGAAAACACCGCTAACGATCTGGGGAATGGTGATCGACATGTTGAAAAGACCCATATAAACCCCCATTTGGCGGGGCGGAATGGAACTGGCTAACATAGCATAGGGCATCGCCAGGATACTTCCCCAGGCGATACCGATACCGATCATCGGAATGATTAAAAGATGAGGATCAGAGAAAAACAGGATCGAAATCAGCGAAAGACCGCCAATGGTAAGTGCCAGGGCATGGGTGTATTTTTTCGTTAATTTATTCGCCAGCACTGGTAAAAGGAGAGAAGTAGCAGCCGAGACGCCATTGTAGATCCCGAACAGGATCCCCACCCAGTCGCCGGCTTCCTGAAATACCGCTGAATTGGGATCTGTTGAGCCATAGAACCGAAGAGCTACGGCAGGAGTGGTGTAAACCCACATGGAAAAGAGAGCAAACCAGGAGAAAAACTGTACCAGCAAAAGTTTGGCCATGATGGATGGAACGAAAAACTTGGCTTTTTTCTTCACTTCCAAATTGGATTCCGGTGCTTCAGGCGGGTACTCGGAGGTGGAGAATACAGTCCATAAAATTGCCGCTAACAAAACGAATGCCCCGATGTAAAAGGACCAGGTGACATTGGGCGGAACCAAACCATGTCCAGAGGCGGTTTTTGAAACACCCATCCAGTTCCCGAGAATATAGGGGAGCCAGGAGCCTGCGACTGCCCCGATCCCAATGAGCAAGGTCTGTACAGAAAATCCCAGTGCATGTTGTTTTTCCGGAAGTTTATCAGCCACCAGCGCCCTGAAAGGCTCCATCGAGATGTTGATGGAGGCATCCAGAAGCATCAACAGCCCCCCTCCGATGAACATCGGTGGAAGGATGGAAGCCAGGTGCGGAGCATTGGGCATGAGTACCAGGGCTGTACTGGTCAGCAAAGCGCCCACCAGGAAATAGGGCCGGCGACGACCCAAACGGCACCAGGTTTTGTCGCTCATGTACCCGATGATGGGTTGGATGACCATCCCGGTGATCGGCGCTACAAGCCAAAACCAGCTCAGATGATGCACATCAGCGCCAAAAGTGAGCAAAATACGGGAAGCGTTACCATTTTGCAAGGCAAATCCAAACTGAATGCCGAGAAATCCGAAACTCATGTTCCAGATTTGCCAGAAACTGAGTGCAGGCTTAATCTTCATGGAAAGGAGGTCAGGTGGGTAGTTATTAGCCTCAAATGTAAAAACTTTCTCGTATTTTTACACGCTAAAAATATCATCTTCATGCGAAATCTTTTACTGATCAGCAATTCGACCAACGCGGGTGAACCTTATCTCTCCTGGCCACGAAAAGCAATCCTGGAATTCCTGAACGAATTCGGTGTAAAATCGACTTTATTCATCCCTTATGCAGGGGTTAACCTGCTATCAGAAAGCGTTCAAAAATCTTTCGATACCTATGAGGAGAGGGTCCGGGCGATCTTTCACGAGATGGGATTTGAACTGACTTCCGTTCACCGTGTAAAGGACCCTGTCAGGGCTGTGGAGGAGGCCCAATCCATTGTGGTCGGAGGGGGCAATACTTTCCACCTGGTCCGCTGCATGCATGAAACAGGCATCATGGTTGCCATCCGGAAAAAAGTTCAGACGGGAACCCCTTATATCGGCTGGAGCGCCGGAGCCAACGTGGCCTGTCCCACGATGAAAACGACCAATGATATGCCGATTTCTGAACCCCCTTCCTTTAATTGTCTGAATCTGATTCCTTTCCAGATCAACCCCCACTACCTCGATGCCAGTCCCACAGGTCATGCCGGGGAGACCCGCGAACAACGCATCCTCGAATTTCTGACAGTGAATCGTGAAATGACCGTGGCCGGACTGCGGGAAGGTTGCTTGCTGAAGGTGGCCGGTGATAAAATCACTCTGGAAGGGAACCGGTCACTTCGGATTTTCCGCCATGGAGGTGATCCGGAAGAATATAAAAAAGAAGACGACCTGGGTTTCCTTTTGAAGTAGCTATTGCCGGATGAACCTTCCGACACCGGTGCCACCGCCGGTTCCGAACACCCGCAGGAAATAGATGCCGGGCGCCAGTGACTCAACCGGAATCCTGACGATACGGCTGCCGGGGTGGTCGAAAACCATCACGGCGCTTCCCGTCATAGAAAGAATTTCCAGTCGCTCAAGGCTCTTTTTCGTTTCTATGATAAGGTAGGAGGCAGCCGGGTTCGGAAAGAGCCGTGTGATCATGTCATTTTCATCGATCCCAACCCCGCCGATCGGTGTAACAGCAATCGTTTTTACAGAGGTACCCACTGCAGAATCACCATAAGCAGCTTTCGGAGTGATTTCAAAAATTAACCATTTCCCGATGTCAAGGGTATCGATGGTGTAGGTGATCCGCCAGGAAGTATCGATGGCAACAGGATTCAGACCCTGCGCATTGTCGCACCGGTACCATTGGTAAGTGCTGATCCCTTCAGGGATTCCATTGACATTTTCGTACTGGTAAATCCCGCTGAGGATCTGTTTATGAATCAGCGTGCCCTGAATGGCCACATCGTAAACCCAGGGCGGGGTGGGTACATCGGGATCGAGATCATTGTAGTAACAGGAGTAAATGTTGGGGTTCCCCTGGAGCGTATCGTGAAAAGTGTAACTTCTGTCTGGTTTACCATCAAGTTCAGCCGATTCCCATGCACCGGAAATCCTGAATTTAAAAGCGAGAGGCCCCGAATGGAACCACGTTGTGTCGATATAGGTCGTAAGGGCATATACCGAATCTCCGGTCTGATCGAACAGGATATCATTGGCTCCCCATCCATTGAAATTGCCCGCCACATCGACAAAACCGTTTTCCGGATCAAAATGGTGGGCTTTGGCATAATATTGCATATTGCACAGGAAGGTCATTGCCCTTTTTGAAGGGTTGTAGTTGTCGAAATCTGCTGCCACGGTAATCACGGTATCGGGAACCCTGTATATTCGCGCGGGCAATCCCTGCAGTTCCAACCCCGCTGAATCAGCATTGATCCTGAATTTGTACTGGTGGATATCCCCCGGATCAAGGCTGTATACCAGGGCGTAAACCAGGGAAGTATCCACGCGCTGCATCGCCCGTGAACCGTGTACATCTGTCATCGTACCGAGCAGGGTTACCGAATCGGCAACAGGATCAAACAAACCTTCAGCGGCTGCATATTTCATGTTGACCGTGAACCGTGTATAATTGAGCGATTCGTTGTTCCACCATGTACTGATGTAAGTTATTCCCGGTGAGGCTGTCAGCGAGCGGTTGACCGTTTCCCAGGTGACATCATTGATCCGGAATTTGTAATGGTAGGTAACACCTGAGTCGAGCTCATCAAAGAGGGTACAAGAATAGGTGTAATCGGGGCCTTGTACCAATTGCATCGGAGCAATGCCCTGGTCGACGATCAACCAGACATAATCGGAATCGGGACGGAATTGTTGTTCCTTGACCATTTTAGTCATGTTGAGTTGGAAAGCAACAGTGCAAGAGTCAGCACGGTTAGCCCATGAATGTTCAGGAGCGAAAAAAAAGATCATGAAAAGGAAGATCACCAGGATTTTGGAAAAGGCAACCCTGTGAAAAGTCGGAAAGCGCATGGGAGGTCGGATTAAAAATAAAGCAACGACAAAGATAAGAAAAATCAGGGACCTCATCGTATGCGCTCAAATACCATGGCGCAGCGGCTGGGGTTGTACACCAAAAGGTGATGGGTGCCATCCGTCTCATCAAAGTTGGTGGTATGGGTCATCGTTTCATCCACCCTTCCGGGACCGCCGAAGACCGTGCTGTCGGTGCAGAGTACTATCCGGTAATCTCCCGGTTCCCTGACCTTAAAATCATAGCTGAAAATGGAATGGAAGGGATGAAAATTAAAGACAAAGAGCAGGTTTTTCCTTTCAAATACGAGGGTTTTGTTTTCAGGGTCGGTATGAAGTAAATCGGCATAAACCTCGCTGAAAAGGTGGTGATGGATCACCAGGTTGAGCATAGCCCGGTCGAAAGCCGCCAGGAATCTGTATTTCAGATCGGGGTTGAGGATCAAAGACCACTGCCTGCGCGCATACTGAAAGCTCCAGTTGTTTCCTTCACGGGGGAAATCGATCCAATCGGGGTGACCGAACTCATTTCCCATGAAATTCAGATAGGCCTGACCGCCCAGCGCGATCGTTATAAACCGGATCATTTTATGCAACGCGATTCCCCGGTCGATGATGTGACTTTCATCATTCCTGCTCATTTTAAAGTAGATCTCACTCTGCATCAGCCGGAATGCGATGGTCTGATCACCGACCAGTGCCTGGTCGTGCGATTCGCAATAGGCCACGGTTTTCACATCGGGCAAACGGTTGGTGAGTACCGTCCACATTTCACCAATGTCCCAATCTTCGTCTTTCGACTCTTTCAATATTTTGATCCAGTAATCAGGAATACCCATTCCCAGCCGGAAATCAAATCCTAACCCTCCTTCATGGATGGGGCGGCAAAGACCGGGCATTCCGGTGACATCCTCGGCGATCGTGAGGGCATGGGGCCGGGTGGTATGAACCAGTTTATTGGCTAATTGCAAATAGATCAACGCATCCCATTCCACTCCCTCTCTGAAATACCCGTCGAGATCCCAGTTACCCCTATATCCATGATCGAAATACATCATGGAGGTTACGCCATCGAAACGGAATCCGTCGAAATGAAACTCACGCAACCAGAACTTCAGGTTGGATAGGAGAAAACGCAGGACTTCCCGCTTGCCGTAATTGAAGCATTTTGAATCCCAATGGGGGTGGTTACCACGCGGACCCGGATGAAAATACTGATCATCTGAACCGTCAAACTGGTTTAGCCCTTCCAGGGTATTCTTCGCGGCATGGGAGTGAACCACATCCATGATCACGGCGATACCTTGTTCGTGCGCCTTCCTGATCAGGTATTTCAATTCCTCCGGCGTTCCAAAGCGTGAAGATACAGCAAAAAAATTGGTAACATGATAACCGAATGAACCATAATAAGGATGTTCTGCGATGGCCATCAGTTGCAGCGTGTTGTAACCGGAATTTTTTACATAAGGAATGATGTATTCGGCAAATTCGGTAAAAGTAGCTACCCGGTTTTGCTCCATTGCCATGCCAATATGACATTCATAGATCAGCAGGCTATCGAGATCGCGAATGGAGAAACGGTCGCCTTCCCAATCGAAGGGTTTGGGTGGCGCCCAGTGTTGCCCGGTGAATTGAACCCCTCCCGGTTCCTGTACCACCCGGCGGATATAGGCAGGGATCTTCTCATGCCAACCGGCTTCCGAATGAACCAATACCTTAACCAGGCTTTCGTGGGTGAAACGATCATGATACTTTTCATCAGGAAGAAAAATTTCCCATTGCCCGTTACGGTTTGGTGTCAGACGGTGCGAATATCGCTGCCAGTCATTGAAATCACCAAAAAGATAGATATCTTGCGCATGGGGTGCCCACTCCCTGTAATACCACCCCTTTTTCAAACGGTCGTAATTGAAACCGTAAAACTTCCACCCATTGGCGAACTCACTCAAACTTCCCCAGTTCTCCTCTATTTCCGACAGGGTGTTGCGATACCGTTCATATCGACCGGCGATCTCTTTTGCAGCCGGTTCAAGCCATGGATCCTTTTTAACCAAAGGGAGGATTTTCAGACCTTTTTCTTTTTCCATAAAACCTTTTCCAGTAAGGGCACCGTTACAAATTTAACAAGAATTCAATGATTATAAGGGAAATCAGAAATAGTTTTATATCTTTGAAAAACCAATTCTCGTTTTCTTTATGACCCGAACCCGAAACGGTCTTCAGAAAGCAAAGTGGATCATTGCCTTGATGACAGTGGTTGTGCTTGTTTTGCTGCTGGCATCCCAATTCTATTTTCGCCTCGTCAGAAACGAGGAAAAAAATCAACAATACAAACTTCTTTCCACCATCGCTGCATTCAAAGTCAATGAGATTTCGAAGTGGTTGTCGGAACGCAAAGCAGAAGGGGTTTTCTTTTCCTCAAGTCCCAGTTTTGTCGCCATGATGGATGAACTGAACACCCATCCATCATCGACTGCTACGGTGGAGGCCATGAAATCATGGCTTATCCCGGTTAAAGAGAACCATCTTTACAAACGGGTTTCGGTCTATGACCCTTCCGGAATTTTGCTTTTTGAAATAGGCAGGAAATTTACCTCGGATCAAGGATCAGAACACACGAAAAACCTGATGTCACATGATGCTATTCAATTCTCACAAATAAAAAAAGAACCCGGAAACAATGATTTGATTCTGGATTTGATCGTCCCGGTTCACCAGAAAACCCGCTTGCTGGGATGGCTCGTATTTTCAATCGATCCAGCCGAGCACCTTTTTCCTCTGATTGAAAGCTATCCCGTCCGCCGTCTATCGGCAATCAATTTCCTGGCTCAGTATTCAGGTGATTCCGTTTTGACCTTCCCTTTTGAAGCAACTCCTGCGACACAGGGAGATCCTTCCCGATACCTTGCCGGAAACGATACCCTGGCAAAGACCGTCCCTATGAGCGGCACCTTCACCAGGATTGAAATCCGCGATTCGAGAGGCGTAAACGTTTTAGCCGATGTGCGGGTCATACCCGGCACAAGGTGGAACCTCATCTCACGGATCGACATGGATGAGGTCTTACAACCCCTCAGAAAAAGGGCGTTTAATATCTTTATTTATATGCTGACTTTTTTATCCCTGATCGGTATCAGCATCCTTCTGATCTGGAAAAATCAGCAATTACAACAGTTCAGATCACAACTGGAACTCGAACAAAAAGCTACCCGGGTTCAGGAAAAAGTCGAGTTCATGAATGCCCTCGTTGAAGAGGTCAATGATGCCATCATCACCTTCGATAAAGACCTGATAATCAGAAGCTGGAACAAGGGCGCTGAAAAAATTTACGGGTGGAAAGCAGAAGATATGGTCGGGAAATTCGGAGGAGGAAGCCTTTCTCCCTATTTCCTGGGAGCCTCCGTCAGCGACATTTCCAAAGAAATCAACGAAAGTGGCGTATGGAAAGGAGAAATAGTACACAAAAGAAAAGACGGATCTGTGCTTTGCCTGCTCTCTTCCACTTCTCAGCATGTTGACCAGTCGGGAAAAGTACTGGGAATCATGACCATCAACAAAGACATCACGGAAGTCGTCCAGGCAGAGAAAATCCGTAATGCCGTCTACAGAATCTCTGAGCTGGCCCATGCAAGCCGCGATTTGCAGGAGATGTTCACCTCGATCCACGTGGTGATCGGAGAGTTGATGGATGTCCGGAACTTTTACATCGCCTTGATCGAAGCCGATGGCAAAACGATCTCTTTCCCTTATTTTGTAGATGAAAAAGACGCTCCTCCCTCTTGTTCCCCTATGGGCAACGGATTGACCGAATTTGTCCTGAAAACAGGAAAGCCCCTTTTGGCAAAACCGGAAGATATCCGTTATTATATTGACCGGGGCGTCATCGACATGATGGGCAGTCCCTCTGTTGACTGGCTGGGAATACCTCTCCGCTATGAAAATGAAACTTTCGGAGTACTGGTCGTACAATCATACGACCCTGAAATCCGTTACGGGGACAACGATAAAAACATCCTCACTTTTGTTTCAGAACAAATCGCACTTTCCATACAACGAAAAAAAATTCAGCAGGAGTTGGTTGATGCCAAGGAAAAAGCAGAAGGCTCTAATAAGTTGACATCTTCCCTGCTGGCCAATATGAACCATGAACTGCGAACCCCCATGAACGGGATCCTTGGGTTTGCTGAAATTTTGTGCAATGACCTTGCTGAAACGGAATTGAAATCTAAAGCAGAGAACATACTTCAATCGGGTCACCGCCTGATGAATACCCTGGATGCCATTATGGATCTGTCTTACCTTGAATCGGAAAAGGTTTCCCGGAAATTTCAATCGGTAGCTGTGGCAGGGGTAGTGGAGGCTGTTTGCCGGGTCTATGAAAGGGATATCACGTTGAAAAAGCTGGAACTGGAGAAGGAGGTACCTTCAGACCTGACGATCAACGGCGATGAGCACTTGTTTCATCACCTGGTCCGCATTTTGACTGATAATGCTGTGAAATACACCCACCATGGTTCAATCCGAATCACTGCCGGCAGCCTCCTGCGGGATGATATCGAATACATTGCCTTGGTTATTAAGGATACCGGGATCGGCATTTCACCTGAATACCATAAGTTGATATTCGAACCCTTTCGTCAGGTCAGTGAAGGATACAGCCGCCACTTCGAGGGGAGCGGACTGGGTTTGACCATAGCCAAAAAGATTGTAGATCTTCTACAGGGAGAGATATCCTTGAAAAGTACGCTGGGAGAGGGCTCGGAATTCACTGTCCTGCTTCCCGCCGCCACACGGCCCTCTTTCGTTCCTATTCAAGATTTAACGATGGGGAAAAAACAGCCCCGTACCAAAAAACTTCCCGATGTCTTGATTGTGGAAGACAATATCGTGAATGTCCAACTCCTGATGATCTATCTGCGGAAGTATTGTAATATCTATACTACCATCGACGCTGCTTCTGCCATCGAATTGGCAAAACGACAAAAATTTGATGCCGTCTTTATGGATATCAACCTGGGGCCGGGAATGGATGGCATCCAGGCCATGATCGCCATTCACGCCCTTCCCGGAAACGAGACCATCCCGGTCATCGCGGTGACCGGCTACGCTTCCTTTGGGGATCATGAAAGATTGATACAGGCAGGTTTCACCGAATACATACCAAAACCGTTTGACCGGGAAACCATTGCCGATCTGATGAATAAACTCTTTCCCAGAGCCTGAATTCAGAGCAATACTACCAGTACGATGATCAACGCAACAACCGGAACGACAATCAACACGGTCTTCCTGTCACGTGCGATGTTGGCATTCATGACAGCGATCTGTTGAAGACAGTTTGTATCTCCGGGCTGGTATTGCAAGGCAGCTTTGAACTCTTCCCTTGCGGAACGGAAAAGATCGATCTTAATGAAATGGGCTGCCCGCTCAGTATGTTCTTTGAATTTCAGCTGCTCATGGGTCAGGTTGACCTGCGGTTCTTCATGAAGTGACATGGTGATCTTTTTTCTTAGTTGAACTTATAAGTTAAACCAATCCCCAACAATTCCTTAAACTGAGTACGCGGACCGGCAGGCTCGGTGGGATCCGTCTGTATCATGACATCGTTGTCATAGATGAGCTGCGTGTTGATCGAGGCAGCCAGCCACTTGTTGACTTTCATCGTCAGAAGCAGGTTCCAGTTGACATCGATGTTACCAAACCCGTTGAAATAATCAGTGAACAATTCGAGTGTAGTGGCGAGGTTGATGGTTTTTGAAAGATCCTTGTTGAGGTCAGCCCTGATATAAGGGCCCAATTCGATCCGCAACTTTTTCCCCGCATCTACACCAAATGAACCGTGTGCCGATAAGGTATCATCGATCACGAAAGTAAACCTGCCCGATGAAGGCGACATATAAAGATAAAACCAGGGAGCCGGGGTATAACTAACCCCGATACCGGCTACGACATATCCCGGCGACATAAACTTGGAGATGGGAACGCTGTCGTTCGGGTAATTGAAGCCGTCGGTGAACTGCGTCCTGAAATTGACCAAAACAGTAAGGTACCATTTTTTATTCTTGTGGATTTCGTATCCATAAGCAGAAGTGAGCTCAATCTTGTCGTTGGTCTTCGTAAATAAAGTATTTCCGGATTTTCCCTGGAATTGGAATCCATAACCCAGATCAACGGTATTGGACCACACATGTTTCATTTTACGGTAGTTGGCTTTCAGGTTAACGAAAGCATTGAGACCCAGCGAATTTTGTCCACCGGAAGCCCAATTGGAAAAAGCAGCCTGCGAAAAAGCCAGATTCCCGGTGCCCTGAATCAGCCAATGCTTTTTGGCAGTATCTGCAGGAGCACCGCTAAGTGCCGCATCCTTCGCTTTGGCGACTTTCTCAATCTCCTGTGCCACAAGCAGTGAGGGTATAAAAAGTAATAAAATAGCAAACAATCGCGTCTTCATAGGATCGTAGTTTTTGTTAAACAATTATTTGTTTTTGAGCAGATCACGGATCTCGGTTAGCAATTCCTGGTCACGGGTAGGAGCGGGCGGTTCGGGTGGGGCCTCAACGGTTTCCGCCTGCTTTTTACGGGAAAATTTGTTCACCCCTTTGATCAACATAAAAATGGAGAAAGCAATGATGAGAAAATCAACTACAGTTTGCAGAAAAACTCCAATCCTGAGAACCACTGCGGCTTTGATTACCTGACCGTTGGAGGGATCAACCACGGCATCCCGAAGGTTGACCACGATATCTTTAAAATCAATTCCACCCACCAACAGCCCTACCGGGGGCATGATTACATCATTGACCACCGAAGCGACGATCTTTCCGAAAGCTGCACCCAGGATGATACCAACGGCCATGTCGATGACATTGCCTTTCATTGCAAACTCTTTGAATTCTTGAATCATTTTCATACGAATGGTTTTTAAAACATCACAAAAGTATAAAATCAAAACAATACGGCGATGGAAAATGGAGGTCATGAATGTCCCGGTAAAGGTTTTACCAAACCCAGAAAATGGACAAAATGCCCGGCCTGGTCATGAATGGCCAGCAGCGTCAAAGCTGCCCACACGACACATTTGTCTTTGCGTACATAGCGCTTCTCGGTATGGTAATTCGGGATGATACCGTAAAGCACTTTTTTTACTGCTTCCATGTCGGCTGCCAGGTGCTCAGCATGGGTGATCTCCTTGAAAGTCATAACGGATAATTCTTCTTCAGAATAACCAACCATTTCCCGAAAGGGTTCATTGGTACGCATAAACCTGAAATCTGAACCTAAAAGGGCCATAGGTAGAGGACCCTCATTGAAGATCCGCTCAAACCGTTCATTGCTTTGCACCAGACTGTCAGCTGCCACCTTCAGGGCCGTGATGTCTTCCATGAAACATACAATGGCTGGCTTTTCCAATGAGACATTGTCCTTCGAACCGACAAAAAAGGCACTGACCATTACCCAACAAAAACGATCCTGTTTTCCGTTAAAAACACCGATAATCACCTTCATCTCTTCCGTCTCCCCCTGCAACAACCTGTAAACCGGGTGCTCCTCGGACTTGAAATCACTTCCATCCTCGTGGAAAAAACTCCAGACCGGTTTATGGATTGAAGATCCGATCAACTTTTCAGATTCGAGACCCAACAACCTGCAACCTGACGGGTTAATAAAAGTGACAATTCCCTGGTTGTCTGTCAACAGAATGCCCGTCGGATTGTACTCGAAAGCAGATAACAATTCAAAGTGTTCCATAAAAACATCTCATTGGCCGGATGGTAAAAATAACGAATATTCTTCCTGTTTGCAAATTGAAGAGAAAACCGGCAAAATTCCCTTTGGAATTTTGTATCTTTGAAACAGGATATTTAGTTTATTCCACCTAAGATCTGTTGCGCCATGAGTTTAAAAATCATAAACATACGAATCTTTTTTTGCCTGTTCATGAGCTTCCTGATCGCGGAAACCTACGCGCAAATGGGCATCAACACCGACGGATCCAATCCTGATTCATCTGCCATGCTGGATGTCAAAACAACCACCAAAGGGGTTTTAATCCCCCGGATGACCCATACCCAGCGTAGCGCCATTGTCAATCCCATTGCAGGATTAATGATTTTTTGTACGGATTGCGGCGAAGGCAACACCGGCGTCCTCTCATTATACGCCAACGGTGTTTGGAGTAACTTTCAACCTTGTCCGGTCTCCTCCACTCCCACAGCCGGAAGTCATACTGCTTCCCTGACACAGATCATCTGGAATTGGAATGCCGGATCAGGCGCCCTGGGTTATAAATGGAACACTATCAATGATTTCGCATCAGGTATTGATATGTTGACCGCGCTGAGCCGGACGGAAACCGGGCTGAACTGTAATACAGCCTATACCCGGTTCGTCTGGTCTTACAACAACTGTGGAATTTCAGCACCTGTACCCCTTTCCCAATCCACACTCACTTCACCACCCGCCGCGCCTGTCGAAGGAACACACATTCCTTATTCCACGCAAATCGTATGGAACTGGAATGCTGTAACGGGAGCCACCGGCTACAAATGGAACACGGTTAACAATTATGCCACGGCCACCGACATGGGAACCACCCGTACCAAATCAGAAACAGGACTGATTTGTCATACCAGTTACACCCGTTATGTCTGGGCGTACAGCAGCTGTGGGGTTTCACAGGTAACGGAAATTTCAGCCACCACGCTGCTCGATCCGCCCGCAGCGCCAATAGCCGCAGAACATGTAGCCCAGCCAACCGAGATACAGTGGAAGTGGCACAGCGCCCCCAATGCTATCGGCTACAAATGGCATACAGACAACGATTCGACCACCGCCACCTTTACCACAGATACAACCCTTACCGAATCAGGGTTGACCTGCAATACCCCGTACACAAGATACATCTGGGCGGTTGCCTCCTGCGGCACCTCGCCGGTAACGGAAATTTCAGCCACCACGCTGCTTGATCCGCCCGCAGCCCCTGTTGCTACAGAACATGGTACACAGCCGTCTGAGATCCAATGGAAGTGGAACAGCGGCTGCGGGCGGATCAAGC
>Ga0209098_1002794_pt1 | contig 15075 bp, 13 predicted proteins | sample AD_JPNHW1_MetaG_FD_184429 | JGI IMG/M metagenome (GOLD analysis project Ga0209098, IMG submission 184429) | Active sludge microbial communities of municipal wastewater-treating anaerobic digesters from Japan - AD_JPNHW1_MetaG (SPAdes) (version 2) | ecosystem: Engineered > Bioreactor > Anaerobic... | reverse complement strand
TATTCCGTCATTTCCCCCGAAGGCTGCGCGGCCATCCTCTGGAAAAACCGCTCCCACGCCGACGAAGCCGCCGCCGCCCTCAAGCTCACGGCGCCGGACCTCGTCGAGCTCGGCATCGCCGACGAAATCATCCCCGAGCCTCTCGGCGGCGCCCATGCCGATCCCGCGGGCGCGGCCGACCGCGTTCGCGACGCCCTCGTCCAGAACCTGGCCCAGCTCAAGAAAATGACCCCCAGGCAATTGCTGGATCAACGCTACGCCAAATTCCGCGGCCTGGGCATCTACAAGGAAGGCGCCCTTCCGCCCTTGACACCGCCCCCGCTTCCGGAAGATAATGTATAGCGATTGACCCTAGGGCCGTTGCCCGTCACCCCCCATCAGGAGAACCCCCATGAAGAGCATCAAAGGCACCCGCACCGAAAAGAACCTGCTCGCCTCCTTCGCCGGCGAGTCCCAGGCGCGCATGCGCTACAATTATTTCGCGTCCGCCGCCAAGAAGGAAGGCCTCGTCCAGATTTCCAAGATCTTCGACGAAACCGCCGACCAAGAAAAGGAACACGCCAAGCGTTTCTTCAGCTTCCTCGAAGGCGGCATGGTCGAAATCCAGGCCAGCTATCCCGCGGGCGTCATCGGCTCCACCCTCGACAACCTCAAGGCCGCGGCCGGCGGCGAGCACGAGGAATGGACCGCGCTCTATCCCGAATTCGCGCGCATCGCCCGCGAAGAAGGCTTCGAACAGATCGCCGTCCTCTGGGACAAGGTGGGCATCGCCGAAAAGCAGCACGAGAAGCGCTACGACGACCTCTGGAAGAACCTCTCCGCCGGCAAGGTGTTCAAGCGCGACGGCGCCGTCGTCTGGCGCTGCATCAACTGCGGCTACCTGCACGAGGCCGCCGAAGCGCCCAAGCTCTGCCCCGCCTGCCTGCATCCGCAGTCCTACTTCGAACTCCTCGGCGAGAACTGGTAGACGCCCGCCCTCTTAGAAAACGAACCCCACGAAAGGAACGAACGACATGAAAGCCTCCGTTGACGCTGGAACCTGCACGGGTTGCACCCTCTGCTGCGACATCGCCCCCGACGTCTTCGCCATGGGCGACGACGGCCTCGCGCACGCCAAGGCCGACCAAGTCCCCGCCGCCGCCGAAGCGACCGCCCAGGAAGCCGCCGGCAGCTGCCCCGTCGGCGCCATCACCGTCGGTTGAGTCCGATGGACCGCGCGGCCGCCGTTCGTTCGAACGGCGGCCCTTTTTTGGCCTGCACCCGGCGCCGGAAGATTTCCGGTCGCCGCACCCGGCGCTCCGCCCCGTGAACCTTCTCCTCGGCATCGGCCATGCCGGCCACGGCGACGACGGCCTCGGCCCCACGTTCGCCCGGGCGTTCCGCCATCCGGATTGGCGCGGCATCGCCGCCGGCACCGTCCCGGAAAACTACACCGGCCTCGTCCGCCGCCTGCACCCCGATCTGCTCGTCCTGCTCGATGCCGCCGACATGGGCCTGCCACCGGGCACCCTGCGCCGCCTGTCGCCGGCGGACGTCCGCGCCCGCGATTTCGGCACCCATGCGCCATCCATCGGCCAGCTCGCCGACTTTCTGGCCGATTGCGCCGGACAGGTCGTCGTCCTCGGCATCCAACCCGCCTTCGTCGCGCCCGGCGCGCGCCTGTCCGCCCCCGTCCGCTCCGCGCTCAAATCGCTGGGCCGCCGGCTTGCTTCCGGCCAGCTGCCGCCGTAAACTGGCGCCATAGAGAAGGAGCTGCGCCATGAAGATGCTTGCCGCCCTCGATCTGGCCGAAACCTCGCGCGACGTGCTGCGCGAAGCGCGCAACTGGTCCCACCGCCTTTTCGCCGAACTTTTCCTCATCCACGTGGCCGATCCCGATCCCGACTTCGTCGGCTACGGCGCCGGGCCCGAAAGCGTGCGGCTCGCCGTGGCCCACAAATTCACCCGCGCCCATCGGCAGCTGGAAGACCTCGCCGTGGAACTACGCAAGGACGGCGTGAACGCAACGGCCCTGTTGATCCAAGGCGCGACCGCCGAAACGATCCTGCGCGAGGCCGACCGCCTCGCCGCGGACGTGATCGTCATGGGCACGCGCGTCCACGGCGCGCTGCGCGAACTGCTGCTCGGCAGTGTCAGCAAGCAGGTTCTCGCCCGCTCTTCGCGACCGGTCCTGCTCGTGCCGCCGCACGACCTGCCCCAGCCCTGAGAGGCCGCCCGCGAAATTCCCGCCGCGCAAACGATCATGCGCGGCGGGAAATCGAAGCGGCCGGCGGAATCCGGGCCTAAAACGTCCAGTCGGCCTGCAGGACGACGTTGCGGCCGGGTTCGTTCACGCCGGAACCATGAATGCGGTAGTCCTCGTCCGTCGCGTTTTCCAGCGCCAGCGTCAACTGCAGATCCTCCGCCACGGTCCAGCCGCCGCGCAGCGCCAGCGTCGCATAGTCCGGCGTGCCGCCCGGCGGAATGCGCTGCGTGTCGCGCTCGTCGTCCGCCGAAAGATGGTCGGCTTCGGCGGCGGCATCCACCGCCGTCTCCAGCCAGAACGCCTGGCCGACCGGCTGCCAGCGGACCGCGGCCTGGCCGGTCAAGGGCATCAGGCGGCTGAGATAGTCCCGCTCCTCCACCGGATCGGACGTCGGATAGGCATCCACCTTCCCGTCCATCCAGGCCCCTTGCAGGCGCATGTGCCAATCTTCGGCCACTTGGCAGCCCAACGTCAGCTCCACGCCGGTGACGTAGCCGTTGCCGGCGTTCTTCTTCGTCACTTCCCGCAGGTCGTCGATGATCGCGCCCGTCGGGGCGCGCACGATCATGTCCTCGATCCACGTGTAGTAGCCCGCCAGTTCGGCCGAAAAGCGGCCGTCGTCGTAGCGCGCGCCGATTTCCGAGGAAACGAAGCGTTCCGGATCGAGGTCGTCCACCGGCGTTTCGATCTCGTCCGACCGCGCGGTGTCCAGTCGCGTCAGGTCGGACAGATTCGGCGCGCGGAATCCCTGCGACACGCCCGCGTACACGGCGTGCCGGCGCGCGGCGCCGAACGGCGCCAGCGCCCGCAGCGATCCCACCACGGTGTCCCAATCGTCCGCGCGCGACGTCGCCGCGCCGGAGACGGGATCCTGGACGCGATCCGCGTCCAGCGCCGCGTAGGTGTAGCGCACGCCGGGCGTCAGCTCGAGGGCCTCGCCGCAGAGCGGCAGCGTGTTTTGGACGAACGCGCCCAGCAGATCGTAGGACGCGTCGTCGGCCACGGGGCCCTGCACGTCGGTCTTCACGGAACCGTCGGTCTTGACGTGGCGGCCGTAGGAATCCACCTCGTCGCGATAATAGTCCACCCCGTAGACCCAGCGCCCAAAATCGCTCTCGCTTTCCAGTTCGAGGGAGGCGCCCCACGTCGTCACGTCGAATCCGGTTTCGTCCCGGCGGCCATCCGCGCGCAGGCGGTGCAAATCCTCGTCTTGCGCCTGCCGCGACAAGGTCAGCCGATAGGCGTCGATGCCGCCGGACCGCCCCGCGCTCGCCAGCCGCAGATAGGTCAGCGCCCGATCCTGGTCGTAGGCGTGGCACTGGTCGTCGCCGGCCTTGAGTCCTTCCCAATCGATGCCGTAAAAGGTCTTGTGCGTGCGCCACGCGTCGTCTTGATCGACCTGCTGATGCGCCAGGGTCAGCGTCGTTTCGTCGGAAAGATCGTAATCGGCGCGCAGGTCGAAATCCACTTCATCGTAGCCGGTATGCCGTTGGCGACCCACTTCGTCGCCGCCGCGCACGTCGTTGAACTTCTTCCAGGTGGCGCCGGCAACAAAACCCAGTTTTTCCGTCGCCCGGGCCCGCACGCCCGCCCGCGCTTGGAGCGATTCGTCCGCCGAGGCGGCGCGCAGGCCCAGCGTGCGCTCCCAGGTCGGCTGCCCCGTCCAATCCGGCGGCGCCAACGTCAAGGCGTTCACCGCCCCGCCCACCGCATCGCTGCCGTAGAGCACGGACGCCGGTCCCATCGCGGCTTCATAGCGATCCACCGACCACGGATCCACGGTGTTCCAATACTGGTTGGGCCCCTCGCGGAAGGTGGAGTTGTTGAGCCGGATGCCTTCCACCATCATCAGCGTGCGAAAACCCGTGAATCCGCGCAGGTAGGGCGAACCTTGGCCGTAGCCGGTCTTCTGGACCATCACCGACGGCAAATCCCGCAACGCATCGGGCGTCGTGCGCGGCGCAGCCTGCTGCCGCGCGTCGCGATCCACCACGTGGAGGGTGCCGGGCACTTCGGCGAGCGGCGTCGGCGCGCGCGTCGCCGTCACCACCACTTCGGGCAACATCGCCACCTCGCCGGCCGTGGCCGTCGATTTCTCGGCCCCCGCCGCGCCCCCCGTCGTCAACACCGCCATCGCCGCCAACGCCCGCGCCATTTCCCGCCATCCGTCGCACTGCCTCATGTCGTTCCTCCTCGTTTTCCGAATTGCCGTTTAGTATATATGAACGACGGAATTTCATGGATTGTTCATTTTTCAAATGCAAAACGCAAATCCGGTGCCGCCGGCATCTCGTCGTGCCCAAGGGATTCCCCAACGGCTGCGGTCGCGCATCCCGACCGGTCCGCCGTTCGCTTCGCAACCGGCTTGCGGCCCCGCTGGGCGCCGTTCTTCTGCACGTCGCGTTCATCGCCTTTCTCTTCCAAGTCCAGACCATGCGGGCCGAGTACGGCGCGCAGGTCGCGGACGAATCGGAGTGGACTTGGCTGCCCGAAGTCACGTTGCTTGCATCGGCGCCGTCCGTGCCGCCGGCGCCCGAACCGCCGCCGCCCCCTGAACCGCTTCCGCCGCCGCCGGCGCCCCCGCCGGCCGAACCGGTCCTCCCCACTCCGCCCCCGCCGCCGCTGGAATCCGAAATCGCACCGGAAATTCCACCGCCGTTTCCCGAACCCGAGCCGCCCCCGGCGCCCGAACCGCCGCCGCTGGCGACGGAAGTCGTGGCTTCGACGAATGGCCCGGATGCCTGGACGCAGGTTCGTTCCGAAGTTTTGGCCGCGTTGCACTATCCAGTGCCGGCGCGCCGCCACAACGTCGAGGGCACCGTCCATCTGCGCTTGGAACTGGATGAAGACGGAAACGTCGCGGCCTTGGACGTCCAGCCCCCCCGCACGGCGCGTACGCTGGACGAAGCCGTGCTCGCGGCGGTGCGACGCACCGCTCCGTTCCCCGACGCCGGCGCCGCCATTCGCCGCGGCGCCATCCCGCCCATTGCGGAATTTCCCATACGCTTCGAACTGCGCAAGGATTCCCCTTGATCCATCCGATTCCGCGGCCTGTACCGGGAGCGGCCCGCGCGCCTTTCGCCTTGCCCGGCGCCGCGCGAAGACCTAGCCTGTTGCCACCATGACGTCGCCCCTCTCCCTGACCATCGTCGGCGCCGGTCCCGCCGGCTATCCCGCCGCCTTCCTCGCCGCCGACTTCGGCCTGGCGGTCACGTTGATCGATTCGGCCCCCGCTCTCGGCGGCACCTGCCTGCACCGCGGCTGCATCCCGTCCAAGTCCCTCCTCCATGCCGCGCGCCTGCTCGCCGACGCCCGCGAAGCCGCGGCCGTCGGCCTCGATTTCGCCCCGCCCGCGATCCAGCTTGAAAAATTGCGCGCGTGGAAGGAATCCGTCACCGACCGCCTCGCGCAGGGCTTGGTCCAGCTTGCCAAGGCGCGCGGCGTCCGCGTCGTTCAGGCCCGCTCCGCCTTCGCGTCGCCGACGCAATTGCGCCTGGCCGCGCCCGACAGCTCCGCCGCGACGCACGATTTCGAAACGCTGCTGCTGGCCACCGGCTCCGTCCCGGCCCGTCCCGCCGCCTTCCCCACCGACCATCCGCACCTGTGGGATTCCACCGCGGCGCTCGCCTTGGCCGAAATCCCCGAAACCCTCCTCGTCGTGGGCGGCGGCTACATCGGCCTCGAACTGGGCTCGGTCTACGCCGCGCTCGGCGCCCGCGTCACCGTCGTCGAAATGACCGGCGGCCTCCTGCCCGGCGCCGACCGCGACCTGATCGTGCCCCTCGCCAAGCGCCTGCGCGGCCTTTTCCAGGACATCCACCTCAACACCTGCGTCGCCGGCATCGCCGACGATCCCGCCGGCCTGCGCGTGACCCTCGAAAACGCCAAAACCGGCGAAACCCGCACAGAAACGTTCGCCAAGGTCCTCGTCGCCGTCGGCCGCCGACCCTTTGCCAACGGGCTCGATCTGGAAAAAGCCGGGATCGCCCTGACCGACCGCGGATTCGTTTCCGTCGATGAAAACGGCCGCACGGCGAATCCGCGCGTGTTCGCCGCGGGCGACGTCGCCGGCAATCCCATGCTGGCCCACAAGGCCACGCACGAGGCCCGCGCGCTCGTCGCGCGCCTCGCCGGCCGTGCGGCGCACGCGCTCGCACCCGTGCCCGCCGTGGTCTTCACCGATCCCGAAATCGCATGGGTCGGTCTCACCGAAACGCAGGCCAAGGAACAAGGCCGCGAAATCAAGATCTCGAAGTTCCCGTGGGCCGCCAGCGGCCGCGCGCTCACGCTCGACCGCGCCGACGGCGTCACGAAGATCCTGGCCGATCCGGGCACCGGCAAACTGCTGGGCGTGGCCATCGCCGGCCCCGGCGCGGGCGATCTGATTTCCGAGGCGTCCCTCGCGCTGGCCTCCGGCGCTTCGGTCGCCGACCTCGCGCGCGCCATCCATCCCCATCCCACGCTGGCCGAAACCCTCGGCGAAGCCGCCGAACTCCACGCCGGCCTCTGTGCCCACCTCTACCGCCCGGCGAAAAAACATGCCTGATTCGGATGGCTTCCATGCGTAAAATCGTTTTGGGATTGGTCCTGTCGTTTGCGTCGTTCCTTCGCGCAGAAGATGTCCCGCTGAAACAGCCCCCCTGTCTGCCCGAATATTATTCCGAGGTTTTCGCCACGCTCGACCGCGCTTGGCAGCTGGTCGAGCAGAACGCCACCAATGGCCAATTCCGATTCACCTACGAATCCTCGACTCGCCACGGAATCCTCGTCCTCGAACACATCCCCTGCGACCGAACAACTGCGCCGGCATATTTCAACGAGGCGGCCAATCGCTTCAATCAAGGGAGTTCCGGGCCGCTTGGAAAATTCGAAGAGCTTTCGGAATTCGAACTGCGCGCCCAAAAAGCCAATTGCGGCCTGACGCAATCGATTTGGCTGTTCGTCCTGCCCCGCTCCGTCCAGATCCAGATCTGGACGTTTCCGCGCACGGATCCGGGAGCGGCACCAGGGACGCTGCAAGCCGCACGCAAATGCGCGAACCGCCAGCGCTACGAAGAAGCCCGCCGGGACGGCAACGTCGCCATGGGCCGCTGGGGCCCCTGCATTCGCGCGCATGCCTTGGATCTGCTGAACGCCGGCGATCAGACCCAAGCCATGAAGGTGTTCCAGGACCTCCTATCCACCTCTCCCAATGATTTCGAAGCGCATTTGGCCTATATGGCCGGCACCGTCGATTCCGCCGCCGCCAGCAACAGCGCCCGAGCCGTCTTCCGGAATTCGGAAGATCCCGCCCAACTGAAATGCGCGGTCGCCACGCTGGGGATCCCGGAACCGAATTTCGAATCCTTGCCACCGGTCTCGCCCGAAGACACCGGCTTGCGTCTGGTCCTGATCCCGCTCGACTCCGACTCCCTGTGGCTGGTGGAAGACGCGGCCAAATTGTATGAACAGATCACGGACGTTCCGGTCAGCATCCGGCGCCTGGAAAAACCCTGGGAATGGAAAACGCCCGAGCGGATCGCCCACCAGCGGGAAGTCCAGAGGCTCCTCCACGTTGAAGGCCGGCCGCCCATCGATTTTACCGGCTGGTCTCCCGAGCGCTACGTCGACGCGATCCGCGCCAAGTTCGAACCGGCCGACGCCTTCTCGCGCTGGCAAGCCGAACAACTGATCGCCACGGTCACCTCCGCGCCCGGACAATACGAAGTCGCCCCGCATCTGAAACGCCTGAAGGAACGGCTCGCGGACAAGCGGTCGGCCGATCCGCGCACGATGTACGTGGCGATTACGCGAACCAACATCTACAGCGGAGACAGCAACTTCATTTTCAGCATGGCCAGTTGCCCCCCGGCGGAAACCGCCGCTTTTCTGTCCTATTACATGATGTTGGGTTCAACCCTCGGCGAGGCCTTCGCCTCGCGCGCCCGTTTGGCTGAACGAATCGCGAAATCGCTCGTGGCCGCCAGCATCCTGCAACTGGGCATTCCGCGCAGCATCGATCCGGCCTGTCCCACTTCCTATCCCGATGGCGTCGCGCGTCTGGACCAGCAAACGCTCGTCCTTTCCGAGGGAATCCGATCTCAGCTCGAACGGCTGCGGAACTCCGCCGGCGCGCCGGCGGAGAACGCGGCCCCGTGACGCGGCCTACATCCCTGCATCCGCCAACGCCTTTTGGGCCTCGCCATTGCCCTGCTCCGCCGACCTGCGCAGCCACCGGGCCGCCTCCTGCGGATCCGCCGGCACGCCTTTCCCGTCCCGATAGAACTGGCCCATTTTCAATTGGGCCCAGGCATCCCCGTTGTCCGCCGTGATCCGGTACCACTTCGCCGCTTCCGCGCAATCCACCGGCTGGCCGTACCAGCCCTCTTCGGCCACAAGACCCAGGTGATTCTGGGCCAGCACGTATCCTTGCGTCGCGGATTTTCGGCACCAATCCAGCGCCTGATCCATGTCGTGGGGAACGCCCCGGCCTTTCTCGTACATCAAGCACAAATAGTATTGCGCATCCGCCAGGTTCTGATCCGCCGCCCGGCGATACCATGCAACGGCTTTGTCGTAATCGCGGGTCACCCCGCGACCTTGACCCAGCATGCGCCCCAATTGATGCTGCGCCCGGGCATGGCCCCAGTCCGCTGCATTCCGGAAGCACCGCAAGGCCAGCACGTCGTCCTGCGCGACGCCCCGCCCCTCGGCATGGGCAAGCCCGAGTTGATATTGCGCTTCGGCGAAATCAGCATCCTTTGCGGCCAACTGCGCGGTCGGTTCGTCAGCCTGAAACGGCTTGTCCGGCTGGATCTGGCACTCGCCCGCCACGCCCAGCACGAGAACCGTGCAGATTGTCAGAAGCGCAACCCGCTGGATTCGAACGCCGCTCCCGGGGACTGCCCGTTTGCCATGTCTGGAAAGATGTTTTTGCATGATGCATACCTTTCGCATCGAATCCATCCATCGCCGTTCGGATCCAGCCGGCAGCGACCTCACCGCTTCCGGAACCGCGCGAGGCTTTCCACGTAATCCGCGGGCGTGCCGAAATCGAACCGTTCGGCGGCGGTCATTTCCAGTGCGAGGTAGCCTTCCCGCGCGCGCTGCAGCTCCTGCGCGCGCGTGAGCTGGAATTCGCCGCCGTCGCGCACGTCGTCGCGGATCATCCGTTCCAGCACGTCGTAGATCGACGGCGCCAGCAGGTGCATGCCGAACCAGCCGAGGAATTCGTCCGCGCCCAGCCCGTCCACGCGCAATTCGCGCCGGGCCAGCTCGGGATCGGGCTTCTCCACGATGCGGCTCACGTCGATCAACCGCGGAAAATCCTTCCGCCGCGCGCCGGCGATGGTGCCGTAGCCCTTGAGCTGCGCCGGCCCGATGCGGTTGACCGCGGACACCGAGCGCCCGCCGCTGCGCCCGGCCATTTCCGCCAATTCGCGATAGGGCGAAACCGGCGCGCCGCGGAACAGGTGGTCGCCCAGGCACAGCAGCACCGGCGCGCCGCCGGCGAAGGCGCGGCTTTGGTACACCGCATGGCCGTAGCCTTCCTGCTCGCGCTGGAACGCAAAATGCAGCCGCGCGTTGAATTCCCGCATGCGCCGCGCCTCTTCGGCCAGCGCCGGCGTTTTCTCCAACCGCCGCAACAGGTCCGGGCCAGGCCCCGCGAAATAGGTGCGGATCGCGTCTTCATCCCCCGGCTGCGCGACGATGCAGACGTCCTCGATGCCCGCCGCGACCAGTTCCGCGACGTGGTAATGGATCATGGCGCGCGCGACGCCATCGGGCCCCACCACCGGCATCAGCTCCTTTTTGACCGCCTGCGACGCCGGAAACAGCCGCGTGCCGAGGCCCGCGACCGGAATCACCGCTTTTTTCGCCGCTTTCACGCCGGTTTCCATGACCATCCTCCCGCGCCCGGCGCATAGCGCCGCGCGCCGAACTCGAACGCCCCCGGCGACGTGCCCCCGTAAATCTCGGGCGCGACGCCGAAACGCCGCGCGTGTTCCCGCGCGATCGTCGGCACGTGTTTTTCCAGGGCGGCGAGCCGTCCGAACACCGCCACGGTGCCGCCCGCGCCGCCGCCGGTGATTTTGGCGCCGTAGAGGCCCTTTTTCGCGCCGCGCCGCCGCACCGCCGCGACCAAGGCGTCCACCTCCGGCACCGACAGGCGGCATTCGTCGCGATAGCTCGCGTGCGCGCCGTACATTTCCTTGCCCGCGGCAACGCAGCCCGCTTCGCCGCCCCGGCGCAGCGCCTCGATGAACCGCAGCACGCGCTCGTTTTCCCGCACGGCATGGCGCGCCGGACCGCGGACGCGATAAACCGTCCCCGGCCGGATCGCCGTGGCGGCGTCGCCGTGCGAGCCGTACTTCTTGAGGAATTCGGAGCCCTTGAGCGTTTCCGGCAGGTGCCGGCTCCGCGCGGCGAATTCCTTGGCCGAAATTTCCGTCAGGTATTTTGCCGCGGGCAGGTCGTCCCGCGCGCGCAGGGCGTTGAGGATCCGCTTGCCCATGAAGGCGCCGATGCGCACGTCGCCGTAGGGCGCCGCGGCCACCGAGTGGCGCACCATGGAATTGATTCCGACAAAACCCGTGCCCTTGGGAATCTCCACCGCGTCCACGACCGCGCCCGGCCGGCAGAGGATATGCACGAGTTGGCCACGCCGGCCGCTGGCGATCGCGATCTGGTCCATGACGCCGCACGGCGCGCCCACTACGCGGTTTTCCGCGATCTGCCCCAGCCGCGCGATGCGCGCCGCGCTCAATTCCAGGCCGAGGCAAGCGTTCAGCGCGCCGAGCGCGCCGATTTCCACCGCGGCCGAGCTCGCGACGCCGGCATTCATCGGCACCGCGCTCAACAACAACATGTCGAACCCGCCCCGCAGGCTCAATTTCTCTTCCTTGAGCAGCGCGAACAGGCTGCCGCCGGCATAGGCCGCCCACGACGCCAGGTGGTTTTCGCGGAACAGCGCCTGCACCTCGCCGTAGGAAACGGGTTTCCCGCGGGATTCCAGCCATTCCAACGGCAAGCAGGTCTCCACCGGCAGGCGCCGCGGCGCCAGAGAAACGCTGCGGATCCGCACCACTCGCTCACGGCGCGGTTGCACGGCGACGAGCACCCCGGCGCCCAACGTGCCTTCGCAAACATTTGCCCCCGAGTAGTCGGCAATGCCCCCCATCACGTCCAGGCGCGCCGGGACCCGCGCGATCCAAATCGGCTTTTGGGCGAAGAAATCGGCCAACCCCTCCGGATCCACCGCCCGGAGCCGCAGCTGGCGCTCGAATTCCGCAACTTCAACGGGATCAGGCCGTTGCGGCTTCGATTTCGGAGCTTTTCGGGGCTTTTTCATGCCATTTCCGAGGTTTTCGAGGCTCCAGAATGGCTTTGCGGACCCGAATTGGAAAGAAAAATCGCCTAGTAAAGCGTTTTTCTCTTCCATTTTCGTCGCCCCGGGCCTACATTTGATCCCCTTTGAATGGAGAAACCATGAAATCCGCTTTGAAGAAAGTCATCGCCCGCCTCGAAGAACGCCGCGCGCAACCGTCGCCGGCGGTCCGCATCCCCGGACTGTGGCTCGACCCCCTGGGCTCCGCGGCGGCGCAGTCCGTCGTGCCCGAAGAATTTTTCCTCAACAGTTTGCGCGGAATCCTCGTGTCCCCCCGCCGCCAGCGCGTCACCGACGGCGACGTCCCCGGCGACTGGGGCAAGAACGCCATCGCCTACAACCTCCTCGTCCGCTACGGCGCGGCCTTCGACCACGACGGCGACGGAAAAATTTCCTGCGAGCCCATGGCCTCCGGCTGGCGCGAAACCGGCACGTTCCTCAAAGCGGCCGCCATGCTGCCGTTCATCCGCTCGCTCGGTTGCAACGTGATCCATCTGCTCCCCATCACCTCCATCGGTCGCGACGGCAACAAGGGCGACATGGGCAGCGCCTTCGCCATCCGCGACCCCTACGCGCTCGACGAGCATCTCGCCGAGCCCGCGCTGGGGCTCGACGTGGAAACCGAGTTCGCCGCCTTCGTCGAAGCCGCGCACCATCTCGGCATCCGCATCGTCGTCGAATTCGTCTTCCGCACCGCCGCGAAGGACGCCGCCTGGGCGAAGGAGCACCCCGAGTGGTTCTACTGGATCCGCGCCGACGTGCCCGACCGCCATCCCGGCCAGAAATCCGAAGACACCTACGGCGCGCCGATTTTCACCCCCGAAGAACTGCGCTTCATCTACGACGCCGTCGGCAACGGCCGCTTCCACGAACTGCTGCCCCCGCACCAGATCTATACCGACATGTTCACCGCGCCGCCCGCGCCCGACACCGTCCGCCTCGAAAACGGCTGCTGGCGCGGCACGTCCACCGATCCCCGCAACGGCCAGCCCGTGACCGTGCGCATCCCCGGCGCCTTCTGCGACTGGGGGCCTGACTCCGAGCAACCGCCATGGACGGACGTCACCTACCTGCGGCTCTACGACCACCCCGATTTCAACTACATCGCCTACAACACCGTGCGGATGTATTCCTCCCAGCTCGCGCGCCCCGAACACGTCGTGCGCCCGCTGTGGGACAAGATCACCGAAGTCATCCCCCACTACCAGACGACGTTCGGCGTGGACGGCGTGATGATCGACATGGGCCACGCGCTGCCGGCCGACCTCAAGCGCGGCCTCGTCGCGCGCGCCCGCCAGGTCGATCCCGATTTCGCGCTCTGGGCCGAGGAATTCAACCTGACGCCCCACGCCCGCGAAGAAGGCTACAACGTCTGCGTCGGGCCCTTCATGCAGACCGTGCGCAACGCGGAGAACTTCCGCGGCTGGCTGCGCTGGATCCACGGCGCGGGCCTGCCCGTGCCGTTCATGGCCATGGCGGAAAACCACAACACCCCGCGCGCGGTGCATTGGGCCGGCGGCGCGGCCTACGCCCTCTACGCGCAGGCCATCGGCGCGTTCCTCCCCGGCGTGCCCTACCTGCACAACGGCATCGAACTGGCCGAACCCGTTCCCGTCAACACCGGCTTCGACTTCACCAACGAGGAAGTCGCGCAACTGCCGGCTTCCGTCCTGCCGCTCTTCAGCGCCGCCGCCATGGACTGGACGCGCGAACACACGCTCGTCGCCGACCTGCGCCGCGTGCACTCCCTGCGCGACAAGAACCGGGAACTTTTCAGCGATGCTTCCCCCGGAACGATCATCCCGCTGGAAACCGGCAATCGCGCCGTCTTCGGCTACCTGCGCCAGAAACCCGGCTTCAAGAAGGCGTTCGCGATCCTCGGCAACGGCGACATGCACAACCCGCAGCCGCTCGTCCTGCCGCATCCCTCGGCCAAGAAGGATCTGCTGACCGGCGAACCGCTGCCGGCCGTCTTGCGCCCCGCGCAGGTCGTGGTGTATGCTGTGTAAACAGCAGAACACCACGCCATGAACTTTCGCCTTTGCCTCATCGCATTCGTCGCCGCCGCCCTGCTGGGCTGCCGCGAAAAACCCGCAGCGTCCACGGCACGGAAACCCGCCCCCGGCGCGGAAATCGCGCTCTTCCAAATCGGCATGTCCGAAGACGCCGTCCAAGGCGCCATCCCCGCGATTCCGAACTTCAAACGGCCCGACGGCGCCGGATTCCTCGTCGTGGGCTACGGCGACGGCCGCTCCGGCCTCGAAGCCAAGCCGCAGCGCATCGAAGAGGGTCGCCCGCAGCGCATGCGCTTCACCTTCGAGGCGCAGCAGCTCATGCAGGCCGAACTGACCTATCGGGCGGCCGACGCCGCGGTGCGCGGCGCGCTGTACGATCGCTTGCTCGGCGGCGTCGCCGGCGCCTACGCCCAAGCCACGAACCACGTCGGCGACAACGGCGACCGCTCCGCCTGGCTGCATGGGTCCGACCACATGCTCCTCGTCCATGAAGCCCGCGCCAATCCGTGCGAAGTGACGGTGCGGATGTCCCCGCCCGTATTCCGCTAGGCCGCGCTACAGGCCGGCGGGCAGCGCGGTCCGCCACTTGGTGACGGAATACGGTTCGGCGCGCCAGCAACGGATGGCTTCCTTCATCATCGCTTGGGCGAAATTCGGCGCGCGCACGATCAGCACGTTCTCGTCGTTCTTGTCGAACGCGCTGCCGGAAAAATTGGCCGACCCCAGCACGACGGTCTGGCGATCTACCACGATCACCTTGTGGTGCAGCAGCACGCCGGGCGACAGCCGCACGTTCGCCCCCATGGCTTCCAGTTCCTTCGTGTTCGCGCCGGGATGCGTCGCCATGCCGGAATCCAGCACGATCACCACCCGCACCTGCCGCGCGAGCGCCCGCCGCACGGCTTCGGTCATGGCGCCGTCGGTGAAGGAAAACGCCAGGATCGCGATCTCGTTGGTGGCCTTGTCCATTTCGGCCACGAGCGCGCCGCGCACGTCGTCCTCGGGCGTGAAGAGGTTGTGCACGATGGCCCCGCCGACGTTGACCTCGGGGTGCGGCGTGGGATAGCCGAAGCGCTTGCCGTGGCGCCTTTCGAAGATTTCCTGCCATTCCTTCTCGTAGTTCTCGGCCAATTCCGGACTTTCCAGCACGATGGCGTGGTTGTCGTTGAAGCGCGAACAATTGCGGGTGAGGTTATAGGACCCCGTCCAGACGCGCAGGCCGTCGGCGATCATGAATTTGTTGTGCATCAGTCCGGAGCGGTTGTGCGCCAAGGTCAGGATGCCCTTTTCCTCCATCTGCTTGAGCTGGTCGGCCACCGCGTAGGCCTTCGCGGCGTTGTCGTCGGCGATGATCACGCGCACCTTCACGCCCCGCGCATGGGCGTCCAGCAACGCCTGCGCGAATTCCGGCAGGTCCAGGTCGAACACGCACACGTCGAGCGTTTGGT
>Ga0209098_1002791_pt1 | contig 15084 bp, 8 predicted proteins | sample AD_JPNHW1_MetaG_FD_184429 | JGI IMG/M metagenome (GOLD analysis project Ga0209098, IMG submission 184429) | Active sludge microbial communities of municipal wastewater-treating anaerobic digesters from Japan - AD_JPNHW1_MetaG (SPAdes) (version 2) | ecosystem: Engineered > Bioreactor > Anaerobic >... | reverse complement strand
ACGATGGGAGCATCCCAGTTCTCAGTCGCGAGCTTGGATCGCACCGTCTCCCGATCCGGATCGAGGTTGCTATGGTGTTCCAGAACGGCCTCGTCCCCGAAGACCTCGCGGAGGACCTCGGCTGTCTGTTCGATGATGCTCGTGTACGGGATCGCCACCACGATCCGGCGTTTTCCGAATCGGATGGCATGATCCAGTGCGAACCCCATGGAGGCGAGAGTCTTACCACCTCCCGTGGGAACCGTCAGCGAGAAGAATCCCGGCTCCTTCTCTGCCCCCGACCGGCAATCCTCCAGGATTTGTCGGCGCAATCGATTCACCGGAGTGTCCGGAGCACCCGACTGTTTGCGAATCATGTAAGCGTCGTATCTCGCGCGAAGAGCCTCCAGATCCGATGGCTGCGAACGATGGCCAGCTTGCTCGGGATCCATGAAAGCTTCCGTGTCCAGGAAGTCGGCATCGACCAGGCAGGAGAAGATCATCCGGATCCAGAGGTGGCATTGCTCCGGGTCGATGCGCCCCCCACAGGGGAGGGATATCGGCACAGGATGATCCATGACAACCCGAGGGGGATTCCCTTCCATGGCCTGCGCAAGATGCCGAACTTCGGAAAGCCGCTCCTGCAGACCTCGTCCAGAGGCCTCCTCCTTCTGCCAATCCGGCAGGCCGGAATGGTGCCCCGCTATCATATAGGCAAGGATTCGCCCCATTCCACCCATCCGATCCACCGAATGGATCGCCCCCGCAGCGGTATGGTCGACCTTTCCCGACCCACCTTCCTCGGCTTCGTCGCGCTCGTAGCCCGTGACACGCCGGATGTATTCCTGGAAGTCCCCTTTGTACTTGCCCAGGTCGTGCAAGATCCCCGCCGCTTCTCCCCAATCACCATTGCCGAAGGTGGAGGCGAACCGCTTGGCCAGTGAGCCCACCTCCTGGAGGTGCTCTTCCAAGGAATGAACCGCGAACCCGCCTTCTGGAAGCGGCTTGGCATGTGCGATCATCGGTTTCTTCTCACCCATCAGCGCGGTCCTTCTCCCCTGCGGTCGGGATGGAGTCGTTCCGGGAGCTTCCGGTTTGGAAAGCTGCATTTCCCAGCGATGCCTGGGTGTTCCGATTCCACCATTTCCACTTCCATACAGATTCCAACCTATCCCCCGCACCCCACCCTCCACAATCCCCGTGCTCGAATAGGCGACACCTCCCTGCACGGGCGAGCAGGTTCCGTGCAGCTTGCCCGATCCCCCTGGATGGATCCACTTTTCGGATCTTGGCCGCGCGTTGGTCGCGTGTCCGGCCGGAGGATCCATCCCTATGCCCGCATCGTTTTCCAAGCGCCTGTCCACGTTGATGGAATTCCACAACCTCCTGGCGCAGGCCCTGGCAGAAGGCCGACCCGGTGTCTCCTCCGCCGAAGTCCTCCGCCATTTGGGCATCGGTCGCCAAGCCCTGTACGATCACCGCAATCTCCTGGAGGAAATGGGCGCTCCCGTGGATTTCGAACCCACCCTGAACGTATGGCGATACCTGTCGGTGTGGAACTTCCCGGTATCCCCGGTGGAGACTCTCCAGGGTGCGGTGGGTGTGCGGATGGCGCTGAACTTCCTGCTCGACCCCGAACTGGAGCGCGGCCTGGAGGGCAAGCTCGCTCTGGATCCGGATCTTCGGCGCGGCTCCACTTCGCTCCCGCGCATGACCGGACGGTTTTCGTCGGATCTTCTGGGACGGCTTGCCCGCGCACTCAAGGAAAACCGGACCGTGAAGTTTTCCTATCGCAAGCCGGGCGAGCGGACCGGACGGATGCGCACGGCGCAGCCATTGAGCCTGTTCGAGTGGGACGGGATGCCCTACCTCCAGGCCCGCGACCCGGCCGATCCCGCGACCCCGTTCAAGCGCTTCGCGCTGGCCCGGATGGAACGGCTGGAGGTCCTGGAAGAACGCTTCCGACCGCCCCCGCGACGCCAGATCCCTTCCTGCCTGGGCGCCTTCGTCAAGGAAGTCTTCACCGCCGTGGTGGAAGCGGACGCCATCCATGCGCCCTACGTGCGCGAACGCCGGTGGCATCCCAGTCAGACCATCGAGGATGGCGCAGACGGCGCCGTGGTGTTCACCCTCCCCTTTGGCGATCCCGGAGAGGCCGCCCGCTGGATCCTGGGCCGCGGACCGGGATTCCGCCCGCTGGAACCCGCCCCCCTGGTCGCCTGCTGGCGCGAGATGGTCGACCAGCTGCGTCAGCGCCGCTGACCCTCCCTCCACACCCCCTCCGGGCCCCCTACAACCAGCGCACCACCACCTCGCCGTGGACCTCGCGGCGCAGGCGCTCTTCCCACGGCATGGCGCGGCCCGCCGGAGTGCGATCGAACAGCGCCAGGGTCTGCGTGGCGTCGCGACCCACCTGGTCCGCGTAGCGGGCGATCTGCTTGAGGCCCCGTTCCAAGGTGGCCTCGCGACCATGGCGCGGATGCACCAGCTTGATCTCGATGATGTGCTTGAAGCCCTTCCACTCGATCAGCATGTCCATCCGCTCGCGCCCCACCGCCGCCTCGCGGGTGAGCCTGGCGCCACCGTTGAGCACCCGCTGGAAGAAGGCCATCAAGAGCAGATGCGGGAACACTTCGGTGTAGTCGGCCTTCTGCTCCCACAAGTCGCCATGCTCCCGCCAGAAGTCGGAAAACTCGTCGAACAGGGCCTCCAGGTCCAGGTCGCCATCGTCCTTGGTCCACCGGAATTCCGGAGGTGCGATCGCCAACTGCTGTCCGTAGTTGAGGGTGCGGATGAGCACTTCGCGGTAGATGGGATTGGCGATGGAGGGAACGCCGTTGTCCAGCGACACCAACCCCAGGTCCAGGCACAGACGGAATTCGTCACCCTCCGCCAGCGTGGGATCCGATGCCCCGGCCAGGATGGGCTGCACCACGCGTTTCACCTTGGGGTCGCGCAACCGCTCGGCCAGGCTGTCTATATGCACCGCCCGGCTCTTGATCAGCTCTTCCTTGGCCGCTTCGATATGGTCGGCCGTCACGGGGGAGCCGTCAGGAACCAGCCGCAGCACGCATTCCTTGGCCAGGGCATTCACCAACCAAGGCTGCCCACCGGTGAGCCGGTACACCTCCGCAAGCGCCTGGTCGGTGAAGGTTTGACCGGTCGCCTCGGTGTGCTGCGACAGCAACTCGCGCACTTCCGCTTCGGTGAAGTTCCGCAGGGTGTGCGACTGTTCCTTGATGTTGAATGGACTCCCGGGATTGATCGCCACACCATCCTTGCTGCCCACCAGATAGTCCTTGAGGTCGCGCATGCCCACCAGCGCCACACTCGTGGGGAACCGCCCCACGCCCCGCGAGGCGAATCCCCCGCGCAATTGGCGCAGGAAGCTGATCAAGGTGGCACCGGAGAGGGTGTCCACCTCGTCGAAAAGGATCACCAAGGGCTTGGGGGCGCACAACGCGGCCCATTCCTTGATGGTTTCGGTGAGCTGGATGGCTGGATCGGATCCCGTAGGGGGCTTGGTGGGAACAGGAACGCCAAAATCTCCGGCGTAGTTGCGGATGGCCCCACAGATCGCCGGCATCGCCATGGCGAGGTCCTCGATTCCCTGGCAGGCCTCCACGCTCACATAGCAGGCCACAGCCTGATTCGATGCGTTCAGGCTGCGCATCCAGGACATCAGGAAGCTGGTCTTACCCGTCTGGCGCGGCGCGTGCAACACCCAATACAGCTCCTTGTCGATCAGCCGCTGCAAATCCGCACCCGGAATGCGCAACTCGGGAGGCAGCATGTAGTGCATCTCCGGACGGCAAGGGCCGGTGGTGTTGAATTCCTTGGAACTGGACGCCATGATTCCAATCTAGGTTCTGGGGGCACTGGAAGAGCCCCCCCCCTCCCTCCACACCCCCTCCGGTTTGGTCTAGCTGTTTCCGCTCCGGATCCACAAAGCTCAATCCATCTTCCCCTGCCCCGGCGACACCCAAACTCCCGAACCCACCGAACCGGCACCGCTGGAGAACTGGGAAGAAAACAAGACCAAGGAACAATCGGGATGGGACGGATGGTCCGAATCCTGGCAAGGCGAATCGGATGGGGAATCGGGGGACGGTGGATCGGAGAACCTCCCCAGCGCCTGCACCGAGGAGTTCTTCCGCAAGACCCCTTCCGGCCAGATCCGCGACCGCAACCTGATCGCCTCGGACCTGGGCCTGATCGCCAAGTCCGGAGCCGACGGCATCCTGCACCTGGTGGCCACCAGCCTGAGCACGGGCCACTGCGCGGGCAAGGTGGCGTTCATCGATTGGCCCGGATGGGCCGGACGTCCCAAGGAGCAGGTGGGGGCCGGTGCGTCCATCCTCACTCTTTCGTCCGACAAGACCTCCTACTCCGTGGGTCAGACGGCGAACCTCGCCTTCACCAGTCCCGGCAAGGGCCGCGCCCTGGTGAGCCTGATCCAACCGCACCAGTGTCGCAAGAACGACCTCCCGCTGCGGCTCTACGGGATCCTTCCGCTTCCGGTGGACGATCCCTATTCGCGCCTCTCGCCGGTGGTGTCGACTCCCTCCGAGATGCGCCCCAATCAGAATCTGTCCATCACCGTCCGCGAGGCCGCCGGAAAACCCATGACCTACACGGTGGCCGTGGTGGACGAATGCCTTCTTGGCCTCACGGGCCACGCCACCCCCGATCCCAGAGCCTCCTTCCGCCAGAAGCAGTTGGCGGGAACATGGTGGTCGCCGGCCTCGCCGGGAGCCGGCCAAAGCCAGGCCGCGCAGGAGCTGGTCCGCAGCCGGAGCCTGGCGATCTCCTACGTGGAGCCCGGCGAGACGTTCGGATCCGTCCTGCGCGACCAAGCCGTGGCGGTGTACACGCTGGCCCGCCAAGGCCGCACCAAGGAAGCCATGCCGGGAACCCTGGCCCTGGCCGACAGTCTCCTGGCGCCCCAAGCCTCCCTCAACACGCAATCGCGCGCCTGGTCGCTTTTGGCGAGTGACGATCGATCCCGGGAGGCGACAACAAGTGTAGCGTCCCGACAATTCCGAAACTGACATCGCCCTTCGAGACGCCCATTCCATGGGCTCCTCAGGACGAACGGATAGTTTCTTTTCCGCCGGGACATCACACTTAGTGGATCAACACCGTGCGCGACACGCCCCCCGCCTTGGTGGCCAGTTGGACCAGCCAGATTCCCTGGCCCGGCCCCGCCTCGCGAACGCGGCGATCCAGCGAGCCTCCCGGCTCCAGCAGGAAGCTGCGAACGATCCTTCCATCCAAGGCCCTGACCGTCACCCGGCCACCGAGGGCTTCCCGATCGATGGATCGGACAGGGTGCGGAGCGATCCCCGTGGGCGAAACGCCGCCCGGGAAGGTCCGCTCGAGCAGGACCACGGCACTGTCCAGGAAATTGCGTGCGGTGATGGTGGAGCCAGCCTGGGCCACATCGCCTCGATGGCCCGAGCAATCGCAGGACGAAAACGGCCGTCCCAGAAGCTGGACCTTCACCAGCGGCTTGTCGGCGGGAACCACCATCGCGAAGTTGATCAGGTCTGAGGTCCAATCCCGTGTGGTGTCCTTGAATTCCTCGAGGTCCACCGCTTCGGTGGCAAAGATCCCCGTTCGGGTGGAGCTGTCGGCGTAGGTGAAGCGGAAGGTCAGGTCGTGCTGGTAGAGGAATTGCACTCCGTATGGACCGGTCCAGCTCTTCTTGAGCTTCTCGAAGATGACAGAATCCGTGGGATCGATCAGCTCCACCCCATGGCCCAGGAAGGGAACCGGAGGGTAGACGTACCTGGCCTGCGTCAGCGTGGGGTGGTACTGCCCATACACAAGGAATTGTTTCGACTCCGCGGGCAGTGGCATGAGGAAAGGCTTTGGGTCGTTCCCCGCGTTGTGGACGTTGCCCTGCTCGACGGGCTGTGTTTCCCGTCGCAACAGGGTGGGGCGTCCTTCGGGGCCAAGCACCAGGCTGGACTGGCCCAAGAAGGATGGAACTTGGAAGTCGCGAAGAGTGTCCCGATCCAGAACCTGCCCACGGTAGGCGGAATCCTGTCCGTTGAGGAACCAATGGATGGAATAGGCGGAGAAATCGGAAAAACCTATCCAGGGCCCCGGTTGCCCCGAGCGCGCCTCGCTGCACGAGTTTCCGAGATAGGACATCTGGTCCTTGCGTTCCACTCCGACGTCCTGGTGGTTGCTCAGTTGGCAGCGCGGCGAAGCGAATGCCTTCCGTGTTTGCGCCCAATTCCAGGTTTCTCCCCGCCCGCCACCGTCGCCGTTGGGCCCTCCGTAGGGGTATTCGTACTCCCAATTGCCCTGGGGAGTCTTCCCATAGACCTCGTGCCAATGGGGTAGGGAAATGGAGTGACCCAGCTCGTGCAGGAAGAAGCCGTAGTAGCCGGTCCCCTGGGCGACCCTGTTTCCGAGCCTGGAAAGCCCCCCGCTGTTGGACAGACTGGAACGCCCGTAGAAGTAGCCCCCTTCGTAGTAGACCCCCAAAGCCTTGGAGATCGATTCGCAGAAGCGCAGCAGCGACGCTTTCACTTCGGTGCTGTTGTCGACGATCACCGTCCCGCATCCGTCCAGGTTGGGAAGATCCTTGCGGCAACCCAGCAGGGGCTTGGAATCGGGCCCCTGGAGCACGATCCGCTCGAAGGGAATGGTGACCGGAAAATGTCCCAACCGGGTGACGGAAGCCGGCAGCGCTTCCGCGAGATCGGCCAGGAAATCTGGAGGTTCCGGCACCAAACGTTCCCACGCGGTATCGTCCAGATCAAGAAACTGCATCCTCGCCATCAGAACGTTCACCTCGGTGGGCGACTTCACCTGGAGTTGCTCGGCGGTCCACGCCTTGCGCTCGATACCCGTTTCCACCACCACCGACATCCCGGGCATCACCCATTCCTTGGGCAAGGTCATGGTGTAGAGGCGATCCAGCGACGGCGCGGTATCCGCAGCCTCGGGAGGGATCTGCTCCGGTCCGGCCAGGCACGCATTCCCCACCGTCACCCCTTTGACCTGCACGCTGATCTTCACATCGGGCGAGGCCCCTTGGCCGGAAAGATGGACCGCCACCAAGGCGGGGCGCCCGCCCGCCAGATAGAAGAACGGCCACGAAGGCTCCATCAGGTGGGTCTGGGCGAACTGGACCTTCCCGAGCTTGGCAGAAACATTGGCCGCCCGGCCGCAGTGTCCGGAATCGGGGGCATTGGGGAACTGGTGTTCCTTGAATCCGTAGGCGGACGGCAACGCGTTCAAATCGGCGGCCGCTTCCCCACAGAGCAAAGCGGAAAGCAGGAGTACAGGAAGGGAGGGAATTCGTTTCATCCGCGGGTGCGACTCCTCGAAGATCGGCTGGTGTTGGAGATCGGGCGCGAATCCATCGGGAGGCCTTGGAGCCAGGATCGCACCTTGGACACGCCAATGTAGCCAGCCTCTCCGCCCGCCTCCGCGGATCGCACGAGGATTTTTTTCCAATCCACTCCAGATGCCCCTCCCGCCTCTCCTCCACTTCGCCTCCCGCGTCCTCGCATCGCCCCCCAGGCGCGGCGCGGATTCCGTGCGCAAGAAGCTCCGATCCCGATCTGCCCGGCTGGATGCCGCCCTCGCCAAATCCGAACCCTTGCCTGCGCCTGCGCGCACGCCTCCCCGCCTGGCCGGGAGCCTGGTCCATACCCTGCAGAGCCGCCACGGTTCGCTCCGCGCCTTCCGCTCCACGCTGGATCTTGACCTGCAACGGAAGCTCCACGAGGAACTCGCCCAGGTCGCCCCGTCGCTGCATTCCCAGGGCATCGCCAACGCCGCGGTGGTGGTCCTGGAAAACCGGACAGGAAACGTCCTGGCCTACGGACCCAACCTCCCCGAGGCCGATTCCCTGGTCCAGGCGGGATCCATGGACCTCGCCCAGGCGCGCCGCAGTTCGGGCAGCATCCTCAAGCCCTTCCTCTACGAGATGCTCTTCGAGCAGGGCGAACTCTTCCCCTCCACCCTGGTCCCCGACATTCCGTCGTCGTGGGGCGGATTCCTTCCCGAGAACTTCGACCGGACCTGGCACGGCGCGGCGAGCGCCTCCGAAGCCCTCACCCAGAGCCTCAACGCACCGGCCGCGCGCCTGTTGGCCCACGCGGGAGTGGACAGATTCCGTTCACGACTGGCGGACCTGGGCATGACCACCCTCCAGCGCGACGCGGGCGGCTACGGACTCACCCTGGTGCTGGGCGGAGCGGAGACCACCGTATGGGATCTGGCGGGCATGTACGGACACCTGGCCGCCGACGCCCAGGAGTTGCCCCCGTGGCGGTCGCCGCGCTGCCTGCGGGACGAACCCCTCGAACCTCCCCGGATCCGGCTGCACCCGGCCTGCGCCTTCTGGACGCTGGACATCCTGCGCGACCTGAACCGGCCGGGCGATCTGCGCAACTGGCGAAGCTGGGAAGGCGCGCGGCCGGTGGCCTGGAAGACCGGCACCAGCAACGGGCACCGCGACGCCTGGGCGGTGGGCACCACTCCCGAGCGCACCATCGCGGTGTGGGTGGGCAACGCCGACGGATCGGGCATGCCGGATATTGTCGGGCGCGACGCGGCCGCACCGCTCATGTTCCGCCTCTTCGGGATGTTCCCCCACGACGGCTGGTTCCGCCGCCCGGCGCACGGATGGAAGGTTGTGGAAATCTGTCCGACTTCCGGACGCCCCGCCGGAACCTCCTGCCCGCGCCGCGAACCGCTCACGGTCCCGGACGTGCCGCTGCTGTTGCCTCCCTGCCCCTGGCACCAGTCCATCCTGGTGGATGCGCGGGGCCGCCACGTCCACGAAGGGTGCGCGCGCGGAGGCCTGCCGCGGACGGTCTTCGCCCTGCCGCCCGAGCAGGCCCAAGGCTTCCAGGGCCGCGGAGCCTCCGAACCCGGCATGCCCCGGTGGGCGCAAGGATGCGCTCCGGAAACAGACGACCAGCTGGTGGTATCCTACCCCGCCGCGGGGTCGAGGATCGTGCTTCCCCGCGGACAGGACGATCGCCGGAATTCCCTGGTGCTGCGGGCGGCCTTCACGGGAATCGGCCGCCTCCATTGGCACCTGGACGGAACCTACCTGGGCCAGAGCGCCGAAGACCACCAGATGCCCGCCCAGGTGGCACCGGGATGGCATGTGGTCACGGTGCTGGATCCGCAGGGAAGAAGCGCCACCTGCCGCTTCCAGGCGATGGCTCCCTGAAACCGCCACCCTCCGAGGCCTCGAGAATTGGATACTTTCACACCGAGGATGTGCTTCGCACCCGCGAGCGTGAATGCCGACAGGATGATTCCTGAGCATCGGCCCGAAGGACTCCGACCCGCCGTCGACAGGTGTTTTGGCCCGACAACCGCTCCGCCATCGACGCGCGTCCCCACAGAGAATGGAGACCACGCATGAAGCTTCACCACACATCCCTCGCCATCCTCGCCTGCCTCGCGGGCACATCGAACGCCATCACGATTTCCGGCACCGTCACCGATCGCAACCTCCAGCCCTTGGCGAACGCGGACGTCAAGCTGGTCGTCAATGGCGCGACCGCCAAATCGACCGCCCAGGGAAAATGGTCGGTGGCTTCCACCTCGGGCATCCAGGCGCTGGCCCAGGCACCATCGCTCCAGTGGAACGGCCGCACCCTGGAGGTGGATCTGGTCCGGCCCGCCTCGGTCGGCATCCGGGTGTTCGACGCCAGCGGCGCCACCCTGGCGAACCTCTCCGGCATCCCCCTCCAGGCTGGCCACTCCAGCATTCCCCTGCCGGTCGCCGTCCTTCCCGCCGCGTGGATCGGATTCACCTGCGAGGGCCAGACCACCACCCTCTCGACCCTTCCGGGAAGCCGCACCCCCACCACGGCCTCTCCGCTTGCTTCGACGCGCGCCATGGTGCAGACGGACACGCTGCGCCTGGTGTGGTCGGGGAGAACAGTGGTCGACATCCCGGTTTCCTGGAAGGACACCTCCGGGATCGTGATCCGCTTCGATACCTCCAATGCGGTGCCCTGGAAGACGGGCGTGGCCTACGGGAATCTGTACGACCGCCGCGACGGTCAGGTCTACCGCACCATCAAGGTGTACAAGCAGACCTGGATGGCGGAGAACCTGAACTACGCGGTCGACAGTTCCTGGCATTTCAAGGGACTGGACGCGGCCCGCCCCGGCGACACCGTGAACGAAAACCTGACCAAGGGAGTCCGCTACGGGCGCTACTACAAGTGGGCGACCGTCATGAAGCTGCACGACAGCTGCAACGCGAAGGTCTGCGCGAGCCTGGCCCCTGGAGACCACCCCGGCCTCTGCCCGCAGGGCTGGCACGTCCCCCGCGCGGCCTCCATGGCGGCCCTCATCGCCAACATCGAAGCCGACTCCCGCGTCAGCAAGGGCCGGGGCGGACGCGCCGTCCGCTCGACCACCGGCTGGAAGGTGAACAACGGCTGGGACTACTTCGGATTCCACGCCCTGCCCGGTGGCTACCGCGCGATCTCCGGACAATTCCTGAGCGCAGGCTACGACGGCTTCTGGCTCACCGGGACCGAGGAAAGCGGCCCGTACTTCACGGCAGGCTTCACCTTCGGGGGCGAGACCAACTACGACTTCGACTTCGGCGGCGTCCAGAAGGACTACGCCCATCCGCTGCGCTGCATGCAGAACTCGCAATAGGGCCCCCGACCACGGGAGCGCGGGAACCTCCGATCCTGCGCTCCACGGGGTTACCTTTCGGATCAGAGCACCGTCCACGCCAGACCAGAGGTCACCCATCTTCGATCGAGCTTCATGAGAACCCCTCCACGACTGTTGCCTCTGGTGGAAGACGGCGTGATCGACGAGGTGATTGGCCAGGTACGCAGCGGCAAGGAAGCCGACGTGTTCCTGGTGCGCCTGGCCGACGACATCCGTTGCGCTAAGGTCTACAAGGATTCCAGCCACCGCAGCTTCAAGCAGGCCGCCGCCTACCAGGAGGGACGCCGCGTCCAGAACAGCCGCAGCGCCCGCGCCCTGAACAAGAGGTCGTCCTTTGGCCAGAAGGAAGCCGAAACCAACTGGATCACCGCCGAAGTCCAGGCCCTGAACACCTTGAGCGCCGCCGGCGTGCGGGTCCCCAAGCCCCACGGATTCTTCGACGGCGTGCTGGTGATGGAGCTGATCGCGGACGACGCGGGCGAGCCGGCTCCGCGCCTCAACGACATCGCTCTCACTCCGGAAACGGCCCGCGCCTACCACGAGGAGCTGATCCACCAGATCGTGCTCATGCTCTGCGCGGGCATCGTCCACGGCGACCTGTCCGAATTCAACGTGCTCGTCGACACCAAGGGGCCCGTGATCATCGACCTCCCGCAGGCGGTGAACGCGGCGGGAAACAACAACGCCCAGCGCATGCTGGAGCGCGATGTGAACAACATGGCCAGGTACTTCTCACGGTTCGCACCGGAGCTGTCGCGCCTGCGGTACGCCAAGGAGATCTGGTCGCTCTACCAGAATGGTCTGTTGACCCCGCAGGTGGAACTGACCGGCCGGTTCGAGGAATCCACGAGCCTCCTGGACCTGGGAGGCGTGATGGAAGCCATCGAGGATGCGCGCCGGGATCACGAACAGAAATTGGCACGCAAGACGCCCGCAGCCATAGCCAAGGAGGCCGCGTTGGAGCCCAGGAAGTGGAACCCGCGCATGGATCCGCCGCATGGTGCCAAGCCCCACAACCCACAGGGAGATCGCTCCCAGGCTCCGCAGGGCAATCGCTTCGATGCCCCCCAAGGAAATCGCTTCCAGCCCCAACAGGGGAATCGCCCCCAAGGGGATGCCAGGCCCGGCCAAAAATCGTCGGGGGGTGGAAGATTCCAGGCACCACCTCCGGCGTCGAATCCTGCGCACCCTCACCGGCACGCGCCCGTGGCCAGGCCTCTACCCCAAAGGCCAGCCCAGCCTCCATCCCCTCCGCCCAAACCCGTGGTGGAGATCCAGCCGCCAGCCGAGATCAAGTGGGGGCGTCGGCCTTACCGGTAGGACTCCCGCCTACCGGAGCGTTTGGAGGGTCAGCGCCTCCGTCGCCGTGCGCGCCACGAAGAGGCCGCCACCCAACCCGGACAGGTCCAACCGCGACACGCCCGCGACCACCTGGGAGCGGCGCACCAAACGGCCCCGCAAATCCATCAGACGGATTTCGTCCAAACCGTTCCCTGTCACGAATGATCCTTCGCGGCGAAGCGAGGTGGCGCGCAAGGACCTGGACTCGAGGATATTGGATCCGCCCGGTTCGCCGTAGACCAGACCGCGTCCCGCCGAGCTCATGTACACCCGCCCGAACACGTTCCAGTCGCCCCGCACCAACTGGCCGTTGCCCACGCCGCCGAACTGATGGGCGGCGTCGTTGATGCGCATCCACGAGGCGCCCTTGTCGGTGGAGCGGTACATGCCGACTGCACCATGGCCCGCCGCCCCCCAGAGGAAGATGGTGGGATAGGCGGCCCCCGGCGCCGCCTTGCCCAAGCCCACCGCGATGCAGATCTGCACCAGGGAGGTGTCGATGCGGGTGTAGGTCTTGCCGCCGTCGGTGGTGTAGGCCAGGCCATTCTTGGTGTATCCGCCCGGCACCCAGCTCTGCATCTGGTCCAGCGGGATCCACAGCTCCCCCGACGTTCCAGGCATGGCCGCCATCTTGCCGGAACTGGCCTGGTACAGGCCCTTGGACTCGTCCTGCACCGACCCCACCTTGGCGAAGGTCGCGCCGGCGTCGGGGGTGACCCACATCTTCCCCTGGGCGTCCATGACATAGAGCACCTTGGGGTCCACCGGATCCGGGATCAGAGGACTGTTCTGGGTCTGCCCTTCGTCGATGCCGGAAAGTTTGGCCCAGGTGCTGCCGCCGTCGGCGGAGCGGTAGATGCTGGAGGCCATTTCGGCGCGATGGAAGTACACCGAGCCATCGGCGTTCATGGCCGTCATCCCTTTGCCTGCGGGCACCTTGGGAATCCGGGTCCAGGTCTTGCCCAGATCGCTGGAAAGGAATCCCACATCCGTCTTGATCTCGGTGCCCGTGCTCCAGTCGCTTTGCGTGCCCACGCGCAGGAGCTTGTGGGTGGTCGGGGCGTAGCCCAACGAAAGCGTGGTGCCCACCTCCGGCTTGTAGGAGGGGTAGCTTGAGTGGATATCCAGGTAGGCGGCTCCGTCGTAGTCGCCGATGGCCGTGAGCAAGGGACCGTTGGGAACGCTGAGCGCCTCGAAAGGCACCACCTCTTCGATGCCGCGAGCGGAAAACTTCCAGATGGTCTTGGTTGCGGAAACATCGTCGGTGCGGAACACGCCGTTGCCGGAAGTGACCCACACACGCTTGGTGTCGAACGGGTCGAACTCCACCGACCCGGCCCAGTGGATGGCCTTGCCATGGATCCACTCGGTGCCGTTGGGGTCGGTATTGAAGTCGGTGCGACTCTTTTCCGCGTAGGTGTTCAGAATCCTCCAGGTGGCGCCGCCGTCCTTGCTTTCGAAGAGCTTGTCGCCCCAGCCGTCGGTGGAATCGGCGAAGCGCCACTGGCCGCCGTAGTGGCACATCGTGCTGGCCACCAGGTGGAGGGTATCCAGAGGATCAGCAGAGATACCACCCAAGGCCCCACCGCGCGCCTGCGAGCCGTCGCCAAAATATCCGTCCGCATCCTTGGGGGTGATGTTGGTCCAGGCTCCGGTGGCCATGGACACCCGCCAGATGGCACCCCCTGTCACGCTGTGGGGGCCGGGCCCACCCGCGTAGGAAACCAGGAGGCTGCGTCCCGCCACCACGGCGCGCAAGGGCATCAAGCCCGCAGGTCCGCCGGGGACGGCGGTGAAGGTGGCACCGCCATCGGTGGTGCGGTAGAGGTTGTTGGAGGTCCTGCCGATTCCCACGTAGAAGGTCTTGGTGGATGTGCCCGCCAAGCCGCTGGCGCTGTCGAAGACCACGAAGCCGATCCCGTTGTCGTTGACCAGGCTGCCTCCAGCCTTGGATCCCAGGGTGTCGGCCTTGGTCCAGGACTTTCCACCGTCGGTGGAGCGGAACAGGCCATTGAGGCGGCTGCCGCACCAGATGTTCTTGCCGTTGCGCGGATCCACGGCCAGCTTCTCGCCGGATTGGCGACCCATGCCGTTGCCGTGGGCCTTGAACAACGACGTCACCTCGGTGGTGTCGAAGGTGGCGCCGTAATCGGAAGAACGGAGAATCCAGGTGCGACCGTTGGTGAAGTATTCGGTGCCCCCCAGGATGTAGAGCTTGGCCGGATCCTGGGGATCCAAGGCCATGGCCTCGGTTCCCATCATGCCCAGCACGCTTTCGCCCACCCAGTCCATCAACGGAATCCAGCGCTGCGCGGTGGCGTCCCAACGGTAGGCGCCGCCCACGTCGGTACGGGCATAGGCCAGGTCCTTCTGGATGCGGCTGGTGACGATCGCCGAAACGAACCCGCCACCGTCGAACCGCACGTTGCCCCAGGTGTAGGGCTCGGCCCAAGCCGTCCCCGCCACCAGGTTCGCGCCCAGCCACATCGCCTTCCCCACCGAACCGGTCCTGCCCATCGAGCACCTCCCGACCGCGACCCTTGCGGCCTGGCGAGAGTCTAACTCGAGGGATGCCCTTCCCGCCGACGGGTGGAAAAGGGCCAAGAAAACATCGCGGGAAACATCCGAGGTCCCAACGGGCATGCGACCCGGCCTGCAGTGCGATCCTCCTCAGGTTGCCATCAGATTTCCATGGAGAGCCCAAAGCCCGCATCCAGGTATCCCAGCACGCGAATCCACTTGGCGAGGGCTTCCCCGCTTTCGGGAACCTCCCCGACCCACCATGCGCGCGAATCGCCGGCCTTGAATCCCAACCCCACGTTCCAGAACCACCCCAGACGCTTCCAGATGTGGTTGCGTCCCAGCATGCCCACGCGCACCTGGTTGCTCTCGTAGCGCAGCCGATGGATTCGATTGTCGTCGTCGGGAATCTCCTGCTCGCTGGCGACCATGCAGTAGCGCACGTACACGGCGTTGGAGCGCAGACGTCCTGAAGGATGCCAAGTCAATCCCGCCTGGAAGGTGGTGAAATCGTTGGACTGCCCGGACAACCAGTTGTCGTCCACCCCTCCCGATGCGCTC
>Ga0209098_1002787_pt1 | contig 15096 bp, 11 predicted proteins | sample AD_JPNHW1_MetaG_FD_184429 | JGI IMG/M metagenome (GOLD analysis project Ga0209098, IMG submission 184429) | Active sludge microbial communities of municipal wastewater-treating anaerobic digesters from Japan - AD_JPNHW1_MetaG (SPAdes) (version 2) | ecosystem: Engineered > Bioreactor > Anaerobic... | reverse complement strand
CCCTCGCCAAGTTGAAAGAACTCAGGTAAACCAACTTCTGCTCATTGGTCTTGAAAGGGATCCTCGGAACGTTCGAAAATAACTTCAGGTTGGCCTCAAAATAGGACTGAAGAGAAACCGATGTTAACGGACGAATTCCTGAAATCAGAGAATCCACACTCTCCGATTGGTCCTGCACACCCCGGATAAACCGGAAATTTGTTTCTTCTCCAGGCTTCAAGTGTTTCTTTAAATGAAGTGATATATAATGAACAAAACCTGATTCTTGCATATTCAACGAATCAGTTCTTTTCGGAGAATAGAAATCGGTTTTCATCAGGTTGAAGAAACCACTGACCGGGCCGTTGTACCCACCGTAGGTTTCTGTCGGAGTACCACACAGGAAAAGGTCCCGTACATGGGTAGGATAGGGGTATTTCGTACTCAGACTGCTGATCAGCCGGTACGGGTTCTCATACCGCCGGGTGATCACGGCATGCAGGTCTTCATCAAACCCGGTGATCTCCATCGAATCATTTTCTGACTCCAGGATGGGATACAGTTCCACTTTATGCGCTACACTGTCGGTGTTGGTTACGACCATATCGACCATGGCCACTTCGGATGAGTAAACGAGGAACGTCTCGGTTACGCGGATTCCCCTGAATGGCTCGTATTCCATCACCATCATGTCGGGAAAGGAATAATGAACAAAGGGCTTCGACAGATAATCGCTTGTCCGCATGATCACTACATCGTCAATCTTCCAGATCCCGTACATCTGTCCTGCCTGGTCAGATGAATAGGTCACCGGTTTGCACCCCGAATAATAATCCATCTTGTAAGCCTTATCGCCGTATAGCTTTGAGCGTTCCATCGCGGCCGCATAAGTGGTATACAGCGGATCGTTCGTTCGGGCATTTAACCGGAGGTAATCCTGAACCTCATCCATCGACTGAACAAAAGCCCGGGGTACGAACAGGAAAAAACTAAAGAATATTACCAGCAGGATCCGTTTCATAAGGTAAGGGTTGAAATGATTATTCGCAGGGATAAATGACCGGCCCGATGATCAGGGAGTCACCGGGTTGTAAAAGATATTCCGGGAGTATTCCTTCAACGGGTTGCACCAGGGCCACCCGGTATCCTTGTTTCCGTAAGCCTTGATACTGCATTTCGGAAGGAATAAAACCGTAGGAGGGATGCCCGGTGTAGAACATGCATTCAATATAATGCCGGCCGGGGACATTGCAGATCACCGTGTTGGGCGGCAGTGACTTTTTCCATTGCATAAACTCATTCCGGTTACTGATCATGGTGTTACGATACCACCCATGACCGCCGGGCAAGTAAGTTTCACCAATCTGCTTCGGCCTTATGTTATACCAGGTTATCCCGATCGACATGACGAAACATAAGATGACCGGGAACCATCCCGCATTCCTCCACCTGTCCGTAATCCGGATAATCATCGCCGGCAGCGTCCCCAGGAGGATAACAACCGACATGAAAGCGACCATCGTGTAGGAAGGCATCTTTGTCTTTGCCAATGAAAAAAACAGGTATACAAAAACCGTACCTGCGAGGAAGGCGGCTGACAGTTTCTTCCTTTGTGAAAGCATGAAAAAGGTTATCAATCCTGCTGGGATGAGTAAAAACATCCAGGGACCGTACTGTTGATCAATCTGTTGGAAATAGTACCAGCCATTCATTCCATGTCCCTCTAACCCGGTATTAAAATGACGGAGGCTATAGCCGGTTTCTGCCTGAGCTTCAACGGGATACCGGAACCAGGTATAGACTTGCCAGGGAACTACGGTAATCAGGGTGATCAGAAAGGCCGTTCCTGCTTGTTTTAAGTTTTTCAGAATGGCTTTTTTATCCATCATGGCGTAAACCACCCAGACAGCATAAACAAGCAAACCCGGCAACCATTTTGATAACACGGCCATACCTGCCAAAAGACCGGTCAGCATGATCCAGCGCTTTTTTCCCGACGATACCCCTTCAACCCATGACCAGAGGCTGGCGGAGACAAAAAAGAGGAAGGAGACGTCGCAATGATCAACCGGCTGCCGTCCCGAAACCAGTCCCAACAAGCTGAAGGAGGTGGCGGCGAACAAGGCGGAGAAAAATCCGGTCGATTCTCCGGCCAACAACTTCCCGGTACGGTAAGTGACCGGGACCAGCAGACTGCACAGGATGATGGAGGGAATGCGGGTCGTAAACCATGAAACACCGAACACCTTATAACTCAGCGCCATCATCCAGAGAAAGAGCGGCGGCTTGTGAAGCCAAATAACAGAACGGTCCCATCTGTCATAAGCCATCTGCATCACCGGATCATCGTAAAGGGTGAAAGTGAACGGGTGTTGCAGGAGGTTTTTCGCCACCAGCGCATGAAAACGCTCATCCCACGGGTTCAGAAAGGGATCCAGTAAAGCAGCAAAGGAATAAAAACACAACGCACTGATAGACAATAATATAATACTCCATGGAAACTTTTTCGCCGGGGTCTTTTCTCTATTCAGTGTCCATATCAGACACGATAAGATCAGGAAAACAAGCCCGGCGGAAACCAACAAAAAATGATACCATGAAAGGAATGACAGTGCTGTTTTCATGGTTTTTCTTTTACTGAACGATCAAGGAACAGGAAGATCCCGCTATCCGGCAGAAATAAAGGCCGGGACGAACCCTCCGGCCGGAATCATCAGTCAGATCCCAGATAATACGGTTGTTTCCGGGAAAGAGCCGGATACCGGTCTCTTCATGTATCACGATCCCCTGAATCGAGATAATACGGAGGTCGCCACGCTGGGTTACCGGGGTATTGATCACGAAAGTGACCTCATCTTTTGCGGGATTGGGGCAGGCGTTGATGTCTGCAGATTTTGCTTGCGAAGGGGCAATTCCTTCCCCGGGATTCCATTCATAGGCTCCGATATCGATTCGTCCGTTGTAAATCCGGTTACGTCCTTCCAGGTCGGTAGCCGGGATCAGGAGTCCCAGGGTATCCGGGGTCCCCGCATCAATGCAGGGTGATTCGGCCTGCAAGGCAAAGGGGAAGTCGCCGGTGCCGCGGAACATGGGCACGGTATCCAGGTTGTTCTCAAAGGTTCCCAGGTATCCCTCATGAGCCCCGCTGCCTTCAAAAGCGGCGGTGCCATCTTCTACGTTGCAATAGTAAAACGACGGGGCCGACCGCACGTCCCAGATATACACTTCGTGGCCCAGGCCTTCGTTACTGACCAAAATAGTATTATACAGGGTCGGTACAGCCGAATCATTGCAATAAAACCCGCCACCCGACATCGAGAGGTTGTTCACAATAGTGTTATTCGTAAAAACAGTATTCGACCTGATGCAGGCGATTCCTCCTCCATAAAACAGGGCTTCGTTAGATGTCACCAGGTTGTTGCTGACCACCCGGGAAGGATTGGAACGCAAGATCCCGAATCCGCCGCCAAGTCCGCCATAATTATTAGAAAACAGGTTATGACTGATCTCCGGATCGGAATCATCGAAAGAAGCTCCGCCTCCAATGCCGGTGGCACTGTTCCCTTCGAACAGGCAGTTCGTCACCACCGGTTCCGCATGCAACGAACAGATCCCGCCCCCGTATCCCCAGGGTTGTACGGAAAGCCCGCACCGGTTTCCGGTAAAAGTGCAACGATCAAAAACAAGATCGGAATTCTTCGCAAAAACAGCTCCTCCCGAAAGAAGGGCTCTATTTAAAGTAAAGGTACAGCTAAAGAAGGTTATCTTATTAAAGTCGAATACTCTGAATGCTCCTCCATATTGATTAAAAGTATCGGCGCCAAAAGCTTTTCCGTACTCAAAGATGCAATGTGAAAACTGAGAAGAATCGGCCCCGGAAGCCAGGTGTTCGTATACAAATCCCTGCCAGCCTCCCGCATTGCTGAGCGTGTCGGAGAAGCCGGTGGTATCGGCAACGGTGAACAGCACCGGATCATTGATGTCGCCGTTGGCCGTCACGGAACCTTTGACAGAGATCCGGTAGGGCCCGGAAAAAAGGACGACGGTACCGGGACTGATCGTGAGGTTTTCTCCCGACATGATCTCAAGGTCGCCGGTAACCAGTACCGTATCAGCAGTCCATTGCCCGGATACAGGTCCGGATACTTCGAGGTAATTCAATTGATGGTTGCCAGAGATAGTCTCCGGGTCCAACAGCGAAGGGGACTTCTGTGCGCTGATTCCAACGGCCAGTCCAAGGAAACAGATCAGGGGTAATATCTTTGTCATAATCGCGAATTTGCATTCAGGCGAGGAGCAGGGACTCCAGTTCTTTCAAGGTTCCGATGACGGGCACCCCACATTGCAACAAACGTTCTTCGGTGTGATGTCCGTTTGAAATGAGGATGCAATCAACACCAATCTCTCCGGCCACTTCCGCATCATGCCGTGTGTCGCCCACGTAGATCACCTCTCCCGGATTGATCCCGGTTTCCTTCAACAGGCGGATTCCTACGCCGGTCTTCCCATTGGCGTAATGATCATCAAGCCCGTAAATCCCTTTAAAAAAATCAAAGACACCCAGGTCGCGGGTCTCCTGGGTCAGTTCCTGTTGCTCTCGTGCCGATAGAATGAATTGACGAAACCCGTGATCCCGGAACTCTTTCAACACCTCTTTCGCTTCCGGGTGAAGCGATATCTCTTTCTTTCGCTGGTTGTACCTGACGATAAACTCCAGACCTACTTCCTCAAAAGGTTCTTTGTCGAAATCAAATCCAAGGGTAACATAATAGTCTTTAACAGGAAAATCAAAGATCTCGCGGTACTGGTCTATCGTTCGAAGAGGCAGGTTCCGTTCTTTCAACATCCCGTTCATCACATCCACACACAGCCAGGGATCATCCAGCAACGTGCCGTTCCAGTCCCACAGAATGCAATGATATTTCTTCAAATCCGTCATGGTTTACGTACTTTTGCAACGCATTATGGTTCATCTGTCGTCAGGTTGCGACAGGTTGTATCATGGTCGGTAAAATTACTAAAATGAAGGCAATGGATACTCACTTATTGGCTGATTGTGCTATTTGTCCGCGCGAATGTCACGTTAACAGGTTGAAAGGAGCCACCGGCTGGTGCAAAAGCGGGGCAGGCTTCCGGATCAGCTCCATCTGCCTCCATCACGGTGAAGAGCCCCCGGTAAGCGGGGATGACGGCATCTGTAACATCTTCTTCACCAACTGCAACCTGCAGTGTATCTATTGTCAGAACTGGCAAATCAGCAATAACAAATTGGATCATGGTTCCGATGAGATGGAATTTGACAGGGTGATCGACCGGATCATCTCTTTCCTGGAGAAGGGAATTACCAGGGTCGGGTTTGTATCCCCGTCGCATGTCATCCCGCAGATGCTGACCATCATTCACGAAATTGAAGATCAGGGTTATCATCCGGTATGGGTATATAACTCCAACGGCTACGACAAGGTGGAAACGCTGAAACGGCTGGAAGGCATTATCGATGTGTATCTCCCTGATTTGAAATACCTCGATCCGGTCTTGTCCAAAGAATACTCCGGCGCAGGCAACTACCCGGAAACAGCCATGGCGGCGTTGCGTGAGATGTACCGGCAAAAAGGCGCTGCACTCCATACGGCCGATGACGGCACCGTCACCTCTGGTATCATCATCCGCCATCTCGTGCTGCCCGGTGAAGTACAAAACAGCCTGGATGTCGCCCGTTTTATTGCGGAAGAACTTTCTCCCAACCTTCACATCTCCCTGATGTCACAATATTTTCCTACACCGGCGGTCGCTTCTCATCCGCGGTTAAACCGCACGGTGAGCCGGGAGGAATACAAACAGGTTACCGATGAGATGGAGCGGCTTGGACTCTGCAAAGGCTGGATCCAGCAACCCGAAAGCCAGGATCATTACCGCCCCGACTTCCGGCGCGAAAATCCCTTCGGATGAGAATCTTCTTTTTCCATTTCCCGGGAAAAGTTTACATTTGCTTTAACAATTTTCAAATCATCAATCTAACAAATTAATATGAAACCAACAGCATTTCTACTTCTCTTTCTGGCTTTCATGACCTCTGCTGCATGGGCTCAGGAAGAAACTGCCAAAACCGATTCCGGTTACCAGTTCACGACCATAAAAAAACTTCCGGTTACCAGCGTCAAAAATCAATATCGTTCCGGTACCTGCTGGAGTTATTCAGCTATCGCTTTCCTTGAATCGGAGCTGCTCCGGATGGGAAAAGACACGTTCGATCTTTCTGAAATGTATATTGTCAGAAAAGGGTATGAAGACAAAGCAAAGTTGGATATCAGATTTCATGGCGAACATAACTTCGCCGGTGGCGGCGCTGCCCACGATGTCCTCTATGTTATGAAAAATTACGGATTAATCCCCGAATCAGCGTATACCGGTCTCACCCTTGGTGACGATAAACCTGTTCATGGAGAAATGGACGGAGTTCTTAGTGGCTATATGGAATCCGTGATTAAAAATCCGAATAAGAAATTATCTCCGGTATGGTTCAAAGGCTATTGCGGCGTTCTGGATGCCTACCTGGGCGTAGTTCCCGAAAAGTTCACCTACAAAGGGAAAGAATACACTCCGCGCTCTTTTGCCGATGCCACCGGATTGAACACCGATGATTATGTTGAACTCACTTCTTTTACCCATCATCCTTTCTGGGAAAAATTCATCCTCGAAGTTCCCGATAACTGGCTCATGGATCAGGTTTACAATGTTCCCCTGGATGTCATGATGCAGATCATTGATAACTCTGTAAAAGAAGGTTATACCGTGGTATGGGGAAGCGATGTCAGCGAAAAGGGATTCTCCTGGAAAAACGGCGTTGCCATTGTACCCGATAAAAACGCTCCCGAACTGGCCGGACTGGAACAGGGAAAATGGGAAAAGATGAGCGATGCTGATAAAGACAAGTTATTGTACAAATTTGAAAAACCCGTTCCCGAAAAAAAGATCACCCAGGAGATGCGCCAGGAAGAGTTCGACAACTACCTGACCACCGACGACCATGGCATGCTGATCATGGGGACTGCCAAAGATCAAAACGGCGCTGATTATTATATCGTGAAGAATTCATGGGGCAGCGAAGACCACAAATACAACGGGTTCTTCTATGCTTCAAAACCGTTTGTTGAACTGAAGACCATGGACATCATGGTGAACAAAAAGGCCATTCCGGCCGACGTCAGGAAGAAACTCGGCCTTTAATATCTCCGGATCTTACCAGACTTAACACTCCGTTGATGAAAGTCAACGGGTGTACCGGGTTCCCCGGGATGTACAGATCAGCGGGGTGATCGTTGAAGAAAGACCTGTCAAGGGCAGGACTTCCGGCAAAGATCCCCCCGCTGATTGCATCTGTACCTGCCAGAATAAGAACCTTGGGATAGGGGACGGCATCATAACAGATCCGGAGCGGTTCGGCCATATTTTCCGTTACCGGTCCTGTCACCACCAATCCGTCGGCATGACGAGGCGATGCCACGAACTCAATCCCGTAGCGCCCCATATCAAAATTAACGTTGCCTGCAGCATTCAGCTCCATCTCACACGAATTGTCTCCTCCCGCCGAAACCTGCCTCAGCTTCAGCGAATGCCCGAATATCTTCCGGATCTCACTTCTTACTTCATCAGGATCAATGTTAATCTCCTTTTCATCTCCTTCGGAAATGATGAGCCGGTTCCGTACATTCGACGCCATCCGTGGATCGTTGGTGAAACGGATCTTCTCCGGAAACAATAGGGCGCACTCGCCACAAAAAACACATTTTCCCAGATCAATACTGACAGGCGCCACTCCGATAGCGCCGGCAGGACATATCTCCGCCAGCGCCTGCTCCTCAACAAACGTCTTGCTGATCACCGGCCTCCCGCGAAAGATCCCCGGCGGCGTGGCCGTCGTGATATCAGGGATATACTGTTTCCCCTGGTGAAATAATATCTTCAAACTTCGTAGCATCATAGATCGTGACCGCAATAGGAGAGGTTAAAACTTTTGTTGCAAACCGGAAAATCCGATATATCATTCATCCTGACCGCCAGCGCAAGACCGGTCCAGTTATGGAACGACGGATCCTTGATCTTATATCGGATCAGTTCGCCATTCACGCCGGTGACAGCGCAATGACAGATCTCGCCCCGCCAGCCTTCCACCAATGAGACCGCCAGACTGGAGGGCTCCGGTGAACGCAGACTTTCCTCCTGCCGAACCTCCGGCCGGAAATTCCTGAGATATTCCCGCAGATAGCCGAGCGACTGTAAGGTCTCCTCCTTGCGCATCTGCACCCTCGAGAAGACATCTCCGTGATGTTTGACGACCGGCTGATGAACCACATCCTTGAACCAACCCTGAGGATGCGATAACCGGATATCACGCGACAGTCCGCTGGCCCGGGCAGCCATGCCAACCATCCCGATGGAGAGAGCGGTATCAGCGCTGACTACGCCTGTCTTTTCGAAACGGGCCAGGGCAGTCGGCAAGTCAGATAACTCATCGTACATCTCTGTAAAATCAGGTTCGAAAGCATCGGCCACTTCCAGCCATTTCCCCGCAAGTTCAGGAGTCAGCGGGAAATTTGTCTTCCCCGGTCTGATCAGGCTTTTGGCAAACCGGTTTCCGCACCATGACTGGAAAAAGTTAATCAGGGGAGTGCGTAACCGCCCGAATACCGAACTCCCCAGTTGGTAAGCAATATCGGTGCAGATACCGCTCAGGTCGCCGGTATGAACGGCCATACGTTCCATCTCCAGCGCCACGGCCCGCTCAAACTGCAGCCTCTCGGAAGGAATAAACCCACACAGGCTTTCCCAAACTCCGGCAAAGGCCAGAGAATGCCCGACGGCCGTGTCTCCTGCGATACTTTCGGCCAGGATGGAGCGCTGCAACAGCCTGTCCTTCTTCAGGAACAGTTTCTCGATACCACGATGCTGATATCCCAACTGGATCTCGAGATGAAGGATTTGCTCGCCATTGCAGATGAAACGAAAATGACCCGGCTCGATGATGCCGGCATGGATAGGACCGACACCTACTTCGTGTAGTTCCTCACTATCGATGGAATAAAAGGGATAATGGGCAATATCATTAGCTTGATGGGCACGATCTTTGGGATACCTGACCGGTTTCAGCCAGGGATGATCCGGGAACGCAATTCCATAATCCTCGTGAAGCTCCCGCTCAAAAGATTGAAAAGCGGGGTACTGAACAGTCAACGACTCCAGGGTGTCCCCGGGCTTCACGCTCGTGGCGCCAACGCGGATGACACCTTCCCGGTCATCGGCCAGGCAACAGATCAACCTGATACCATCCTCCGAAGGATATCCGAAATAGCTGACACAATGAATGTGCTCACCGGCAGCCATCAGGTCTGCTATTCCCTGAACGAATTTAAAGGGCGCCTGGACCGGAATGGTCTGCAGGGATATCCGCTGGTTATTTTTAATCGTGATGAAGTCCATGCGTTATAGGATCAGGGAGTGTATGGTTTCATTAATCAAAGTGACGAATTCCGCCGGCGGGTTCAAACCCAGGTAAACAACCAACCCCAGCAGAAAATACTGCGACACGGTTTCCCACCGGCTCACTTTCCCCTCCGGATCCTCGGGCAGACTGACCGGCGGAATGAACAATATCTTAAAAATGTTTTTTCCCATAGCCCAGATGATGATCGTCAAAAGGATCAGTACCGGGATGAGGATATACAAATACCGGGCGTCGACTAATGCTTTGAAGATGTATAATTCGCTGATGAACAACCCCGACGGAGGCATTGCCGTGATGAACAGGAAGGCCAGCAGGATAAAAACCGCTCCGGCGACATTGTAATGAAAATACTGCCCTAAATAATAGATGTTCTTGGTTTTGTATGTCTTGTACAAATGACCGACCTGCAGAAAAAAGGATGATTTAGCAAACGAATGAAGAATGAGATGCAGCAAGGCAAAGTAGTACCCGATCCCGCCGGCAGCCAAGCCGATCACGACAATGCCCATGTGCTCAATGCTCGAATAAGCCAACATTCGCTTGATGTTCTTCACTTTCAGCATATATACGGTGGCCACGAATACCGACAGGATAGCAGCAACCATCATCACCTGATCGGCCCAATGATGCAAAGAGGTGCGCGCAACGATCTGGTAAAAACGGAAGATCCCGGTAAAACCCACATTCATCAGCACACTCGAAAACAAGGCAGCCGATGGGGCAGGGGCCTTATCCTTCGCATCAATACCCGCCGTGTACATCGGCACCAAACCAAGCTTCGCCGTATACCCGATGAAAATAAAGATAAACGCCAATCGCAGCCACGATGTCTTCAAATGCGGCGCCAGGTTCAGCAACGAATTATAATACAAACTGTCGTCATGAGCATCACTCACGGCAATACTCAGAAACAATATTCCGATAAAAACCAGCACGAGGCTGATGGAACAAACAAAGATGTATTTCCAGGTCGCCTCTATGGAACCGGCATTACGTCGATGAAAGATCAGGGCCGCTGATGCCAGGGTCGTGATTTCGACAAAGATCCACGTGACCGCAACGTGAGAGGAGAGGTAAGCAGCCGTCAGCGCCATGATCAACAACACCGTGGCGCCGTAATAGATTCCCCGGACCCGGGGGTTGTCATGTTCGGGATAAATATAATCATACCGGTGTGTCAGCACGGGGATGCTGATGATGGTTAACGTACTTACCAGCAGGATTGCCAGCGCATCGGGTTTGAAAAAATATGACTCGGTCGTCCCCTTATGCAGAAACTCATAACAGGTAAACACGCATTGAAACAACAGAAAAGCAGCTATTAACAACTTATTCACGATGTCATTCCTGTTCAGAAACAACAAAAGTGCCAGTAACAACGACCCGGTCAAATATCCTATGATCATCATGCAGTCCTTAGTCTTTTAACCTGTTCAAACTTCCAACATCTCCTTCACCCATCACATCTCCGATCTTATTGATAAAAATTCCCAGCAGGAACACACTGACAAACACATCCAAAAGAATGCCCAGGTTCACCAGCATCGGCATCTCGTTCCCGACAGCAAGGGAAAGGATTACCACCCCGTTCTCGATGATGACATAACAGATCACATGCGTAATGATCTTTCTCCGGCTGCTGATGAAGAAGAAACCGCAGAATAATGCCGATAACGCCGTGACAAAATAGATTTTATGCAGGTTGGGATCATCGATGAAACTGGCAATGATAAACGTCCCGATAATGATTCCGGTGACGATGATCAGTGAAAGAAAATTGGGCAGAAAGGGCTCTGCTTCCCGGGTGATCTTGTTCTTCCGAATGACATACGACATGAAAGCCGGGATCATCACCGCCTTCACGATAATGGTTTCAAGAAGGATCAGGATAAGATTTATTACATTGATCTCCAGCAGTTCGATGAACGCCACTCCGAAAAGGATGACCCCCTGCAACGCAATGATCTTCACATACGTCATCAGCCGGTTGGCGATCGCGAAATAGAGCAGCGAGATAATGAATATGATTAACAGAATATTGGTCATGGTTTCTCTTTCTTACTAATTAAACCTCCCAAGCATCACCAGTACACCGAATAATACCAGCAGTGACAGCGACGATAGAACCAGGATAAACTGTGCATTGTGCGACATCCGGAAACGGGCCGAGAAAGATTCGAGGGCTCCGGCCAGAACGGCAAAAAGAAACTGTATCCCCAGAAAAGCAGGAATGGTGCCATACAGGGGCGAATCACCCAGAAACAGGTTGGCGATCAATGATCCGTACATCGAAAACTTCAGCATGGTGGTATAGGAGATCAATCCCAGATCGAATCCGCTGTTGTCGAGGATCATCACCTCATGGACCATAGTCAGCTCGAGATGCGTCTTCGGGTCGTCGATGGGCATCCGGCTGTTCTCTACCATGCAGATCATCACCAGCACGAACATGGCGATCACACCCAGGGCATACGATATGTACGATCCGAAATGAAGCGCCAGAAATATCTTATGGAACGAGGTGTATCCGGTCATGAGTCCGAAGGAACCCATCAGGATGAAAAAAGCAGGTTCGGCCAGCATGGAGAACAACGACTCGCGACTGGCGCCCATGCCTTCAAAACTCGACCCGGTGTCCAGGGCAGCCAGGATGCTGAAAAACTTCCCGGCAGCCAGCACATAGGCAAAAAACACGAAATCACCTTCAAAACTGAGCAAACCCTGACTGTGTCCCAACGGCAATACCATCACCGCCATGAGAACCGAAGCAAAGGAAATGGAGGGAGCAATCTGAAAGATGATACTCGTGGTCTCGCTGAAAATGCTGCGCTTGCGGAACAACCGGATGATGTCCTTCAACGGCTGCATCAAACCAGGCCCTTTCCGGCCCGACAGCAGACTCTTCGTCTTTGAAACGATCCCTGTAAAAAACAGGCTCACAAAAAATATTAATCCAAAACTGATCATCTTCAGGACACCATAAACAGACTGACAATAAAAGTAAACACTTGCTTAATAAACGGGGCAGTAAGAACCAACAAGATAAAGATCATACCATATAAAATGTAAAACTGGAGACGTCCGTTCTGCAGGAAAGAGAACAACCCGAGGAAATACCTGACCTTCTGCCACGGCCATTGAATGAGATACAACTCCGTTTTATCCCGGGCATGCGTATGATGATCTGCTTCCCCGGGAAAAATTCCCGTCACATCGGTTTTCTGCTTCCGGAATGAAAGCAGCGGTTCTGCCAGTTTCCGGTAATTTCTGACAAAAGAACTTGCGGTGTACTGCATCCGCGCCGAAGGAGCCACATACCCGCAACCCCAGGTAGGCCCGATCCCGGCTGGAACCCGACCGATGACCTTTTTCCTGACCAGGAACACCACCAACGACAACAGGATAAAGCCGGCCGAGAGATACCCGACCTGACTGATGACGTCAAACGTCCCGTCCATGATGGGGCCGGTATCGCCTGTCATCAAACTCGTAAACTGTCCGGCCGGCAGCAACAACATATGCAGGAACGGCTGGGGAAACAACCCGATAACGACGATCAGCAATCCCGTCGCATACATGGGAAGCAGCGTCAGCCAATCCCGCTCGGCGGGAATTTCTTTCATCGGATACCTGGGAGAACCAAGGAAAATGGTGCCGAATGCCTTCGTGAAACAGAGAATGGCCAACCCGCCGATCAGCGACAAGCTAAAGATGGCCATGATCAGCATGAGGATGCCCGGGAAGGAGGTTGATGGAATCGCTTTGAATAACCCGGTATACAGAATGAACTCTGAAACAAAACCGTTGAAAGGAGGTAACCCGCAGATGGCCATGGCGGCCAGAAGAAACAAAAAAGCCGTTTCCGGCATTCTCCGCATCAGTCCTCCGAACCGTTCAATGTTCATGGTGTGAGCCGACTGGTAAATATATCCGGCGCTGTAAAAGAGCAACGACTTGAACAAGGAATGATTCAATGTGTGAAGCAAGGCTCCTGCAAATCCCAACGTCGAAAGGAAAGGCAGGTGATACCCCAAACCCAGGCATCCCATGCCAATGCCGATCCCGATAATACCAATGTTCTCAATGCTGTGGTAAGCAAGTAATTTCTTCAGATTATGCTGAACAATGGCCAGCATCACGCCATAGACTCCGGTAATGACCGAAAGAGTGAGGATAAAATAACCGACTGCCAGATAGTTGACCTGGATCAGCAGAATCATGCGCAATATGCCATAAATACCGATCTTGATCAACACGCCCGACATCATGCCTGATACATGCGTGGGAGCGGCCGGGTGAGCATGGGGCAGCCAGGTATGAAAGGGAACAAACCCTGCCTTAAACCCAAATCCCGTGAAAAACAATAACATCAGAAACAGACTGGGCCCGGGATGCTGCGTGGCATACGCCGCGATGGCATCAAAACTGAACGATCCTGTCGATGACGCCACCAGAATAAAAGCCACCGTCAGCAACAGGACAGCAACGTGCGACTGTATCAGGTAGTTGATCCCGGCTTTGATGGTGCTGGCCTTATTACCTTCAAAAATCACCAGGATGAAAGTTCCCAGCGCCATGATCTCCCAGGCAATAAGAAAAGCAACGCTGTTCTGTATCACACAAACGGACAAAATACCGGCATGCGTCAACAGATAGCTGATCCAGTGAAGCGAAAGCTGTGATGTGCGCTGGTGATAGGGGATCAGGTACCTGCATCCGTACAAGGCACTCGTGATGAACGTGAAATTGATGACCAGGATAAACCAGGCCGACAAGGGATCTATGACCAAAGGGATCTCACCCGTGACCATCGAACCCGGTAAAACCAACCGCGTCTCATGTCCCCATAAAGCCGGAATCGCTCCCGCACTGCTGATCAGGGCCATGATGACAATCCCCGTAACGGCAAGGATGCCTTTCATGCCCGCTTTCACGATGGGTATCAACATCGAAAAAAGGACCAGGACGAGCACAAAACAGATTACGTATTCCATCTAAATAGATATATTATATCAATATATGTATTATGCATGCCGCGGCAAAATTACGGAAACTTCTGAGATACTCCCTCTGATTGATTTCCATTTTTGATCAAACTTTTCCAGAGAACTCATATCCAATGTCTTCTGTAACTGCTTCAGATAGTTCTCCCGGCTGATGAGTTCGGCCCCGAATCGTTTCAGATGTGTGGTCTCCACCTGGCAATCGATGAACCGGAAGCCCCATTCACGAAGCCGGAGCACCAGATGTACAAAGGCCACCTTGGATGCATCGGGCACGAGATAGAACATACTTTCACCACAGAAAACATTTCCAAGGGACACTCCGTAGAGGCCTCCTGCCAGCTTTCCCTCATAGTATGCTTCCACCGAATGAGCAAATCCCAGGTTGAACAAACGAGTATATCCTTTGATAAAACGCTCACTGATCCACGTACCGTCCTCATCCTTCCGCGCAACCCCGGCGCAATGCTTCATGGTTGCGGTGAAATCAGCGTCGAATCTTATTTCGAATTTCTCCTGCTTCAGCACACGGTAAAGGGAATTGGAGATTTTCAGTTTTCCGGGATACAACACAAGCCGGGGATCCGGCGAAAACCAAAAGATATCATTTCC
>Ga0209098_1002786_pt1 | contig 15101 bp, 13 predicted proteins | sample AD_JPNHW1_MetaG_FD_184429 | JGI IMG/M metagenome (GOLD analysis project Ga0209098, IMG submission 184429) | Active sludge microbial communities of municipal wastewater-treating anaerobic digesters from Japan - AD_JPNHW1_MetaG (SPAdes) (version 2) | ecosystem: Engineered > Bioreactor > Anaerobic... | reverse complement strand
GCTCTCCCCCGTCGCGCTCGAGGCCCGGAGAGAACTCGCCCTCGACCGACTCACCGAGGCCTTCGCCTCGGATCTCGTCACCATGGAAGACTACGAGGCCCGCGTCAGCGAAGTGCAGAACGCCGACCGCCCCGGAGCCATCGACGCCGCTGTAGCGGACCTGCCCCAGGTGAGGCCTCGCGACGACTCGAAGGACCGAGACGCCGCCCGGCGCGGAAGCGGCCGCGGCGCCGGGAGAGAAAGCCGCAGCCTTTCCTACCGCAACGCCACGCTCTCCCCGCCTCCGCGGCGAGGAGAGCGTGGCCTGCATCCTCGGGAACCGCAACCTCCAGGGAGACTTCCTCTCCGGGGACAAGATCGGTTCCTTCACGGTCCTCGGCAACACGAGCATCGACCTTCGCGACACGGCCCTTCCGCCAGGCGCGCTCAGGATCGACGCCTTCTGCGTGATGGGCAACCTCAAGGTCATCGTCCCCCACGGCCTGCCCGTGAAGATGAACAGCCTGCCCATCCTGGGCGATTCTCATGTCGCGCGAGACGTCGAGCGCCGCGTCGAGCGGGGCATGCCCCACGTCGTCGTGAATGGCTTCGCCATCATGGGCAACCTCGTCGTCGTGGCCCAGGACTAGGGACACGCGGGCGCGCGGCAGCCGCTGCCGGCCGCAGCCCGCGCGCCCGCGGTGGAGACGCAGCGCTACTCGACCATGATGCGGTTGCGGCCGGCTTCCTTGCAGCGATAGAGGAGCCTGTCCGCCCGCGCCACGACCTCGGCGGGAGGCTCGCCCGCCCGTGCGACCGCGCCGCCCACGGAGACGGTGGCCCGCACCTCGCGGCCATCCTCCAGTGTCAGCCAACTCCTCTCCGTCATGACCCGCACCCGCTCGGCTATCTCCGCGAGGGCGGCCGCGTCAGCGCCCGGCGCCAGCACGACGAATTCCTCGCCGCCCCAGCGCGCCGCCACGTCGCCTCGGCGCACGGCGTTGGCCAGGGTCCATGCCGCCATCCTGAGGACCCGGTCGCCCGTCGCATGGCCGTAGGTGTCGTTCACCGTCTTGAAATGGTCGAGATCGATCATGAGGAGGCCGAAACTCCCTTCGCCCCGCCCGAGGTCGCTTACCAGCGCGTCGAGGCGGATATCCAAATACCGCCGGTTGCCGAGTCCCGTGAGGGCGTCGGTGAGGTTCTCCTTGCGGAGCTCCTGCAGCTCGGCGAGCACGGCGAGGCGCTCGGAACGGTCGGTGAAGACCTCGATGGCGCCGCGGAGGACATTTCCCTCGTCGTAAAAGGGAAGGGCCTTGACGGTGACGGGCACCCGGTGGCCGTCCTTGTGGTGGAGGAAGACTTCCGCCCTGATGTCGGTCTGCCCCTGCATCACCGCGACGAGGGGACAGAGCTCGCCGCAGAGCTCGCGCCCGGACTCGTCCACATGCCGGAGGATGTTGTCGCTGCAGCGGCTGCCCGTGACCTCGTCGGCACGATAGCCGCTGATGCGTTCCGCGCTGCGGTTCCAGTACGTTATCCGCCGCTCGAGGTCGACGAAGTACACGCCCTCCGAAACCGAGTCGAGCATGTCCCTGAGCAGCGCGTCCTTGATCATGTGTCCTCCGATGCAAGCTGCAACGAATTATCACAGCTCCCGCCGCCGAAAGCAAGACAGTCCGAGGATCGCGCTATATTTCTCCCCTTTGCCATGCTCGCCTGCATCCTGAAGGCTCATCCTCGGCCGATAGCCACGCCGTCCGGGCGACAGCCCGGACGCGCGCCCTTGGCAGGAGGCAGCAGCCTGTAATGGAGGCAGGGTCCAAGGGCAGAGCCCCTGGTCGCGCCTCGATCGCGCGCAGCGCCGCGTGCGCCCCCTGTCGGCCGCCATCGCCGCCACCTCATCATGAGACAAGCCCTGAAACGACGAGCATCAGCCAGCAATGCCGGCCATCGAGCGTTGAACCCCGCCGCACTTTTTTTGAAATTCGTAACGCGGCGGGTGGCATCGGCATCCATGCCGAAGTAGAAGGGCAAAGCCCTTCTGCGCTCTTCCAGTGCGCGCCATCCTTGGCGCGCACTACCCGCGATGCATCCAGAGTCGCCGAAGCCTCTGGCTTCGGCGCGCGAGGCGCAGTTGCGCCTCGCGAAGGCCCCGCTCGATGAAGTCCATAAAAAGGTTCGGATGGGTTTAAAATGCGAAGGCCGCCTCTCAGGCGGCCCCGTTCGTTTCAGATCTTATCTATTAACATCGAGCACTTGCCCGACGGTATGGGCAGCGTCTTCTTCTTCTTCCCGAGCACGTTGATCGTGAAGTAGTAGAGCTTCTCGCTCTCCATGTGGATCTCCCAGCCGCGCCCGGACTTGTTGGACAGTATTGTGACCATGTTCCGCTTGAGGGACATGTTCTCGATGCCCATGATCTCGAGGTTGGGGATGATCCAGTCTACGGTCTTGCGCGGGAGGGAGATGTAGAGGCCCACGATGTTCTCTATCATGAGGGCGACGGTGGAAAGGCCCGTGAAACCGAGGAACTGCGGCCGCGGCCAGTCGGGGCGCTCGGCCCAGATGGCCTTGCCCTCGTTCTGGGGCTGGTAGGCCTCCCAGACCGTGGGCTTCTGCTCGCCGTTCTGGTACATGGAGTCGAGGACGAAGTAGAGGTGGCGGATCGCGCAGTCGCGGGCCATCTCGTACTGGTTGTACTTCTCGAGCCCCTTGATGACCATGTAGGTGAAGGGAGGGAGGACGGAGCCGCGATAGCCGCCACCCTTCTTGTCGTAATCCTTGTGCGAGGCGGCGAGGGTCGGGAAGGGATGCTCGGTGCCGAAGCCCGCGGGATCCTTGAGGTGGGCGATGAGGCGCTCGGAGCGGTCCTCGTTCGGGATCTCCGCGAGGAGGGGCCAGTAACCGCCTATCGTCTTCACGGCGACCTGCCGCTCCTTCTCGTCGAGATCGTAGTAGAAGCCGTCGTCGGCGTTCCACATGAGGGAGTTGATCCTCGTCTTGAGTGAGAAGTAGGCGCGCTTGAACTGGAACGAGGCTTCCTTGTCGTTGAGGATGTCGCCCAACGCGGAAAGGTAGAGGGCGTTCATCGCCATCGCGGAGTTCCAGTCGGAGAGGTAGAGGGCCTTGCCGCGCGGCGAGTTGTCGAGGCCCGTGGCCGCGACGGGCACGCCGTAGAGGCCGTTCTCGCGCTTGAAGGTGGCCTCCATCCAGGCCCACTGCCGCGTGAGGTAGGGCATGACGTCCTTCACGCGCTTCTTGTTTGCGGTCTTGTGGTAGAGGTTGTACTCGGCCCAGGCAAAGAGGGGCAGGCCGAGACCCTCGGGGTTCTCGGGGGTGAGGATGGGCGAGCCCGTGGCGGTGTCGTACTTCCAGCGGATGGCGCCATTCTCCTCCTGGCGGCTGTAGAGGGCATCGAGGCCGTTGGAGGCTGCATAGATGCGGTTCGAATAGACGAGGAAGAAGGACGAGAAGACCTGCTCCATGAGGTCGAGGACGCCGGAGCCAGGGTACTGGAAGAACTTTATCTTTTCGAGGCCGCTTCCGCTTTCGCCAGCAGCCCAGTAGTCGGCTATCCATGCCCAGGTGCGATCATAGATTTCCACGAAATCCTGATCATAAAAATGCACCCGCGGAAAATCCCGTTTGTTCAACGACGAACCTCTCTTCTCAGCCCATGCAGGTGGCATGGCATTGCGATCAAACGCACTACTTTCCAGCGATTTCCATTAAATGAATTAAAAGGTTGGAATATCAATATAGTTTCGGCGCCTCGCTTTGTCAAACCGAAAGCTAAGGAGCCCAAGATACCGTAAGCATTATCACAGGGGACGACGGATAATAGCACCCTTCATGCCAGAAATAAAGCGTTTTTGGAGAAAACTGGTATATTTTTCCAGTTCAAAAATACTTGCTTCTGTCGGTAAAAGCGTTAAATTCATAGATGCAAGGAGGAGATCATCAGGTGCGCGGCAACCCATTCGTGGGATCCGCGGAATCCAAGTTCTTCGAAAGAGGAGGCCCATTGGATAATCCGCCTGAGGATTTTCCGACGGCCTCGCGCTCACCCGGACGCGAAGCCGCCGTAGAGCACAGGCCCGTGGGTACAAACGGGCAACTAGGGATGGGTCGAGCCGTAGATGGCTCGAAAATGCTTTAATCACAAGCATGCCTGCAGATCCGAGCCGGTTTCATTACTGGACACTGCAGGCCACGGATACGAGGCCGACCCTCATCTTTTACGAGGTGCCGGCCTCGTCTTTTTTTCGGCGATGGTGTAGGATCCGTCGCCGCCTCGAAAAGCGGGGGCGGAATTCGCGGCGGCGGTCAAGGACTCGAAGGCCCGAGCCGATAGGGATAGGGTATGATCGTCACCTTGTTCAGGACCGGATCGGATGGCTCTCTCCTCTACTACACGATCCATGATCGCCAGGCGAGCCTTTCGCAGCCCTATACCCTCACCGTGGCCTGGAGCCGCGGCAATGGACGGGGCCGGGAGCGCTTCTATACCTTCGATAGCCTCGAAGACAAGGACAGGATGATCAGGTCCCTTCTCGCCCGCCGCTACAAGGCCGGCTACAGCCTCCTCTACAGCTTCAGCAGGGACGCAGGCTGGGCGCCGAACGAATCAAGGAGCGGCGGAAACGAGATAGCCGCAGTCCGCCAGCGCCGCGCCTGACTCGTCTTCACGGCGCCGCGCGCCGGAAGCGTCTCCAGGACCGGCCGCGGCCCTCCAATGAAGCCAACAGCTCCGCCCCTTCCCCCAAAAACGACAGCCACAAAGTGACAGCGTCGGTGCCTTCCGTGTCTATTCCTCTCTTCCTTCGGTGCTTTCGGTGTTCTCTCTTCTCTTTTCCGTGCCTTCGGTGTCTCATCTCTTCCGCACAGCAGTAATGGCTACTCTTTATCCAGTCCCGGCGGCTTGATCTCTTCCAGGGCGAGGAGCTGTCCCGCGAGATCGCGCACCGTCTCCCGGAGCTTGAATACGCAGTCTGTCTCCACCGCGTTGCCGCGCACTATGTCCTCGGCGAGGGCCTGGCAGGTCGGCGCGCCGCAGGACCCGCAATCGAGTCCGGGCAGCAGCCCCTGGAGGTGTTCCATCTCCTCGAGCATGATCATCGCCTTGAGCATGTCGGCATCGAGGAGGCGCGAAGGCCGTGGCTGTATGGGTCTGTCCCATCGGTAGCCGCCGGGCGACACCGTGCGTCCCTCCGCGAACGGATCGAGCGAGAGGGCCCTGTTCCCGAGCCTCGCGCGCGCGATGTAGGGATTCTCCACGATGAGGGGCCCGCCCACGCAGCCCGCGGGACAGGCGAGGGCCTCGATGAACTCGACCCCCTTCAGCTTCCCGTTCTCGAGCGATTCGAGGACGCCTATGACGTTGGCGATGCCGTCCACCGCGATGGACCTGCGCTCGCCCAGGGCCTCCGCCTCTCCCTCGGTCCTCGCCCACTCGATGCCGACGGAGCCGGCCTGCGAAAGCGGTCTCTCTCCCGCCTTGGCCACCGCCGCCCTCAAGGGGAGGTAGATGTCCTTGAGGCCGATGACGCCATCGACGGCCGAACGCTCGTAGCCAAGGGGCGAGCGGGCAGCCGTCACCTTGCCGGCGCAGGGGCTGATGAAGAAGACACCCACGCCCTCCTCGCCCTTGTGGAGCTCCTCCTTCACGATCCGCGCGGCGACCTCCATCGGGGGAAGGAGAGGCACGAGGTTCGGGATGAGACTGGGAAAGCGCACCTGTATGAGCTTGACGACCGCGGGGCAGGCGCTCGAGACGAGGGGCCGCGGCATGGTCCTGCCTTCTTCCGAGGCGATGAGGTCCCGGGTCGCCGCGGTCACGAGCTCGGCTGCCGCGGCCACCTCGAAGACCTCGTCGAAGCCGAGGTCGAGGAGGCCGCCGAGGATGCGGTTGATCGATATGTTCTCGTCGAACTGCGAGTAAAGCGCGGGGGCGGGCACCGCGACCTTGATCCTGAAGGCGTCCTTCGCCGCGAGGGGATCGGATATCGCCTTCTTTGCGCCGTGGGGACAGGTCCTGATGCACTCGCCGCAGTCGATGCAGCGCTCGTTGATGATGTGGGCCTTGCCCTTCCTGACGCGGATGGCCTCGGTCGGGCACTTCTTGATGCAGGTCGTGCAGCCGACGCAGCGGTCCCGGTCGAGGGTGACCGAATGGAAGGAAGTCATGGAGGTGTCCGTCATGCAGCGCCTCCGGCTGCGGCCAGGCGGATCGTGATGGTCACGGTGGTCCCCTCGCCTATCTTGCTGTCGATGCGGAGGTCGTCCGCGTTGCGCTTCATGTTGGGCAGGCCCATGCCCGCGCCGAAGCCGAGCTCGCGGATCCATTCCGGAGCGGTCGAGTAGCCCTCGGTCATGGCGAGATCGATGTCCGGGATGCCGGGGCCCTTGTCCGCCATGGTGATGAGGATGCGTTCGGGCGTGATGTCCGCCTCGGCCACGCCGCCTCCCGCATGGATGACCATGTTGATCTCCGCCTCGTACATGGCCACCGAGGTGCGCTTCACCACGGCCGGATCTATGCCGAGCTGGCCGAGGACTCGCTTGAACTCGGCCGAGGCCTTGCCCGCGAGGGAGAAATCATCCCCCGGGACGGCGTAGCGGTACTTCATCGTCTTTCTTAGGAAATCTCCCGCACCCCGCCTGCCCTGAGCCCTGCCTCGTAGAGGCGGCCGCAGGCGAGGAACATGGAGTACTTCGTGCTGAGGAGGACCATGCCGTTGTCCCTGGCCATGGCCACCATGTCCTCGCTCGGCATCTTGCCGCGCACGAAGACCACCACCCTGATGTCGAGGAGGTCGGCCGTCCGTATGGACTGTGGATTGACGAGGCCCGTGAGGAGGACGACGCGGTCCTTCACGAAGGCCATGACATCGCTCATGAGGTCGGCGCCGCAGGCCGCCCCGACCTCGAAGTCGAGGCTGTCTCCACCCGTCACGATCCTCGCGTCGAGGATCTCCACGATCTTCCCTACGGTCATCGACTCTCCCCCTGAAAGCCAGAGGATAGCACGGGGGACAGTCCCATCTCAAGCATCGTGCCATGAGCGCCCAATTCCGTCCGATCGCGACTCTTTTTCTTAAGTCGCCCCGTGGCGCTCCGATATTCGGATAAGAAGAGTGAGAACCGGGCTCCCCTCGGGACCGCAAGGTCCCGGGAAGGACTGTCCGAAGGGCATTCTTCGAGTGCGTCCGCGGCCGGCAAGGGACAGGTTGTGCGGACTCACGAGGCAGACCGGCGCATGGCACCGGCAAGGAAGCCGCGGGGAACGCCAGGATGGCGCTCCTCGATACAGGAAAGGAGTCAAGGTATGATCATCAACCACAATCTCAGCGCTATGTTCGCCAACCGCAGCCTCGGCGTCACCAATGCGGATGTCGCCAAGGAAACGGAAAAACTCTCCTCGGGCATGCGGATCAACCGCGCGGGAGACGACGCCTCCGGGCTCGCCGTCTCCGAGAAGATGCGCAGCCAGATCCGCGGCCTCCAGCGCGCGTCGAAGAACGCGCAGGACGGCATCTCGTTCATCCAGACGACGGAAGGCTACCTCCAGGAGTCGCAGGACATCGTCCAGCGCCTCCGCGAGCTCGCGGTGCAGGCCTCCAACGGCATCTACACCTCCGAGGACCGGATGCAGATCCAGGTCGAGGTCAGCTCTCTCGTCGAGGAGATCGACAGGATCGCCAGCCATGCGCAGTTCAACGGCATGAACCTCCTCACGGGCCGCTTCGCCCGCGAGACCGGTGAAAACTCGGTGACCGGCTCCATGTGGTTCCATATCGGCGCCAACATGGATCAGCGCACCCGTGTCTACATCGGTACGATGACCTCCAAGGCCCTCGGTGTGCGCAACATCGGCGACGGCACGATCATGAACATGGAGTCGCCTGACGGCGCCAACAGGTCGATCGGTGTCCTCGATGCGGCCCTGAAGAAGATCAACAAGCAGCGCGCTGACCTCGGAGCCTACCAGAACAGGCTCGAGCACGCGGCACGCGGCATCGACGTGGGGGCGGAAAACCTCCAGGCCGCCGAGAGCCGCATCCGCGACGCCGACATGGCGACGGAGATGGTCCAGTTCACCAAGGACAAGATCCTCGCCCAGGCCGGCAGCGCCCTTCTCGCGCAGGCCAACCAGAGCACGCAGCAGGTCATGCAGCTCCTCCAGTAGTCCCATGGAGGACCGCCCCCGGACAGCGGAGCAATCCGCTGCCCCCGGACGGCGCTATCAGGAAGCTCTCCCCGACGGGAGGGCTTCCTTTTTTTTCGGGCGTCACACAGGGCCTTCCGGTTGGGTGCCGGGTTCGGACCTTTTTACTGACTTGACTGCGCGGATCCTTCACGAGGCGCAGTTGCGCCTCGCGCGCCGAAGCCAGAGGCTTCGGCGACTCTGTATGCATCACGAGTAATGCGCGCCAAGGATGGTGTTGCGCGATTCCAGCGCGTTTTATATTCGATTCCGCTCGCCAAACGGAGCGAAGCGACGTATGGCACGTACCGAGAAGCAGCAGAAGGACCCAGGCCCTTCTGCAACGGCATGGATGCCGCAGCCACCCGCCGCGCTACGAACTCATCAAGAGTCGAGACTCGATCAACCAACGGGACGGCCTTCGCTGGCGGCCACCGAAAACATAGGCCGCCTTCACAAGCGGCCTTCCGGTGTGGCGTCCCGAGACGACGATCCAGCGCAGCGCCGATCGCGAGTTTTCATCCCCGTGGCCGCACTCCCGGAGGCTTCCAACAAGGCCCACCCGTAAGGCATTCTCCGACCCATCGCGCGGCCGCGCGCAAACGCGGCCTTAAAGGGATAAACCCGGTCGAAGCTTTAATCGAAATTCGCAGCGCGGCGGGTGGCACAGGGAAAGGCGATCGCGCGTAGCGCCGATCGTCTTTCCCTGTGCCAGGCCCCGCCCTACGAAGTCCATTAAAAGGTTCGAAGGGGGTCAATCCGTGTATGGCCGCTTTTCGCGCCGCGCGAGGTGACGTATAATCGCCCCCGCATGGAAGCGCTACCTACTGAGCTGCGACGCGAGCTGATCAAGCGCGTTTTCCCGGACCTCCGCTATGGCGGAGACCCGGATATCGAACGATATTTCGAATTCCGCCGCGAGAAACGCCTTGGGGAGGCCCTCGGCCTCTACAACGGCCCCCTGCGGGCGCGATATCCGGACGACCAGAGCCGCATACTCCTCCTCCGTCTCTACAGGGAGAATGATCCCCGCTGGAAGGAGCTCCAGGACCGGCTCATCCTGAAGCTCGCGGGACGCATCGCGGCATCCATCGAGCGGAACATCGACCTCCTCGTCGAGCCGATCGCGGCGGCCAGGCTCTCCAATGCCTTCCGCGCCCTCTCGGCCGTCGAATCCGTACTGCGCGTCGTGCCCGGGGCCAACGGCAACGATGCCGGTTCCGGACGAAACGATGCGACGAGAAGCGACGAGGTGCTTTCCTTCCTCGACCGCTACGTGAGCCTCGCCCGTCTCCTCCGGTATCGTGCAGGCGAGATGGAGAAGGCCCGCGAGCTCGTCGGCGAATACCTCGCCATGGCCAAGGCCGACACTCCGGCCGAGTACGACTTCATCGCGCGCAGCAAGGCGATCGAGGAGAAGCGGAGGGAGGCGGAACGCCTCAAGGCGGCGCAACGCGGCGCCGGACGCGATGGCGACCGGGAAGCCCCGCCCGTCGATTTCGTCGAGCGGAGCGGCAGGATCGAGGAGGCACGGAACCTCGCCGAGAAGGGCAAGAAGCGCTACTTCGACCTCTCGCGGATCGAGTTCAGCGCCGTGGATAAGGCACGCATCGAGATCCCCTCGAACATCCAGCGCCGCGAGGACAAGGTCCTCGCCTTCTGCTGGAAGTACTGGGAACTCGTCGCCGATCCCGGCTTCGGCCGCCTTGTCTTCCTCTACTCGAAGAAGTACGGTACCTCGCATTATGCGATCTTCAGGACCGTCCAGCTCGGCAGGCTGCACAGGTCCACGGACGACGAGATCCTTACCGCCGTGTCGGCCATCCTTTCCACGAGCTACAGCTACTCCGTGTCGGGCGACCTCTACATGCAGGCGGCCTGGCGCCGCCTCAGGGCGCGCGCCGAGGCCGAGAAAGCCGAGATCGCCGGCGCCTCGCGGGACAGGGAAGAGCTCATCAGGTCGCGGACCCGCGCCGAATCCGAGGCTGCCTCGCGGCGTGCCGTTCTCCGCAGCCCTTCCGCCGCGGAAGAGCGGGCAGAGGCTCTCAGGAAGGCCGCGGCGACAGCCGCACAGGCAAGCTCCACGCCGGTCACCAGGACCACGCCGGAGACACGGAGCATCGAGACCACCGAGGTCGCGGGCCGCCGCGCCCTCGAGCCGCATGATGCGGAGCGCCGGACGCCGCAGACCGCCTCGGAGCCGGGCCTGCGCCTCACCTCCCGCCTCGAACGCGATACGCGCCGTGACGACGCGACCATACGGAGCCGCGCCGCGGCCCCTGTGCCGGCGGCACCCGAGCCCGAGCCGATCACGCGCAGGGCGCGGCCCGCGGAGCCGGCCCAGCCTGAACGCACGGTCCCCGATGCCGCCCCGCGCGCGGAAACCCCGCGGACGGCACTACGGCAGGTCGGGAAGACGAAGAAGATGCCGGGCCTCGATACGGTACGCTTGCGGCCGCCCGAGTCCGCAGTCGAACGCCTCTCGGCGCGGACAGGCTCCATCTCCGACCGCATCAAGAAGCTCTCCGGCAAGGCGTACGACGTCTACCAGCAGATCTTCTTCCAGGGCGTGCGCAACGACATCCACCGCTGCCTCGTCGCGAACAGGACCCATGCCTTCCGCCTCTTCGACGAATCGGCGAACGAGGCCGAGGACATCATCTATGCCTTCATGGAGGAGCACTATACCGATCCCTTCATGAACTGGGAGGGCTCGGACGAAAGGGCAAGCGTCGAGGCCCTCGGCTTCGCGCTGCCCTCCCTCGATCCCATCATCGAGGCCTGGTTCAGGCGGCTCTAGCGACCAATAGCGAACGGAATTCGGAAGGTTAGCACAACGGGCCTTTTTATGACCGTTTAGCGCGGGGCCTGGCATCACGGGCCCGTACCGTGTTCAACTCTCGAATGCCATTATCTGGTGTCTGTCGCCAGGGCCGCACAGCCCCCGCGACCGGAAGGCCTCAGGCTACAGTCGTCACCGTTATGCGACTTTGGCGCCGCAAGGGCGGTTCTCGGGCTGCGGCCGCGGATCTAGAGCTTCACCCTGCCCCGGAATGACCGCGCAAGTGTGAGCTTGTCGGCGTATTCGAGGTCACCTCCGACCGGGATGCCCGTGGCCAGCCTCGTGACGCTGACGCCCGCGGGCTCGAGGGCGCGCTTCAGGTAGAGGGCCGTCGTGTCGCCCTCGACCGTGGGATTCGTAGCCACGACCACCTCGCGGACCTCGCCGCCCCGCAGCCTCGCCATGAGTTCCGGGATCCTGAGCTTCTCGGGACCCACGCCGTCCAAGGGCGAGATGAGACCGCCGAGGACGTGGTAAAGACCGCGATACTCGCGCGAGGACTCGATGGTGATGACGTCCTGGGGCTGCTCGACCACGCAGATGACGGAACGGTCGCGCGTCGGCGAGCCGCAGACCTCGCAGGGCTCGGACTCGGAATACGAGCCGCAGATGGAACAGAAGCCGATGGTATCCTTGAGCGCGACGATGCGCTCCGCAAGGGCCTCGGAGTAGGAGCGATCGACCTTGAGGAGGTGCCAGGCGACCCTGAGCGCGCTCTTCCTGCCGATGCCCGGCAGTCGCGTGAGGAGGTCGACGAGCTCGTCGAGAGCCTTCACACGAGGCCGCCCAGGTCAGGAAAGCCCGGGGGGAGGCCCATGCCGCCGAGGCCGCCTGCGAGCTCCCGGTTGAGCTCCTCGCGGACCTTGGCCATCGCGTCGTTGTAGGCGGCCCGAACGAGGTCCTGGAGCATGCCCACGTCCGCGGGATCGACGATCTCGGGAGCGATGGCGCATGACTTCATCTCGAAGCCGCCGTTCAGCGTGATCTTCACCATGCCGCCGCCCGAGCTCCCCGTGACCTCTATGGCCATCGTTTTCGCCTTGAGCTGCTCGGCCTGCGCCTGTATGGCCTGCGGATCCTTGATCATCCGCATGATGTCGTTAAAGTCCATTGCTTCCTCCGGAATTCCTCGGCTGTATCCTCTGGCCCCTGAAGACGCGCGCCACGAGGTCCGCGGCATCGCCGGGGCCCTCCGCCGCACCGGGACCATGGCCGCCCGCTGACTGCCGCTGCGTCTGAGCCACCTTGAGCTCGACCTTGAGAGTCCTGCCCGTGACCTTCGTCACGACCTGGGCCAGGGTCGGAAGCTCTCCCTTCACGACGCTCTCCTCCATCCCGCTCCTGAAGGGGATGACCACCTTGCCGTCGTCGACGATCCAGGGCAGGGACGAGACGAGGCCCGTGCCGAGGAGGGGGCTCGAGCGGCCGATGGCCTCGAGAACCGCCTTCTTGAGCGCGACGCCCTCCTCCGAGGCCGGGGCGCTTCCCTCGGCGTCGGGCGGCAGGGTCGGGTTGGGCTCCCAGAGATCGTCCTCTTCCTCGACCGGCTCGGGGTCAGACCCCGAAGCGCCACGGCCGGCCTCGGCCTTGGCGGCCTTGGGGTCAGACCCCGCCGGAACAGCAGCGGCAACAGGCGGCGCTGCCGGCGCCGGAGCAGGATTCTCGGTGCCCTCATCGGCATCATCCCCGCTCCCCACGATGGCGGCGAGGCTCGAGAAGGCGGATTTCAGGCTCTTGGGGAGTTCAGGCTTTTTTTTTTCGGATGGGTCCGGCGCCCTGTCTTCCGGCATGGGACGCCCGGCCTCCGGCGAAGGCTGCCGCTGGCCCGGGCCGACCGCCCCCCGTGATGCCGCGTTGTGCGACACCTCGCCGCTGGCGGAGCCGCTCGCATTGGCCGCGCCCGCTGGCGCGCCGCCGCCCGCCGCTATCCTCCGCCTGAGCGAGGCCACGGTCTTCGCAAGCTCGGTCGCCGAGATGTAGTCCGGCAGCCGTGCGAGCCGCGCCGCCGCGAGCTCGAGCTCGAAGCGCGGATCCACCGTGAAGCGGATCGAGCGGTGGAGCTCGAGGAGCTCGGCGAGGGCGCGCTCGATCTGTTCCGCGCTGAGCGCCTCGAGGACCCTCGGGCTGAAGGCCTGGGGCGAGGCGCCGAGGAGGGATTCTCGGTCGAGGCCGTTCTTGAGGAGGAGGAGGGCCCGGCAGTACTCGACCGCGTCGAGGACGAGCTGCTCGGGCGAGACGCCGCGCTCGAGTATCGCGTCGAGTGCCTCGAGGCCGTCGCGGGCGGAGCCCGCAGGAGCGGAGCCCGCGGGAGCGCCCCCCTCTGGGCGGCAGACGAGGCTCTCGAAGAGATCGTTCATCGCGTCGAGGCCGACGATGCCGAGCTTGTCGCGGATCTTCGCCGCGGTGACGTGGCCATCGGAGAAGGCGAGGACCTGGTCGAAAAGGGTGTAGGCGTCGCGGGGAGAGCCGCCCGACTCCTTGGCGATCCAGAGGAGGGCGTCGTCATCCGCCTCGACGCCGGATTCCTTAGCGGCGGCTGCAAGGAGGCCCTTGATGGTGGGAATGGGCACGAGACGGAAGGCGAACTGCTGGCAGCGGCTCTTGATGGTGGCCGGCACCTTGTGGAGCTCGGTCGTGGCGAAGATGAAGACGATGTAGGGCGGCGGCTCCTCGATGGTCTTGAGGAGGGCGTTGAAGGCGCTCATCGAGAGCATGTGGACCTCGTCGATGATGTACACCTTGAAGCGGCCGCCGTTCGGCGGGAAGAGGACCTCGTCCTTTATCTGGCGGACATTGTCCACCGAGGTGTTGGAGGCGCCGTCTATCTCGATCACGTCGAGGGAGGAGCCGGCGGCGATGGCCTTGCAGGAGGCGCACTCGCCGCAGGGCGTGGCCGTGGGCCCCTTCTCGCAGTTCAGGGCCTTGGCGAGGATGCGGGCCGTGCTCGTCTTGCCGCAGCCGCGGGGGCCGGAGAAGAGGTAGGCATGGGCTATGCGGCCGCTCGACAGCGAAGCCTCGAGGGTTGCGGACACGAAGTCCTGTCCCGCGAGTTCCTCGAAACCCTGTGGGCGTTTCCGGGTGGCGGTTATCTCATAGGGCATGGGGGGAATAGTAGCGTAAAGGGACGTCGGGGTAAAGATGGAAGGGGATGAAGGCTTTGCGGAAGGGGCTTCAAGCGCCCGAAGCCAGGCGGTCTGCGGCACAGCTTTCACCGCTTACCGTTGCTTCCTTCCGGACCTGGCGGGGTTGGGCGGTGTCGACTTGCGCAGTGCCTGGCTTCAGGCGTTCGAAGTCGGTTTTTTTACGGAGAGAGAGGGATTCGAACCCTCGGTACTGTTTCCAGCACACACGACTTCCGATCGTGCACCTTCGACCACTCGGACATCTCTCCGAACAAGGATCCATTTTTACTTCACATGCCGAATCAAGACAGCTGTCAGGATGCTTGATTGCTCAATTACACAACCGGCTCAATCACATTACCGGAGAGAGGGGGATTCGAACCCCCGAAACCCTTACGGGTTTAACGGTTTTCGAGACCGCCCGATTCAACCGCTCTCGCATCTCTCCAATGAAAAATGAGGCAAAGAGGATTCGAACCTCCGACCTTCAGATCCGCAATCTGATGCTCTATCCAGCTGAGCTATTGCCTCGACTCGCAAACCAAAAAACAAAACAAAAAAAGCGGAGAGAGGGGGATTCGGTCCTCGTCGCTTCCATCCTGGAAGCTTCTCGGCCCCGCCTACGCCCTCTGTCGGCGACATCGTGTCGCCTTTCCCTCCCTGCGGTCGGCGAGGGCTCCGGTTCGAATCCCCCGCGCGTCCATAATTATTACCTTTTGCGGAGAGAGGGGGATTCGAACCCCCGATACCCTTTAGGGGTATAACTCCTTAGCAGGGAGCCCGATTCGGCCGCTCTCGCATCTCTCCGAATGACCCTCCACACAACCCGGAGCGAGTGGGATTCGAACCCACGGTACCTTTCGGTACAACGGTTTTCAAGACCGTCTCCTTAAACCGCTCGGACACCGCTCCAACGAATGTGGTAATCCAATTTACGGAAAAGACCCTG
>Ga0209098_1002782_pt1 | contig 15115 bp, 13 predicted proteins | sample AD_JPNHW1_MetaG_FD_184429 | JGI IMG/M metagenome (GOLD analysis project Ga0209098, IMG submission 184429) | Active sludge microbial communities of municipal wastewater-treating anaerobic digesters from Japan - AD_JPNHW1_MetaG (SPAdes) (version 2) | ecosystem: Engineered > Bioreactor > Anaerobic... | reverse complement strand
GGAATACCGCGAGCTCGCCTGCTCCGACCAAGCGCTTCCCCTCATCGAGGGTCAGACGATATCGCAGCCCTACATCGTCGCGAAGATGACCGAGCTTCTCGAACTCTCGAGCGCGAGCCGCGTGCTCGAGGTTGGGACCGGATCGGGATACCAGACGGCCGTCCTCGCCGAGCTCGCAGGCGAGGTATGGTCGCTCGAGATCCTCAAGGACCTTCATGATCTCGCGCGGCGGAACCTCGCGGCCGACGGCTACCCGAACGCGCACCTGATCGAGGGAAACGGTTACGAGGGATACCCCGACGCGGCGCCCTTCGACGCGATCATCGTGACCGCCGCCCCTCCGGCGATACCGGGCAAGCTCGTTGCCCAGCTCGCGACCAATGGGCGCATGGTGATCCCGGTCGGCACCGCGCTTCAAATGCTCTCCGTAATCACGAGGATCTCAGGCGATCGGGTCAGGGAAGAGCATATCTTCCCCGTAGCCTTCGTGCCGATGGTCAATGCGCCGTTCGGCTCGCCACGCCCCTAACGGCGGAGGGAAGCGTCCCTGCAAGGGAGAAGCTCAGTCCGTCGTCCAATGATCGATAGAGGTTTCCATTCGCGTCGCCCGCGAAAAGCCCGAGCGCGGTAACCTTGAGCGCGTTCACCGTCGCGCTTCCCGGGAACGAGACCGTAAGCCAGCTCGCGCCGTAATCGTCGGTAACCGAGACGAGGCGGGTAGCGTTGGTGCTCGAGCCTCCCACGACGAGGCGATTCGTCCCGACGACCGCGAAGGCCTGCACATAGCCCGTGCTCAGGGGAATGGTTATCGCGCCGGCGAAGGTCGCGCCATAATCGGTTGAAACCTGTATTTGCGTACCGGCGTTCGAGGGCTGCCCTCCGCCGGCGATGAGCCTTCCGTTAATCCCAACCACCCGATTAAGCTGATACATCCCCGAGCCAGAGCCCGTCACAGCCGTCCAGGTCACGCCATCGGGGGACGATTTCCAAGACGAGCCGTTGCTCGAGGTCACGTACCACTTGCCGTCAAGATAGGCGGCATTTGTCGAGGTATACGCGACCGAGCCGAAGGTCGGCCAGAAAAGCCCATCCGCGGAGTAGTACGAATATCCGTTCGCGGGGATATCGGTAACGGCGCAGTAATTCCCCGAAGGATCGGACTCGAGATGGTCGACGGTCGTCGGCGAGTTCGGCATGGCGTGCACGGTCCACGTAATCCCGTCCGTCGAGGTAGCGACGCCCGGCGATCCCGAGACGGCGAAAAGCCCGCCTGCGCCGCTCGTCGCCTGCGTGCACGCGGTAAGACCGGTCGCGTACGGCCCGTTCCAGGTCGCGCCGTCCTCGCTCCAGTATGCCGTGCCGGTCGCGGTTACCGCCACGAGCCGCGTCGCGAGCTTGTTGTCGGCGGAGACGGAAAAACCCGTTCCCGTGGTCTCGAGGTAGAGGAAGTAGGAAGACGCGCTCAATGAACTGAGCGAAAAGAGCGTCGCGCTCTCACCCGGTTTTACGGTTCCCGACGAGGGTCCCGTCGCGACGAGGGAGCCCGAAATACTATAGAGGGCTGCGTTCGCGAAGGAGGCCGAGGAACCACCGGTATTCCGCAGGCTCAAGGTCGACGAAAAAAGCGCGTTCCCCGTCGGGACGCTGTTTCCCTTGTTCACGAGGCGGATAAAGCGCCGCGTCGCGGTACCTTGGCTCGCGGTCCACGCATACGGGCTCTCGCTTCCATACCCCACGCTGACCGTATCCTCCGTGAGCGGAATGAGCGTCGCCTCAACCTGATTCGTATTCCCCTCCTGAACCGTTATGTTCGAAAGCAGGGCAAACGACACCGACGAGCGGTCCGCGATCGCGGAAGAGGAACCGAGCGCGTCAGTAAAGGCAACAGCCTGATCGCCTGACCCGGCAACCGTTATCGGGGCGGTGAGCGACAACTCGGATGCGGAATAGATGAGCGCGACCCAGGGGTAGGTATCGGGAGGGATGTCATTCACGAGGATTACGGTACCGGCCGCCGCGTCGTAAGGCCCATGAAGCGTCGCCGAGCCGAGCGCGATACCGAGTTGCACATACAGTTTCGCCGCTCCTTGCACGATCGCCCGACCCGCGACGGCCCCGGACGGAACTGAGTCCGAAGCGTCCGCGCCGGGCAAGGCGGAAAGACTGAGCGCAAGGGCGCCCGCGCGGTGTGAACTCACCGCGGGATCAAGCGCGGAAAAACAGGCTGTCGCCAGGAACAAACCAAGGAACAGGGCAACGGCGAGCATAAGGGGGGAAAGCGTTCTTTTCATAATTTTACCCTCCGCGTACGCCTAAAGTATAAAATTTCCTATACCGTACGCGCCAATCGCCCGCGGAGTTTTGAATGAGTATTTACAGAGGGGAATGCCGAAGGAATCTAGCCGTTTCCGTAGACGCCCATCGCCTCGCGAAGGTTTGCCATCGCGGGGATCGCGCCGCGCCGCCTGACGCACACGGCCGCCGCTGCGTTCGCGAAGCGGACGTCCGAGGCGATCGCGGCCTCCCCCCGGGCGAGCGGGTTATCCGTCGCCTCGGGCCTCGTGAGCCGCCACAGGAGCGCGCCGACGAAGGCGTCTCCGGCACCGGTCGTGTCGACGGCGTCCGACGCGAACGCCGCGACGAGGTCGCCCGATCCCGAACCATACCAGTAAGTCCCCTGTTCGCCGAGGGTGATGAGCGCGAGGCGCGGGCCCTCGGAGAGAATCGCCTGAGCCCCGCGCTCGAGGTCCGCCTCGGACTCAAGTTCCACGCCGTACAAAAGCTCGAGCTCTTCCTCGGAAACCTTCACGATGTCGGCAAGCGGAACCACGCGCCGCATGAGCTCGACGGCTTCGTCGCGATTTTTCCAAAGCGCGGGCCGCCAATTCGGGTCGTACGAGACGAGGGCGCCCGCTGCCCTTGCGCGCTCGATCGCCGCGAAGGTCGCGCCCCGCTCGGGCTCGAGCGTGAGCGAAAGAGACCCGACGTGAAGGATCTTCGCCGACTCAAGGACGCGCGAATCGAGCTCGTCGGCACGGAGGCACGAGTCGGCCCCGGGATTCCGGCAAAACGAAAAACTCCGCTCGCCGCCCGCGCGTATCGACACGAAGGCGAGGGTCGTATGCTCCTCCGCCGAGACGCGAAGCCCGGATGAGTCCACGCCGAGGCCCTTGAGGGTATCGGCGAGAAACTCGCCGAAGGGATCCGCGCCGACCTTGCCGATAAACGCCGAGCGCCCGCCGAGGCGCGCGACCGCAGCGGCGACGTTCGCCGGCGCTCCGCCCGCGTTCCGCTCATAGAGGGCCGCGCCCGATTCGGAATGGCCCGCCTCGGTAAAGTCGATCAGGATCTCGCCGAGCGCCGCCACGTCAATCGTCTTCATGGATTCCTCCCCGCGCGAACGAGCCCGAACGCGCGCCTTGTCTAGCGAAAGTATAACGCATCGCGAATGGTTTCGCCGAAAGAAAAAAAGAAACGGGCGCGCCGCTCGCCTTCAGGGCCGAGCGGCCGGACTTTCCGCTTGTAGTCGGGCGCCAAAGAAAAAAGGGAGCCGCAAGCGGGCTCCCCTATCGCGTTCGGAATATCGCGCCAGGCGGGCGCCCGAGCTACCGCTTCAATTCCTCGCGCGAGAAATTCGGTGCCCGATGCGCGATCGCGCTATTTCGCCATCGCTCCCGTCACGACCGCGCGCACGCGCTCGGAGAGCGCCTGCGTCTCCTCGCGGCCGAGGTCCGCCGTCGCGATCGCGGGATGAATCGTGACGCGCACGGTTGCTTTCTGGAAGCGGCCTTTCTCCTCGAGGAGGCGCCACGAACCGTCGATGGTGACGGGCACGATCGGCACGCCGGCCTTGAGCGCGAGCTTAAAGCTGCCGGCCTTGAACTCCGCGACGGGACCGCCCTTGCTCCGCGTGCCCTCGGGGAAGATCACGAGCGAGTACCCGCGCTTCACGCTCTCGACCGCCTCGGCCATCGCGCGAACCGACTGCCGCATATCCTTGCGATCGAGGAAGGTGCACTGCATGAGCTTCATCCAGCCGGAAAGCACCGGGATCTTGAGGATCTCTATCTTCGAGATAAAGGCCTTCGGCGCGTTTACGTACCCGAGCAGGATCGGTATGTCGAAGTAGCCCTGATGGTTGCCGACGAACACGACCGCGGTATCCCGCGGGATGTTCTCCTCGCCCGTGACGGTGACCGTGCCGCCCGAAAGCGCGACGACGTAGCGCGCCCAGGCGCCGACGTTCTCCTTCACGATCGCGTCGCGCTCCGCCGTCTTTCCCTCGCGGTCGAGCTTACGCGCCTTCTTAAGCAGGGGTTTCGTCCGAAAAAGGTATATCCAAAATTTAATGAATGCGATAATCGTTCGTATCATGGTTTCTCTCCGTCAGGCTATTGTATCAGAAAAAGCCGATGATGCAAGCGAGATCAATCAGCGGACGCCGTAATGTGCCAAGCCCTCAAGGACGCCCGCCGCCCCCGCCGAGCGCGAAAGGAAGGTCCCCGGATCGCGCGCGAGGTCCGCGAGGTCGGACGCGTGGTTCGCGACGACGATCGGCTTATACGCGCGGGTCAGCATGTCCCGGTCGTTCCCCGAGTCGCCGGCGACGACGACGCGCTCGTCGGGAATCCCGAGCTTCCCGGCGAGGTACTCGATCGGCGCGCCCTTGCCGCCCCAGAGCGGCATCACGTCGAGGAAATACTCGACGGTGACGATATTCTTGCAGCGGTCACGCCACGGCGCGGTCCGCCTGAGAATTTCCGGGAAGGTATCCGCGACGGGCGCGGTAAAATAGTAGGAGAGCTTCGCCTGATGCTGATGCCAGGCTTCCTGCTCGACGAGGCCGGGACAGCCGGCGATCGCCGCGCGGATGTCCTCGCGCCCCCAATCCTGCCCCATGACCGCGCGCCAACCCGGATCCTCCATGTCGGGGGTAAAGCCCGAAAGGAGGGAGGTGCCGACGTCGCACATGATCCAGTCGGGCCTCGGGATCGGCCCCGCCTCCGCCACGGCCGCGATATCGCCGAGCGAGCGGCCGCTATTGACCGCGAAGATGAGGCGACCGCGCGACGCCTCGATGAGGCGGGCGAACTCCATGAGCCCGGGATTTCCCCGCTCGGGAACGAGGAGGGTTCCGTCGATATCGCACACGATGAGCCACTGTTCTTCTTCCATGGTTGCTACCCAGTATACACCACTTTATGGTTTCGTAAGTTAATGCGCGCGAGGAGCCTCGTCCGGCGCGATACGCGAGGGCACGTTTTCGGGTATACTCAAGTCCATCACACGCAAAAGGGGAACGCGAAGCGCATGGGAGAAAGGGACAACCCGACAAGGACGGTCACCGTCGCCAAAAACGGCGAAGGCTCAAGCCTCGCGGGCTACCTTGCCGCGCGTTTCACGTACCAGAGCGAGGCCGAGTGGGCGAGTCACATACTCGCCGGAAGGATCGCGCATAACGGCGGGCCCTGCGCGGAAGGGACCCCGCTCCGCGAGGGCGACCGCGTCGCCTTCACCCCCGAGCCCTATGACGAGCCGCCGGTCAACGTGAGCTTCGCCATCCTCCGCGAGGACGCCGATTTTCTTTTCGTCGATAAGCCCCCGCTCCTTCCCTGCCATCCCGGCGGGATCTACCTCCGGAATACCCTTATCTCGCTCCTCGCGAACGCGTACGGGCCGCTCCATCTCATCAACCGGCTCGACCGCGAAACATCGGGCATAGTCATCGCGGCGAAAACGAAGGAAGCGGCCGCCCGAGCGGGCGAGCTCATGCGGGAGCGCATGATCGAAAAGGAGTACCTCACCCTCGTCGAGGGCGCGTTTCCCGATCGAATCGACGCGTCAGGCTTTCTCGTCCCCGACGCTGCGTCCCCGGTCCGGAAGAAGCTCCGGTTCGTTCAGGCGCCTCCGAGTCGGCGCGATGCAACCGTAAGCGCGCGCGATACCCCCGACAGCCCGAGCGGGGAAGGCCTCGCCGTCCGGACGATCTTCACCGGAAGGGGAAGATTCGCGCCCGGCATCTCCCTCGTTCACGCGCGGCTCCTCACCGGGCGAACCCATCAGATCAGGGCGACGCTCCAAGGCCTTGGGTATCCCGTCGTCGGCGACAAGTTATATGGTAAGGACCCAACCGCGTTTCTCCGCTTTATCGACGGGACCCTCACCGATGAAGACAGGCGCTCGCTCCGCCTTGAAAGCCAAGCGCTCCATTGCGCGCGTGTTTCGTTCGCGTTCCCCGGCGGCGTTTCCTACGACGTCTCGTCGAATCCGCCCGACGGATGGCGCGATTTGACCCGCTAATTGTAAACGCAATGTAAATTTTTTCCTTGCCTTTTTACGCGACGGGCGGTATAAATGACTCAAAGCCTCTGCGCGGCCATGGAACGCACGCACCGCATCGTCGAATAGTTCACCCAGCCCTTCCATCCCGTACCCTATCATTGAAAAAAAGTGAGCGATACAGTGAAAAGAGACGGTTTGCCCGGCAATGAGCCGGACGACGCTCAGGCAATTCGACGCTGGCTCAAAGAAGAGCTCATGGCGCACGCGGGTGACGCGGCTATCTCCGCATGCCCGGATGCACCGGCGGAGGAAGGAGCGACCCGCGGGCGAACCGCGGAAACCCTCTATCGGACCGTCGACCCTAACGGCTTTCTCGTCGTAAGCGGAAAAAAATTCTACATCGACGTATCCTTCGCGGGAAAATGCATCGCGTTCAGGCGACTCGGGGGAAGCGAGATCGAGCTCTTCTTTCAGGGTAAAAAGCTTGGGCGCATCGACGTGCTTTCGGGGATTCTCGAATTCGAGCGAGCGCAACGCCAATAAGGCATCATGCTCCAAAACGGAGCCGATAGCCGCAACGCCTGCAAAGCGGCTCTGCGACCGTCCGCGCGGAAAACCCGTCGTATAGCGCGCGCGCTCGCGGGGAAGCCATGATCTCGTCCCACTCCGTTTCCAGGACGTTCCCGAGCGCGATGATCCCCTCGCCGTCAAGGCAGCACGGCACGACCGTGCCGTCGGCGAGTATCGCGGCCTGGTCCCTGAGCCCGCGGCAAAAACCGCGCGGGCCATAATCCTCGCCGTCAAGGGCGGGCCAATCGAAGGTGTCGGCGGCATGGAGCGCGACGCCGGGGGCGAGCCTGAGTCCGTTTTGCCCCGAAAGCACCGCGTCTATTCCGCCCCGACCTATCCCGTATCGACGCGCAAGCTCCTCGAGGATCTCGGCCGTCTCGCTCGCTTGGTCGCGCGTCCAAAGCCTGAAGCTGACCAAGAAGCGCGGGTTCACCGAACGATTCGCCGCGACGAGCCGGTCCGCCGCCTCGAAGATCGCGCGCGCGAGGGGTAGCCGCCGCTCGGGGGGAAACTGCGCGAGGCTCTGGAGGGACACGTTGACGCGCGCGAGGTTCGCCTTTAGCGAAAGCGATCCGAGGGACTCGGGCAGAAGCGTACCGTTCGTCGTGATGATGACGGAGAAGGACGAACCGGCCGCGATGTCGATGAGCGAGGAAAGGTCTGGGTGCGTGAGCGGCTCGCCCTTCACGTGAAAGTAGAGCGTCTTAGCGCGCGCGCGAATGCGCGAGAGTATCCGCGAAAAATCGCCTACCGACATCGTCCTTCCCGCACGTTTCGTCGGCGGGCAGAACGGGCACGAAAGATTGCAGACGTTCGTGATCTCGAGATAGATTTTTTCGAGGGCCCTCATGCGTCACACGAACTCATTGAGGGTCTGCGCGCGGGAGAGAAGCTTTGACTCGATGAGCTCGGGCGTGTCGATGAAGGACACGCCATAGAGATAGGCGTCGTTATGCTTTTTTACCCACGTGATACGGGCTTCCGCCTCGACGTCGGGGATATCGGGATCGATGTTTGTAAAGACGAGCTTGAGCGGCGTGTCGATCGCGTGGCGAACCGCGCACTCGAACTGAATCCCGCCGATCGATACGTTCTGCGTCATGATGCCGATGACCGGGTCCCGCGACGACTCGGGATAGACGTCGACCGCCCAGCATTGCGGGAAGCGACCGAACTTCCTCCGCTCGGGCACCGCCTCGGCGACGCGGTCCTTCCCCGAGAACTTCGCCTGATAGAGCGCGCGGTCCGCTGACTGCACGAGCGAGACGATGTCGAGCGCGGCAGAGGGGAACGTCGACGTTCCCGCGGAGAAGGTAATCCGGTTCTCCTTGAAGAACGGGTCGCCCTTGAGTTCCGTCCTGATACGGTTCGCGAGGATGAACGCGCCAGCGGCCTCGGTTTCCGGAAGGATGAGCAAGAATTCCTCGCCGCCGTAGCGGCACACGATGTCTTCCTCGCGCACGGCGGCCTTGAGAAGGCTCGCGATCTCCTTGAGCACCTCGTCACCGAACTGATGGCCGCGACTATCGTTGATTTGCTTGAAGTTATCTATATCTATGAGGCACACCGACAGGGGCTTTCCGTACCGCTCGCATCGGTTGTATTCCTTCTTCAGGATGATATCCATGTAGCGCCGATTGAAAACGCCGGTGAGGCCGTCAACCATGGCGAGACGCTCCGTCTGCCTAAAGACGTGAACCTCGATCAGCATCGGGGAGTTCATGATCTGCCGAATGTTTGTGAAATAGTCGACGAGCGCGAGATGTATCCCGATCTTTTTGCCGAGCTTTTCCCGGAGCACGTTTCCGTTCTCGATAATCTTTTTCCAGTGAGCGATAGCCTCTTCTTCGGTAAATTCAAGGTGTACGAAAGCCTCAAGCAGGCAGGCGAACGAAACGTTGTCCGTTACGTATTCATCCGCGTCGAAATTTGGCTCTTCGTTGATAAGTTCGAAGATACTGTCGCGTAAACAAACTGAATCGTCTTTCATCTTGTTTCGCCATCCAGATATATAAAACTTTTGTCGTCAGTATATATCCGGACGCCGAAATTGTCGAGCGTTATCGCGCGTTCTTCTCGATAATAGCCATCATTTCCTCGATCTTCGCCCTGCGCTCGGCCTCGCTTCCTGAAAGAAGCGTATCCGTCACGCAACTGTCGAGGTGCGCGCGAAGCACGCCCGCGTTTACCTTCCGCAAAATGGAGATGGCGGCGAGAATCTGGTTTGATACGTCGACGCAATAGCGGTCTTCCTCGACCATCTTGATAATGCCGTCGATTTGGCCGCGGGCCGTCTTCAGAAGCTTCGCGGCGCTTTCCCTGTCTCCCTTCATCGCGCGGCTTTATATCCCGCGTCAGCGACGGCGCGCTCGATTGTCGAGAAATCGATCTCGACGTCCGACGTTAGCTCGGCGGTCGCCGACTCGAGCTGAACGACCGCGCTCACCCCCGGTATCGCGCCGAGCGCCTTCTCCACCCTGCGCGCGCAATGCGCGCAGCTCATTCCCTCGATCTTTACGGTTTGCTTCATATCAGCGGTTCCTCCTGAACAGGTTAAGGCTCAATGCGTTGAGCACGACGGAAATGGAGCTCATGCTCATGGCGGCGGCGGCGATCATCGGACTTAGCGTAAAGCCCGTCGCCGCGTACAGCGCCCCAGCCGCGATCGGGATGCCGAGCGTGTTGTACACGAGCGCCCAAAAAAGGTTCGTGCGGATATTCCGTATTACCGCCTTCCCGAGCCTGAGCGCTGTCACCGCGTCGCGGAGATCGCTTCGCGCGAGCACGATGTCCGCCGAGTCGATCGCGATGTCGGTGCCCGAGCCGATCGCGATTCCGACGTCCGCCTCGACGAGCGCGGGCGCGTCGTTGATGCCGTCGCCGATCATGGCGACCTTCTTGCCGCCGGCCTTAAGCTTGCGTATCACGCCGACCTTCTCCTCGGGCAAGAGCTCCGCGTACGCGACGTCGACGCCGGCGGCGAGCCGCACGGACTCCGCGGTGAGCGCGTTGTCGCCGGTCAGCATGATGACGCCGAGCCCCATCCGCTTCATGGTCGCGATGGCCTCGCGGCTTCCGCCCTTGATGACGTCAGCGACCGCGATGATTCCGAGCGCCTTCCCTCCCGAGCCGAAGCAGAAGGGAGTCTTTCCCTTTGCCGCCTCCCGGGCGACGATCGGCTCGAGTTCTTCCGTCGGGATCCCGTTCTCCTTGAGGAGTCCCGGCCCGCCGGCGAAATAGCGCCTTCCCCGTATCGTAGCCTCTACGCCCTTACCGGGGTATGGCGTGAACGCCTCGACGGGCGTCGTCTTGAGCCCTGACTTCTCGGCCTCGGTGATTATGGCGAACGCGAGCGGGTGCTCGGACGGCGTCTCGATCGAGGCCGCGAGCGCGAGAAGCTCGTTGTCGTCCATCTCGCACGCGGAATGGATATCGGTCACGGTGGGTCGTCCCGCGGTAACCGTCCCGGTCTTGTCGAGCACGACGGTGTCGACCGAGTGCGCGATCTCAAGCGCGGCGGCGGTCTTCACGAGGATACCGTTCCGCGCGCCGACTCCGGTGCCGACCATGACGGCGGTCGGGGTCGCGAGCCCAAGCGCGCACGGGCACGAGATGACGAGCACCGCGATCCCGCAGGAAAGCGCGAAGTCAAGGCTCGCGCCGAGCAGAAGCCAGGTGACGACGGTCGCGGCCGCGATGAGCATGACGGCGGGCACGAACACGGCGCTGATCCGGTCGGCGAGCCGCGCGATCGGCGCCTTCGAGGCGGACGCGCTCTCGACGAGCCTGATTATCCGCGCGAGGGTCGTGTCGTCGCCGACGCGGTCCGCGCGGAACTTCAGGAAGCCGTTAAGGTTGATCGACGCGCTCACGACGCGGTCGCCCACGCTCTTAAACGCGGGCACGCTCTCGCCGGTGATCGCGGAAACGTCGACGCTCGAGGTTCCCTCGATCACGATTCCGTCGACCGGTACGTACTGTCCCGGCCTGACGACGAGCACGTCGCCGGGCACGACGCTCTCGACCGGCACGCGCCGCTCCGCGCCGTCGACGATGACGGTCGCGCGGTCGGGCCGGAGGCTCACGAGTTTCGTGATCGCGTCGGTAGTCCGCCGCTTCGCGCCCGACTCGAGGAACTTACCAAGCGTGACAAGCGTCAGGATCATCGCGGCCGAGTCGAAGTACAGGTTCATCGCGCCGGGCGCGTGATGCCCCATCGATCCGAGGCCAAACTTCCACGCGATAAAAAAAACGGTATACACGCCATAGCCCATCGCCGCGGTCGAGCCGATCGCGATGAGGGAATCCATATTCGGCGCGAGGCGCGCGAGTGATTTAAAGCCGCGGATAAAGAATGTACGGTTCACGTACGCGACGGGTAGCGTGAGGAGAAACTGTAAAAAGGCAAAGACAAATTGATGCTCGCCTTCCATAAAAACGCGGCCCAGGGGCCACCCGAACATCGGGGCCATCGCGATATACGAAAGCGGAACGGAAAAAGCGACGGAGACGATGAGCCTGATGAGCGCATTCCCTTCTGGGCTTTCCACGGCCCTTACCGGACGACCCTGCGGGACCGCGGCCGAAAGGCCTGAAGCGCGCCCGTCATCGGCAGCCGAAAGCCCATACCCCGCGTCGACTACGGCGGAAACGATCGCGTCGGCGCTCACGGCCTCATCGTCGTATTCTGCGACCATTGAGTTCGCGAGGAGGTTTACCTCCGCGCTTTCGACGCCGGGCAGCTTTCTGACGGTTTTTTCGATGAACGCGGAACAGGCAGAACACGTCATGCCCGTTACGTTGAATTTTCGCGTTACCATGATAATCCCATCCTTTTCCATACCCCCCCCAGGGGTGGGGTACTACAATAATAGTACGGTCGCAAACACGATAAGTCAAGCCTTTTCAACGGAAGGCACTCACCCACCCCTCCAACTATGCAGTAAACTCCGCACCCGGAACCTTGACGCGTCGGAATGCGGGGCGGTATAGTACACCGACAAAAAAAGCCGGAAAAAACGGAATGCGGTGAGAATCCGCAGCGGTCCCGCCACTGTAAGCAGGAATGAACGCGTGATACGCCATCGGGCGCGAAGGCCCCAAAAGGACCTTCGCACGAAACCCCGAGAAGGCCGCGCAAGTAAGACGATCTGTAAGCCAGGAGACGATTTCCGGCAACCACCCCATTCAGCAAAACCCGAGGAGGAATTATGCTGCGCAGTGTCGTTTTTTCATTTCTTTGTTTCTGCCTGGCGCTTTCGGTGTCCGCGGAAATCCTTCCAGACTACGTCGTGACCGCGAGCCGCGAGAGCGAGGATTCGCTCGACGCGAACGCGAAGGTAACGGTCGTCACCGCGGACGACATCGCCCGTTCGGGCAAGACGAGCGTCGTCGAGGTGCTCGAGGATATCGCGGGCGTCAGTTTCCGTTCATACTCCACCGAGGCCCAGGCGCAAGTCAGCATGCGCGGCTTCGGGGAGAATTCCTTCGGCAGGGTTCTCGTGCTCGTCGACGGGAGAAAGCTCAACGATCCCGACATGACCGGCATCAATTGGCAGGCGATCCAGCTTTCCTCGATCGAGCGGATCGAGATCCTCGACGGGCCATCCGCCGTTCTCTATGGCTCGGGCGCGGTGGGCGGCGTCATCAACATCATCACGAAGGAAAGCGCGAAGGGCTTAACCGCCGAGGCGACCGTTTCCTACGGAAGCTTCGACACGCGGCGCGCGCTCGTCACCGGGGGCTACGGCACAGACTCCCTCGGGCTTCTCGCGTCCGCGGATTTATACCGAACCGACGGGTACCGAGACCGATCGAGGGCGGAAAACACGAACGTCACGGTCAACGCCTTCGCCGACGTGACCGACCTCGTGACGATCAAGCCGTACTTTACCTACGCGGACGTTAAATACCAAATGCCCGGCGCGCTTTTGAAGGCGCAATACGACGCGGACCCGACCGCCGCGGTAAATCTTGACGACGACGGCAGCGAGAAGACCCTCGGCGCGGGGCTCCTCGCGCAGGCAAGGCCGGGAGACCTCCTCACGATCGAGTGCCCCCTTGACTGGAAGCGAAAAGACCGCGAGGCGAACTTCGGCTCCTCAAGCTGGCCTACCTTCGCCGATACCGGAATCACCACGATCGGCGCGCGGCCCAAGGCTTCATGGACGGGCGAAGCGCCGACGGGAAATTTTCTCGTCACGGGCGGGCTCGACTTCGAGGGTAACTTCTACGCGTGCGATACCTGGACCGACGATAAAAGAACGGAAGGGCACGACGACTTCGAGATCAAGCAATTCTCTTGGGCGCCGTACCTGAGCGCCGGCCTCGCGCTTCCGCGAGACATCAAGGCATCGGCGGGAATTCGCTGGGACCATACCGCGATCCACGCGGAGAAAGAAGCGCTCGACGAGTCAGACGGCTACGACGACCTTTCCTGGGACGCGGGGCTTACCTGGCGCCCCGTAGAGCCCTTCTCCGCCTACGCGCGGACGGGCACGACATACCGCATCCCCTTCATCGACGAGAAGGCGCAACTCTATGGCGGAGCTGATTTCAACGCGGACCTCGAGCCCGAGCATGGATACAACGCCGAAGTCGGCGCGCGCTATCGCGACGGCAAGAAACTTTCCGCTTCGGCGAACGCATATTGCCTTCTCATGAAAGACGAGATCGCCTACGATCAGACCACGTATCTCAACGTGAACATGGACCGCACACGCAGGATTGGCGGCTCGGCGTCCGTTACCTGGCGCCCCGTCGCGCTCGTGACCCTCGACGGCAACGTGGCGTATGTCCGCGCGACCTTTACCTCGGGCGACTATAAGGACAACGTCGTACCGCTCGCGCCGGCCCTCACCGCGCGCGGAGGGGCGACCTTCAACCTGCCCTTCGGTATCTCGATCGCGCCCGACGTATCGTATACCGGCGAGTCGTATGCCGGTCAGGACTTCGCGAACGACGCGGGGACGATAGACGACTATGCCCTCCTCGGGCTCACCCTCGGCTTCGCCCCCGAGATGAAGGGCAGCTCCTTCGCGGTTCGGTTCAGGATGGACAACATCCTCGACGCATCCTACGCGCCGCTCGAGTATTACTCGTCCTATACCGGAGCGCTTTCGTATTACCCCGCCGCGGGACGGTCCTATACCCTCAGTGCCTCGTATCGATACTGACCCCGACCGGCGAAGGTTCCGCGCGGCGATTCTCATCGCCGCCGCCCTTCACGGCCTCGCATTCGCGCTCGTCTCGTTTCTCCCCACGCCCGGCCTCGCGTGGGTCGCGGACATCTCTGCGACGGGCAGCGGCGGCTCTGCGTCAGACTGGGGCGGCAGCGGCGATCCAAGCGGCATCGATGCCCCAGACGGCGCGGACGGCCTCGCAGGGCACGCGCGACGCGAAAGGATGCGCGTCATCCCGATACTCGTCGCGCCGCTCGGGCGCGATGAACTCTCACCGCGAGACGCATCTCCTTCGCGCGCGATCGCGGATAAACATGCGATCACCGGCAACAAGGTACCGACTGCAACCAACGTCGATACGGATATCGTCGTAGTTGAAGGCACGACGGGCGCTGATGCGGTAGGGGCGACGGTCACTGGCAACGCTAAAGGTATTGTCAACACATGTGATATACCCGGCACCTATGGTGCGGATAGCGCGGATGGCGCAGACGGTACGGACTCCTTCGGAACAACGCAGCGAGCCTTCGCATACTGGCTCGATTCGGCGATCCGCGCGCGCCTTTCCTATCCCGAACGCGCCCGAGCGCGCAACGCCGAAGGAACGGTCGTCGTCGCGCTCACCGTCCCCGCCGACGGCTCGCGCTGCGACGCGCTCGTCGCGAAAACATCGGGGAGCGCGATCCTCGATCGCGCCGCGGTCGAACTCATTAGATCGCTTTTCCCCGCGAAGATCGCGCCCGGAAGAACCTTCTCCGCGCCGGTGAGAATCTGCTTTACGCTGACGCCGTCCCCCGCTCAATAGCTTACCGCTTTATCGATAATCGCTCGCGCGCAACGCGCATTTGAGACGTTATCGCGAATCGCAGATGATATCTTTTTCTCTTGACATCTTTATATTATACTTCGTATAGTATATATAGATTGTATGATATCATACGATCGACAGGAGGGCTGACACGGCCATGCTTTTTTCAATACATTCTGGGCTACTCGACGCATGCATCCTTGCCATCCTTTCCCGCGGCGACGAGTACGGCTACAAGCTAACCCAGGAAGTCAGGCAGGTGATGACGATCTCG
>Ga0209098_1002781_pt1 | contig 15117 bp, 11 predicted proteins | sample AD_JPNHW1_MetaG_FD_184429 | JGI IMG/M metagenome (GOLD analysis project Ga0209098, IMG submission 184429) | Active sludge microbial communities of municipal wastewater-treating anaerobic digesters from Japan - AD_JPNHW1_MetaG (SPAdes) (version 2) | ecosystem: Engineered > Bioreactor > Anaerobic... | reverse complement strand
CGCGCATGAAGTTCACCGAGGCGATGAACCGCTTCGGTGTCGACAAGCCGGACACGCGTTTCGCGATGGAGCTCGTCGACCTCACCGAGACGTTCCGCAGCTCCGCGTTCAAGGTCTTCGCCTCCACCGTCGCCAACGGCGGTGTGATCAAGGCCTTCAACGCCAAGAAGCTCGCCGACATCACCCAAGGCGAACTCTCCGCCCTCGAGGAAACGGCAAAGTCGCTCGGCGCCAAGGGTCTCGCCTTCATCAAGGCCGAGAAGGGCGAATGGAAATCGCCGATCGTGAAGTTCTTCACCGACGCCGAGAAGGCTGCGCTCAAGCAGCAGCTCGCCATCGAGGACGGCGACATCGTCTTTTTCGCCGCCGCCGGTTGGGAGAAGGCCTGCGCCATCCTCGGCCGCTGCCGCCTCGACTGCGCGCAGCTGCTCCAGAAGCGTGGCGTGCTCACGATCCCGGCCGACCAGTTCAATTTCCTCTGGGTCATCGATTTCCCGCTGATGACCTTCGACGAGGAGGAGAAGCGCTTCGTCTCGACGCACCATCCCTTCACCTCGCCCGTCGAGGAGGACATCGCGCTGCTCGACTCGAACCCGCACGCGGTCCGCGGCCAGCACTACGACATCGTCCTCAACGGCGTGGAGCTCGGTGGTGGCTCGATCCGCATCCACCAGCCCGCGCTCCAGAAGAAGGTGTTCGAGGATGTGCTCAAGATTCCGGCCGACATGGTCGAGAGCCGCTTCGGCTACATGCTCAACGCGTTCAAGTACGGCGCGCCCCCGCATGGCGGCATCGCGCTCGGTCTCGACCGCCTGGTGACGATCCTCTGCGGCACGCCCAGCATCCGCGACGTGATCGCTTTCCCGAAGACGCAGAAGGGCCAGTGCCTCATGACTCAGAGTCCCTCGGTGCCGACTGCCAAGCAGCTCAAGGACCTGCACATCGCCTCCACGGCGACCCCGCAGGCCTGAACCGGCCAGCGAAGAGCCGAAGATCCGTTTTGAAACGAAGCCCGGAGCGAAAGCCCCGGGCTTCGTCGTACTTGAGAAGGACGAAGCGCCTGGCGCGTGAAGCGGAATGCGTTTCGGCGATTGAGCCGGGCGTTATGTCCGGCTATCCGTGACGCATGCTGCGGGAATGGTTTGGCGGATTGTTGCGGCGCTGGAAACGTGGACACGCGACCGAGGACGGCGTCATCGGCGCGATGGGCGAGCGCGCGGCGGCGGAGCATCTGCGGCGCGAGAAGGGTTATGCGATCCTGCGGCGCAACTGGCGGCACGAGCGCGACGAGATCGATCTGATCTGCCGCGACGGCGAGGCATTGGTGTTTGTCGAGGTGAAGACGCGCGCGGCGCATTCGCTCGTTGGCGGCTATCATGCCGTGAACAAGCGCAAGAAGCGTGCGGTGCTCCGGGCGGCGCGAGCCTACATCTCGGGGCTGGCGGAGAAACCGCGGACGCTGCGCTTCGACGTGGTCGAAGTCGAGCACGTCGAGGGCGAGCGGACGGCGCTGCGGCACTTTGAGAACGTGCCGCTTTTCTCCAAAGGATACCGGCCGGGCGAATAGTCTCCGCAGCCCCATTCCCGGGAACGGATCGCCCCGGGATTGCGCACTGGGCGCGAGGCGCTAGGATGGGGACCCTCCGTGGCGCGCAGGGCTCGCGTTTGGCATGCGTCATGCAATCGTTGGGGCGAGATGCGTCTGTCTCCACTCACGATCGCCCTGCTGCTGTTACCGGTCTTCGCTGCCGGTTGTTCCTATCTGGGAACCGCCGGCACGCAGGCGGCGTATGCGGTACGGCAGGCCGGTGCGCCACGGCAGCGGGTCTATAAGCACATGCTCGGGCGCGAGACCTACTTCGTCTTCGGACAGATCGAGCACAAGCCGGCGTCGGCTGGACGGCTCGCGGTGCTGGCGCTTTCCGACCGTTGGCACACGAACGAGGTTGTGGACGTGAACTGGTTCTCCCGCGATGGTTCCTACTACGGGCTGAATCTGCCTGAGGGGGAATACCGCCTCCTTGTGGCAAGCGACGCAGACGGCGACGGGCATCTTGTCGCGAACGAGGTCTTGGGCGGTCGGCGGGTGAGCGTCGGGCCTGCGGCCGCACCGGACCGTGTGCTGGGCGACTGCGACATCGATCTGCGCCGACGGGTCGCGCTTGGGACGACGGGTTTTCGCGTGGCCGTCCCAGCGCACGTGGAGCCGCCCGTGGCCGAGTCGGTGTTTTTTCCGAAGGGCACGCTCCGCACGCTGGACGATCCGATCTTCTCGCCGCGGATGGCGACGCTGGGGCTGTACCGGCCCGCCGAGTTTCTGGAGCGGGCGCCGATGATGTTCTACGCGCTGGAGGAGGACGTGGGCTACAAGGTGCCGGTGTTGTTCGTGCACGGCATCGACGGCAGCCCGCGCGACTTCGCGCCGATTCTCGCACGTCTCGATCGTACGCGGTACAAGGCCTGGTTCTTCTACTACCCGACGGGGCAAGAGCTGTCCCATGTCGCGGCGATGTTCCACCGGGTGTTCCTTTCCGGGAAGGTGATTCCGCTCAGCGAGATGCCGCTGGTGATCGTGGCGCACAGCATGGGCGGGGTGGTGGTGCGTGAGGCGATGAACCGCTGCACGGGGAGGGCCGAGGAGGCGCACGTGGCGCAGTTGATCACGATCGCGAGCCCGCTCGGCGGGCATCCGGCGGCGCATCTCGCGGGGAAAGCGCCGCTCGCCGTGCCCTCGTGGCGGGATCTTGATCCCGAGGGGACGTTCATCGCAAACCTGCACCGGCGCGCGTTGCCCGCCGGCACCGAGTATCACCTGTTCTACACGAAAGGAGCGCCCCCGTCCGCGTCGGGCGAAGCAGGAGACGATGGCGTGGTGCCCATCGCGAGCCAGTTGGTGCCTGCGGCGCGGCGGGAGGCGGCGGAGCAGATCGGCTTCGCCGACAGCCATACCGGCGTGCTGCGCGATCCGGTCGTTGCGGATCGAGTCGGTGCGCTGATCTCCCGCGTGAAGTCGCCATTTCCCGATGACCACATGCGGGAGTTGCTGCGCGGCGGCTACGAGCTGCCGGCTGGTAGCGACTGCACGCCGCTCGAAGCCTACCTGATCCGGACGATCGGGCACTACATGGACGCTCTGGTCGCCGGTCGGCTGCAGCCGCTGGACCCGAGCCAGACGCATTTCGTCGACTACTGCCGCGGTAAGGGGACGGTAAAATACCCGGCGGAGTCGGCCTGGACGAAGCTCTGTCGCGCGCTACCGGATCGGGATAAGGACTGAGAGGCATTGCGCACGGAATTCAGGTCGACATCGAGCTGCCGCGAGGTTGGATGTTTGTCAGATGCGCGATCACCTAAGATTCATCGCGAGCTTCTTGCGCAGACCTCGTACGGTTGGAGCGGTTGCCCCAAGCTCGGAGAGACTGGCGCACGAGGTTTTGCGCCATGCGGATCTGGCGCGCGCCTCCACCGTGATCGAACTCGGCGCGGGTACTGGTGCGATCACGCGCTCGATTCTCGAACAGGTGAAGCCTGGAGCGAAGGTGATCGTCGTGGAGCTCGACGCGAAGCATGCGGAGCTGCTCACCGGGCGTTTTCCTGCGGCGACCGTATGTCACGACTCGGCGGAGAACCTGCGCGCGATCCTGCGGCGCAACAGCTGCCGGAAGGTGGATGTCATCGTGAGCAGCCTGCCGTGGGCGAGTCTGCCGGTGCTGGTGCGCGAGCGAATCCGGCGCGAGATCCTCGAGACTCTGGCCGACGACGGACGGCTGTGCGGCTTTGGCTATGTGCATGCGACTTGGCATCCGGCCGTGCGCGCGTTCCACGAGCGGCTGCGGAACAGCTTCGCCAGCGTGTACATTAGCCCGGTGGTGTGGGGCAATTTGCCACCAGCTTTCGCCTACAACATGACCGGGCCGAGCTGAGTGTACGGCTCCGGACATGGCCGGCGATGCCGGCGGGGTGGTGCCAACCGGTAGCGCGCAGTGTTGTCGAGATGATGGGCGATTGTACGGCTCGCTCGCGCAATGCATCCGGTCGCTTCCGACGTTGTGGCGCGGTGCTGGGGCGCCGAGCGTTGTCGCCATGCCATCCCCTGCATCCCCTGCAACGGCTCCGGCTGCCCCGGAATCCCGAATCACCCTGATCGACGCGCTGCGCGGCTCTGCGCTCGCCGGTCTGTTCTTCGTCCACTGTGTCGAGCACTTCGAGCTCGCACGCTACCCGCAGGACCAGTCGCCGCTGCTCAAGCAGCTCGACGGCTGGACCAACGACACGGCGTTCTTCCTCTTCAGCGGCAAGGCGTACGCGATCTTCGCGATGATGTTCGGCGTGAGCTTCATGCTGCTGCTGCAGAGCTGGACTCGGAAGGGGATCGACGTGCGGACGCGTTTTCCTTGGCGGCTGCTGCTCCTCGGTGCGCTCGGTTACCTGAACGCGCTGGTCTACAGCGGCGACATTCTGCTTGTGCTCGCGATCCTCGGGCTGCCCCTCGTTTTCCTCTACCGGCTTCCGGACAAGGTGCTGGGCTGGCTCGCGGTGCTGTTCTTGTTGCAGATCCCGAACGCTTGGGAGGCGTTGCGCTGCATCCTCCAGCCCGGCTATGCGCCGGCGGAGCCGTTGCACTGGAGCCTGTATGGGACGGTGTGCCAGGCGCAGGCGGAGAGCTCGCTTCCGGACCTCTTGCGGCTGCTTGCCTGGAAGGGGCAGGGCGTGCGCCTACTTTTCACCTACGAGACGGGCCGGTACACGCAGATGCTTGGGCTCTTCCTCTGCGGACTGCTGATCGGGCGCCATCACTTGTTCGAAAACGCCGCCGCCGCGAGGCGACTCGCCTGGCGAGCGCTGATCCTCGGCATCGCCGGCTTCGCGGTGTTCCAGCCGCTGAAGGGCATGCTTCCCGACTGGGGCGTGACCGGAATGCGCGGATACTACGTGTCGACCTGGCTTGGCGCCTACTGCAATCTGGCGCAGATGGCGGTCTGGGTGGGTGGCTTCGTCCTACTGTACCTCGGCGGCTGGCGGCGGGCGCTGGACTGGTTCGTGCCGCTGGGGCGGATGAGCCTTACGGCCTACGTCACGCAGGCGCTGTTCTTCGTCCCGTTCTTCTACGGCTACGGGCTGGGGCTGTACCGGCATCTCGGGCAGTTCCACAGCGTGCTCTGTGGCCTCGCGTTCATCGTGGTGCAGACCGCTGTCGCGAAACTCTGGCTGCGCAATTTTCAGTACGGGCCGCTGGAGTGGCTCTGGCGCGCCGGCACGAACCGCACGTGGGAAACGCCGTTTCGCAGACGGACGCCGGTGGCTCAAGTTGTGCCTGACGCCCCGGCCTCCGAGTTGGCCGGAGCTCGGGACTGATCGGGCGATGGCACGGACTGGGGACGTTGTGCGACAAGGCTGCGCCCGGGGCGCAGCCTCCCATCAGGACCAGTCCGCCGGCAGGGCCACGAGCCGCATGGGCTGGTGCCGGACGCCGTTTTTCAGGAGTGCTGGCCCTTCGGGCGCGAAGCCGAGTTTGGTGTAGAAGCTCACGGCGTTGGGGCTAGCGTTGACGGTGATCGGCGGGACGAGATCGCCGGCCGCCGCCGCGGTGCGGAGCAGTTGCCGAGCGATGCCACGCTTCTGGCAGTCAGGCGCGACGAAGAGGAGCGAGAGGTGGTTGCGCGCGTGAATGTGGAGCACGCCGACGAGACGCGGGCCGTCGACGGCGACCCAGCTCGTGTAGCGCGTGCGGTGGCGGCGCAGGAGTGCGGCGGCTTGTGCGAACCGGTGGAACATCGCGCGGCCTTCTTCCGGCTGGTCGGGCGCGATGAACCGGTCAAATACCTCGCGCACCAGAGTGCAGGCCTCGTCGGCCTCGTCGCGACGGAGCGGGCGGCAGATGATGGTGAATGCGGGAATCACGGATGCAGACAGATTGCGGAGAATGGGAACCGCTAATGGACGCTAATCCTCGCTGATTCGGAGTGATCGATTTGCCGGCTGCGTGATTGCCGCTGACCGGGTGCCGGATCGCCTGCAATCAGGGCTCAGACCGCAGCGCGTTGTACTCGCCTGTTTGCATCAGCGTCGATCGGCGTGCATTAGCGGTTCCATTTCTCGGGGTAGAGCGGCTGGAGGTTGTCGCGGCGGGTCCATCCGGTCTGGCCGTTGGTGAACAGGAGCTGATCCCAGCCGAGGAAGGATTTCTGCCAGATGGCGATGGTCCCGGCGGCGAGCGGCTCGGGCTTCTGCTCGCCGGCCTCGGTGGGCAGGCTGCGCAGCTCGGTGGCCTTCCAGACGAGGACGGCGTCGGGGTGCGCGATCGGTCCGTATTCGCGGAGTGCGGCGAGACCGGAGGCGAGCGAGAGCACTCCGGCGATGGCGAGGGCGGCCGCGACCCAGTTCAGCCAGCGGTGGCGCGGGAAATGCCGGGCGACGAGGACCGCGGCGGCGGCGAGCGCCAGCAGGGCTACGCCGGCGAGGATGATGCGCTGCCACTCGGTGGGCGAGGCGTGGCGGGCGAAACCGGCGAGCCCTGCTCCGCTGGAGAGCGCGGAGAGCTCGGGCTGCGTGAACTCGGCACGCTCCAGGCCGAGTGCCAAGTGCCAGCGGACGGACGGGTCGCGCGGGGTGGCGAGGAATGCGACGCTCCACTGCGCGGCGGCCTCGGACCAGCGGTTCTGCTGGGCGATGGCGAGGCCGAGGTTGTGGCGGAGCTTCCAGTCGTCGGGTGTCACCGCGAGGCCGGCACGCCAGGTCTGCTCGGCGTTGGCGAACTCCCCGGCGAGGTAGCGTTCCTCGGCGGCGCCGGCGGCCTCGGCGCGCGGCACAGCGACGAGCAACGCGAGCGCGACGAGCGGCAGCGGCCAGAGGGCGGAGGGGCGGATCGCGGCGAAGAGCGACTGCCGGCGGAGGCGCGCCTTGCCGAGCGCCGTGGCGGCGCGGGCGGCCCAGTCGGCAGGCAACGCAGTCGAGCGTCCGTAGAGATGGGCGTCGGCCTCGGTCCAGAGTTTCGTCCAGGTGGCGACGGAGTCGGCACCGGCTTCGCTGAGCTCGTGCCAGACGGACTCGGTGAACTGTTCGGGAGTGGGTGCGGCGTGGTCGGAGCCCCAGGCGCGCGCGGCGAGCTGTTGCCAGCGACGGAGCGCCTCGGCGCGTGCCGCGGGATCAGTGGCGTATTGCACGGCGGCGACGGCGCCGGCGAGCGAGGCGAGTGCGAGGCGTTGTTCGCGGCGCGGATCGGTGAGGCGTGCGCGACGCCAGCCCAGCGCGAACCAGAGCAGGAGCAGCGGCGCCAGGGGCGCGAGCAAGGCGCTCAGCGGGATGCGCACCCACGGGCGCGGCGCCGAAGCGTGGCCGGCGAGCGGCTCCATCGGCAGGTGGCCAGGCAGCTCGGGTGACGGTGATTTGACGACGGGCGACGACGAGGCGGCGGAGGTCGACGCGTTGTCGGGCGTGAATTGGAAGATCGGCGCGGCGCCGCCGGCGGTCGCGTTGCCCGCTGCGGGTTGCGAGGCGGCGGTGACGGTGACCTTCACGGACTCGGTGCGGACGGTCTTGTAGGTACCGGCGGCGGGGTCGAAATAGGAGTAGCTGACGGAGCCGAGGGTGTAGGTGCCGGGTTTGGTCGGCATGAGGACGATGTCCTCGGTGAGCGAGCCTTCGAAGAGGGTGCCGTCCTTGGTCTTGCGCTGGGTGTTCGGGGCGAAGGCGTGGAAATCCTTGGACGCCTCGCGCGCGGGCAGGTTGAGGCCGGCCGGCCAGTTGCCGGTGCCTTCGAGGGCGAGTGTCCAAGTGATGGGTTCGCCGACGGCGGCGGTGGTGGGGACGACCTTGGAGGTGAATGTGAACTGGCCGACGGCGCCCATGAAGCTCGATGGCGCGGGAGCGGGGAGCGGTTTCACCTGCACGGTGGGCGCGGAGCTGGTGATGAGGTACTGCTCGGTGTTGGGACGCGGGTCGAAGAAGCTGAAGCCGCCGCCACTGGCGAGATCGATGGGCTGGCGGGCAACGGGAAGCGTGTGCGTACCGGGATCCCGGATGAAGGCGCGGGTCTTGGTCGCGATGCCGACGCGGGCGTCGCCGCCGACGGTGGCGTTGATCATCTCCGGTTTTTGCGGCCAGGGCTCGAGGAAGAGGGATGCGGAGGGAGTCCAGTCGAGCGGACCGACGTTGGTGGGGTTGTAGCGGCGGGAGATGAGGAGCTGGTACTGGAGATCGAACACCTGGCCGGCCCAGACGGTGGTGGGCTCGGCGGCGAGTCGGGATCCGGCGACACGCTCGATGGGGACGTTGCTGCGGCCAACGGTGGCCTCGCCGAGATCGTAGGTGGCGGCGGCGACGCGTTGTTTGCCGCTGTCGGTGTCGATCTCGAACTCGGGGATGACGATGCGGCCGCTGGTCGCGGTCGGCATGGCCGGGTAGGCGAGGATGACGCGGCGGGAAGTCTTGAAGTTGATGATCGAGGTCTGGTTGCTGACCGAGGGGCGGCCGAACTGGAGACCGTCAACGACGGGCAACTGCACCTCGTCGGAGGTGGGGGCGCAGTCCTCGAAGACGAGGTTGATCTGGGATGTCTGGCCGCGGGCGAGCGAGCCGGCGGGCGGGTCCCATGAGATGCTCTGGGCGAGGGCGGCGGTGGCGGCGAAACAGGCCGCGAGGGCGGCGGAGAGGGCACGGCCGAAACCGGAACGTGGAAATGGCATGCGGCCGCTAGCTTGGGCGAAGCCGGCACCGGGGTCGACGACCCCGGCTACAGCCCGGAATGCGGAGAGGAGGAATCGCGTGAGGCGCGTCATCGGAAAATGGTGGTTACCAGTCCTTCTTCGGCTGGTCGGGGGAACGGGGCTCGTTGTCGTGGAGCAACTCGAAGAGCTCGGCGGGCGAGTCCTTCTCGCGGACCTGGTCGAGCTTCTGGAGGGGGACGGCGAGTTCGGGGTGCTCTTGGCGCTCCTTGTCCTCTTCTTTAGCGCCGCCGAGCTTCTGCTTGTCCTGATCCTGCTGCGGCTGTTGCTGCGCCTGCTGTTGTTCGGACTGCCGGCGCTGCTCTTCCTGCTGCTTCTGCTCTTCGGTCTTCTGCTCCTGTTGCTGGTCCTGTTTCTTGTCCTGGGACTGCTGTTCCTGTTTTTGCTCCTCCTGCTTCTGCTCGTCCTTCTTCTGCTCCTGTTGCTCCGGCGGACGGAGCAACTCTTGGAGCTGAGAACGGAGCTCGGGCCATTCGGCGGCCTTGGCGTCGAGGGATTCGCCGCGGTCGACGGCAGCGAGACCGTCCTGGACGATGCCGGGCTTCACGGGCTGGCCGGTCTGGCGAACGGCTTGGCCGTCGGCGATGGTCTGGCGGGCGAGCTTCTCGCAGTCGGGCGCGGAGAGCGAGGGCTGGTCGGCCAGTTGCTCGACGAGTTTTGGCAGCTCGCTTGGCGGCGGTTGCTGTGCGGCGGGCTGGAGCTGGATCTGCGGAGTTTGTTTGGCGGCCGGTTGGGCGAGGGTGGCGGCGGAGAGGTCGCGCGGCAGGAGGCAGAGGAACGCACCGAGGAGCGCCGCGGCGGGGGCGGCGGTGCGGCGGCGGAGGTCGCGCGGCTTGGGGCTGACGGGAAACTCGTGCCAGTAGCTGAGCAGGAGCAGGAGGACGGCCGGGGCGAGGAACCACTGGAAACGCTCGCCGAGACGGATCGTTTTCCGCTCGTTGAGGGCGCCTTTCTGACCGCGCTCGACGGTTTGCTGAAGCAGGGCGGGAAGGTCGAGCCAGCCGGACGCCTCGGCGTAGGCGCCGCCAGTGGCGGAGGCGAGCTGCTTGAGCGTGGTCGGGTTGAGCTTCGATAGGACCACGGCGCCGCGCTCGTCCTTCACGAAGCCGCCGTCCTTGGCGGGTATCATGGATCCGGACTCGGTGCCGACGCCGAGCGTGACCATGCGGATGCCGCGGGCGGTGAGCTTGTCGAGTTGGGTACGCCAGTCCTCGGTGAGCGCTTCGCCGTCGCTCAGGATGATGAGGTAGCGGTCGGCTCCGGCCTCGTTGGAGAAGGCCTCGAGTCCGGCCTTGAGCAGGCGGGCGTAGTCGGTGCCTCCCTCCGGCAGGTAGTCGGGATTGAGCGCCGGGAGAAACTCGCGCAACACCTCGTAGTCGGGGCTGAGCGGGCACTGGAGAAACGCGGTGCCCGAGAAGACGAGCAGGCCGACACGTTCGCCCTTGAGCCGGTCGAGCAGGCTCTCGACGAGCAGGCGCGAGCGTTCGAGTCGCGTGGGCTTCACGTCGGCGGCGAGCATGCTGCGGGAGAGGTCGAGGGCGATGAGGACCTCGCGGGACTGGTCAAAGACGCGCTCCTCGATCTTGCCCCACTGCGGGCGAGCGAGTGTGACGACGAGCAGCATCAACCCCAGCCAGAGCCGCCAGCGGCGCGGGTGCTTGGCCCCGAAGCGGCTCGGGGCGAGTCCGCCCGGGCCTGCCCAGAGCCGGCGGATACTCGGCCAGGATTCGGCGTCGGCCGCGAGCCGGCGCGCGCGGTCGGCCACGGCGAGCGCGAGCGGCACGAGGAGCAGCCAGAGAAAATGGGGAAAGGCGAAGGTCATCCGAATTGCGTTCTTCCTACGGAAGAATCTCCGAGATTGCGGAATGCGGATTGGCCGCGGCGCGGGCGGGACGGCTCATGGGGAAACCTCCACGGCAGTGTCCGCTGCGGCGGGTTGGGAATCGACGGCGCGCCGCTTGAAGGGCCAGCGGACGAGCAGCGCGGCGGCGGCGAAGAGCAGCGCGGCGGGGACGGCGAACCACGCGTAGAGCTCCTCGGTGAGCAGGTAGGACTTCGCCTGGAACTCGATCTTCTGGACCCGGTCGATGGCCTTGAAGGCGTTCTCGATGGTGCCGGAATCCATGGCGCGGAAGAACTCGGCGCCGGTCTCGCGAGCGATGGCCTGGAGGGTGCGTTCGTCGGTCTCCGTCCATTGACGGTCGAGACCGATCTTGCGGCCGTTGCGGTCGATGACGGGGAAGGGCACGAGGCCGGTGCGACCGGCGCCGATGGTGTAGATGGGGATACCGCGGCCCTTGGCGATGGCGGCGGACTGGAGCGGGGTGAGCGCGCCCTTGTTGTTCACGCCGTCGGTGAGGAGGATGATGAAGGCGCCGAGGCGTTTGCCGGCCTGCTCGCGTTTGGCCTGTTCGAGACGCGTGAGGGCGACGCCGAGGCCGTCGCCGATGGCGGTGCCGTCCTCGATGAGGCCGATCTTGAGGCGCTCGGCCTGGCGGCGAAGCCAGTCGTGGTCGAAGGTGAGCGGGGAGAGCGTGTAGGCGCGGCCGGCGAAGACGACGAGGCCGATGCGGTCGTTGGGGCGGCGCTGGATGAAGGCGTCGAGCACGGGGCGCAGGGCGTCGAGACGGTTGAGACGCTTGCCGCTGCGCTCGTAGTCCTCGGCGAGCATCGAGCCGGAGACGTCGATGGCGAGGACGAGGTCGTAGCCTTCCTTGCGCTCCTCCTGCCGCTGGCGGACGAACTGCGGTCGTGCCAGCGCGAAGACGAGCAGGGCCAGCGCAGCGGCGGCGAGCGCCATCGGCCAGCGGCCGACGACAAGATGATGGCCGTGTTGCCACGCGCCGGCGTTGGGGACGACGAGGACATCGGTGCCGCGGCGCGAACGCAGCCACCACAGCAGGGGCAACGCGAGGAGCGCGCAGAGCCAGAGCGGGGACTGGAAGGTGAAGTCCGGCATCGGTCAGGCGGCGGCCATGCGGGCGCGGAAGTAGCGGACGACGGCGTCGAGGAGATCGTCCTGGGTGCTCACGACGAGTCGGGAGAGCGGGTCGGGCTGGAGCGTGCGCAGGGCCTCGTCGCGCTCCTGGCGCCAGGCGGCGTGCCGGGCGCGTTCGGCGGCGTTGCGCGGGTCGAGGACGACGACGCGGCCGGCGAGCGGATCGTAGGCGCCGAAGGGGGCGGAGTCGGGCAACTCGCGGTCCCACGGATCGTCGACGCGGAAACACATGGGCTGGTAACGGCGGCGGATCACGGCCCAGCCGTCGGGCGCGGGACGCGGCGGGAAGTCGCCGAGCCAGAGCAGGATGCTGTGGCGCGGGGCGGCGCGGGCGACGAGTTCCCACGGGATCGGCGCCTCGTTGCCGGCGCCGAGCGCCGGAGCGGGGCGGCCGAGGAGTCCCGCGGCCATATTCATGATCTGGCCACGGCCGCGCACGGGCTGGACGAGCCGGTGGCCGTCGGGCGCGACGTGAACGAGGCCGACGCGGTCGCGGTTGGCGGCGCCGAGGAGGGCGATGAGGCCGGCGAGCTCGAGGAGCGCCTCGCGCTTGGTGCGGCCGACGGAGCCGAACTGGAGCGAGGGCGAGTCCTCGAAGAGGATCAGGACGGTGACCTCGCGCTCCTCGACGAATTTCTTGCGGTAGGGCTCGCCGAGGCGCGCGGTGACGTTCCAGTCGATGTCGCGGACGTCGTCGCCGAACTCGTACTTCACGACCTGGTCGAACTCCATGCCGCGCCCGCGGAAAGTGGAGCGGTACTCGCCGCTGAGGACGGTCTCGACCGCATGCTTCACGCGCCACTCCAAGCGCCGCAGGGCCGCGAAGGATTGCGGATTGCGGAGGGCGGATTGCGGAGTGGTGGAAGCCGGAGAGCTGGCGGGCATGAGTGGCTGAGATCGTCTAGGCCCGTTTACTTGCGAACGCGCCTAGTGGACGAATCGCGGAGTTCCCGGGCGATAACGGCTTTACTCTCTCTTCGACGCCGTATGCGTGCAGACTCTTTGAGCTCTTCAGTCGAGACCCAGTGATCCATGTTCGAGTGACCACGATGGCCACCCTGGCCTCCCTCAGTCTTGAGACGTATCATGCCCATTGGAATGAGTGTGATATATCCGGTCGCTCACGCCGCCGGGACCGGGACGGACTTGAGGAGGTCTCGGATGATGGCGTCGGGGGTGAGGCCTTCGGCCTCGGCTTCGTAGGTGAGGCCGACGCGGTGGCGGAGGATGTCGGGGGCGAGCTCCTGCACGAGGGCGGGCGTCACGAACTCCTGGCCACGCATCCAGGCCAGCGCGCGGGCGGCTTGCAGAAGCGCCAATGACGCACGAGGAGACGCTCCAAATGTGAGGTGGCGCTTGGCGGGGCTGACGGTGATGGGTGATTGGTTTTGGGTGATGGGGAGGGCGGGCGGAGCGCCGGCGGGCGTAGGCTCGGGTTGTTGGCCGGCGAGCACGCGGGTCTGGCGGACGAGGGCGAGGATGTAGCCTTGGACGGCGGGGGAGGCGTGGATGGCGTCGACTTGTTTGCGCAAGCCGAGCAGTTCCTCGCCGGAGGAGACGGACTGGAGCTCGGGCTGGACGGTGACGGAGCCCCAGCGGTCGAGCATCGTGCGCTCCTCGGCGGCGGCGGGGTAGTCGACGATGAGCTTGAAGAGGAAGCGGTCGGTCTGCGCCTCGGGGAGCGGATACGTGCCTTCCTGCTCGATGGGGTTCTGCGTCGCCATGACGAAGAACGGCGCGGGGAGCTTGTGCGAGGTGCCGCCGATGGTGACCTGGCGCTCCTGCATGGCCTCAAGGAGGGCGCTCTGGACCTTGGCGGGCGCGCGGTTGATCTCGTCGGCGAGGACGAGGTTGGCGAAGACCGGGCCCTTGTGGACGGTGAACTGGCCGTCGCGCGGCTGGAAGATCATGGTGCCGACGACGTCGCTCGGCAGCAGGTCGGGGGTGAACTGGATGCGCTCGAACTGCACGCCCAGCGCGCGGCCGAGGCTGCGCACGAGGAGGGTCTTGGCGAGGCCGGGCATGCCCTCGAGGAGGACGTGGCCGTTGGCGAGGAGGGCGACGAGCAGGCGCTCGACGACCTGGTCCTGGCCGATGACGGCCTTGCCGATTTCGGAGCGCAGTTTCTGGGTCCAAGCTTGTCCGGGATTCATGCGTCTAGGATTGCCGTAGATTTGTGGCTGAATTGACCACAAAGGGAACACTAAGTTTCAGTGAATAACATGAGCGCGATCAACGAGTTCGACTTTCTGCACGACGAGGCGCTGGCCGGGCGGCTGGCGAAGCTCGGCGTGCGCGCGGCCGACTGCGAGGAGAACTTCATTCTCGGCAGCGGCCCGGGCGGGCAGAAGGTCAACAAGACCTCGTCGACCGTGCAGCTCCGGCACCGGCCCAGTGGCGTGGAAGTGCGGATGCAGCGCGAGCGCTCGCAGACGCGCAACCGCGAGCTGGCGTGGGCGGAGCTGGCCGAGCGGCTGGAGGAGCGGAAACGCGCCGCCGCGGCGGAGGTGCGCGACGAGCGCGAGCTGGAGCGGCGGCGGACGCGGCAACGTTCGCGGGCGCAGAAGTCGCGGATGCTCGCCGGCAAGAAGCACCGGGCGAAGCGCAAGGCGGACCGGCGCGGCGGGTGGAGCGAGTAGGGCGGGAGCGCGCGGGCGGTGCGGCGGACACGGGGCAGGGCACGGGTCTGGAGACCCGTGCCACGAGGCGAGCCCTTCGCGGGCAGCGCCAAGAATAGGCGGAGCGGCGATCGTCGCTCTCACGAGCGACGCTACGCGGAGGATGGGCGATCGTGTCGGGATGGTGGGCACGGGGCTGGGGACCGTGCCACGGCGGAGAGCTGCTCTCGCGAGCAGCTCCACGGGGAGGGGAGGAGCTGCGGGGCGAGTGCGAACTGCGAGGTTGGATCGTCGCTCTCACGAGCGACGCTACGGGGGGCCGGCGCTACGCGGTAGTGGAACCGGGTGCTGCAAGACAGCGCCCCTGCCGCAGGCGCGCGGGCGGCGACGGGTTGGGAGGGCTGAAGGCGCGGCCTACGGGGCGAAGGGGCGGAAGACCTGCTCGCGGGTGGGCTTGGTGAGGCGCTCGAACTCGCGCTTGGGCAGACAGTCGATGAAGAGACGGCCGTACGTTTTCGTGAGCACGCGGGCGTCGAGCACGGTGACGAGGCCGCGGTCGGTCTTGGTGCGGATGAGGCGGCCGATGCCCTGGCGGAATTTCACGAGCGCCTCGGGTAGCGTGAGCTCGGCGAAGGGGTTGCCGCCCTTGTCGCGCACCCACTCGGCGCGGGCCTCGGCGATGGGGTGCGAGGGGACGTCGAACGGCAGGCGCGTGACGATGACCTGCGAGAGGGCGTTGCCGGGCACGTCGACGCCGGTCCAGAAGCTGTCGGTGCCG
>Ga0209098_1002778_pt1 | contig 15128 bp, 12 predicted proteins | sample AD_JPNHW1_MetaG_FD_184429 | JGI IMG/M metagenome (GOLD analysis project Ga0209098, IMG submission 184429) | Active sludge microbial communities of municipal wastewater-treating anaerobic digesters from Japan - AD_JPNHW1_MetaG (SPAdes) (version 2) | ecosystem: Engineered > Bioreactor > Anaerobic... | reverse complement strand
GGGTCAATCTCATCATCACCAATTTTGGTTGACAAGCCATGGAGCTGCATGGCCCCTAAATAAGCATTTCGGGTAATAGCAGTTACGGTTGTTCCGGCCAAATCATATGGAATACGGTCGGCTTCCTTGTGTGCCAGGGCCGTTTGAATTCTTTCTCTACTGTTCATTTTATTTTGATTCTTAAATTTCAATTGTTTTAATCCTTGGCACCAAAAGATGCACAATTAACAAAGCTATCAGGTAACCGCAGCCAGCAATTGCGAATGGAATAGAATAGCCGTCAACACCAATGTTCTGAAGGATTTTGCCCACCGAAAAAGCGACAATGGCTCCACCAACAGCCCCAGCAAATCCGCCAAATCCGGCCACTGTTCCAATTGCTTTCTTTGGAAATATGTCAGACATCAGGCTGAACACGTTGGCCGACCAGCCACAGTGCCCGCCAGCGGCAAGGGCAATCAACCCAACTGCCATCCAAACATTTTCGGTGTGGGGCACCAAAGCCACCGGAACGGCAAACAATGCGCAGGCCAGTAATCCAAGCTTCCGGCCTTTGTTCAGACTAAAACCTGTTTTCATCAACTTCGACGAGAACCATCCCAGAAAAATTCCCAATCCCCACGAAGCCAGATAAATGGTAAAAAATGGCAGCCCGATTTCTTTCAGGTTCAACCCGAATTCGGCATTCAGGAATTTAGCGCCCCAGAAGAGGTAAAACCACCAGATCGGGTCGGCCATGAACTTGGCTACCGCAATGGCCCAGGCGCCACGGTGGGGAAGTATATCTTTCCACCCTACTTTTTCGGTATTTTCGTTTTCGATACCGTCTGAATTGATATACTGAAGTTCTTCTGCCGAGACATTCGGGCTTTGTTCGGGTTTTTTGAAATACTTTAGCCAGAGCAACACCCAAAGAATACTGATAGGGAACGTCCACAGAAAACCCACCCGCCAGTTATCGAAATGCAGCACTAGCAACGGAATAATGAGTGGTGAAAGGATGGTGCCCATATTGGCCCCACCGTTGAAAATTCCGACTGCCAATGCCCGGTCCTTTTTGGGGAACCACTCGGCAACAGCTTTAATAGCCGACGGGAAACTGCCCGACTGACCCACCGCCAGCGAAAAACGGGCAACAGCGAAACCTACCCACGAACGCGACAGCACATGTCCCAGAGTGGCAATGCTCCAAATAGCGATGGAAACCAAATATCCGTTGCGGGTTCCAATGATGTCGATCAATCGCCCCATCAGGATGAAGCACAGGGCATAAGCAATCATAAACACGCTATTGATGATACCATATTGTTCTTCCGACCAGCCAATGCTTTGCTGAAGTTCGGGGGCAAGGATTCCCAGCGCCGAGCGGTCCACATAAAGAATGGTAGTTGCCACGAAGAGAAGGCTTAAGATGAGCCAGCGAAAGTTGGTTTTTGGTTTAGTCGCCATCTAGAATGAATTTCGGATAATCACTTCTGGAGTGAATATTTCGGAGGTTGACCGGGGATTTACAATGAACCGAGAAATGGACTGTCCCATACGGACAAAATCAACGCTGATAACCGTAATCCCGTTTCGTATGATTTCTTTCATGGGGGTTTCGTTGTATGATAGAATCCCCAACTCGCTTCCTTGTTTCAGGTGTTGCTCGTCTCCCATTTTTATTAACGAAATCAGATCGCTGTCTTCGATCACAAAAAATGCCGTTTCTGCTTTGATTAAGTCGCAGCTAAGCTTTTTTCTCACAGCATGCTTTATCCCATATTCGGTGCAAAATTCAGAAAAAGCTGCTTTTATTTGCTGCGGATGCCCTTTCTTTTCCGGAAAAATTAGGACAAAATCGTTGTATTTACTCAAACGTTCCTTCAGTTTTTCGAGTGAGTTCTTCACTCCAGTGAAAAAATCCTGTTGAATGGTTGAAACATCGTCGAGCACAGGTGGACGAATAATCTGAAGCAGTTTTTTGGGAGGTATGCGTTGTAAGGTTGATTTAATTTGTGGATCTTCCATCCCGGTAACCACATACAAGCCATACGAGCCCAGGTTTTCGTTGATTATTGCGCGGAAAATCCTAGGATTGCAGTGATGAAAATACAAATCGACCATAATATTCTTGCCTTCAATGTTTTCAATAATACTGTTATAAAGGATTTCGTGGTAGGAATAAAATCCAGTGAGAAACAACAGCACTTTTTGTTCGCGCTTCACATTAATGTCTCTCACATAATAGCCAACTTTATCTTCTGAAACAATGATGCCGCGTTCTTTCAGGATATTCAACGATTTCACCACTGTCATTCGGGCAACACCCAGCTTTTGGATAAACTTGTTGACAGAGGGCAATGGGTCTCCTTTCACCAATTCGTTGTTGTGAATTGCTTCTAAAATTCCATTCACAATTGCTTGTTTTTTGGACTTTTGATCTGCATCAATAACGATATGTTCAAAAACCTCATACATATTCTACCCTATTATACAATTCAAATATACAACTCGTTGAAATAGCCTGTTTAAAACATAGAATAGATTAACAAAGGTAGAATAGAAATTTAGAACTAATAAAAATAGAAACCATTATATCCCAGAGTTTCAGGATAAACAGATACTACTGTCATTTAAAACTCATCTTACGAAATCTGACTGTAGCGAACACCCAAATCGTGGAGCATATCCAACTCTGCTTTTATTATGGTCTAAGACCCGCGCAAAAAATATCCAATTTTGTGGAGATTTTCATGGTCCGAAGATATTCGTTCAATAAAACTTCGTGCATGAAACCTGTAAATCTTCACCTAAAAGTGAACTGATCGTGTTGTAAAATCTTCCTTTCCCCATTTCGAACTGTCATTCTTTACATCGAACAGTTTGGTAATTTATTAAAGTTCAATGCTATTGAAAAAAATCAGTGTTTCTTGGCTGTTTGTAAACCATAAACCTGCCGAACAATTTGCATCGTAAAATGCTCGATTGTCTGAATCTGATTAACACTTATCTCATCCCTCGAAAGAGGTTTCAATAAGCAAATTCCTTGTTCTGTCAGAAGAATTAATTTTAATCAAGTTGAAGCGTTGGTCTTATCTGCACCCCAGATATGGAAAACAGTTTCTAATTCTCGATAAATTTTTCAGTGTCCTCTTCATCGCTCTGTAGAGGTGTATAAGACAATATATAGCTCATTTTTCGTCCTTTAAAGACCCGTCTGGTGCCATTAAGTACAGAATCCTTCAGACAGTGTCCTCAGACAGTATTTTATTTCTGGTAAGCTCATTCTATAATTTCTTAAATGGTTATTGCTCCAATGTCATCTGTTTTAGCTGTCGCCAGCAACAAGCCGAAATAATCTTTGCGTCAATCTTCAAATGACGGATTTGCAACTGTTTGTTTACGCCTTCCGACAGAAAATTTTAAAAAATGGGAACAAATATTTCGACTTGTAAGCTTGTTAACTTTCTTATTTTAAGGATAATATACAGAAGCTCTCTATTGGTAAACCATTTGCCATCGTACCGAAATTCGTAATTAAAGGCTGAAAATTGGGAAAGTATCCAACCAGTTCTCCATTTCTATAAACATTCGCTTTTCACATCGCTTACAGCTTAGTTTGTTGTAATTCCAGCTTTAACTCCTTTCCCAGAATATCCGCAATTTTATTAAGTATCTCGCCTACTGAATTTGTCTGCCCGCGTTCAATTATATGCAAAGTATCTATGTTGATACTCGCCATTTCTGCAAGGTTTGGCTGAGCAATCCGAATTATTTTTCTTCTTTCCTATTTGTTCACCTATTTCAAAAGTTGCCATGACAATGTGATTTTTTAGTTTAAAAGGCGAGATAGAATAAAACACATCAATTGAAAAGCTCGTAAGAAAGCTACAACTATCGCCATCGAAGCCAAACACCGCCATTTCTCTGGCAACCAATGGTTTCATTAAAAAGGGATACATTAGCTTTTAAATTATTAAAACCAATGCATCATAAAACAAGAAATGTAAAAATTATGTATTTCGAAAGATTTTCTGAAGAACATGAAAAAACTGGAGGGCATCCTAAACTTTCATAAGTCATCGGACTTAATCCCCATTACCCTCAAAACTGCCAACAACATCATCAAATGTAACGCTAAGCCATTTTAACCAACATGAGCCTTGTATATTTTACCTTTATGAAAACTAATTTCATTTCCACTAAATTGCAGTTTTTGAGGACACTGCAATGGTGACCCATTATCGGACTTGAAAATAATGATCGTTATTTTTTCCTTGTCCAGTTGCTTAACCTTGGCCAGAATATCGCCCAGCAAATGATCCATACTTTCTATCACGGAGGCATAGGTTGCGTCGAAATCGCTTAACCCCCCATCTTTGTATTTCTAGTAAAAACGCTCGTCATTTCCCATAGCGCATGAATTGTTTATTGCGACATGTATAATATAGAAAGGTTCCGGTTTGCACTGCTTTTTTATCTGGCTGTTAGCCTTTTAGGTTAGCGCTTCGGTTAGGTTAATGCCTTGTCCATGATATTTTTCCAGACCGGGAACATCCCAAATCCGGTCTCCCTTCCACTATTTAGCACTAAAAAATGTATTTTCCGTAAAAAAAATAATAACCACTGGCTACATGACCGGAAATGTTAACATCAAATTTCAGTTTCGAAGGATCTTCACTGGGAGTTTCTGTGGCTCCTCAATGAGCTTTTTCCACATGTATCGTTGCATAGCCAATTCTCTTCAGAAACATGGGTAAGTTTTTACATAGCAGGTTCCTTCAACTCCGGGAACGGAACTCAAACCGTTGATGTTCCATTTGGGAAGATCGAGTTCTGCATGAGGAACATCGGGAGAACTGTTTTTGCAAAGCGTCCAATTGGTTATCTAGTGACGCACTGAATTAATTCCGGTCGTCAGGCTGAGACGGGTTGGCGAACTCAGTGGACAGACATACTTCTGGGTAAATTTTACTCCCCGTGCGGCTAAAATCTTCATATTGGGCGTATGATACCGTTCATTCAGCATGGTTTTTTCTTTCCAAAACGGAACCGATGTTTCCTGCCAACCCATGTCGTCGACCAAGAAGAAAACATTGTTGGGGTTTGCACTATTTTTTCCATTCGCACTAACCTGAATTGAAAAAAGACAAGTACTAAATGCTATTCCGAGACTCAAGTTCTTGTAAACCATTTGTAAACTTTTAATGCATTACTCCTTAATTCCTAGCCAACCCCAAATTCGTTGTGTCTCTGAATCTACTGGATCGTTCCTGATTTCGAATCTAGTCATGAAGAGTTAATTGCAGCTTTTCTATTGTCCAAACATTTGTGCTGTCACTTTTTTCGATTGGTCTTTTGCCAGATTAGCAATTTCAATGGCCATACCTTTGTACATTACCGTTGTCATAACTCCAAGTCGGGAATAAATTTTTGCTGAAATCAACTTGCCGTTTTTCCAGGAAATATCCACCACAAATCCGCCACGCGCAACCAGTCCTTTAACTTCTCCTGAAGGCCAAGATACAGGTAAAGCCGGCAGCAAATCGATAACAAATTGACCATTTTTGCTAGTCACATGGCTTTGCAAAAGCATTTCAGCAATACCGGCAGTAGCGCCAAAATTGTTGTCCATTTGGAAAGGCGGACAGTTCCCGAACAAGTTGGGATTTATGCTTTTTGCTAAAACAAGGTCAACACTTTCTTTGGCCTGTTCGGACTTGTGCAACCGGGCATACTGGCTGATGAGCCATACGGCACTCCAGCCAGTGTGTCCGCCGCCATGAGATAACCGGTATGCCAGCGATTTTTCGGCAGCGGTCGCCAATTCAGGAGTTTGAATTGGGTTAATTTGCGAACCGGGATGCACGGCAAACAAATGAGAAATGTGCCGGTGTCCGGGTTCTGCTTCCGGGAATTCCTGCGCCCATTCCATCAAACGGCCATCGGAGCCAATTTGCAGACCTGCTAACTGATTTTTTGCTTTCTCCACATTGGTTGTAAATTCATCGATTACTCCAAGCTTTTTCGAAGCCATTACAAAATCATCGAACAACTGCCAAATGACCTCCTGATCATGAGCGGGTCCCATACTGATCTGACATTTACTACCGTCAGGAGCAATAAACGTGTTTTCAGGAGAAACAGCAGGACCTGAGACCAACTTGCCTGTTTTCGGGTCGGGCACCAGCCAATCCATGTAAAATTCAACTGCACCTTTCAGCACCGGGTACATTTTTTTCAGGAATTCCTGATCACCCGTAAAACGGTAATGTTCGCCAATGTGCTGACAAATCCAGGCTGCCGCACCAGTATGCATTCCCCAGCTGGCACGTTCTCCGGGCGAGGTGTACCCCCAAACATTTGTAATAGGATGAACCGCCCAGCCTTTCGAATTGTACTGAACCTTCGCTGTTTTGCTTCCGGGCTCGACCAGCGATGCAATCAGGCTAAACATGGGCAGGTGCATTTCCGAAAGATTGGTTACTTCGGCCGGCCAGTAATTCATTTCAATATTTACATCGGTATGGTAATCGCCATTCCACGGGGTTTGAATTTTGTTGCCCCAAATTCCTTGCAGGTTGGCTGGCATGGTTCCGGGGCGCGAAGAGGAAATAAGCAGGTAGCGGCCATACTGAAAAACAAGCTGGGTTAAATGATTATCGCTTTTGGTTTCACGGAAATGCGAAACTCGTTCGTCGGTTGGAATGGTATCGGGCAAATTGCTAAGGTTCAAGTCAACCCTGTTAAAATAGGTCTGATAATCGGAAATATGTGCATTCAACAAAGCTTCGTATGCTTTTTCTGAAGCTTTTCTGATGTTGTTTTGGGTAATCGTTTTATAATCACGTCCTTTATAATGCGGGTATTCCAACTTATAATCGGTTGAAGCCGAAAGAAAAAGAACCACTTCGTCGGCATCTTTCACCGTCAATACTGAATCCGAAACGCTCACTGTGCCGTTTTTATTTACAGCTTTTAGGCGGGCCATGTATTCAAGTCCGTCACCTCCTTTTCCATTGTTCAACGCACCCGACATCACCAACTGATTGTCTTCTGAAAAGGTTTTGAATCGCTCCAGACGCGTCATTTTGCAGTTAAATGAAATTTGCCCCGGTTTATCGGCCGTAAACCTGGCTACCATCACCTGATCGGGATAACTGGTGAAAATCTCGCGGGTGTATTTCACTCCATCCTGCGTGTAATGAACACGAACAACGGCATCGTTTAAATCCAGCTCGCGGTAATAATCCTGATATTCGGCATTTCGACCCCGGTCAATCCATAAATCGCCTAAAGTCTGGAAACAGCCAAACGGCACAGTTGCCCCATTCCCAAAACCAGAGCCAGCACCTTTACAAATCTGGGTTTTGTTGGTCAGCTCCGTGGCTTCCCGGTACTTTCCTTCAAACAACAATCGCCTGATTTTATCCTGATGTTTGGCGGCTTCAGGATTATCGCTGGCGTCGGGGCTACCCGACCACATGGTTTCTTCGTTCAACTGAATACGCTCGTAATTCACATCGCCAAAAACCATTGCTCCAAGCGAGCCGTTTCCCAATGGTAGCGACTTTAGCCATTCAGGATCATCCTTCCAACCGTTTTTATCATCCGGAACAGAAGCATTGGCCGGTTGCTTGTACCACAAGCGAAATTTTGGTGATTCCGTTTTTGGAGAAGTACAAGAAAACAGAGCTGACAGCATAATAAATATCAGGTTTTTCATATATCAAAATTCAAAAATTGAAAACTTTCTATAGCCAAAACAAAACAACTATTTTCAAGGTAAACGAATTATCAGTCACTCAACCGATGAAATTCTCTAATGATAAAGGCATTCTCCGGCACCGACGAACTGGCTCTGATAAATTTATCAAGCTTTTCTTAATAGTATTTGCTAATCCAGGTGAAAAACCTCCTCCATGTTGGCCCACCACTCTCCTTCTGCCCTATTTTCAACGGGCCGCTGCATCGGCATCATGATATCCCACCATTCCAGCGTTTTGGGGTCGGCAGCCATCTTCGCCATGTCCGCAGCAAAATTGTCGCCGATATATTCCATATAAGCAAATAGCAATCCGTCTTTGTGAAAAATTGAATAGTTCGTGATATTGCAAGCGGTAATCATTTCCAATATTTCAGGCCAAACAGCAGCATGATATTCTTTATACTTTTCAAATTGTTCTGGGTCAACTCCGATAATTTGTCCGAATCGTTTCATTTTATATGTTTTAAGTAGAATTAGAAAATCTCATGTGTATGTTTTTTTGCCAGCTGCTGGCAATTAGTAGCTGGCAGCTGGCAAAAAAGAGATACACTAAATCAGAGCAGCACAATTTCGTATATACCAGGCACCTGTGAGAATTCTTTTAAAACCATACGAACCTTTTGTGTTGTTGTTTTGGGAAGTTTAACCTCCATCTTGCTTCCAATGGTAGTGCCCTTGTAGACGGTTTTCCACTTTTCACCTGAAAGCACCTGCATTTCAAATGCTTTCACTGCCTGCCCGCTTTCATAAATGATGGCCTTGCTTATTTTTTCAGGTTTGCCTAAATCGATTTCAGCCCAGGGTTCTTTATCTTCTTTTGCCGGCGACCATGCATGTCCGGCCCAATCGCCATTGTTAATTGAATTAATTCCAGTCCAATGTGGATTTGGATTGCTTGAGGCTGATACTTTTTTATTGTATGAAAGTGATTGAGCACCAATTTCCATTGGCTGAATATCCATCGCGTTGCCAGCCACTTCAATTTCGACAATCGTATTGATGGGTTGGAGCGCCTCTCCGGCAAATTCAATCACGTAATTCTTATCTTGTTTGGTCAATTTCAAGTTACCTCCGGAAGCCATGCGGCAACTTTTTATTTCCATGCCGAAATTAGGAATTGCAATTTTGGGTGAATTGCCATTCCATTTCAGTATATGCAAATAAATGGTATTTCCTTTTCGGGTGCTGACGCCCCAGTCCGTAGGTTTGAACGGGCCACCCCGTGTACCGTAAATGCTGTATCCATATTTCTGAAGCCATTGTCCCATTTCTTTCAACCGTACAATCTGTTCCGGTTCAATGCTTCCATCCGGTTTAGGACCAACATTAAACAGCAAATTGCCATCGCCACCGGCTGAACGGATTAAGGTCTGAAGACACTGTTCCAATGATTTCACTTCATCGTTTGGTTTCCAGGCCCATTGGCGGGCAATGGTCATACAGGTTTCCCACGGACGTGTATTCTGGAAACCACCGATTCGCTGCTCCGGACAATCGAAATCGCCTTTGGCTCCGGTTCGGTCGTTGATGATGATATCGGGCTGAATCTGGTGGGCGAAATCAATCACACTTTGTCCGCGAACGGCATCAAATTTCTGCGGAACATCGAACCACAACACGTACAACGGACCGTAATTGACCAGAAGTTCGCCCACCTGCTTTTTCAGATAAGTGGTGTAGGCGTCCAGATCGCTTTTTTCGCGCGTAATGCTACCTCCCGGACTGGTCAGCGGAAAATCGGGATGATGCCAGTCGCAGGTTGAATAATAGGTACCAAACTGGATTCCCTGTTTGCGGCAGGCTTCGGCCAATTCCTTCACCACATCGCGTTTAAATGGCGAATTCATGATGTTGTGGTCGGTTTGCCGGGTATCCCACAAACAAAAACCATCGTGGTGTTTGGTGGTCAGAACAATGTATTTCATGCCGGCGGCTTTAGCCACGCTTACCCAATCGTCGGCATTAAATTTTTCAGGATTGAATTGTTTGTATAAGTTATCGTACTCTTCAACAGGAATTTCCCTACCACGCGACCAACCAATTTCGGTTCCTTTCAACGTAACAGGTCCCCAATGAATAAACATCCCGAAACGGGCATCTTTCCATTCCTCGATTTTTTGCTCGTTCCCAATGAGCTTTTTCTCTGCAACTCCACTTTGCGCAAAAGAAAATGCAAAAACATGCAGAAAAAGAAGTACAAGTAAGAAACATTTTGAATTTATTGATTTCATTTTCAATGATATTTATTTTACAATTTAATTCCGGTTATTAAAATCCCTCACTGAATCAAACATAGCCACTACGTTTTCCGGCGGAACATCGGGCAGGATATTGTGAACGGTGTTGAAGACAAATCCGCCGCCTTTCGAGAAGATTTCGAGACGTTCAAAAACCTGGTCGCGGATCTGTTGCGGAGTTCCGATGTTCAGCGTTCCAACTGTTTCGATGCCTCCGCCCCAGAATGTGCAGTCCTTACCAAATTCCTTTTTCAGAAAATCGGGCGCCATGTTCCAGGCAACGGTTTGCACCGGGTTGAAAATTTCGATTCCGGCCTCAATCATGTCGGGCATGAGCAGCGAAATGGAGCCACACGAGTGAATAAACGTGTGCATCTGGCTGTGAGTCTTCACATAATCGCACAAAATTTTGTTACGCGGTTTGAAAAGTTCGCGGTAAATCTCAACATCCATAAATGGGCCCGAAGTCATGCCCAGATCGTCGCCAAACCGGATGATATCCACAATATCGCCAACGGCGTTACACACCTTTTCGAGGGTTGCCAAGTGACGGATCAACAACTGATCGAGCAGTTTTTCGACGTTGTACGGATCGCACATTAAATCCATCAGGAAATTATCCATCCGGCGCAGAAAAGTTCCCCATTCGAACAGGTTGCAACCACAAACCACCAGCAAGGCTTTATCGGTACTGGCGCGAAGTTTCAGCGTATTTTCGCGCAACTTCTGCCAAAAATCAGAGTCGCCTGCATGGTTCCATGGGCTGTGAACATCGCGCGCCCACATGATGCGCCCCATCTCGGCATCCAGATTATCGTAGGAATCCGGATAACCATCCACATACGGGAAATAAGTCTGATCGAAGAATGTTGCGCCAACCGGCATCCGCGAAAGCATCCGTTTTCCGTCGCTGTCGTAGGTTTGATACGATCCGTCGGGCATGCGTGTTGGCTTGAATCCTTTGGGATAAAAAGCTGCGCCACCATTGGCCATTGTAATCGGGCTCCAATCAGCTGGATCGTCATTAAATGTCCGGCCAATATCCAAAACATCAACACCAAACTGGTCGACAATAACCATATCAGGTTGAGCCAGCTGCTGAACCACATCGTAAATCCAGACCGGCAATTCGGGTCGGTTCAAATGTTTTAGCAAATTGCTGTAAGCAATGGCCGAAATTCCTGAACTCGGCGTGGCGCTTAAATCGATGGGCACCCGGTCGGGTTCTTTATGGCTGATAGCCGCTAAAATTCGTTCTCTTGAAGTAGTCATATCTTGTCAATTTATTTGTTTCGAGTTGCGGGTTGCGTGTTTCGGGTTAAGCTACAACGCGTTAACACGAAACCCGTAATCCGTATCATTGTTTTTCTATCCGCTGATACCAATCAAAAACGATGCGGTAATGAGCACTGCCAGTCCCAGCCAAACCAGTCGTTTGATATTAAATTCAATCCCTTTCCATTCGCCACGGAAGAATCCCCAAACGGTAGCGCAAACAATGGTAAGCGACATCAGGATTCCCCAGGCGACAAACGAAAATTCGCCCAGTTTACTGGTTCCCATACCGTAGAAAATATAATTGATAAACCACAAAAAACTGGCGAGGGCACACAGGGCATAATTGGTAATCAGGGTTTTTGAGTCGCCTTTATAATAATCGCCCAGGGAGTTGTTTTTGATGGCCAGGTAAATGCACCAAACCAACGTGGAAAGCAGCGATCCGGCAAAAAAGAGCACGAACACAGGGCATTTGGCAAACAGTTCGGGCGTGCCTGCCTTGATGGTTTCTTCCGCAATCATTTTCCCCTGCTCAAAGCCCAGCGACATCGAAGAACCGGTAATGCCTACAAACAAAGCTGCCAAAAGGCCTTTGCGTAAATCGAAATCGGCATTGGCTTTCACGCCTTTCAGACTTTCGAGCTTGCGGCTTTTTAAAATACCCGACCAGGCTGTGATTCCAATTCCGATACACGAAACTATAAGTCCTGAAATAAGGAGAATACCGCCGTTTCCTTCAAACATTTTGCTCATCCGTCCGTCGATCAGCGGTGGAAGAAGAGTTCCGATGACCATCATCAATCCGAGCGAGATACAAAATCCCAAAGCTACACCAAGGTATCGCAAAGACAATCCAAATGTCAGGTTTGCCAGTCCATAAACTGCACCCAGAATAAAAATAAGCCACAAGTTGCTTGCTGGAATTGTTTGATAGATGGCCGGAAAATTGGGAGCAACGATCAGGCAAATAATCAGGGGTACAATGAGATAGGCAAAAACACTGAAAGTTAACCACGAATTTTCCCATTTCCACCGGGTTACTTTGTCGAAAGGGATACTGAAACTGCCCGACGAAAATGCGCCGATGGCAATGATTAAAATGCCGAGCAAAATAGCTGAGCTCATCCGTTTTGGGTTTAAAAGGTTAGTCAGAAATCAGGATTTTCCTAATTCGAGAATTTACTCTACAAACTTAGTTTTAATGCAACAATCAGAATTGAACATTCCAGACAATAAATTGCACAATTCAGAGGTTTTGAACCTTTGCATTTTAAATTACCAATTATTCCTTCCAAACAATATCAACCTATCTATTAACCATATACGAAAAACATCTTTCAAACACTAATTCATTCGTTATTCGAGCTCCATTTGCATAATCGAGTTGAAAAATCCGGAAACGTTTCCGCCATTTTTTCCATCAAAAAGAACATTTTCAAAATATAATATTCGTCGGCTGATTGATTCGTGAAGAAAAACAACCTATTATTGCATAGATATCCACAAACAGTATCAACTATGTATTGTGAAATTATCGGCGAATCACTGAGCTTTCATCTCCGGAATGCTGCATTCCTGAAATTTACCAATGACAGTAAATACGAGGATATTATCAGTCCGTTTTCGCGCATGTACCTGGTTACCGAAGGCGAAGGTCATTTAGTCATCGGACATGATAGGATAATACTAGAACCCGGATACCTTTACCTGATTCCAAGTTTTACGTTCTGCACCTATCATTTTGGGGCAGGGTTGAGCCACTACTACATTCACTTCAGCATCGATCATCCGAATGGAATCAGCCCATTCAGCCTTTACTCGTTTGCAAACAAAACCAAGGCAACGGAGCTGGATTACAAACTGTTCGAGCGTATTATTCAGGTAAATCCCGACATACAGTTGCCGCACCATCATCCCAATGTTTATCAAATCAAGCTGTGGCTAAATAAGAAAGTTGTTTTTCAATCGGCCAGTCACCATTTGGAAACCATCGGGATTCTTAAGCAAATTTTTTCGAGATACATCGAACATGGGTATAGCCATACTATGAGTTGTATTCTTAAATACAACATTCAGCCCATCTTGCTTTATATTCAAAATAATCTGAAAAGCGACATTAAAGTTAAGGAACTTGCGAACATGGCCTGTTTTTCGAAAGACCATTTTTCGAAAGTTTTTAAGTCGATAACAGGAATGGCACCCTGCGACTTTATTATCCGGAAAAGAATTGAACGAGCCCAATTTCTTTTACTGACAACGGATCTGAATCAAAATGAAATAATCGAACAAACTGGCTTTAAAAGTGCCTCCTATTTTTCACGCATTTTTAAAAAATTAACGTCCTATTCTCCGGCAAAATATCGATTACAAAGGGGGTAATTTCCAATACTTTTAACATTCAACTAATGTGCTGAATTAAATCAACCTCTTAAACCTTTTGCGGTATTATAGCGAGTAACGCCTGCATATTTTCTGATTTGCATAAAGAAATGACTCAGGTTATTAAATCCACTATCGAGGTAGCCTTCAAATACATGTAAATTTGGGCACATATTTGAACATCAAAAAAACATTACTGTCCGCTTAAAATAAATTGAGGGACAGTTGGTTACAATTTAGTTCTTTGACATCGTTGATATCTATTTTACTAAAGAGCTCTTTTATAGGGGTTTTATCAAGAAGGGATATTCCCAGAACTGTTAAAATCTCGTAGATTGAATGATTAAGTTTGAGCTCATGGCGCACTATTGCTACCATACAGTAGGCAATAATTGCTGTGTAAATCTGGATGCGAACAGCATTCTCTGTGGTACCCCAAAATGACTTTATTTTGAGGTGTTGTTTAATCCATTTGAAGAATAGTTCGATCTGCCAACGATTCTTATAAAGCAATGCAATCTGCTCAGGTGGAAGTTCGAAGTTATTGGAAAGGAAGACAAAAGTCCGGTCCATTTCTGCATCATAAAAAACCACTTTTCTAAGTTTTTCCGGGCAATGCTTTAAGGTATAGAATCCGATAAGAACACCGACCTGGTCACTCATGACACCCGTACTTGCATTGACAGGTCTGTATTCAGAACATTCAAATTGCATGTTCTTTTTTGACCTGATCGCAAGGTAAGAGCCAAGTTGAGTTATCCTGTAAAGTCTTTCAAAATCGACATATCCACGGTCGAAGATGTAATAGGCACCAATCTCGTAGGCAATCAAGTCCATCGCCTTCACATCATGCACTTTTGCATCTGTAATGTGCATAAATGCTGGCATTTGAGTGGTAACGTCGTAAAGTGTATGCATTTTAATTCCTCCTTTTGCTTTGCGGAAATTAGTCCACCGGAATACACTCAGGCAAAGGTCGATAGTTGTTAAGTCGAAGGCGTAAACTTTGCCATTCACTTCAAAGTTATCATTCAAAAGCTTCTTTCTGGCATTACCGATCAGGTAATAGGTAAGTTATTCAAAAATGCGTTAGTCACGTGATTCATTTGCCTTTGCATGGTTGCTTCGGATGATACGTTTACCGAATCCAAGATGGTAACTTCTATGACTGTAGGCATCCAACGAAATGATCAGTTCTCTGAGACTGTCCCGAATTGAAAGTTGTCCGAAAATCATCACCAAAAGTTGGTTCCAGCATGTAAAATGCTTGACATATCTGTTGCCTTTGTACTTCTCAACTATGCCGTCAAAAAACCTACTTGGCAAAAATTCTGTCAATTGTGCGAAAACATATTTACCTTGGATCATCATTTTATTCTTGATTAGAGTAAAACTGCCAATTCAAATCGTCAAGTACGAAAATAGCTTACAACTATCAGATAAACAATACTTTAAAAGAAAATTACGAACACTAATAAACATGA
>Ga0209098_1002777_pt1 | contig 15130 bp, 9 predicted proteins | sample AD_JPNHW1_MetaG_FD_184429 | JGI IMG/M metagenome (GOLD analysis project Ga0209098, IMG submission 184429) | Active sludge microbial communities of municipal wastewater-treating anaerobic digesters from Japan - AD_JPNHW1_MetaG (SPAdes) (version 2) | ecosystem: Engineered > Bioreactor > Anaerobic >... | reverse complement strand
CTATGAAAAAGACAGCTACATTGTCAGCCTCGAGGCAGAGCGAAAAAAACTGAAACAGGGTGAACCCTGCGCTTTGTGCGGTTCCAGAGAACATCCGCTGGTAGTGGAATATACTGAAATTGAAATTTCGGACAGCCGAAAGCGCCTCGACGAACGCAAAACTGCACTGAAAAATATGGAATCCCTGAAAGGCGAAACCGATAAGGAATACGCCGCAGCGTTAGCCGGCTTCAATCATATTACCATTCAACAAAAACAAAACAAAGAAGCGCTTGAAAATGTAATCAGGAATTTCGCGGAAAAAAATTCAGGATATCAAATCGGAGAAAAACAGATCATGGCGGCTGCCCTGGTAAATGCCGAAATAGAACTAACAAAAACAGATAATCTTATCAAAATCACGCAAGGTATCCGAAAAAGCAAAGATGACACATTATTACTGATAAAAAATCTGGAAGAGAACATCTCCGGGATTAAAGTAGATCTAACCCGCCTGACTGCTGCCAATGCTGAAACAGAGAAATTGATCGGTGAAAATATTAAAACAGGAAGCCAAATCAGAGCAACTGTCGAAGAGTTGGAACTCAGGCTGTCTGGTCAGTTGAGCGAATGTGGATTACTGTTGCCCGAAACGGAGCAAACCGACGCTTTCATTCGCCAACTCGAAAACAGCGTGAAAATTTTCAACGACAATGTAAATAAGAAAACGGAGGCTGAAAATAAAATCCAACAGATAAACATTGAAGTCAACAATATCAATGAGCGGTTTACGGTTAAAACTAACGAGGAAAACCAAATTCGGGTGAGTATGGATGAACTGAATAAGCAGCTCCTGGCCTGTACCGAAAGCCGAAAAATGATTTTAGCTCCCGAAATTTCGACCGGTGAAAAACGAATGGAACTCCAGCAAGCCATTGATTTATCAAAAAAAGAAGAAGATATTGCTATAAAAACTCTTCAGGATTTAGAAAAAAATAAAGCCGGACTTGAAGCAGAGAAAATAAGTGTGGCAAAGGAGACAGCAGGACTTGGTGAAAAATTGGATAAACAGAAAAGCACCCTTCAGGAGATGATCGACCGGAGCATTTTTGTCGGTCGCCAAGAATTGGCGGCGACAATACTCCCCGAAGAAACAAAAGCCCTTCTCCTCCGAAAACGACAGGAGCTGAACGAGCGGACAATTTCCTCCGCTTCACTCGAAAAGGAAAATACCTCCGAGCTGGAAAAGCTGGAAGAAAAACTTAAAACCCGGGCGACCGAAGAAGAAACCAGGCTGCAGGCAGCTGCCCTCAACGATCAAAAAGAAAAACTGCAACTGAGGATGGGTGAAATATCGGAAAGTATCAGAAAGGACAATGAAATAAGAACGCGCAATGCTCAGGTGGTTATTGAAATCAACAATCAGGAGCTCGTTTGCCGCAAATGGATTGCGCTGATGAATGTGTTGGGTGGTTCGCAGGATGCATTCAATACATACGTGCAACGGCTCACGCTCAAAAACCTGATTGATCTGGCCAATCTGCATCTATATAAACTCAACCCACGTTACTCCCTGTTGCTCAACCCACAATACAAAACGGGCGAAGAGCTCAACTTCAGGCTAACAGACCATTATCAGGCCGGCGAAACGCGCCTTGTTGACACCCTGAGTGGTGGTGAAAAATTTCTGATTAGTCTCTCGCTGGCACTGGGGCTGTCGGATCTGGCAAGCAATAATGTAAGCATCGGCTCCCTCTTTATCGACGAAGGTTTCGGTACGCTCGACAGCAACACACTCGAAACAGTGATTTCGACCCTCGAAACCCTCAAGGCACAGGGAAAAATGATTGGCATCATTTCTCACGTCGATAGCCTCAAAGAGCGAATTCCGGTACAAATACAGGTTTCGAAAAAGAGCAACGGAGTGAGTACAGTCACAATCAGTTGAAAAAAACTGCACGAGAACTGTAAAACGGAATGAAATAAATTCTTAAAAAAAACAACCACCTGAAAATCGTGTGATATTTCAGGTGGTTGTATTATTTTAAAACATCTGAAATCATCTAAAACAGTGTCATTTGCCCGGTGATATCATCAATGATTTTCTGATTATCAACTTCGTCAATGTTTTCGTTTTCTTCCGAAGTTTCGGGTTCTTCGTTATTCTCATCGGAAGTATTATCCTCTTCTGTTTTTTCTTCCGTTTTGAAGCGAACGGGTTCCAGTTCGTTGATGGCCTCAATTTCATAGGTAGTCAGGCGCTTTCCTTTAGCTTTATAGCTCTTAATACCGATAAATTCTTCGGCATCCACCACCAGCGCTTCCCGATAGGCATCAGAACCTCCGAAAGTCACTTCGAAACGCGGATAATCCTCTCCTGACATAAGTATCAGCTGCGAGGCCGGATTTTCGCCCAGGAAACTAACCGGTTTAGCAGTAGGTTCGAGCTGGAAACGTTTCAGATAATGAAATTTCTGATCAGCATCAAAAAGCACTACCGACCAAACCTTGTTGGGATCAAATTTTTCGATAATCAGGATATCCTTTTCGAAATGATTGCTCAAATCAAAATTGGTGGTTCGATATTCGCCTTTGGTAGAAATCACCAACACCTGCTCGTCGCTCTGAAACTCACCCAGGTATTCGCCGCGGTTATCATAATTAAACCGGAGAATATCGCGGTCGAACCAAACTTCGCGTCCACCCAGCGTGGAGCCGCCTTTTTGTTTCAGGGCAATCTTGTGAACATCGTTCTTGGTCAGCATATTGCCCATGGACTGACGCCCTTTGATGGCTATATCGCTGAAATCCTTTTCGAAAACAAGTTTCACCAATCGCGGTTTTGGCTTAAGGGTTATGCGGATTACTTCGGCTTCGGCGTTTGGATTGGCAGTGAAATAAACCACCTTCGAACCATCTTTACCCTGCGTAATATCGTATTCCTTGTCGCGCGTAATTCCAGTTACAGCAAAGCGTTTAATGTAGTAAGGTCCACCTTTCCCGTGTCGGTAAACGGCGTTGTAAATCGTACGTTTATCGTTCTTTTTGAATACGTTGATATACAGAATGTTTTTCCCGACAAACTGTTTCTCGGCAACTTTGACTACCTTGTATTTACCGTCCTTAAAGAAAATAATGACATCGTCCATATCGGAACAGTTGCAGACGAACTCATCTTTTTTCAGGGCTGTTCCGATAAATCCTTCATCGTGATTTACATACAGTTTCTCGTTAGCTTCCACCACTTTAGCAGCCACAATAGTATCGAAATTCCGGATTTCGGTACGCCTTGGATAGTTTTTGCCGTATTTTTCCTTCAGATTTTCGAACCAGAAAATGGTGTAGTCCACCAGATGCTCCAGGTTATATTCTATTTCCTTTATTTTTTTCTGAATACCAATGATAGTATCATTTGCCTTGTCGGTATCGAATTTTGTGATTCGCACCATCTTTATTTCCAGCAGTTTGAGGATATCTTCGCGGGTTACCTCACGGATAAAATCCTTTTTGAAAGGTTCCAGCCGACTGTCGATATGGGCAACCACTTCGTCCTGATTAGAACTTTCTTCAAATTCCCTGTCTTTATATATTCTGTTCTCTATGAATATTTTTTCCAGCGAAACAAAAAACAGCTGATCCAGCAGTTCATCGCGTTGTATGATAAGTTCCTGCTCCAGCAAATCGCGGGTATGATCGGTGCTGATGCGTAACAATTCACTTACACCCATAAAACGGGGTTTATTGTCATGTATCACGCAGCAGTTGGGCGAAATACTCAACTCGCATTGAGTAAATGCATACAGTGCATCAATGGTTTTATCCGATGAAGTTCCGGGAGCCAGGTGTATCAGTATTTCCACATTGGCCGAAGTATTGTCATCTACCTTGCGGATTTTAATTTTACCTTTTTCGCTGGCTTTGATGATGCTTTCAATGAGTTTGGAAGTATCGGTTCCGAAAGGTATTTCAGTAATAACCAGCGTTTTATTGTCAATTTTTCCAATTTTAGAACGGATTTTCACTGCTCCTCCCCGTTCACCATCGTTGTACCGGCTGATGTCAATGCGTCCTCCTGTCTGAAAATCGGGGTACAACACGAAATCCTCACCTTTCAGGTAAGCTACGCTGGCATCGATGAGTTCGTTGAAGTTATGCGGTAATATCTTGGAATTGAGCCCCACAGCAATACCTTCCACGCCCTGAGCCAGTAAGAGTGGAAATTTTACGGGCAAATTGACCGGCTCCTTGTTACGACCGTCGTAGGAGGGTTTCCATTCGGTGATTTTGGGATTAAAAACCGTATCGAGGGCAAATTTTGACAGGCGGGCTTCGATGTAACGCGGGGCTGCTGCACCGTCGCCGGTGAGGATGTTTCCCCAGTTTCCCTGACAGTCGATGAGCAGGTCTTTCTGTCCCAACTGCACCAGCGCATCACCGATGGAGGCATCGCCGTGCGGGTGAAACTGCATGGTATGCCCCACAACATTGGCCACCTTGTTGTAACGGCCATCATCCAGTCGCTTCATCGAATGCAGAATACGCCGCTGCACCGGTTTCAGCCCATCGTAAATATCGGGCACAGCACGCTCCAGAATTACATACGAAGCATAATCCAGAAACCAGTTCTGATACATGCCCGATAAATGATGTTTTACGGCATCGCCTGTAATTTTTGGAATTTTATAGCGGGAATGTGTCTTGACCTCTTCGTCCTCCATTTCATTCCCGGCGTCCTCCATATCCGTTTCCATATCCGGTGCTTCTTCATCGGATAATTTCTGTTCTTCAGCGTCGTTGAGCTCTTCGTCTTTAGCCATATTATTTAAGCCCCTATCCCCAGATTGAGGAAATATTGTAAATTTAACGGTTAATTTATTGATAGTGTCTTCTGTCGACAATAGTTTTCAAACCACAAAGTTAAGCAAATTTTTTAAAATTATTAAGTATCTTTGGGGCTGTTTTCAGCAGGTAAGAACAAAAGTTATCAACAATTAAAAGGAACTTAACATGAGATTAAAATTCATTCTTCCAGTCATCATCGGCTTATGTTCTGTATTTGTTTCAGCTCAAACTGTTGAAAATGGCAAGATTGGCCTTACTTATTCACTGAACGGAGGTACAAGTGTTCTTCAACCTGCCCTCGACGGTGCGGCAAGTCACGAGATCACCGCAGCCAACAGCATTGGATTGATTTATCTGAAACCCATCAACAATTGGCTGGAATGGGAAACCGGACTGACCTACACGCTTTACAAAGTTACCACCACCTCATCGCCCATGCCCGAAGTCACTACCCGTAACTCGACACTATCATTAATCGACATTCCCATCGGCGTCAGAGCCGGGTTTTGGAAGTATTTTTTTGCCAATGGAGGCTTGCTGCTCGATCTGGATATGATGAGCAGCAGCTCGATAAGCAGTCAGTCGGGCGTTGGACTGATGTTGGGTCTGGGACTGAAATACGACTTCAGCTTTGGGGGTTCTCTGTTTTTCAATCCCTACGGAAAAATCCATTCATTACTCCCATTTGGATTGGACAAATATCACGACCGCATACTGGAAAGCGGCTGGAAATTTGGATTTACCTACAAATTGTAATGTTTCGGGTGAAACTTTCTTGCCTTAAAACCTGCTTTTAACACCTCTGAAAAAGGATTTTAACCAATGAACAAACATCTTTCGACAGCATCGAAAGATATTATTTGATACTATTGGATAATATTGTTTGACAGTATCGGATAATATTGTATCTTTGCAAAAAAAAGTACCATGTACAGACAAGAACAAATTGCTGAAATTGCTGAAAACCAAACTCTTGAATTTCTGAACAAAGACACCGGTATACCCCGTGAATTTCTCAGCAGCATTCCACAAATTGAGAATTTTGCCACGATTATTACGGGTATTCGTCGTTGTGGTAAAAGTACGCTTTTACTTCAATTATTTAAAAATGAAACCGATACCGTATTGTATTTCAATTGGGAAGACATTCGAATTGCAGGCTTTGAAACGGATGACTTTGTCCGATTGTACAAAGAGATAATAAAGCAGAAAGTCAACATCCTCTTTTTTGATGAGATACAACTTGTCCCAAAATGGGAAATATTTGTTCATCAACTTTTGCGTGAAGGTTTCCGGGTGTTTATAACCGGCTCTAATGCAACGCTGTTGAGCAAAGAATTAGGCACTCATCTCACCGGTCGTCATTTATCTGTGGAGCTTTTCCCGTTTTCATTTTCGGAATTCTGCCAATTCACCCGCCAAAATGCTGACGATGAAGCAGTAAACGATTATTTACATACCGGCGGAATGCCCGAATTTGTCAGGACAAGACAATCGTATATCATTCAACAATTGGTGGAAGACATCATTACCCGCGATATAGCCGTTAGATACAACATTCGCGATGTAGAAGCCTTGCGGCAACTGACAGTTTATTTGATGTCAAACGTTGGAAATATAGTGTCGGCCAATAAGTTGGCCGGTATGTTTGGTATTAAATCAGCTTCAACTATTCTGGAGTATTTTTCACATTTAACTAATTCGTACTTAGTCGATTTCATACCTCAATTTGATTACTCACTGAAAGCACAAACCCGAAATCCAAAAAAAGTGTATGGAATTGATACCGGATTGGTTTCTGAAATCTCGCTGTCATTTTCCAGAAACACAGGACACATTTTCGAAAACATGATCTACAATCATCTGCGGATGAAGTACAAGGAAATTTTATTTTTCAATAAAAAAGGGGAATGTGATTTTGTAATAAAAGAAAAAGAAAAAATCACTCAGGCAATTCAGGTTTGCCTGCAGCTTACAGATGAAAATTTCCGGCGTGAATACGATGGTTTACTCGAAGCAATGAATTATTTCAACCTGGATGAAGGTTTACTGATTACAAAAAACGAAACAGATGTGTTTCAAAAAGACGGTAAAACAATACGGGTGGTAACTGCGCGGCAATTTTTAAGCAACTCCTACCATCCGGTTTAAAAAATCAATAAATTTGAGTAAATTTGCACCTTGAATAACTAACTATTAACTAAATCTGCCTTGCTCCGGCAGTCGCTGCAATTGGGCGAAAAAGAGCTTTTTCACTATGGCTTCACAAGAAGATGTTTTCAAAAAACTGATAGCTCACTGTAAGGAATACGGATTTGTATTCCCGTCGAGCGAGATTTACGACGGCCTGAGTGCCGTGTACGATTACGGTCAAAACGGGGTTGAACTGAAAAACAACCTGAAAAAATACTGGTGGGACAGCATGACGCTGCTGCATGAAAATGTGGTGGGAATTGATGCTGCCATCTTTATGCACCCCACCACCTGGAAAGCTTCGGGTCACGTGGATGCATTCAATGATCCGCTTATCGACAACAAAGACAGCAAAAAACGGTATCGCGCCGATGTGCTGATCGAAGATTTGCTGGCTAAATACGACGAAAAAATTGAAAAGGAAGTGGAAAAAGCGGCCAAACGTTTTGGCGAAAGCTTCGACCCGACCATGTTTCGTCAGACCAACCCGCGCGTACTGGAAAATCAGGCTAAACGCGATGAAATTCATGCCCGCTTTGTGAAAGCGCTGAACGACAGTAACCTGGATGAGTTGAAACAAATCATTGTTGACTACGAAGTGGTTTGCCCCATAAGCGGCACCAAAAACTGGACCGATGTTCGTCAGTTCAACCTTATGTTCTCCACCGAAATGGGTTCAACAGCTGATGGAGCCATGAAAATCTACCTGCGCCCGGAAACGGCTCAGGGAATTTTTGTAAACTACCTGAACGTGCAAAAAACCGGCCGGATGAAAATTCCGTTCGGCATTGCCCAAATCGGAAAAGCATTTAGAAATGAGATAGTTGCCCGTCAGTTTATTTTCCGCATGCGTGAATTCGAACAGATGGAAATGCAGTTCTTCGTTCGTCCGGGTGAGGAAATGAAGTGGTTTGAATTCTGGAAAGAGTTCCGCCTGAAATGGCACAAAGCCCTCGGACTTGGCGACCAGAAATACCGTTTCCACGACCACGATAAGCTGGCTCATTATGCCAATGCCGCTACGGATATTGAATTTGAAATGCCTTTCGGTTTCAAGGAAGTGGAAGGAATTCACTCCCGCACCGATTTCGACCTCGGCAGCCATGAGAAATTCTCCGGTAAAAACATTAAATATTTCGACCCGGAACTGAACCAGTCATACACACCGTATGTGATTGAAACATCTATCGGCGTTGACCGTACTTTCCTGTCGATTATGGCAGCCGCCTACACCGAAGAGGAACTCGAAGGCGGCGACAGCCGCGTGGTGCTGAAACTTCCGCCCGTGTTGGCTCCAATCAAGGCAGCCATTCTGCCGTTGATAAAAAAAGACGGACTGCCCGAAAAAGCGCGCGAAATAATGAATGAACTGAAATTCGATTTCAAATGCGCCTATGACGAAAAGGACAGCATCGGCAAGCGTTACCGCCGCCAGGATGCCATTGGTACCCCATTCTGTATCACCGTAGATCATCAGACGCTGGAAGATAATACCGTAACCATCCGCCACCGCGATGACATGACACAGGAACGGGTAGCGATTACCGATTTACAAGGTATAATCGGCGACTATGTGAATATGAAGAATTTGTTCCGGAAGATTGCGGATTAATACAACTACACAAAATACACAAATGCCTGATTTTCAACCTCGAAAATCAGGCATTTACATTTATAGTATATTGACAAATATCAATATCTTAGATTTTCTGATTTAAACGAATTACACAAAGGATTATTTATGTGAGAAAGTCAGAAATTCCAGATTTTTTAGGGTAACAACTGTATCAGCTCCCGGCTATGGCGGATTTCAACTGTCGAGAAAAATAATATTAATAACCGCTTCACAAAAAACGTTTCACCCTTTTAACAGTTTTCCACTATCCACATTCTGAAAAACAGATCATAGACCTTATATTTCCCGTTTTCGTTTGTAATATAATCCTTCTCAAGCAGGACACGTTGTGCCGCCTGTACGGAACTTGCCGATGTCAGTTTGTATTTTCGAATAAATTCGGCCGAGGTAATGGCTTCAGCATCTTTGGCTTTAGCAATAGCAATCAACAATTCTTTTTGTTTTTCGGGCAGACGAAACAGAATTTCGGCATAAACATACCGGAACGAATTAACTACCTGATCAACAGCTGCGGGTATCATATCCACATCGCAGGTTTCACCCGATTGTGTATTCGAAAAAAGCATATTTAACAATTTCTGAACATACCACGTAATTCCTTCAAATTGATCGTAAATTTCTATTACAGCCTGACTGCTGATTTTCTTTTTATTTTTCTCAAAATGCTTTTGGGCAAATGTTATATATTTACCCACCGGAATTGCTTCTAAATAAATCATCGAAACACTCTGATAAAACGGGCGGGAAGCACTTAAAAACATATTTCCCATGGTGTGGCGCTGACTTCCGGCAAAAATGAAACAAGCATTGCTGCAATGTTGTACATGAGTGCGCAAAAGCGCTTCCACATTCGTTTCGGGATAAGCGGCAATCTGTTGAAATTCATCAATCGCTATGATGCATGGCTTTCCGGCATTCATAAGGTATTGAAATAACTCATCCAGCGTAGCTGTTTCACTCACAATATCGTTTAATCCCACATTAAAGGAAGGTACACCCGCAACATCAAACGAAATTCCGGCCTGCAAAGATTTAACTATGGATATAAATCCCTCAAAAGCCTTTTGTCCCAGGGGCTTCAGGCGTTCAATAATTTCTTTGCTCAATGCAAGAATAAACTCACGCAATGATTTGGTAGCGTAAATATCAATGAAAAATGTAAGATAATCCTTCCTCATCTGTTCCATGTTGAAAACGTGTTTTACTAAACCCGTTTTGCCCATTCTGCGGGTAGAAATGAGGGCAACATTATTACCGTTGATGAGTTCGTGAATTAAATTTTCTGTTTCTGCTTCCCTGTCGCAGAAATACTCCGGCGAAAGGTAACCGGAAGTAATGAATGGATTAACAGGTGTTTTCATTGTCGCTACGTTTAACAGAATTGCATTTAGCATATTCCTTTTTCAGGAAAAGGATTTATGCAAAAGTAATTATTATTTTTGCATAATGCAAAATAAATAATCAATTTTCCACATACGACATATTTTTACAGTTCCCGGGGTGCGGTGGTTTGTAACCGCCGTAAAATAAACACGGCTGAAAACCGCTTCACCCGGTAGGTTTTTCTTTTTGCGGAAGTGGTGTAATGGCAGCACACAGGCCTTCAGAGCCTGACGGCGTACCTCCGGTACGCAAGAGCGGGTTCGATTCTTGTCCTCCGCTCAGGTGAATAATAAATGCCTGATTTTCGTCATTGAAAATCAGGCATTTATTTCAATATTCCTACGCTACGCTACCATACGACAGTTTGGAGTTTGTAGTTTACAGCTTTTTACACTTCATAATCCACACAAACCCGGTCGGTTTTCACCTTTACGATGTACGCGCCCACTTTTTTGTGTTCGGGATGTTCCTGATAGGTGTTCAGGTCGTCGATGCTGTCGAATTCGCTGTACAGCACGATATCAAAATTGGTAGCGGGCGTAGCCGGATGATTTATCCCCACTTCAATTTTTCTGAGCTGCGGAATAAGATTAATCAGGTTTTCCAGTCCTTCTTTAATTATCTGAGCATTTTCTGCTTTCGTTTTTCCTTCGGCTTCGTCTGCCAGCCGGAAACATACAATGTGTTTGATCATAAGCCCCTCCTAACCTCCCTCAACGGGGAGAAAATTAATTAGTATTTATTTAGTATCTGATTTCTTTTTCTTTTTTATTAATTCAGCATTATTTCTTTCTTCCTCCATTTTTCGGGGATAATCTACCGTGTAATGCAGTCCGCGGCTTTCCTTGCGGGCAATGGCGTGTTTGATTATGAGGTACGACACGCTGATGACGTTGCGCAGTTCGCATATTTCCCGCGAAACCACCGAACGGTCGAAGAGGCTTTCTGTTTCCCGGAAAAGGATTTCCAGGCGGCTCATGGCACGCTGCAAACGGAGGTTGGAGCGTACAATGCCCACATAGGTACTCATGATTTGCTCCACTTCGCGAAAACTTTGGGTTATCAATACCATTTCTTCGGTGAGCGATGTGCCTTCATCGTTCCATGCGGGGAGCATTTCGTTTATGGTGAGTTTATCCAGCCTGGGTACAGCATGTTTCACCGCCACATCGGCATACACGATGGCTTCTATCAGCGAATTGGATGCCAGCCGGTTGGCTCCGTGCAGTCCGGTGGCCGAACATTCACCAATGGCATAAAGCCGGTTGATGGACGACTGACCGTTGAGATCCACGGCTATACCGCCGCACATATAGTGCTGCGTGGGGCAAATGGGAATATAATCTTTGGTAATATCGATGCCATATTCCAGGCATTTGTGATAAATCATGGGGAAATGCTCTTTCGTTTCCTCCGGGTTTTTGTGCGTCACATCCAGGTATTCAAAGCTGTCACCGTGAATTTTCATTTCGTTGTCAATGGCCCTTGCCACTATATCACGGGGAGCCAGAGAGCCGCGACTGTCGTATTTCTGCATAAATTCCCGGCCGTCGCGGCCGCGAAGTACGGCACCGTAACCGCGAATGGCTTCGGTGATGAGAAATACCGGTTTGTCGCCCGGATGATAGAGTGCTGTGGGGTGAAACTGCACAAATTCCATATCTTTAATGGCCCCCCGCGCACGGTGAACCATGGCTACGCCGTCGCCGGTTGCAATGGCCGGATTGGTGGATGCCTGATACACACTGCCAATGCCACCCGTAGCCAGAACGGTTACTTTAGACAGAAATGTATGAATATGGTTGCTCTTCTGATTGAGGGCATACACCCCGTAGCATTCAATGTTGGGTGTGTGTTGGGTTACAATTTCGCCCAGGTGATGCTGTGTGAGAATTTCAATGGCAAAATAATGCTCGTACAACTCAATTTCGGGATGATTGCGTATCTGTTTGTTCAGGCTTTCCTGAATGACAAATCCGGTATTATCCTTGTGGTGCAGGATGCGAAATTCGGAGTGACCACCTTCTTTATGTAGATCAAACTGTTTGCCGTCGTCAGTTTTGTCGAAATCCATTCCCCACTCCAGCAACTGATCAATCTGTGCCCGTGCATTTTTCACCACCAGTTCCACCGCTTCTTTATCACAATGTCCATCGCCGGCAACGAGGGTATCCTCAATGTGTTTCTCGTAATTATCCGGCTCATACATCACAGTAGCCACCCCACCCTGAGCGTAGGAGGTGTTGCTTTCTTCGAGCGTCGTTTTGCAAAGCAGCGCCACTTTGCCGTACTGAGCAGCTTTCAGCGCAAAGCTGATGCCGGCTATACCGCCACCAACCACTACAAAATCGTATTTTCTGGCCATAATATTTAGTCTCCTTTCATTTATTTGTAAAATATTCTACCATTTTCAGGTAATCATCCTGCGCCGAAAGGCATGTATCTGTGAGAAATTCTTTCACTCGTGGATATTCTTTCAAGCCTCTGTAATAGAAAAATTTATTCTCATCTTCAATAATAAAAGGCAATATGTTGTTTGCCAGGCATTCTTTGAAAATAATCAGCCTCCCCACTCTTCCATTTCCATCCTGAAATGGATGAATGGCTTCAAAATGATAATGAAAATCTACAATATCTTGCAAGGTAACACTTTCCTTTTGATGATATTGATTTAATAAATTCCTCATATCAGTATGTACATCTTTTGGGAGCGACGTTTCTATTCCGCCTACCACATTTGGTTTAGATTTATATTCGCCCACCCGAAACCATGTTTTCCGGGCATCAGATGTACCATTTTTTAATAATCTATGAAACTCTTTGATTTGAATTTCGGATAATGGTTCTCTGGCTACATCGAGCATATAATCAAAACAAAGGAAGTGATTTACAGTTTCAATAATATCGTTCACATTTGCTGTACTATCGCCATTTTCGAGGTGGAGCGTGTTGGTTTCGTAGATATAACGCGTCTGTTCTTCCGAAAGCCGGCTGCCTTCAATCCTGTTCGAATTGAAAGCCAGCCTGATTTGTGTCTGATGATACAAACCACCTTTCAGACCCATCATTTTTTCTTCCAGCAGTTGGGATAACAGGTTCATTTATGTTTTTTAAAATGAGTTAATAATTTCGTTCTCTACAAAAATAATAAAAACCAATAACTGAGATGTAATAAATATTTTTATTTTACTCACGTAATCATTTCTCTTCAATAAAATATCTCACTCTCATTCCCCCTCTTTTAAAAGTCCCTCCCTTTTGGGGAGGGATTTAGGGAGAGGCTGGGGTTAGTGGGCTGGCAATTAAATTCTCTTCTCCAATCTCACCACATTCTCCACATGATGTGTGTGCGGAAACATATCCACCGGTTGCACGGCCGTAACGCGGTATTTTTCGTCGAGCAAACTCAAATCGCGCGCCTGTGTGGCCGCATTACAACTCACATACACAATTCGTTCGGGTTCGGCTGCCAGTATGGCTTTCACCACATCTTCGTGCATGCCGGCCCTCGGTGGATCGGTAATAATTACATCAGGCTTACCGTGAGTACGAATAAATTCCGCATTCAGCACATTTTTCATATCTCCGGCAAAAAACAGGGTGTTTTCAATTCCGTTGAGAGCTGAATTTTCTTTTGCATCGTCGATGGCTTCGGGTACATACTCTATCCCTATCACTTTGCTGCAGTTGCGAGCCACGAAATTGGCTATGGTGCCGGTGCCGGTGTAGAGATCGTAAACCACTTCGTTGCCGGACAATTCTGCAAAATTGCGGGCAACCTTATACAGTTCGTATGCCTGTTCTGAATTGGTTTGGTAGAATGATTTCGGACCGATTTTGAAGCGCAGCCCTTCCATTTCTTCATAAATGCTATCGTTGCCTTTGAAAGTCAACACTTCCTGGTCTGTAATGGTGTCGTTGGCTTTGGAGTTAATCACATATAATAACGAGGTTATTTCCGGAAATTTATCAGCAATATGTTGCAGCAATTTTTCCCTTTCGGTTTTGTCCTCGTGGAAAAACACCAGAATAATCATCAGCTCACCGGTGGATGTGGTGCGAACCATCATGGTGCGCAAAAAACCTTCCTGCACACGTAAATCGAAGAATGTCAGGTTATTCTGCAAGGCATAACTGCGGATTTCGTTCCGGATTTGGTTTTGGATATCGTCCTGCAGCCAGCACTTGTTGATATCCAGCACTTTATCGAACATACCCGGAATATGGAAACCAACTGCATTCATCGTGTCGAATTCCTTAGCCGCATTCATCTCCTCAAAAGTGCGCCAGCGGCGGTTTGAGAAAGTGAATTCCAGTTTGTTGCGGTAAAAAATGGTTTTAGCTGAACCTTTAATCGGGGAGATTTCGGGCAGTTCCACTTTCCCTATTCGTCGTAGATTATTTTCAACCTCCTTTTGTTTATAGTTGAGTTGTTCGGAATAGGGTAAAATCTGCCATTTGCATCCACCGCAGATGCCGAAATGTTCGCAAAACGGTTCCTGCCTGGTTTCTGAAGCCTGTACCAGTTCAGTTACGCGAGCTTCCATAAAGCTGCTTTTCTTACGTGTCACCTGCAAATTCACCACATCGCCCGGCACTGCAAACGGCACAAACACCACCACATCATTCACTTTTGCAATTGCCTTACCTTCCGCTGCAATATCGGTAATTGTCACATTCTCAAGCATTGGAAGCTGTTTTCTATTTTTGGCCATATCTTGTTTTTTTATAGTGCAAAGTTAAAGTTTTTTGACGATAAATATTAGTGGGAAGATCAAACTTGTTTCTATTTTTGTTATTAATTTTTTTTATAGCTGACAAACTGATTATTTCCTAAATAAATTAAAGTTCGATGCCTTATATCGCTGTATATCACGACTATACAAATACATATTTTCACAAAAGCGAATTTTAAGTGAACTGAGATCTATCGATTACTTACAGTTTAATTAAAAACAGGGAAAAAGGCATTTTTTTGATAAATAAAAGAAATTTGAAAATAATCTAGTAAGCACTTATCAACAACATTTCTTATCACACTCATTATCAATGGCTTTCCTGTTGATAAATCTGTTGATAACTCAACTGAAAACTTGT
>Ga0209098_1002773_pt1 | contig 15138 bp, 20 predicted proteins | sample AD_JPNHW1_MetaG_FD_184429 | JGI IMG/M metagenome (GOLD analysis project Ga0209098, IMG submission 184429) | Active sludge microbial communities of municipal wastewater-treating anaerobic digesters from Japan - AD_JPNHW1_MetaG (SPAdes) (version 2) | ecosystem: Engineered > Bioreactor > Anaerobic... | reverse complement strand
TGCCGTTCGACTCGAGGCGTCTCAGGGCCACGTAGGGGAAGACCGGGAAGTAGAGCCGCAACTTCATGGCCCGGCGGGAGCAGTTCCGGAACTCGAAGGAGAGATGCCCGTTCTTCGGCATCCGCGAGATCCGCTGTCCGTCATCGGTGACGAGGTCGAACTTTTCCCGCTGCCTCGGCAGGGGGGCGCCCTGCTCGATCTTCTTCGACAGCCCCCTGATGATCTCCTTCACGCCGTCCCAGCCGAGCTCGGCTATGGCGGGGAGGAGCTGGCTGACGAGCTCCAGGGTGCGGCAATCGAAGGAAAGGCGGTCTCCATCGGTGACGAGGGAGAGGTAGACTCCGGACGAGCACATGCTCAGGTTGCGGAACAGGGGGTCTTCGCCGTAGACACGGAGCTGTTCGCCCGTGAAGCGTATGAACGAGCAGTAGCCGTCGTCTCCCTCGAGGAAGCCGAGGTAGTTGCGGCCCGAGCTTTCAAGTTCAGGTCCCGTCATGCGGATGCCTCAGGCGGCCTCGCCCGCGGTCCGGCTTCGATTCCGCGGGAAGACATAGATGGCGACAGCCACGAGGACGGAGGCGAAGGCCACGACCATGGGAAGCCTGACGCTCTCGCCGAAGGCAAGGAGGCCGAGGAGGAGCTGGAGGCTCGGCGAGAGGTACTGGATGAAGCCGAGGCGAGTCAGGGTGATGCGGTTGGCGGCCGCCGCGAAGGAAAGGAGGGGCAGGGCCGTGACAACGCCCGCGAAGGCGAGGAGGACCGAGAGGTCGGGGCGGCCCGAAGCGAAGGCGCCCGCCCCGGCTGAGCCCCGGGCCAGGAGGAAGGCAAGGGCCAGGGGCGACACGAAGAGGGTCTCGGCCGCGAGGCCGACGAGGGGCGGAAGCCCGGCCTTCTTCTTGACGAGTCCGTAGAAGCCGAAGGAAAAGGCCAGGACCAGGGAAATCCAGGGCAGCTGGCCCGAGATGACGGTGGCGGCTATCACTCCCGCGGCGGCGACGCAGAGGGCGGCTATCGTGGGCTTGTCAAGCCTCTCGCGGAAGAAGATGGCGCCAAGGGCGACCGCGACGAGGGGGTTGATGTAGTAGCCGAGGCTCGATTCGACCACATGTCCCGAGTTGACGGCCCAGATGTAGGTTCCCCAGTTCAGGGTCACGAGGAGGGATGCGGCCAGGGCAAAGCGGGCGCGCTTCCAGTCCCTGAGGAGGCCGGCCAGCTCGGGCAGCTTCCTGGTGGCGGCGAGGAGGAGGAGGGCGAAGAGGAGGGCCCAGACTATGCGGTGGGCGAGTATCTGGAGGGGCTCGACCGACGAGAGGAGTTTCCAGTACACGGGGAGGAGGCCCCACAGGCCGTAGGCCGCGAGGGCGGCCAGAGTTCCGAGGGTCTGTTCCTTGTCTTTGGGCATGGCCGGAATATACGGTGGAAAACCTGCGGCCGGCAAGCCCGGAGGGGCCGGCCAGCGGTTCCCGCGGCAGGGCGGGAAGGCGCGGGCTAGGGCGACCGGGCTTCCGAAAGGTACTGGAGGAGGGGGACGGGCGCGCTGGCCTGGGCCCATTCCTGCGTAGCGGCGTACTGCGCGCCGAGGCTGTTGAAGTCCAGGAGGAGGAAGCTCGCCTGGAAGTCCGGCCTCCAGACGAAGGTCCTGTCGGCCAGCCCTGGGGCCTGCCTGGCGAGCTGGGCCAGGTATTTCAGGAAGAGCCGGCTCGCGAGTCGTTCAGGCGAGATGCCCAGCTTGTCGAAAAGGCCGCGGTCGTTCACGCCGAGGGCGCGAAGCTCCTCGCTGACCTCGGGCACGGTATTGCTCTTCCGGCTCACGATGAAGACCTTCTCGAAGGCCAGGTTGCGGGCCGCCTCGAATTCGAGGATGGCCTCGTAGGGGACGTAGTCCTCCCCTGCCCCGCCGTCCACGTAGTCGATGTCCTTGATCGTCGTCACGCCGGCAATCCTGGCCGCGGGGAAGACCACGGGTATGGCCGTGGAGGCCATGAGGATGTCCACGATGGAGAGCGAGGGATCCGACTCGGCGTTGATCCTCTCCGAGCACATCCTGTAGGCCGTCTTCTCGAGGCCGAGGTCCTCGAGGCGGGTGATGCTGATGGAGGTCGGGATGGGGAGGTCGCCCATCGTCCTGAAGCCCATCTCGCCCTCGACGACGCGCTTCAGCATCGCCCTGAGGGGCGAGGTGTCGACGGGGAGGCGCTTGCCGGACTGGACGAAGACGTCGCTGTTGTGGAGGCCTTCAAGGATCTGGCGGTAGCGGGCCCAGGTCATCCTGCCGCTCACGATGGCGTTGACCGCCACGGCGTTGAGGGCGCCCGAGCTGTCGCCCGAGATGAAGGAGAGGTCCTTGAGGAGGCCCCTCTCGTCCAGGGCCTCGAGGAGGGCCGCTTCCTGGGGGATGCGGGCCGCGGCCCCGGTGATGACGAGGGCCACGCCCCTGGCCGGAGGGGCCGGCGGAAGCCCGGCCGGGCTCGAAGGCCCGCCTTCGGCGGAAAGGCGCAGGCACAAGGCCAGGCAAAGAAGGGTCAGGGCGGGGAAGCGCTTCTTCAAGGCTCCATCCTCCGTAGGAACGGGACCCGGGCGGCAGGCCTAGATGTTCGTGGTCGCGTAGACCGCGTGATCCTTGATGCCCTTGACGAGGAGCTCGGGGTTCCAGCCCACAACCTCGTCCGCGACCTTGCCGATGGCGCTCGAAATTTCCTTCGTCCTGAGCTGCCTGATGCCGATGATCGGCTTCTTGGCGAAGAGCGCCTGCTTGATCTGGAAGCTGACCCATTGCGGATGGGCCAGGTAGACGCTGTCCAGGATGAGGACGCAGTTGACCGGCTTCAGCTGCCGCTTCACCGTCTCCTCGAGGCCTTCCTTGGTCATCTTCCGGTACTTGAAATCCACCGGAACGCTGCAGAGCGTGTAGCCGAAGCTCGTCATGCTGTCGAGAAGATCAGTCAGGCGGCCGTAGTCGTCATGGGTCTCGAACCCGTGGCTGATGAACAGTTTGTAATCATGCAGCAGCATCTGCCCCTCCAGGCGAAGGTATCCTGAAGAGCGTATCCCCTCCCGCGGGCGGAGTCAACTCCGTCCGGGAAAAGCCATGGAAGGCCATGGCTTCCGCGGACGCTAGCCGCGCATCGCGCGTCTCGTACATACTCATTTCCATGGATCCCGAGAGAGAAACCGCTCCTGACATGAATGGATGCGCGGCGTCCGACACCGGCGCGGGAGCAGCGCCCCAGGGCCCCTTCTCGCGCACCGAGCTCGTCATCGGGAAGGAGGGGCTGGCCTTCCTCAAGCGCTCGAAGGTGGCCATTGTCGGCATAGGAGGCGTCGGTTCATGGGCTGCCGAAGCCATAGCCCGCGCCGGAGTCGGACATCTCGTCCTCATAGACGATGACACCGTATGCGTCACCAACATCAACCGGCAAGTGATCGCGACCATGGGCAGCATCGGGAGGCCGAAGGTCGACGCGATGCGCGACCGCATACTCGACATCAACCCGGAGGCAGAGGTCGATGCCATCGAGGCGCGCTTCGGCCCGGACTCAGCCGACCGCCTGATAGCGCCGGGCCTCGACTACATCGTGGACGCCATCGATTCGATATCTTCGAAGGTAGCCCTCATCCTCAGGGCAAGGGAGCTCGGGATACCCATCGTGAGCTCCATGGGCACGGGCAACAAACTCGACCCGACCAGGCTGGAGATCGCCGACATTTCCGAGACCTCCGTCTGCCCCCTGGCCCGCGTCATGAGACGCGAGCTCCGGAAGCGGGGCGTCGAGTCCCTCAAGGTGATCTACTCCCGGGAGGAGCCGGTGCATGTCTACGAGACTGCGCTTCCCGGCCGGGCATCGCAGGGGACGGGTGACATGGAGCCCGGCAAGGCGCGCCGCTCGGTCCCCGGTTCCATTTCCTTCGTGCCGCCCGTGGCGGGCCTCATCGCGGCGTCGGTCGTCGTGCGGGGGATACTGGACAGTAAGCCATCCTTCAGCTCCCCATCCTGAAACGATACCTGTCTTTCTGGTCGAAATAGGTCATGTCCGCATAGCCGGCATGGATCCTGCCGCCATGGGATACACCCTTGGGAATGTAGTAATTATCTCCCTTGGCATAGGTCGCCGACCTGTCTCCGATGGTCAGGTCTATACGACCTGAAAGAACGATGCCCCATTGCGCCTCGTGCGCATGGACAGGCAGCTCGACATCCCGCTCGAAGGACATGAAGAGCACCTGCTCACCCTCTCCCTGGACCATATAGGCCTTGCAGCCCTCGAAGGGGACATCGGCTTCCTTGAGGCCCCGTATCGCTTCCGGAAAATCGAACATCCTTGCTCCTGTCCCGCCCACGGTTACTTGCGCGCTTCCAGTTCCGCGCGGATCCTCGCCGAGATGGCGGCATTCGTGTCCTTCCCGAAGCCATAGATGACCTTCAGGTCCTTCGCGGTGACAAGGAGGAAGGGCCTTTCGTTCCTGACCTGGTAGACGACGACCTTCCCGATGCCGTCATAGGCGAAATGCCCCACATTCAGGAAGCCGAGGCCAATTCCATTCGTCCTGATGCCTAAGGGCAGGCTGTCGAGCTCCTCGATGGCCTCAACATCGGTAAAGCGGACTTCAGTGCCATAGATGCCGCTGACCTTGATCGAGGAATCCGAGATCACGACCTTTTCGGTGGCTGCAAGGACGGCATATGCCGCAAGGACCACGAGGAGGACGAGGACCGTGGTCCAGATGGCCTTTGATATGTTCTTCGAGGTAACCATGACGTACATCCTGGCATTCCGGCCCGATCCAGTAAAGCACAACACCGCGCGTCGTGCGACCTGAAGACCGGAAAGGGCCGCATTGCGCCTCGCGTCAGCGCGTATTCGGCTTCTCCTTTGTCAGGTATGGCCGATGCTCCGCAACTCCTCGAGGTCATTCATCACCTTCACGTACAGCTTCTCGAATTTCTCGTATCCGTCCGGATATCCGGGTTTTCCATCATCCATTTCCATGAAGGGAGCCATGTCCTCCCTGAGCTTCCTGAGATCGGCCTCCTGTCTTCCGCGGTCTTAAGTACCATGAAGGCATCCTTTATCCTGATTCGTCATTCATCTTCGCATTCCATGGTCAGGATGTCATCGTTGCGGTTCTGGAAGCCGTACTTGCGGTACAGTCCAAGAGCCGGCATATTGCCCTTCCCAACCTCGACCGAGAAGGCACACATGCCTTTCTGCCGGGCAAGCCCCATGCCTGCCTCGATGAGCCGGCCCGCGGCGCCCTGCTTGCGGTACTCCTTACGGACAAAGAGGTCCTCTATGGAACAGACAAAGCCATATGTCCCCATGGAATAGTAATACTTCAGTATGAGGTATCCGCAGATGGTCTTGCCTTTTTCGGCAAGCAGCACAGTCCCGAACTCAGGATGTCCGAGGATGAATAGAAACGAGGCCTCAGCCCTGGCCCGGTCGACCATATAACTGGATTCGGCATAGAAGGCCTCCATCAAATCGGTCAACGACATGATGTCGGATCGTCCTGCGTCCCTGATGTCGATTCGCATGGGCCATCTTCCTCCAGCCTGTCATGTCCGGTCAATTCCAAGTCGTTCGAATCCCTTGACGAGCCCCGATCTCCTGGTCTCCCGGTCTTCCTTCGGATGCGTGCAGATATCGACTATCCCGTCCAGGTTGGCCTCTACGATTCCGAGGTAGGCCGATATCGGCATGGAAGAACCTGGCGCGATTCCGAGGTAGTCGAGGATCCTCCGGTCGAGGCGGTCATTGTATTCCTGTTTCGAGACCCGCCCCTCAAGCTGGGGCAGGATGTCGTCGCATAACCCGTCATGAAGGTGGATGCAGGGACCGCATACGTCGTCGTTTCCGATGACAAGAACGCATGCCTGGTCGACATTATCCAGCATATCCCTGGTTACTCGATGTACGAGATGTCCATAGGGATGAGGCTCCGGCTTCCGTCCCAGGCCGATGTTCCGGACCATGTCGAGGATGTGATGCGGGCGAAGGCGAAGCGCCGGTGGCTCCATGGCTAGCCTCTTGGTACCGGTGACGGCCGAAGGACGCGCATCAGCGCAGGACCATCACAGGTATTTCTTGTAGTGCTTTTCAAGGCATTCCGGGCAGACGCCATGGCTGAATTCGGCAGTGGTCCGGCTTTCGATGTAGTTCTCGAGGACCTGCCAGTTCCCTTCCTTGTCCCTGATCTTCTTGCAGTGGGCGCAGATCGGCAGGAGGCCCTCGAGGCGTTCGACATGCCTCTCGGTCTTCTCCACCCTCTCGGTCTTGCGCTCGACAATCATGATGATCATCCCGAAGGCGGAGAGGATCTGGATGCCGACCAGAATGCCGAAACTCAGGCCGAGGAGCCTTTCGTTGGTGATGAAGCCGTAGACCATCACCCAGATGGCCCAGAAGCACATGCTGTATCCCGCAAGCTTCCTTCCATTGGCGTAGTCCGCGCCCGCAGGCTTCAGGAGGATGGCCGCGGTCAGCAGGAAGAGGACGGCGCGAACGCTTCGCAGGATGAACAGCGCCACGAGTATGCCATGCCCCAGCAGGACAAGGCCGGAGGCCCACAGGGCAAGCCATGCAAGCACGAAGGCGAGATTCCATTTGCGATATGCGTGCCCCATGAAACGATAGGCCCCGCTGGCGAGGAAGAAGAAGCCGGCGACATGGAAGACTTCGCCGAGCGCATAGTTCGCGAGGAGGGGGAAAGGCAGGATGTTGGACCAGAAGAGGAAGCCGAGGCTGTTGAGGAGGAAGCTCAAGGCCCAGTAGCCAGGTCCCACGTCATTCCTGTCGCTGAGCTTGAGGAAGAGGAAGCCTATGGAAATGAAGAGGAAGACAGCCGAAAAGCCAAGATGGCTGGCTGGCAGGTTGCTGAAGGAGACTGCCATCTAGAGCTCCGTGATGGAAGAGAGCAAGGTATCGAGATAGTCCCCGAAGGGACGATCCTGAAGTTCGAAGCCTCCGAAGGCGAGAAGGGAAGGCGTCACGAAGGCGAGGATGCACGGCGCGAGAGGCATGGTATTCTTCATGGTTTCAGGTCCTTGCTTAATGGACAGGTGGGCCATTCTACCAACAAGGAGGGAGGCTTCGGCAATGGGGCGTCAGGAATTCGCGCCGACCAAAGGCACGAAACGTACGCTGCCATAGCTCGTCTCCGACGTTTTCCCGCGTTCCTTGACGATGCGAAAAAGCCGTCCCCTCGCTTCAGGATACACGAGTATGCCCGGGATCCCGAGCTGTTCGAGGAGGATTCCGCGGTCGAAGTGGGCCGATGAGACTCCCGCGGAGAGGAAAATCCTGTCATAGGGCGCCCACTCCGGGAAGCCCCGCGACCCGTCACCTGCGATGATCCTGATGTTGTCATAGCCTGCAGCCAGATTGGCTTTCATCATGGCCACGAGTTCCGGAAGGATCTCGCAGGCCAAGACCTGCCCTGCCCTGCCGCACAGCCTCGAGGCGATAGCCGCGGCGTATCCGCAGCCGCTCCCGATTTCCAGGACCCTGTTCCCGGGCTCGATGCAGAGCTCATCCAACATTAAGGCGACCATGCTCGGCTGCGAGCAGGTCTGGCCGTGACCAAGGCTGACAGGTTGGTCGAAATAGGCGAGGTCCCTCTCCTCTTCCGGGAGGAAGTCCTTTCGGTCCACTTCCAGCATCGCGAGGAAGACCCTGGAATCAGGATCATTCCGGGGGAAGTAGCCTGAGGAGAGGTTCCGTACATACTCGATGAGGTCGCCGTTGCCCTTCATTCCAGGGAAGCCCCCTGTCACCCCGATGGGAAGCCCTCAGTAGGCACCTTTGATCACGAAGAAGGAGCCTCGGATCGTCCCTGCAAGCTTCGATTTCTGGCGGGCGAATTTGAACCTGCCCTCGAGCTCCCCGGGAACCTCCATGCCCTCCGAAAGCTTGAAACCCACGGCGCGCTTGCGCGGATCGTCATCGGAGTACATGACGTTCACGACGAGGCCGCTTTCGTAGAACACGTATGAGAAGTGGATGTTCTCGACCTTGAAATCGGAGGTCTCGAGTGGCTTCGAGGAAAAGGCGAGTTGCCTTTCCTCCTTGAGGATCCGCTCGACGCGTTCCAGGGTCTTCTTGCCGGCCTTGGCATCCTCGACGACGAACTCATGCCTGTACTTGGTCATGAAGTAGCGGGCTTCATTGGCGCGCAGGCCGGCCAACGAAGCAGCTACCGGAGAGGACTCGAGACCCTGGGTGGAAACATCAACAAAGTCTATGGCGAGGGGCATTGGCATACCTCCTCCCTAAAACATAGTGCTATTCATATATTAAGGACAAGAAAAATGCTGCAAGGGCCGGAGACAGACAACTATTCCAGTATCGTCCTCTGGCTGAAGACCAGCTTCCATTCGCCATCGGCATTGTTCCAGAGCGAACTGCAGTTGGCCTTCGTTCTCGTGTTCTTCCTGACCTGGACGGCCTCATAGACCATCAGCACCGTATCCTCGGACACTGCCCTGAGCTCGGAGGAATCCTCCGTGATGTACAGCACTCCATCGACAGCCTCGAGATCGGCGCTGGCCTTGTAGCTCTTCCTTCCCTTGCCGTCGATCTCCATGCAACCATCCGCAACAATGCTCTTTACCAGCTTCCTGTCGCTTCTTTTCCCGTTATCGAGGAGGAGCTCTTCCTTCTCGATCAAACAGCGCTTGAGGTTCTCGTCGGGACAAAACACATCGGACTCCTGATTTCCTGAAGAAGCGATAGTTATATACGCAATATATCATATCCAGAGGCACGTCGGTAAGGCGATTGCCCATCGATCAGGCCTTGTTTCCCTTCCGCCTATGCGCCGTGATGACCGTATAGCTATGTACGTTTACCGTAAGGACGCAATCGCCGATGGAGACGTACCAGTTCTTGCCCATCCGGCTTACCGTACTGGACTTGTCCAGGATTGCAGACCTGCACCAGCCGACAATGTCTCCGTTTCCGATGCCCAGGTTGTCCGCGATGCGGACCAAGCCCATCTCGGTAGTGTGGATCCTTCCGATGCCCTTGACCAAGGACTCCTTCTCGTTGTCCATCATTGCCATCCTCATGCGCCGTATAAGCTAGTTGCCCCAGATCCTGACGAGGTTGCGCCCCATCCGCTTGGCATCATAGAGGGCTTGGTCGGCTTTCGTTATCATCTCCTCGCATTCCTCGCCGTGGACCGGGAAGACCGCGATGCCAAAGGACATCGTGATGGCAAGGGCCTTTCCCTCGTGCAGCACCGCCAGCTGGGCGACCTGCAGGCGTATGTCCTCCGCGCGCTTCCGGGCGGTATCGAGGGATGCCCCAGGGAGGACAAAGAGGAACTCCTCGCCGCCATAGCGGCAGACGGAATCGGATCCACGGATATTCCGCTTGAACAGGCGGGCAACCTCGACCAGGAAGAGATCGCCAACCTGATGACCGTAGGTATCATTTACCAGTTTGAAATGGTCGAGATCCCCGATGATGACACTCAAGGGACAGCCCTCGCGCCTCGAGCGCAGGATTTCCCGCGACAGGGCCTCAGTGATATAGCGCCGGTTGTAGAGCTCGGTCAGCGGATCGCGGAGGGCCTGTTCGCGGAGTTTTTCCTGGAGCTTTTCCACTTCCAGCACGCGGTTCTTCAACTCCTCATTCACGAACCGCAAATCGCTTTCCACGCGTTGACGCTCAAGGAGCTCGCTTTTGGAGCGCTTGATGGCCTGCTGCGTGATGTGATCCGAAAAGCCGACTATGCCGCCCACTATCGCGAAGGTAATCGTGAGCAAGAACCAATGCAGCAAGGACAGCGAGTAATGGGGCGAAGGAAGCAACCCTGAGTTCTCCGCAAGGATCAGGGCAAGGACGACCAGCGAGCTCGCAACCGTCGAAATGACGATTCCGGCGATCTTGTAGAGTATGCCGGAGACAATGATCACGAGGAGGAGGAGGAAGGTCGCCGTGGATCTCACCGTGCCATCGCTGATAATCGAGACAGTTATGATGATGAAGCCCAAGACGGAAGCCGCAATACCGGCAGCGTCGAAGTTGCCTTTGTTCAGGACGATCCTGATGACGAGGAAGGCGGCAAACAACGTGAGGTCTATGAGGTAATTCCGGAGAAGGGTGGACGGATCCGTCAGGTTCCCGAGAAACACCAACAGGACAAAGACCAGCGAAGCATTGATCATCCCATTTATCAGGACAATCCGGTGCCGGTTTTCGTCATCGCATTCGATCGCCGGCGGGCCAAACCAGCGCAGGAGGTTTTTTATTGTCATTCGTCGTCTCCGGGACTGATGGAGGTCGCTATGCTTTGCATATCGCTTTTGTATCGATACTTAAGTCTACACAACTTGATTGCCGCCGGCAAGGTCCCGGAAAATCGGGATAAGCGGAAGCGCTTCAAAAGGCCCGCCATGATCCAGAAAGGCCAAAGGCCGGATTTCGCGAAACGCAGGGCCCTTCCGCCGCAGACAGGTCATGCGTCCCTAAGGCTTCAATCGACTCCCGAAAGCGTCCCGTAGATCTCCGCGATCCACAACGCCGTGCCGGGCTTCATGTCCTCGGAAGGCATGATGAACGGACCGACAACCGTGACATCGCCCTTTGCCCTGGAGTACTTGCCGGTGCCCCTCGTAATGCTGCCGATCTCGTAAAGGGTATCGTAGCCTGGCGTCCTGCCGGGGCTGGCGCAGAAGCGGCCGTCGATGTAGAGGACTCCACTGCCGTCCGTGAACGTCAGCGTGATGGTCTCTGTCCCCGAGAAGGAGCCGTCCTTGTAGAAGGACGCCCCGGTATTCCTGTCCGCAAAGGTCGCTTTCCGAGGAGCTCCTCCATTCACGGAAATGATGGCACTTCCGACCCATGCGCCTTTCCCTTCGTAGCCGGGGTCAAAGCTGCCCCAGATGGTGCCCTGGAAAGGTATGGTCGGAGCCGGGGCCGGTTGTGCCGAGATGGCACCCGAAATGAAGAGGAAGCCAATTATCATGAACGCCAACAGGATTTTTCTTGTCTGCATCAATGATGCCTCCTTCGTAGATTTGTGATTCTGGATTTTTCGCGGCGGATATCGACCCTGCGTCGCCAAAGTTCAAGTCTATTTCGCCGCAAATCCGCAGTCAAATCGCATGCCTTCCTTCCTATCCCGTCGCCGGGGAGAAAGCCTGGCTCGCCGTCGAAACGATGCTTGGGCCTGGGTCTGTCCCTCATGGAGTTCATCGGCAATAAATACGACGAAGCCCGGCTCGATTGAACCAGGCTCTGTCCCTCATGAATTTCGATTTATGACAAAGGGATCAGTTGCCACTGCCGGAAGGCAAGCTCTGCATGAGGGCAAAGAAATGCCTGGGCTCACCGGTACGGAAGTACTCATGCCAGGATTCCAGGGTATCAGGGCGGAAAACGCCTAAATGCCCGATTATCTGCTTCGCCCACAGCAGGGCTCCGGTGCAGCTTGCGGTAATCAGGTTGCCGTCTGCTACAGAGGGCTGGTCGATATAGGAACCTTGCCCTTTGTAAGCGGGAGAGAGCATCTCAAGGAAGCCCGGACCATTGCTGGTATGCGGACGATTATCCAATAGCCCGGCGTTGGCAAGCGCGACCGTAGCCCCGCAGATCGCGCCGACCATGGCGCCTGAAGAGAGGAACTCGCCGGCCTTCTCGATGATGGCGCCATGCTTCGGGTCGCTCCATGTGTCTGCGCCCGGCAAGAGCAACACGCTGGATTCGCCCACGACAATGTCCTCAATCAGGCAATCAGGCGTTATCGTCATCCCGCCCATCGTCGTGATGGGCTCCCGGGAATGGCTGACCGTCCTGAGCGATACGCGGGGCCCGTCCTTCCCGAAGAAACGGCCTGAGTTCAGCTCCGCAGTGACATTTCCCAGTTCCCAATCGGCCAAAGTATCAAGAACGTACACATAGACCGTAAACAAGGCCTTCTTCTCCATCTCGCTTCCTCCTGACAGGTAGAATGGTTTGTCGACTCCGGTATCCTACCTGGTGATTGTTGACAACTGTATGGCAACAATCTATAAAGATGGAACGGGACTTCACGAGGCGGCCATCAGGTGAAAATCGACAGACTTGTAAGCATTATCATGATACTCCTCGAGAAAAAGCGCATAGGCGCGCAGGAGCTCGCGGAGATGTTCGAAGTCTCTCCCCGCACGATCTACCGGGACATAGACACGATCAACATGGCCGGCATTCCCGTTTGCTCGACTTCCGGGGTGGGCGGCGGCTTCGAAATAATGGAAAACTACAAGATCGACAGGAAGGTATTCTCGACTGCCGACCTTTCGGCCATTCTCATGGGGCTATCCAGCCTTTCCGGCATGATACGAGGCGACGAACTCGTAAGCGCCCTCGCGAAAGTCAGGAGCTTCGTCCCCGCCGACAGGGCGAAGGACATAGAGCTGAAGGCAAACCAGATCTTCATAGACTTGAGCCCGTGGATGGGCAACAGGAACCTGCAACCCTACCTGGAGACGATCAAGACGGCCTTGCGGGAAAACAGGCTGCTTTCTTTCGAATACGCAGACCGTTACGGGAACAAGACGGCACGGACGGCCGAGCCGTACCAGCTTGTCCTGAAAGGCAGCCACTGGTATTGGCAAGGCTATTGCCGAACACGAAAGGATTTCCGCCTGTTCAAGCTGTCCCGCATATCGAAGCTGAGGATGCGAGAGGAAACATTTACGCCGCGCGCCTACCAGACGCCGCAACTAGGCTTCGACGATGCCCCGACGGCGATGCAAACGACAATCAAGATCCGGATCCACACGTCCGTCATGGACAGGCTGCTCGATTATTGCACCTATGAACAATTCTCGCCTGACGGCGACGAACAGTGGACTGTCAGCATCCCGTTCAAGGAGAACGACTATTACTACAATCTGCTTCTAGGCTTCGGGGACAAATGCGAATGCCTGGAACCGTCACATGTCCGCGCGGAAATGAAGCGGAGGATCCAGGATATTGCCGCTATATACGAAGGGAAGAAGTAATCGAGGACTACGGGCAAGCTGGCAGTCTTGAATACGCATCATCTGCGATCCGAGACTGGCGCGCGATTTGCCTCGAAGCCGGGCTCCGTCTCTCATGGAGTTCGAAGAGCCGCTTGCTGGCCGCTCATTTCCTGACGACTCGAAAACCGATGCTTCCGCTACGCCGATAGGGCTCCCGGCTGAAACGCTGGCCCAGAGCCAGAAAATTGCCATGATCGCCGAAGCATCCACCGCGGAAGACGCGCTTGAAGCCGGCCTCGGGCCCTTTGTAATCGACCTTCGCCCCGACGGGATACATCGATTCCCAGTCCCAGCACCATTCATTCACATTGCCGCTCAGGTCATGGATCCCGAGCTCATTCGGCTTCCTCGTCTTCACCGTATGGGTCTTGAAGCCGCCCTTCCCGTTGAACCAGGCATAGCTTTCGATGTTGTTCTTCCCGTCGCTCCCGGCAAAGGGCTTCCGGAAACCGTCCACATTGACGAAACCGGGAGACCTCGTATCCGCCCCCATGGCCGCCCACATCCACTCCATCTCGGTAGGGAGGCGATACCCGGAGGCCGACCAGTCGACCCGCACCCAGTTCCAGGCCTTGTCGTCGATCTCCGGAATGCCATCCCTGGTCAAGGCGGCAAAGTCCACTCCCTCGATCGAGTAGACGGGTTCCAGGCCCTCGAGGAGGCTCAGCTTGTTGCAGAAGACGATGGCCATGTTCCAGCTGATGTTCTGGACCGGCACGTTCTTCGACCCGGACTCGAATTCGCTGGTGGGATCGAAGCCCATGACTTTCGCGAAGGCATCCCTCGTCACCTCCTGCTCGCCCATCCGGAATTCCGTCACAAAGGTGGTGTCATCCTTGTAGTCGCTCCGCTGGAAGGAACCGGAGGGAACGAACTTCAGAAGCCCAACCGTTGCGGAAGCATAATCCTGGGGTGAAGGCTTCCCCGAATCGGCGGTGGACCGGGAAATGAGGACCAGGAGGAAAACGAAGGCCAGGGCCTGCGCCCGATGCCCATGGAAACGAAAGGCAGCACATTTCATGATTCCCTCCTTACATCAGAGCCATCAGTATAGCACGAGCCGCGTTCCATGCCCGGCCTGGCCGAATCAGGCTCGTCCCTCATGGAGCGCCTCTCTTCCTGAATATCTGGTCAGAACAAAGAGGGGAACTCAATATCATTGAGTTCGGAACAAGCTGCAGCGCCAGGCTTGATTGAACCGGGCGCTATCCCTCATGGAGTTAGGTTTAATTGTCAAAAAGTACGAACAGCACGCACATGCATCAGGCTGTCCTTAGTGGGAGCGTACCTGTCGCCATTTATGGGATTCTGGACCCACGCTCGGCTATTATTGCTTTCAGACGAACTCCAATAGTAGCCATTAGCGAAACCGCCAATCACGTCACTATTATAGAATAGCTTGTCAAGCTCATCTTTCGACGGCAGAAACCAGTCGCTGTACACTCCTGTTCCTGAATCGGCATTAATATAGTCATCGCATACTTTTGCCGCTCCACCGGTATAATCGGTTTGGCCCTTTATTGCGTTAGTATTAGCCTGTCCGGTTCCAAGAGCAGTTGCCGTCCCGCCAAGTCCTGATCCATTCACCCAGGAACTTTGAGTCAAGTTCTCAGTACCGCCAGTAATCCAGGCAATTCCGGTGCTCTGGTCTTCTATTGCCGAAACGAGTCCATGAGTTTCACCTCGTATATACCCGGGATCACTGGAAGAAAGAATGTAAGCAACAATTCCACCTTGATAAGGCATACCGATATGCGGGACTACTTTATACACTACCGCTGTCTGCGTTGAACCACTTACTAAATATCCGGTCGGATTTGTTATCGTCACTGAGACTGTCGCCCCATTAGCGACCGTGATACTCGATATCGCAAGGATTCTCGTTGTACCGCTGCCGGATAAAGATCCCTTTGTCGCTCCGGTTACAGTAATATTGTCCGCCGACAGCGTTTTCGGGTCTATAGTAAAGGTAAGCGTCAAACCTGTTGAATCCGTTGTGCCTGAGGCACCACCTATCTGAACCGCACTTTGAAAAACAACCGCATCGCTAGCTTCGTCGTCGCCATTTATGCTACAGGCCGTAAACGCTAATGATGTGAAAATCATAAAAAACAACGCGGTTTTTT
>Ga0209098_1002772_pt1 | contig 15148 bp, 12 predicted proteins | sample AD_JPNHW1_MetaG_FD_184429 | JGI IMG/M metagenome (GOLD analysis project Ga0209098, IMG submission 184429) | Active sludge microbial communities of municipal wastewater-treating anaerobic digesters from Japan - AD_JPNHW1_MetaG (SPAdes) (version 2) | ecosystem: Engineered > Bioreactor > Anaerobic... | reverse complement strand
CAGCTTTCATTAATAATCAACTGCCTTCCGGCTTCTATTTCTACTCGCTCAAACTCGACGGCAGAGTTGTTTCAACACGCAAGATGTGTGTTTGCAGATAACGAATTAAAGCCTTTTTGTTTGAAGAAGTATAGGTAATTACGTTTATTCACGGGGCGGCTCCCGGGCCAAATGCGGTCCAGTCACCCCGTGAATTTTTGAGTTGATAAGCACCAACTTGCAAAATGTCGCTACCGGAATTATTCGCAGGGCGACTCCCCGGCACTGAGCGTCGCGGCCGCCCTGCGAATAAAAACACAACCGCCCTTTGATTATTTCATATTATCTGATATTATTTCCCTTCTGAAATTCAGTATGTTCAAAAGATTTTTATATCAGGCAAACAACTTACGCCCATAAAACATTGAATACTACTCATTGTATTTGCCGGCTTATCCTTCGCCTTTAATTAATTGACCGGGATGGTATAATATAGGCAGAATATTGACAGGGAACAGATACCATATTTGTGCCCTTTGGCCACAGAGGGAAAAGAGTGAGGTATTAACAGGGTTTCAAGTCATTAACCCGTTCTGCCGGTTTGTAAAGAAAGCTAGTTTATTATAATTGCCAGTCTACTTACTTTCCCCATAATAGCCGGCCGGTTAATTTTTCATGACCATGAACCGGCCATTCAAAAACTTACGGCTTCATCCGTTTCAGCAATACTCCGGCAATCTCAAGATCTCCCGGCAGGGTAACTTTCAGGTTTGTCGCTTCCCCTTCAACCAGGCATACCTGCCGTCCCGTTGCTTCCACTACCGATCCGTCGTCGGTAAATTCTTCCCGGTACGGTTGCTGATAGGCATGCTGAAGCAGTGAAATATCAAAAACTTCCGGTGTTTGGGTAATACGAAGCCGGCTTCGGTCGACCAGGGTGATTTTTCCTTTTTCAATACTTCTCACGGTTTCATTTACAGGAACACAGGGAATCGCCGTTCCGTTTCCGGCAGCTTCCGAAAAAGTACGTGATATCAGGTCAACGGTAACCAATGGCCTTGCCGCATCATGAACGGCAACCAGACCGTTACCGGGAACAAGCGCCAGCGCGTTTTTCACCGAATGAAAACGGGTTTCACCGCCCGGAACCAGTTGATGGGGAATGGTGAATCCGCTTCCGGCGCAAAGGGCTGTCCATTTGCCCATAAAGGCAGGATGCATGGCAACGATGATATGCAAACCGGGATCGTACCGATAAAAAGTTTCGATGGAATACATGATCAAAGGCTTCCCGTCGAGTAACAGTAGCTGTTTGGGTGTATCGCTGCTTAACCGGCTGCCTGTTCCGCCGGCAACTATGATGGCGTATTTCTTCATTTCTGACATTTATGGGCTGTTGTGAAGCCGGGTATCATGAAATAACAATGGCAATGATATTGAAAAATATCATAAACCCGTTGAATTTTATAAATATTCTTTGGGTTTCAGGGGTAAGGGAAGTGAACCACCAAGCACAGAGGATGCACGGGGATTTTTAGAAAGATTTTGGTAGGGAGAGGAGGCCGCCGCGTCAATCATTGCCTCCGGCAATGATCTCCTCGCGGTGTTTCAATATGAAAGAGGACTAAAAAATGACGGCTCTGCGAGCCCCGGTGTGCCGGGGCGAAGCAGCCTCTTGCCCTTAGCACAACCACCCCTGCAGCCTCTTGCCTTTTAATACCGCCGCCCCAAGAACTACCTCCCCTCCGTTCGCGCACGTCTCATGACGCATACGCTGAGAGCTGCCCTTATTTACCAAGGGCACGAAGGGCACTGAGGCCGCCGTGGCGGACACTAAGAAAATATGCAATGCTCTGTGCTTTGTGTTCTTCGTGGCTCCGTGGTAAATAATCCTAAGTGCCTCTAAGTGATCTCCGTGCCTGAGTGGTAAAAAACTAATCGCCTTCGCGGCCTTTTACTTTCTTATTTGATCAGCAGGGCCAGTCCCCCTTCCGAGGTTTCCTTATAGATATCCGGCAAATCGTGTCCTGTTTCCTTCATGGCAAGGCATGTCTTGTCGAAGCTTACCCTATGGCGTCCGTCGGATAAAACGGCATAGGCTGAAGCATCCATTGCTCTCCCCGCTGCAATGGCATTACGTTCGATGCAGGGAATCTGAACCAGTCCGCAGACCGGATCGCAGGTAAGCCCGAGGTGGTGTTCGAGCCCCATTTCGGCGGCATATTCCACCTGCGCCGGCGTTCCGCCGAACAGTTGCGCTGCTGCTCCCGCTGCCATGGAACAAGCCGTGCCCACTTCGCCCTGACATCCCACCTGGGCGCCTGAAATAGAGGCATTCTCTTTCACGAGGTTGCCGATCAGACCGGCAGTGGCGAGCGCCCGTAAAATCCTGGCATCAGGATAATAATAGGTGTTCTGTATATGGAAAAGGACGGCCGGTACAACCCCGCAGGAACCGCAGGTAGGCGCCGTGACGATGGTACCGCCTCCGGCGTTTTCTTCCGAGACGGCTAAAGCGTATGAAAATAACATTGCCCTCTTTTGCAGGGAACCGGTCGAACTTTTAGCCTTTATATGGTATGATGATGCTTTTCGGGGCAGATTGAGAATTCCCGGCAATACGCCTTCATGCTCCAGGCCATGGTCAATGGATTCTTTCATCGTTTTCCACACATCGGCCAGGAAATCCCAGATTTCTTTTCCTTCATGTATTTCAACATATTCCCAAAGAGTGCGGCCATTATGCTGGCACCACTTCAAGATATCGTTCATGTTGGAATGCGGGTACATGGTAACTTTCTGCAGTTTGGTTTCCTCATCTTCGATATCGCCCCCGCCCACGCTGAAAACCGTCCATTCATCCAGCAGGTTGCCTTTATCATCAAAGGCTTCAAACTTCATACCGTTGGGATGCTGAGGCAGAACAATATCTTTTTCCCAGATGATTTTCACCTTATCCTCAGGGAACGATTCGCGCAAAACCTTATCGGTTAGATGCCCTTTGCCGGTAGCGGCCAGGCTGCCGTACAAGGTGATATGGATATGAGTGGCAGCTTCATTTTTTGCCCTGAATTTTTCGGCGGCAAACCGGGGCCCCATGGTATGACTACTCGACGGCCCAAGGCCGGTCTTATAAATTTTTCGGATGGTTTCCATATACCTTTTATTAGTGAACAAATTTACATCACCGGTTACCGTTTATGTAAACACGGGCTGCCAAAAAAAAGCCCCTCGGTTGAGGAGCTAAACGATCGTTTTTTTAAGGAATGGTTAAAGTATCAGCATGGCATCCCCGTATGAGAAGAAGCGATATTTCTGCTGAACGGCTTCCTTGTATGCTTTCATCAGGAAATCGTAACCGGCATAAGCGGCCACCATCATCATCATGGGTGACTGAGGCAGGTGTAGGTTGGTGATCAGGCTGTCGGCAATGCTGAAATCATAGGGGGGGAATATGAATTTGTTGCTCCAGCCGCGGAAAGGTTTCAGCATACCCGAAATGGTTACCGACGACTCAACGGCTTTCATGGTGGTTGTACCAACCACGCAGACATTTTTCTTTTCTTCCTTGGCTTTGTTTACAATTCTGACGGTCTCATCCTCGATGATCACCTCTTCCGAATCCATCTTGTATTTGGTAAGGTCTTCCACGTCGATGGCGCGGAAATTGCCCAGGCCGGCATGAAGCGTGACTTCGGCAAAGGTAACACCCTGAAGTTCGAGACGTTTCATCAGTTCGCGGCTGAAATGCAGCCCTGCCGAAGGAGCGGCGACCGCGCCTTCGTTCTTCGCATAAATGGTCTGATATCTCTCCTTGTCCTCAGGCTCAATATCACGCATGCGCTGTAGTTCTTCCGGAATGGGCGTTTTTCCAAGAGATTCAATGGTACGTTTGAATTCATCGTAAGGCCCGTCGAAAAGGAAACGCAGGGTACGGCCACGGGATGTGGTATTATCAATGACCTCGGCGACCAGCGAATCGTCATCGCCGAAATATAATTTGTTGCCTATACGGATTTTTCTGGCCGGATCAACCAATACATCCCAAAGCCGGGCTTCACTGTTGAGCTCGCGAAGGAGAAAAACGGTGATCTTAGCGCCGGTTTTTTCTTTTTCTCCGGTAAGGAGGGCGGGGAAAACCTTGGTATTATTGAGGATAAAAACATCTCCGTCATGATAATAATCAAGTACATCGGTGAACATCTTATGTTCAATCGATTTCGTTTTGCGGTCAATCACCATTAAACGTGATTCATCCCTGCTTTCAGTAGGCCTTTCGGCAATAAGGTCGCTCGGTAAATGATACCGGAACTGCGAAAGTTTCATCCGTGTAGAGTATTTTTCTCAAAAAAGGCTGCAAAATTAATGATTTTTTTGCTGAAAATCAAGACTTTCGCTAAACTAAAAACTTCCATTTAACTCTTTTTAACTTTATTGTACTCATGGCATTTGAAAATATTGTAGCATATTATCGAAGTTGTATAATTGCAAATTCTCCGTATTACACTGATAATAAACAGGGGAAATAGGCAAATGCACATGGGTTCCCTTCCATCCTTTTTTTCTAACTTTGCCGGCTTAAAAACATGGAATTATGCTCCGTACACATACCTGTGGAGAACTCAACATGGCCGCCGCAGGCCAGACTGTTACCCTTACCGGCTGGATACAACGCTCGCGCGATCTGGGCGGGATGACTTTTATCGACTTACGTGACCGCTATGGCATCACGCAACTGGTTTTCAATATGGATACCCGTGCCGCCCTTTGCGGGGAAGCCCGGAAACTTGGCCGTGAATTTGTGATTTCGGTTACCGGACTGGTAGCCGAACGCAGCAACAAGAATCCGAAACTGCCTACCGGCGATATTGAGATTATTGCTGAGAAATTTGAAATACTGAACGAGTCGAAAATACCTCCGTTTACGATTGAAGACAATACCGACGGCGGCGATGAACTCCGCATGAAGTATCGTTATCTTGATTTGCGCCGGCCCGCGTTGAAGCGTAACATGGAACTGCGCCACCGTATGGCATTCCAGGCCCGCAGTTATCTCGACAGCCTGAATTTCATCGAAATAGAAACGCCGGTCCTCATTAATAGCACCCCCGAGGGCGCCCGCGACTACGTGGTACCATCGCGCGTTAACCCCGGAGAATTTTACGCTTTGCCCCAGTCGCCGCAAACTTTCAAGCAACTGCTGATGGTAGCCGGTTACGACCGCTATTTTCAGATTGTAAAATGTTTCCGGGACGAAGACCTGCGTGCCGACCGGCAGCCTGAATTCACCCAGATTGACTGCGAAATGTCGTTCATAACCCAGGAAGACATTCTGACCATTTTTGAAGGATTGATCAAACATCTGTTCAAAACGGTTAAAAATATCGACATCGTAACACTACCCCGGATAACCTGGGCCGACGCCATGAAAAAATACGGCAGCGATAAACCGGATATCCGTTTCGGAATGGAATTTACCGAATTGACGGACCTGGTAAAGGGCAAGGATTTTAAAGTATTCGATGATGCCGAGCTGGTAGTGGGCATCAATGCCGAAGGCTGTGCCGAATATACCCGCAAGCAGCTTGACGAGCTTACCGATTTTGTAAAAAAGCCGCAAATCGGGGCCGGGGGGCTTATTTATCTGCGTTATGCTGCCGACGGAACGCTAAAGTCATCGGTCGACAAATTTTACTCCCCCGATGACCTGCAGAAATGGGCGGAAGCTTTTGGAGCCAAGCCCGGCGACCTGATGCTGATCCTGGCCGGGAAAGCTATGAAGACCCGCAAAGCATTGAACGAACTACGCCTGGAAATAGGCGGCAGATTAGGATTCAGAAATCCGGAAATATTTGCCCCGCTCTGGGTTTACGATTTCCCTCTGCTCGAATGGGACGATGAAACACAGCGTTATTATGCCATGCACCATCCCTTTACTTCTCCCAAGCCCGAAGATATCCCGTTGCTCGACACCGATCCGGGTGCCGTGCGCGCCAATGCTTACGATATGGTAATCAACGGCGTTGAAGTGGGCGGAGGCTCCATTCGTATCCATACCAAGGATATGCAGCGTAAAATGTTACAGTTGCTCAACTTTAGCGCGGAAGAAGCGCAGGCCAAGTTCGGCTTCCTGATGAATGCATTCGAATACGGCGCCCCCCCACATGGAGGTATCGCCTTTGGTTTTGACCGTCTTTGCTCGGTGCTTGGCGGCAGCGATTCCATCCGCGATTATATCGCATTCCCCAAGAACAATGCCGCCCGCGATGTGATGATTGATTCACCATCGCGTATTTCGGAGGAACAACTGAAAGAACTGAGCCTGAAGATCTCCATCTGATCCAGCATTGTATCAGATCTGATAGTCAATATTTTCCGACGCCAAAATTCAGGCCCTGGTTATCCCCCTGCCCGGTAAACAGGTACCCGTTTTATTTTTCACAGGGTCTTCGCCGATGGGTACGAACAAAGTCGGTGTATCCTGATGCCCGGATATCAACGCCCGATGAATTTTACATGTTCTGTGAACCACCGGTACAACCCGGATATGCACATAATACTACCCTCAACCGATCCCATCAGGAACCTTAACGAAACACCGGTTATATATCAGGCTTTCACCTGATAGGAATAACAGGCAACTAATTTTCGCGTCTCTTCCTGCTTTTTAAATATTTATAGACCCCTGACACAAAATATGCCACCAGGATGAGGTATATGATTCCTGTGACCGGTGCGACCTTCTGAATGGCGTATCCTGAAAAGAGCCTGCATCCAAAAAGCGCCAGCAACAGCAACAAACCGGCGAGCGGAATGGGTGATTTCCGGTATTTTTCCATGTAATCGGGTTTCCAGAAAGCCATGATTATCTCAATGATAATAATGACGGCACAGAGACAAATTATAGTCAGCAGTTCCGTTGTTGTTCCCATATTGAATAAAATTTACAGATGAGCGGCTACTTAATACTTTCTTAAAGTTGTTAAACCGGCAAAAAAATCCGGATTAGTAATCAGTATCCGGAAATTAAAAAACCTTTACGGAAAGTGTAACTTCCAGGACTTCTCAGCTTTATCCGGCCTCCCGGTCAGAACTAAACTCCATCAGTTCGACAGGCGCCCCGTTGTGCAGGATCATGGCTACTTTCAGCCCTGGTGACGGGGAGTTGACTTCGCCCAGCAATTCTTTATCTATCAGCGCTGTTTCCATATCGTCGACCACAAAGGCAACGTGCGGGATTTTTTTCACGAGTTCATGAACCTTGCAATGCGGTTCGAACCGCATGAATTCTATCCCGTAAGGGCTGTTTTTAAATCCGCCGGCATAAATACCGAGGTGCGCGATATGTTCTTCGCCCGGGAAAGGTTCATTCACGGGTATGCCGATATGATGAAATTTCCATCCCCATTCCGAGGTTGCCAGGGGTAATTCATGATCTTTCCGGGTGTAATTCATAACGGTACTGTTTTTATAATAAAATATGCCCTGTTTCGATTCGCCTGAATTTTCAGTGACGCTTAAATGATATGATTCTGTAAAGTTGTTACAAACTTACTGAAAGAATCCTCCAATTGCATGCTAAAGCCTTTTAAATTCTTACTCATCAGACAATTGGTATGTTTAACTTTTAACCGTGCAACAGGCATCAATGTGAAAATGAAAGAAATATCAGCCGCCGTAAGCTTTATGATATGGATTAGTCAGGTTGTGAAGGGTAGCTTTCCCGACCATGAACCGGAAAGTGAATACATGAAGAGAGTGGTACAAAAACGGCTTTCAGGATGGATTTGCCGTAGAGATACCTATGGTATGCTGCAAACTGCTGCCGGGCGCTGGTTTTTGTGCCGGCCCAGTGTAAAATGAAGAGGGTGGAAAATCCACCCTGCAACAAGTTTAAATATGAATGATAGACCCTATGAATGTCCTATTTCCGGATCTTCTTCGGATGAAGACCATGGATAATGGTACAACCCATCGAGCAGGCGTTTTTCCTTTTGTTCGGGCGACAGGGATTCGTATTTCTCTTTTTCTTCGTCAATCCTGCGCTGTTTTTCGGCTTCAACGGCATGAATTTCGGTCAGGTAAACGTCTTCCATGCGTTTTTTCAGGAAGTCGTTGGCCACTGAAGGGAAAAGTTCAAGGAGCAATTCCTCTTTTTCATTCTGCGCCATTTTTACTCCGCCGTATTCCTCGTAAATGGGGTTTGCCTGTTTTTTGTAATATCTTGAATCGTAGGGAATTTCTTCTTTCACCCCGGCAATTTTATACCTGAAATCAGGATCGATAGCGACAGGTGTTTTGCCGTAACTTCCCTTAACCAGGTTGACATACTGTATTGATTTGGTGGTATATATAGGAGCTCCTTTAGATTCGTCGATCGCGCAATTTACCGCCTGCACACCGACTATCTGGCTTGTAGGAGTGACCAGGGGAGGGCATCCCGAGGCAAGCCGCACCAACGGAATCAGTTCCATAGCGCGGGGGAGGAGTTTTTCAAGTTTCAGTTGTTTCAATTGTGCCAGCATGTTGCTATACATACCACCGGGAATTTCGGCTTCGCGGATGATATCGTTGGCTTCAGGCAGGCCAAACCAAGCTTCCAGTCGATGGCATACTTCGAGCAGTTCTTCTTCTTTGTCGGCTTTGGCATGGGCAATGGCCATCTCGACCAGTTCGTCGATATCCTTGGGTAATTTGTCTTCAACGAAGTTAAATTCGCGCGGGAAAGCTTTTGTAGCGTCAAAATCGGCGAGTTCACGGCGTATCTCCCGCAATTCCAGGTTCAGTTGCAGGACAGCCTGACGATCAACGCCGGTTTCAATACCCATGCGGTCGCAGAACAACTGGATCAGTTCAAAGGGCGGAGCTGCCGTTCCTCCGGCAAAATTCATGATGGCCGTATCTACTATATCGGCGCCGTTTACAATAGCCATGAGGGTTGATGCTACCCCGTAACCCGGTGTGCAGTGGGTATGGAAATCGAGGGGAATTGACAGGGATTCCTTCAGCATACGGACAAGTCGTCCTGTTTTCCCCGGAGTAGCCAGGCCGGCCATGTCCTTGATGGTAATCATGTCGGCGCCTTCCTGTTCAAGTTCCCTGGCTTTGTTCACAAAATAGGCCTTTGTAAATACATTGGTAGGCAGCATTTTAGCATGGAGGAGAGCGCGCAGGCGTTCGCGTTTGGAATATTTCGGGTCTACGGTATAAACAATACAGCAATCGGCAACGCCTCCGTTTTCCTTCACAAAACGGATGGTTGCTTTCATGTTTGAAATATCGTTGAGGGCGTCAAAAATACGCATGATGCTTACGCCCGATTTTATAGCGTTTCGGCAGAAACCTTCTATTACTTCGTCGGGATAAGGATTGTAGCCAAAAAGATTGCGTCCGCGTGAAAGAGCAGTCAACAAGGATTTATTACCGATCCCGTCCCGGATTTTTTCAAGCCTGTCCCACGGGTCTTCGTTAAGATAGCGCATTACTGAATCGGGAACAGCCCCGCCCCATACTTCCATAGCATAAAATCCAGCCTGTTTAAACAACGGCAATACCCTGTCGACCTGCTGCTGGGACATGCGGGTGGCAAAAAGCGACTGTTGCCCGTCGCGCAGCGTAACATCACGAATCAGAAGACGTTTATTCATTTACATTCCAATTAATCATCCGTTTGCACTGGGAAAACGAACCGGTTGTGATAATTTTTGAATACAATTGTTAATCAGTTAACAATTAAAACTGTTATCCGATTCACAGTACAAAAGTATTAATATTACGTGGATCAGGCATATATTTATCTTTGAATATTTACGATAAAAGGCAGTTTGTCTCCGGGCATGAGACATTTAAGCCGGGAAAGGATTCTTGTTCCGAAATCACTAATTTGTATACCTTTATTGCATTAATTCTTACAACACGTTTTAATCGATACATACCATGAAAAAGTATTACCTGATGACGGCTTTCGTGGCAATAGCCGTTATTTTGAACACAGGCTGCAAACAGCCCGGTAACAAACAGACAAACACCCAGCTCAGCGAGATGCAACAAAAAGTGAATGAATATGCCGTGGTGAGACTGACTACTGACCTCAGCAAACTCACCGACAAGGAAAAGCAAATGATCCCGATCCTGGTGGAAGTTTCAGAAATCATGGATGACATTTTCTGGGAACAAACGCTCGGGAATAAGGCAGCTTTTTTCGATACTATTAAAGATGAAGCTACCAGGCAGTTCGCCATGATCAATTACGGCCCCTGGGACCGCCTGGATGAGAATAAACCTTTCATTGCCGGTATCGGTAAAAAAGCTCCGGGCGCCAATTTCTACCCGGCCGACATGACCAAGGAGGAATTTGAGAAATGGAATAATAAAGACAAGGCAAGCCAGTACACGCTGATCCGGCGCAATGCCGACGGCAGCCTGAAATGCGTCTGGTATCATGAAGCTTATGCCGATAAAATCAAAAAAGCATCTGATCTCCTTCTCAAAGCAGCCGCACTGGCCGAAGATCCCGGATTGAAAAAGTACTTTGAACTGCGCTCGAAAGCGTTGCTGACCGATGATTATTTTGCCAGTGACATGGCCTGGATGGATATGAAGAATAATACCATCGATTTTGTAGCCGGCCCCATCGAGAATTATGAGGATGAGCTTTTCGGTTATAAAACCGCCCAGGAAGCAGCTATTCTGGTGAAGGATAAAGATTGGAGCAAAAAGCTCGAAAAGTACGCTGCTATGTTGCCTGCCCTGCAAAAGGAGTTGCCCTGTGACCCGAAATACAAGAAGGAAGTGCCCGGAACCAGTTCCGACCTGAATGCTTATGACATTCTATATTATGCCGGCAACAGCAATTGCGGAGGAAAAACCATTGCCATCAACCTGCCCAACGACGAAAAAGTGCAATTGGCAAAAGGAAGCCGCCGCCTTCAACTGAAAAATGCCATGCAGGCCAAATTCGACAAGATACTTGTCCCGATTGCCGATGTGCTCATCGATCCGTCGCAAAGGGCAAATATCAAATTCGACGCTTTCTTCGGCAATGTGATGTTCCACGAAGTAGCTCATGGCCTGGGCATCAAAAATACCGTCAATGGAAAAGGCAATATCCGTGAAGCGTTGAAAGAGCAGTATTCAGGATGGGAAGAAGGGAAAGCCGATATCCTCGGATTGTACATGGTAACCAAACTGATTGAAAAAGGGGAACTCAAAGGCGTTACAGTTGAAGATGCATTTGTTACTTACATGGCCGGACTAATCCGTTCAGTCCGTTTTGGAGCCGCCGAAGCCCACGGAAAAGCCAATATGATGTGTTTTAACTTCTTTGAGGATAAAGGCGCTTTCAAACTCAGTGCCGACGGGACCTACAAAGTGGATATGGAAAAAACCCGCAAGGCTATGAATGAATGGAGTGCCTTTATTTTGAAGATAGAAGGGGAAGGCGACTATCAGCAGGCTGTAAGCTATATGGCTGCCAACGGGAAAGTACGCGACGAACTGAAAACCGGCATCGAAAAACTCAAGTCTGCCAACATTCCCAAGGATGTTGTCTTTGAACAGGGGGTAAAGGTATTGGGCCTGTAAAAGCCCGATACTTTTTTCGGCAGGTGTAAAGGCGATCTTTTACACTGAATTTTTTGCTGTACTGTAATCAGGATGGTACCGTCCGGAAATTTTCTCCCGCTGATGCCGGTGTCAACCTGAGCCGCTACCAGTACAGAACCCATGCAAATTGTATTCCTCCGGATTCACGGAAAGGATAGGGTATGCACAGAAAAAGTTCATTCGATCGGTTGACAGATGCATCAGAAAGGCAAAAACAAGCGGTAAAAATCAACGGCAATACGTGATCGTTAGGGCTTATTGGGGGCTTCCCCCGGTATTAACGGCTTCGCAGGTTTAACGAATATGTTCTGTCAGATTTCGGTCAGGCTGAAGAAATCGTTATATGAAATGGGGTTGTTGGTATTACCGGTTTCGGTAAATGACCATTCTATCTGGTCACCGGTTTTCCAGCCGGGTTTCAGGTCACTGAGGGAGAAGGTACAGATAGCAATATTATGGTTCAGGATATCCTGATGCATTACCTGTCCGTTGACGGTAATCCGAATGGAGGATGTTTCATAGGCTTCATACGGTAACAGGTTATAGGTAAGCTCAACAACAAAAACAGTTTCCGTATTATAAACCTTGTAATTTATGGATTTGGGGTGGTTGCCGTTCTTTCCTTTAGCTGAACCGACCGTGTATTGAAAACTCTCAGGTTCGGTAAGATAGTTTTCGGCTGCATTTTCATTTTGGGAAACATTGCTATTCGAAAATTCAGACTCATCTGTTTGCAGCGTATGGGATTTTTCTTCCCTGGAGCATGAGCACATTATACCGTTGGTAATCACCAGGGCGGCTACAATCAATGCTTTCAGTATTCTTTTCATGACCTCGGCATTTACTTTTTAATCAATTCAAAATCAGGAATAGAGCGATTTTTTAATAAATTCTGAATAAACTACAAATACAGAAGTTTCAAAATATATGCCATGTTTTATATAAAAGTGCGACACAGTCGTTTAAGTAGTTTTAATACGAAAGGCGTTGTCTCAATTTTTTACGAATGGGACAAAAAACAACTGTAACCGCTATAATATATTAAACCGGAAACCTGTGTAAATTCTTACGGAACGATCAGGCCGGTTGACAGAATGATGTATCCGATACACAGAGTAATTAGGGTATTTAGAAGATTGATGAAATCACTTTGTGACAATTCTCTTACTTTTGTGACATAATCATTAATCTCAACATCGTTTATGAAAAAATACCTATTGGCATTATGTATGCTTGTGGCCATATTTGCCAAAGCTGCCGAAACGCCTGACGAAGGGATGTGGCTACCCATGTTTGTTGAAAGGCTCAACTATGTCGACATGCAGAAAATGGGGCTTCGTCTCACTCCTGAAGAACTTTACAGCATTAATCATTCAAGTCTGAAGGATGCTATCGTCAGCCTTGGCGGATTTTGCACTGCCGAAGTTGTATCGCCCGAAGGATTGCTTTTTACCAATCATCACTGCGGTTATGGTAATATACAGAAACACAGCACGGTAGACCATGATTACCTGACCGACGGTTTCTGGGCCATGAGCAAAGCCGAAGAACTTCCTAACGAAGGGCTGACTGTTTCATTCCTTGAACGCATGGCAGATGTAACCACCGAAGTGCTGGGAGTTGTTACTTCTGAAATGGATGAACAAGCCCGTCAAAAAGCTATCAGCGGAAAAATTGACGAACTGAAAAAGGCTGCTTCGGAAGAAGGGAAATACCAGGTTGAATTGAAGAGCTTTTTTAACGGGAATGAATATTACATGTTCGTTTACCAGGTTTATAAAGATGTCAGGCTGGTGGGGGCCCCTCCGTCAAGCATTGGAAAATTTGGCGGCGATACCGATAACTGGATGTGGCCTCGTCATACAGGCGACTTCAGCATCTTCCGCATCTATACGGCACCCGACGGGTCCCCGGCCGAGTATTCAAAAGACAATGTGCCCCTCAAACCCAAACATTACCTGCCTGTTTCCTTAAAAGGATATGAAAAAAACGATTTCGCCATGATATGGGGGTTCCCGGGCCAGACTGACCGCTATCGTACTTCCTGGGGCGTGGATGCAACGCTTAATGATATCAATCCCGTTATCACCAAAGGCCTTGGTAAGATTCTCGAAATTCAGAAAGCCGGGATGGATGCCGATAACAGTGTACGCATTGCCTATGCCGACAACTATGCCGGACTTGCCAATTTCTGGAAAAATAAAGTAGGGGAAACCCGCGACCTGAAACGCCTCGGCGTTGTCGCTAAAAAACAGGAACTCGAAAAACAGTTCGCCGACTGGGTAAACGCTACCGAAGCCCGCAAACAAAAATACGGAAACGTACTCAGCACTTTTTCCGATGTGTACGCCAAATACAAGGATCAAAATCTGTATTCAGTATTATGGCATACTCAAATGATCCTGTTCGGTTCACAGGCTTTCAGGGCCCCCGGAATGGCTGAAGGACTTGAAACCGTATTAAAGAGCGGCGTCAAGGGAGAAGAACTGGCAAAACAACTGGTGAAATACCGTGAGTTTTCGGCCGAACAATTCAAAGAATACAACATCGGCATTGAGCAGAATGTCCTGGCTGCCGTCCTGGAGATGTTCTATACCGGTGTTCCGAAAGAGCAGCAACCGGAGATTCTTAAAACGGTTGAATCGAAATACAAAGGCTGTTTCCATGCATATGCCGCCGACCTTTTCAAAAAATCGATCTGGTATACCCCCGAAAACTTTAATGCTTTTCTCGATAAACCATCGTTGAAAAAACTGCAGAACGATCCGACCGTTAAACTGTACAGTTCATTCATGGAAATTTTCAAAAAAATTCAGGAGTCGAACAAGGAATTATCGAACCAGCTCCGTGTTGCCCAAAGGCTCTTTGCTGCCGGACTTCGCGAAATGGAACCCGACAAGAGCTTCTATCCCGATGCCAACAGCACGATGCGTATGACCTATGGCAAAGTGCTTGATTACTATCCGGCCGATGCAGTTCATTATAAATATTATACCACCCTGGATGGCGTAATGGCTAAGGAAGACCCGACAAACGAAGAGTTTATCGTTCCGGCCAGGCTGAAAGACCTCTATCAGAAAAAGGACTACGGCCAGTACGGTGTGAACGGAACCATGTACACCTGTTTTCTCACTGATAACGATATTACCGGAGGTAATTCAGGGAGCCCGGTGCTTAATGCCGATGGCCAATTGATAGGTCTGGCATTCGACGGCAACTGGGAAGCCATGAGCGGGAATATATTGTTTGAACCCGAATTGCAGCGTACTATCTGTGTTGACGTTCGCTATGTGCTGTTTATCATCGATAAATTCGCCGGCGCCACCAACCTCATCAACGAACTTACGCTGGTAAAATAGGAATCATTATCTGACATTATAAAAAACAGGCGCCCTTTTTTACGGTGGGCACTGAAAAAGTCCATCGGACATAATTGTTAAAATAAAAGCAGTAAAGTACAAGTTAACATCTTGTAATTTACTGCTTTTTTCGTACCTTTGAGTCAATACCAAAGGCAGATAAATGTTAGCACAACAACAAAACCTCCAACTGAGCTCATACTCTG
>Ga0209098_1002771_pt1 | contig 15155 bp, 8 predicted proteins | sample AD_JPNHW1_MetaG_FD_184429 | JGI IMG/M metagenome (GOLD analysis project Ga0209098, IMG submission 184429) | Active sludge microbial communities of municipal wastewater-treating anaerobic digesters from Japan - AD_JPNHW1_MetaG (SPAdes) (version 2) | ecosystem: Engineered > Bioreactor > Anaerobic >... | reverse complement strand
GGTGCAAAATTGAGGACGCCCGCTAAATCAGAAATTATGCAACTCAAAGACCTTAAATACAAAAAATAATCTTCTGAAGACATCCCTCATCAAATCCGGGTCGTTATACCCCGATGATGCCGTTGCCATAATCTCTGAAAGCCCGGATTCATACGCAGGTTGCCGCGCCGGTTCAATTCCTGCCTGCCCCGCAGGACTGCAGGCAGCCGGGAATTTCACTATCTTCCGGCAATGTCTGTTCACAATTTTACTTTCTTGTATAGCATATCGTTGGATAGTAAAAGACAAAACAACAGTGAATAGTTGAACGGCTTTAAGACGTACATTTGTCAGATGCCGATCATCCGGATAAAAAAGCTGTTTTTAAGCTGTTGCGAAGCGATGCAAATCTTCCGGTAAGGAGGCTGACGACCTGACGGCGGAGATACCGGTTCCCTGAATCAGGTCTCTTTCACTGCACATCTGTTGAACTGAATTTCCGGCCAGAAAAACATTCAGCTATGACGTTAAACTCAGGTATCGAATTCAGGATAAGGTCTTTCTATCCGAACTTTTTCTCCCTTCTGCAGGCGCTGGACAGCAAAGGTAATGAGGGCGCCCCCTCCGCCGGGCATGATTTCAGGAAACCCGAGCTGGAGTACAGGAGGCCGGGCGAAGCGTCGTTTCATGAACTTCCGCTGACCTTCACCGATGTGCTGGTCCTGAATCAGCGAGACCGGCAAAGCGCCCACCGCTACCTTGACCTTTTATTAGCCTCATCCGGGAATGACCTCCCGGCCCTGAAAGAGAAGAATCTCTTTCGCAGCAATTACCTGGAGACGCTGAAGCTGAGAATGAAGCAACTGACCTTCACGGAGAACATGATGGTTGTTCCGTCCTGCACCACAAATCCCTATGATGAGATCATGCTCAGCCACAAAGGCAAAATGCTGCTCGACCTCTATCGCGAAGGATACCCGGTCCCCGATTTCTGCACCCTCACTTCAAACTCTTATCAGCTTGACGGCCCCGACCGGGAAGCCTGCCTTCTCGACGCCATAGCCAACCTGGAAAAAATGACCGGCGAGGAACTTGGCGGGCAGGACCATCCCCTCATCTTTGCAATGCGCTCCGCTACGCCCTACTACATACCCGGAGTGATGCCCACCTACCTGAATGTCGGGGTGACAAAAACGAGCCTGCCCGGCCTTGAAAAGCAGTACGGTAAAGAAGTTGCCGACAAAATCTATCTTAACAATCTCCGGAACATTTGCCAGATACTCGCGCAGGGACACGACTTTTTCATCGGGAAACAGGAGGACGAGATGCCTTCTGCCGGAGATTCCGAAGCTCGCATCGGAAAGCTTTTTAAATGGATTGAAGCCACTGACGAAAGAATTCTTTATGATGCCCGCTACCAGGCTTCTGTTTTCATGAACAATTCCCACAGCTTCTTCAAGCGGAACCAGGATCTCATCTATACATTTCAGCGCGGACATCTGACTTACCCGGCCCTGATCCTGCAGAAAATGGTATGGACCATCCGCAACAAGGAGTCTTACCCGGGAGTTCTTTACAGCCGCCACCCCCGCACCGGACTAGGCATGCAGATTGAAAGCGTCAGGGGAATTTTCGGCGAGGACATCATGACCGGAACGATTCATGCTGAACAGCGCGAATATTTTCACCGGCAGGAAATCAAGGAGGAATTCCCCGCCATCTATCACTTCACCCCTATCCTGCCCAAACTTGAGGAAAAACTAAAATCGCCTGCAACCATTGAGTTTGCCGTTGAATCGTTCGAAGGCACCTCTTTCTTTGCTTTGCTCCAGCTCAACATGTCGGAACTGACCGGCCGTTCAACCCTGCTCACCGCCATCGACCTGTATCAGAAAAAAATCATATCCAAGGAAAGAGTCATCAACCTGATACACCCGTACCACCTGAGGCAGATATTTTCCGAAAGGATTGACGACGCATCCCTGAAATCGATGATCCTTTTCGGCAACGGGGTTTCCGTCCTTCCGCGATCGGCTGTATCGGCCAGGATTTACTTCACGATGGCAAAAGCGCTTGAAGCAAAAAAAAGAGGAGAAAGGGTGTGCCTATGCAAAGAGAACTTCATCCCTTCCGAAACCATCTTCATGGGCGAACTTGACGTGATCCTCAGCATGAACCCGCTGGCTATTCACGTGGTCACCGCCTGCCTGGGATACGGCATCCCGGCCTTCATCGACCTTCGGAACCACGGTATTGAGCTCACCGAAGATTTCATCAGCAATGAGGCCGGAATGGTCATTCAGGAAGGCGAGTGGATCACCGTATCGAGTAAAAACCACAGCATCTACGCCGGGAAAGCCAGTTTTAAGCCTGCAAGGTTTCAGAAATACCTCGAGGGTAAAACTTTTGAGATGGACATCAAGGAGGAAACGGTGTTCATCAACATGGCGCGCGCCTATAAGGCGTACCAGGAAATTCTCAGCACACTCAACACCGAGGAAGCCATGACCCTACCCGACCTCGTGAAACTGATCCGCAACGACTATGACCAGCGGCCTGAAAAAGCCGTTGAATTTGTCAACGGATGGTTCGACAAGCATTCGGATTATTATTATTCAGAGATTCTCAAAAGCGGCCTCGGTTCCCATCTGGATCAGCATAAAATCTACAACCTGCTGACCACCGATCGCAAGATTACCTTTTTCAGGAATGTTATCCGCATGTGCCTGAGCGACAACCTGAGCGGTTTTACTGCCGGTGCCTTTATGCTAGGCCGGTTCCTCTGCCAGGTTCATCCCATAGCCTTCTGGCACGCCTTTTCCCCGCAAGGGATCGCCTTCATGCTGAACGAATATATCCTGTTTGAAAAATACATGCAGGTGCTCTCCGAGTTTGGGGAACGGCACCTGAACCGCACCAGGAACAAGATACTCACCGACGACCTGAACACCATCGCCCTTTCGTCGATGGATACCGACGCTTTTCTGACCCTGAAACTTACAGCTCCGGACTGGGACGGGATTCAATCCTCGATGCCGCCCTTCTGCGACAAAGACAGCCTGCAGTTCATCGCCCTTCTGAAACAGCCCTATGGCCGGCTCTATGATTACAACCTTGCCTGGTCGCTGGAAAAACTTACCGCCGTTTGCCAAACAGAGGGCATTGCCGTCCCCTGGCCGGAGACGATTTAAGAATGGAGAATTTTTCCGCGTATGCCTTTATCTGAACAAAACCGGACATCCAGGCAATCGCTGCCGCCAACAATGTGTGGTTTGATATAAAATAAGGGCTGCCGGAGTTCTAATCCTTGACACAGCGTACAGATAAGCCCATTCTTAAATTTGTATATGCAATTGAAGTCTCGGCAGACCAATAACTTAAATATAAATCACTAGCGCCATCAGCATCAATACGGGATGAACTCCACAGCATGGTTAACTCGCCAAGGCTCATGTATTGACCATTTGCAGCATGCCGCAGACCTGCCGGCAAAGCTGTAAAACCGCTTACATTAGTAGCCCCATCGTTTGGTTTCCACCAATAAAACGTATCGGTTTCTTTCAATTTGCCCCCTGCAATACCATTTCCGCCTAGATAATTTACCAGCGTTTGCCATTCTGTTGCTGAAGGAATATGCCAGCCTTGCGGAGCAATACTGCAACTGTCATTAACAGCATACCAGTTGTAGAGTTTACCATAAACAATGCTATTACCGGGGATATTGCCATAATCGCAACAGGCTCCTGTGGTGAGATTACTCCATGTCAGGCTGTCGGTAACGCAGGGTATAGAGTCGCCATTGCGGTAGCGGGTAACTTTAAGGTTTTCAGCCATCCACACCTGTGTTCCGATTGTCACGGTATGGTAAATATTGCCGTCAATATCAGCCACGGTAAGAGCCGAAGAAGTATTGTTGTCCTTTTTACAACTCCCGGTAACGAATAAAACAGCCAACAGCAGGATAGCCGAACCTGATAAAACACTTTCTTTTTTCCCCATGCCGGATTTATTGTTATAAAAATAGGCAATTATTTGGATGTGGTCCCCTAGTTTTCATGCATTCAGAATTTGCTGATTTAAATCAGCCTTTGGCCAGGCGAAAAAAGGGTTAACCGGGAACCGAGGGCGAAGGACGAACTCAGCGTAAGCTAATCATCGCCTGGTTCCCATTCCGGGACAGGCAGTGCAGACTATTCAGGTTCTTACTTATAAAGGGCTGGCATTTCATTGATTTCCTTTAGATTATCTTTTCATCATTCACTTACCTTATACCTGTAAACGACTTTATCTGTTCCATCGCTCTTGAATATTTTAATTTGATTCATTCCAATCTTTGAGGACACCCTTTGCGATGCTTTATTTTCGATTTCGGAGTATGAGTAAACCGACTTAAACCCCAATACCTTGATGGCATATTTTTTACAGGCTTCAGCCGCCTCTGTTGCATACCCCATATTACAAAACGTTTTAATAATGTGAAATCCTATCTCCGGCAAGGTATCTCCATCAATATTTTGTAATGTGATCCCGCAGTCCCCTAAGAATCGGTTATCATCTTTCCGTATTACCGCCCATAGTCCAAATCCATCCTTCTTATACCGTTCAATATTTTGTTCTATCCATCCCGCGACTTCGTTTACTGAGAAAACGTGAGGGTAATATCTCATTGACTCTTTATCACATAAAACCAAAGAAAGATCCGGAATATCGCTGAGCATGAACTGCCTGAGATATAATCTGCGTGTTTCAATGACGGGTACCATATTCAGATTTTCTAACTATATCGATTCCTGTTTAAAACATCAGGCTTCCGCAAAGATACTCCGGTGTTTTTTCTTTGGGCTCTTTAAAGTCGAGGTTTTGAAACGAAATAATTATCATCTTATCCATTTTGGCACAGTGATTTTCTGCGTGACCTTAACGCTAAGATGTTGACGCTGTTCAGACCATTCATTCTCAAAAATACTAAAACTTCTAAATCTTAACTCGTTGAATAGCGTTAACATTTTGTTGGTTGCTGCTTGTCGTTACTTCTTTTTCTTCTAATCTCGTGCCTCTACTCCTGGTGGACCTGTGCTGATGAACTCCTTTTGGTTCCCTTTCCCGTTTTCTTCAAGTAGCAACCAACGAGTTTATATGCGAAACACTTCGCCTATTTCTGCTTTAAATGAATGAATTAAATTGTTACCAACGCCCAATAAACATTGCCATAGCCATCGGGTCACAGCCCATAAATTCTTATTCCCATTCACTTAATCCCTACAAACTTAATAATATATTTTTAATGGGTGAGATTTTTTCTGCATTATTTTTTGACAGACGATATGAATATTTCCATATCGCCCGCCATCAGCCCTGCCCAATAGGGAAATGGCACCTGCCATTCCATATTTCGGGCATATGCCGGCGCTATAAAACCAGGTTGCCATTTACCAGAGCCGCATCAGGAAGATAATATCCGGAATAACCACCTCCGTTGGTTCCAATCCCTGGTCCGCTTACGGCCGCTTAGTTGCAATGATTACAATGTTCCGGCATTCCGCCGGGTTCAACCTGGATGGTTGAATGCTCAATATTGAACAGATCGTGCAAGTTTCGTTGGATATCCGGCATGGACAAATTTCCTGCCGCAACTTTTGTCTCCAGGTGTACGGTGAGCGCCGCCGCATTGGTGCTCAGCGCCCAGATATGAAGGTCATGAATGCCTGTCACCTCCGGGAGGCTGCTGAGATATTCCCGGACGGCGCCGATATCCACAAATTCGGGAACGGCATCCAGGGCCAGGCTTACCGAATCGATCAGCAGCCGGAACGAACTGTACAGGATCACAACGATGATGGCAAACGACACCACCGCGTCGATCCAGGTAATCCCTGTAAAATACATGATAATACCGGCCAGCACAACGCCGGCTGAAACCAGCGTGTCGGCCAGAAAATGAACAAAAGCGCTTCGGATATTCAGGTCGTGTTTCCTGCCCCTGGTGAAAAGCCACGCCGTGAACCCGTTGACCAGGATTCCGGCAGTTGCCACCACAACAACATTTCCGGAATTTATCGCAGCCGGCGCCGATAGGCGGTCTATGGTTTCTACCAGCAGAAATGCAGCCGCGGCAAACAAAAGCATGGTATTCAGCACGGCGGCCAGTATGGTGGAACGCCTGAACCCATAGGTGAATTTTATAGTCGGCTTCCTTTCCGACAGCCGGATAGCCAGCCAGGAAAAAGCCAGGGCCGCCACGTCGCTGAAATTATGCCCGGCATCGGATACCAGCGCCATCGAATTGGAGAGCAATCCGTAGAAAACTTCCAGGGCAATAAAAACCATATTGATCGCAATCCCTGTCCTGAAAGCCTTTCCGGAATATCCGGCGTGCGCCTGCCCGTGTGTATGTTCCAAAACCAATTATTTTAACCGGTGTAAATGTACAACAAAGACTTTTCGTTCCGGTTCATTTTCTCCCCGCTACAGGTTGCAGGAGGATGACCGGATGTCGGCAAACGAAGATTTCCTTTTTTTTCGATCCTCTGTTTAACCCAGTTTCCTAAATTTGTAGAAATCAGAAGCACCGTTTAAACTGCCCAAATACTCGCAAAACCAACTTGGCTTACTCTGGACCAAAAGACGACCGGATTTTTCCCGAAACAGGCGGGCTCCCCTCAAAGGGTGACAGGGCGCAGTTTGATCTTATATTCCGTTCCTACATCCCGCGTCTGCTGGCTTACGGTGAGTTGTTCACCGACAGGGAAACCGTACAGGACATTGTTCAGGACCTGATGGTTTACATTTACGATCATGCCGATACCATCGTCATTCATACGTCGCTCGAAGCCTATCTTTTCAAAGCGGTATACCTGCGCTGCCTGAATCATATCCGGCACAGCCGGATTCAGCGGGATTACCGTGAACACCAGACTGAGGATTTCATTGAGCATGAGGCCGTTTATTACGATCCCGATCAGAACGACATCATCAGGAAGATTTACAGCCGGGAACTCAGGGATGAACTGATGACGGCCATCAACGAATTACCCCTCAAATGCAGGGAAGCCTTTATCAAGAGCTATATCCAGGAGATGAATGCACGGGAAATTGCAGCGCAACTGAACATCTCGGAGCGCACGGTCAACTCGCATGTGTATACGGCCCTGAAGCACCTCCGCGCCAAACTGAAAGACAAACTCTACCTTCTCATTCCGTTGTATCTGTAAAACCGGCATGGAGGTATCTGAGATTTCCCTATGAATGAGGTAATACTCTGTTTTTCCGTGTCCTCCGTGGCTCCGTGGTTAAAAAAAATCGAGTTCCTGGGTGGTAAAAGAAAAGGGAACCACGGAGGCATCGAGCGCACAGAGGTTCACTAAGAATGATGCACTTCACTGTGTTCTCTTGTGAACTCCGTGGCTCCGTGGTAAATAATCCGAAGCGATTAGAAAAAATCTCATTTTTTTGAAAAAGTTCTAAGTAGTTTTTCCGGTTGAGTTGTCAATAAGGAAAACAAAGAGGCTTTGAAAAACTTCGATGAGAATTTATTATTGAGAAAAATCCAGGGTATAACCACTCCTGAGGAAGAACAGCAAGTGGAAAAATGGCTTGCCGTATCGGAAGAAAACAGGAAAAACTATGCTTATATAAACATGCTCTGGAATGCCCGGAAAGTGGAAGAATACTCTTCAGGCCCTGATCTTGAGCGCTCCCTCTCGGAAATCAACCGGAGAATTGACAGGCTTCATTCCGGACAACCGGTGCTTGGCATCCGGAAGATGCTGAAATATGCAGCCGTTTTCCTGGGCATTGTCGGGTTGTCGGTCCTGATATGGCAATTCCGGCATGCTACTTCCGAGGAGCCCATGATCAGCAAAGTCGCCCCGGTAAAAGGAGCCGTAGAAATGGTACTGCTTCCGGACGGAACAAAAGTCTGGCTGAATCACGGGGCCAGGCTTACCTGGCCCGAAACCTTTCAGAAAAAGAGCCGCTGTGTAAAATTGGAAGGGGAAGCCTATTTTGAGGTTACCAAAGATCCGTCCAGGCACTTCTTCGTCAAAACGCCTCTGCTGACCACCGAAGTGCTCGGCACATCGTTCAATATCAATACAAAAGCCGGAGGAAATACCACACAGGCCGTGTTGGTGGAAGGTTCCATTGCATTGCTCAGCCCGTCCGGGAAAAGGATCGCAAAACTCGAACCCGGGCATATGGCGTCTGCATCGTCGCTTTCGTCGGGTATTGAGATTACCGAAGTCAACACCGACGTATACACCGCCTGGCAGCAAGGCAAGGTAGTGTTTGAAAAGGCCGGGTTAACGGAAATACTGGATAAGCTTGAAGAAGTTTATAATGTCCGGTTCCGGTACGATCCCGACCTCATGCGTAAAAATAAGGCCAGGTACAATTTTGTTTTCCGCATAAACCAGGACTTCGATACGGTGTTTTCGATGCTGAAATTCGTTGCGCCCCTCGAAACCCTCAAAGTAAAACCTATAAACGCTAACAATACTACCAACAGCAAATCAAGCCGTTAACCGCCTGAACCAATAAAATTTAAACCAGCTAACCATGGGACCCTGAAGTAAAAAAAAGCCGGGAAAAAGGTGAGAGTTTTTCCCGGTTAAAATGATTCAACTAAAAAAACCACAAAGTCTTGTTAATTAAACCTTTACAAAATTATGAAAGAAAAAGCAAAAGCGCAGGCTTTTGACAGGAGTTTTTTAATCAAAACGCTCATTATGTCAAACATGATAGTGGCTTTGGTGCTTTGTTCGGTTTTAACGGCGTTTGCCGGGGAAACATATGCACAGAAAGTCAGGTTAAACCTCGAGTACAAAAACGTACCTCTCCAGACGGTGATGGATGATATCAAAAAGCAGACGGAATTTGAGTTTGCCTATGAATCGGACATCGAAGATATCATCGTGAAGAAGGTATCGGTACATGCCAAAAACGAGCTGATCGATGATGTCATGCAGAAGGTGCTAAAAGGGACGGGGATAAAATTCAGGATCATTGACAAAATCATCCTCCTTTCGAACAAAGAAATGAAAACAACCTCCGGCAATACGGAGATGCAGCCGCAGAAAATAGTAGTAAGCGGTATGGTGAAGGACAAAACCGGCCCGTTGCCCGGAGTTTCCATCAATATTAAAAACACCTATGAAGGCACTACCAGCGACCAAAACGGCAGTTTCACCCTTTCCGTTCCCGATCTGAATGCCACGCTGGTGTTCTCCTATATCGGTTATCTCACGCAGGAAATCCCCTTAGCGGGACGTTCAAAACTGGATGTGCTGATGGTACAGGATGTCATGAACCTTGACGAGGTGGTTGTAGTAGGTTATGGCACGCAACGTAAAAAAGACCTGACAGGCGCAGTATCGACGGTAAACGGCAACGACCTTCAGAAATTGCCGGTTGCAAACGTGGAACAGGCGTTGCAGGGACAGGTTGCAGGCGTTCAGGTAACCCAGAATTACGGTAACCCGGGCGCAGGGGTGCAGATCCGCATCAGGGGGATCGGCACGATCGGCGACAGCGACCCGCTTTACGTGATAGACGGAGTGCCCACAAAGGAAGGCATCAACAGCCTGAACACCATCGACATCGAGTCGATCAGCATACTCAAGGACGCCTCTGCCGCCGCCATTTACGGTGCAAGGGCTGCTAACGGCGTCGTGCTGATCACCACCAAAAAGGGACAAACCGGCGTCACCCAGGTTCAATTCAACACCCAGTATGGCGTCCAGCAGATCTCGAAAAAGCTCGATCTTCTCACCGCCGACCAGTATACCATGGTTATGGACGAAGCGCTGAAAAACGACGGGCTGGAACCTGTTTGGAACAATCCGGGTTTAGGCGCCGGCACCGACTGGCAGGATGTCATCTTCAGGAAAGCAGCTTTCCGCAAATATGACCTTTCGGTAACCAGCGGCACCGAAAACACTTCCTACCTCCTGGGAATCGGCTATTACGGGCAGGACGGCATTGTCAAATATTCGGATTTTACCAGATACAACGTCCGGTTCAACCTGAACTCCAACATTTCGAAGAAGTTTACCGTAGGCACCAATATGAACATCTCCAGGATTTCGGAAGACCTGATTGATACGGAAATAAACGGCGTTGTAAGGTCGGCGATCTTCCAGCCTCCCACCATTTCGGTGTACAACGAGGACGGAAGTTATGCAGGCCCCGGGGCAAACGAAGGCGATGCTCAGAATCCGCTTGGCATGGCCGACAGGTCCGACAAAACATCCCTGAACAACAAATTGTTCGGGAGCCTGTTTGCAACCTATCAGATCATTCCTTCCCTCAAATTCAAATCAAACCTTGGACTGAACGTTTACTCTTTACAAACCAAAGACTTCGATCCCACATTTTCGGAAGGGAATGCCAACCGTCAGGTCAACAGCCTTACCACCCGCGACGTGGAATATTTTGATGTTACCTGGGAAAATACCCTGGATTACACCAAAGAGTTCAGGGATCACACTTTCAACATCCTGGCCGGCAGCACCCTGCAGGACGCCCAGACCAACACCCTTACGGGATACAGGGAAAGCTTCATCAATAATGAAGGATACCTTCAGTACCTGGATGCCGGTTCGGCAAACGACAAAGCAAGGGGCAACATGACCGAATGGTCGCTGTTATCCTATTTTGGCCGCATTAATTATGATTATGCCGGCAAATACCTGTTATCGGTCAACACCCGCTTCGACGGTTCTTCCAGGTTCGGCAAGAGCAACCGCTGGGGCGTTTTCCCTTCGGCATCAGCCGGATGGAGAATCTCCAAGGAATCGTTTTTCAATGTACCATTTATCGACGATCTGAAAGTCCGCGCTTCGTGGGGGCAACTCGGCAACCAGGATATCGGGCTGTACGCGTTTACCAGCACCCTTCAGCAGATATATTACACCTTCGGCAATCCGCAGTCGATTTATGTCGGATATTATCCGGCTTCCGATTTTAACCCGGATGTTAAATGGGAAACCACCACGCAGCTTGACTTTGGTTTCGACATGTATGCTTTTGATTACAGACTGTATTTTTCGGCAGATTATTACAAGAAAAACACCTCGGATATGCTTCTGATCCTTCCTCAGCCGGCAACATCGGGTTTCGGCAGCACCGGTTATGAAAATCTCGGCGAAGTGGAAAACAAAGGCTGGGAATTCCAGGCGTTATGGCGGGATAAAATCGGCAAGGTAGGCTACAACATCAGCGCCAACGTGACGACTTCGAAGAATAAGGTGCTGGAACTGGGAGAATACAGCGATGCCATCACCACAGGACTGTTTTTTGACATGTCGACGCGCACGGAAGTAGGCCATTCCATCCGTGAATTTTATGGTTATGTAACGGACGGTATTTTCCAGAACCAGGACGAGGTTGACGCTGCTAATGCCAAGGCAGCAGAGCTCAACGGAGAAGGAACCGTGTATCAGAACCTTTTAACAGCGCCCGGCGATATCCGGTTCAAGGACCTGAACAAGGACGGCAAGATAAACAGCGACGACCGTACCTTCATCGGTAACCCCTATCCCGACCTTTTTATCGGCCTGAACATGGGCCTCAATTACAGGAATTTCGATTTTTCGATGTTCTTCCAGGGGCAATTCGGGAACGATATCTACAATGCTACCGACTTTTGGCTGACCAATTCGGGATATAACTACAACAAGGGCACTGCCATTTTAGACAGGTGGACCGGTGAAGGCACCAGCAACAGCGAGCCACGTCTCACGACGCTCGATCCCAACCAGAATGCCCGCGGCTCCGACAGGTATATTGAAGATGGTTCCTATGTACGTCTGAAAAACCTTCAGTTGGGTTATACACTGCCCGAATCCGCATCACAGAAAATCTGGCTGAAAGGCCTCAGGGTATTCGTAACCGCAACCAATCTGTTAACATTCACCGATTATACGGGTTACGATCCTGAGGTAGGTGCAGCCCGTGCCACCCTCGGCGACCGCACCGTCGGTTTCGACGAAGTCACGTATCCGCAGAACAAGAGTTTCATCGTCGGACTGAATGTCACATTGTAACAAAACATTTAAATTCCTGTGAAAATGAAAAGACTTATTCATATAATTCCCCCCCTTGCCCTGATTCTTATCCTGGCCGCAGCCTCCTGCACCAAGGATGACTTTCTCGAAAAGAATCCCAACGGCGTGCTTTCGACCGGCAATTTCTATAAAACCGCCGGCGATGCAGAAGCCGCCATTAACGGCGCCTATTCGATACTGCTCGATTTCTGGGCCGAAAGCATCGCTTTCAAAAAGGATATCATCTCCGACGATGCCGTTAAAGGGCAAGGTGTTGACCTGGCGGCGCTTACCAATTTCGACAACCTGAATTTCAGCGCCACCGACGGGGTGAACCAGACTATCTGGGGCCTCTATTTCAAAGGGGTGTACCTCACCAACCTCGTGCTCGACTATGTACCTGCCATTGACATGGATGCCGCCCAGAAAGACCGCATCCTGGGCGAAGCACATTTCCTGAGGGCGTTTTACTATTATACCCTCACCATCCGCTATGGCGGTCTTCCGTTGATTTCAAGCACCATCAACGCCGAATACTACCCTAAAAGGGCTACCGCCGCCGATACCTGGGCATTTATCGAAACCGACCTCAGGAAGGCTGCGGAACTTCTGCCCCTGAAATCGGCATACGGTTCTTCCGATATTGGCCGGGCTTCAAAAGGCGCTGCACTCTCATTGCTGGGAACGGCATACCTGTTCCAGGAAAAATGGCAGGATGCCTTTGACACTTACGGCCAGGTAATTCAAAGCGGCGAATACAGCCTGGAGCCTGAATTCGGCAACCTCTTTAAACCGGAATATGACAACGGCACAGAAGTTGTCTTTGAAACACAGTTTAAAGGAGGCGGGGAATTCTCTTACGGCAACGGATTTAATTTCTGGGTAAGGCCGAGAAACGGATCCACCATTTTCGGGCTTGGCTTCTGCATGCCAACCCAGAGCCTTGTCGACGAGTTTGAAGCCGGAGACCCGCGCTTAAAATACACCGTCATTCGCCCCGGCGACATCATTTCCGATGAAGTCAGCGGCTTTCCATTCCAGGCCGAATGGTCTCCCGAAACGGGGATGAGCTGCGGCAAGTACGTCGTCGGCGTAACCGTTGGCAGCAATGCTGAAAGGCATGAACAGAACCTGAAACAGATCCGGTATGCCGAAGTGCTCCTGGGATATGCCGAAGCAGCTTACCGGCTTGGAAATACAGGCGAAGCTGTTGACAAAATCAATATGATCAGGGCCCGCGCCCGTGGCAGTAATACAGAAGTCCTTCCGGCTCTCGACGGCTCCGAAGATATCTTTGCCGCTATCGTTCACGAACGTCGCGTTGAACTTGCCCTGGAAGGGAAACGCTATTTTGATCTGGTCAGGTGGGGCCTTGCCGAAGAAAAGCTGAGCGCCAAGGGCTATCAGCCTGCACGCAAGGGATTATACCCTATACCTCAGACCGAACGGGATGTAAATCCAAACCTTGTTCAAAATCCTGGTTTCGAATAACCTGGTTAGTTTGTTGATTGGTTGAGGGTGTCTCATAAAGGTGAAACCCTGAGCCCGGCCCTGCGATTTCAGTGCAAACACTATTGATATCACAGAAGCCCACAGCATTTCTGCTGAGGCTTGCACCGGGTTTTTGAGACACCCTCATCACTTTTCTTTGTCATCAGAAATGCACAATATTTAAAAACAACAGGGCGCATGAAAGCCATCAAACTATCCGTATTCTTGCTTATTGTCGTGAATTGCTGTTTCGGCCAGGGAAACGGCCAATCGCCTTCATCTTGGGAAATTAACGTTTCCGATCCCCGCAATTATGTCGGGCTAGCGCTGTCGGGCGGGAGATTAGGGCTCATGCCTTCCGAAATCCCTTTCAGGGTAAATTCCATCGTACTGAACAACGTTTATGATAAGGAGTCGGAATTGGGAGTGAGTAAAATCCTCACCGGGATCAACTTTGCGAACCTGGCCATGACGATTGACGGCGAGACCGTCGACAGCGCCTCTGTTTCACACTGGAGGCAGACCCTGAACATGAAAGAAGCCTGGCTCGAAACATCATTCCTGTTCAGGGATAAGGCCGAAATAACGTATCGCATCTATGCCTTGCGGAACATGCCCTATGCGGCGGTCATGGACATTGACGTCAAACCGCTGAAGGGCAGGATCATGATGACAGCCTCCGGGATCATCAGCGCCCCACCGGCATATACGGTGAAGAATGCCACTTTCAGAATCCTGAAAGATAATGAGATTGCCATGCCGCTGTTGCAAACAACGGCTATGAGCCCTTTCGGACGGCATCTGATTGCCGGAACGGCATCATTTTTATTCAACGGCGGCGAATCGCCGGTCCTGGAACATCGCGAAATATCCGGTACGGAACACCGGTTATCCTTTCAGCGGGAGATAGCCCCCGGTGAGCGGTACAATTTTGCATGGGCCGGAGCCGTATGTACCACGCAGGATTTCAGCGATCCGCAGAACGAATCGGAACGGATGGTGATCTGTCTTTTGCGCGACAATAAGGAGAAAGCCATTAAAGAACATAAAAAACTTTGGGCGGAATTATGGCAGGGGGATATCATCGTTGAAGGCAATCCGGCTGACCAGCAGGATATCCGGTTAGCCTTGTATCACCTTTATGCTTTTTCCAGACCCGACGCCGGCCTGAGCATTCCGCCGATGGGGCTATCTTCAACCATTTATAACGGACATATATTCTGGGATACAGAATTGTGGATGTTCCCTCCCCTGCTGGCATTTCACCCTGAAATCGCGGCGTCGCTGCTCAACTACCGCTACAACAGGCTTGACAAGGCGCGCAGCAAAGCACGGAATTACGGGTATAAAGGGGCCATGTTCCCCTGGGAATCGGATGATACCGGCGAAGAAGCCACTCCTTCGTGGGCGCTGACGGGAACCTTTGAGCACCACATCACGGCCGATGTAGGCATCGCTTTCTGGAATTATTACAGGGTTACAGGCGACAAGGAATGGCTGAAAGAAACCGGGTATCCGGTTATGAAAGAGATCGCCGATTTCTGGGTCAGCAGGGCCGAAAAAAATCCCGACGGTTCGTGGTCGGTTAACAATGTTGTAGGGGCTGATGAATTTGCACCCAATGTGGACGATAATGCTTTC
>Ga0209098_1002768_pt1 | contig 15164 bp, 13 predicted proteins | sample AD_JPNHW1_MetaG_FD_184429 | JGI IMG/M metagenome (GOLD analysis project Ga0209098, IMG submission 184429) | Active sludge microbial communities of municipal wastewater-treating anaerobic digesters from Japan - AD_JPNHW1_MetaG (SPAdes) (version 2) | ecosystem: Engineered > Bioreactor > Anaerobic... | reverse complement strand
CTCGAACACGCTGGTCTGGCTTTTCCTCAGCAACTGCCTGCCGCTGGAGACGTACCTCCAGTCGTTGGAAAAAGTGGAGGCGCGGGCGGGCGAGTTCAGCCGGGTGCTGCCCGGCCACGGCGGTCCGATCGAAGGCGACTTCGTCGCGGAACAGATCGCCTGCGTCAAAGGCATCCTCGACGGGACCGCGGCCATCGAGGTGTACAAGACGTTCATGGGCGAGGCACGGTTGTCCCGCCACCAACGCGCCGCAGTCGCCTTCGATCCGAACAACCTGCGGGCCGCGAAGTAGCCGGGGTGACTGGGAAGCGCGCCCGACTCCGGTTTTCGCAAGCGAAGGTGAACCACTGTGCGCACGTTGGGGCGGAAGAGTTCGAACTCCGTGACCTCGGTGTACTGTGGTGAAAGGATCGTGCGACGGAGGCCCTGGCGGTTCGGCCTCCTCGATACCCGCTACTCGATGCTCGCTACTGTGTTGGACACATCTAGCGGTGGACCGGCGAGGGCGGAGGAGAAGTTAGGAGCTAGACGATAGGAGATAGAAGTCGGGCGGTTCGCCTCCGAAACCCCGGGGCCGTCTCCTAGATTCTGAGCTTCTAGCTCCTAGCTTCGGCTTGGGATTCGCGCTCAACTGCAGAAGCCCGGCACGGTGATGGCGGCGTTCGTGGTCGAGTAGGGGGCGGCCGGATCGAATGGGCGCCGGGTCGAAAATCGCGACATGACCCCGTCAATCCCCGGATCATACCCTGACCGGTTTTGCCGGCCTTTTGCCGGCCCTCAAGGACCTGGAGCAGGACGTTGAAGACATCGGGGTGCCTTCCTGGCCCCTTGAACGCGGCCGGTCAGACGATCAGAACAGCACCGAGCGCGGTGAGCGGTCGATCAGCCGTCGCCAGCGTCATGCCGTGCGCCTTGGCGAGGCCCAACAAGTGCGCGTCGGTCGCATCGTTCCCGGTCTTCACTGTGCGCGGGAGGCTCTGCGTCGGCTCATCATCCACCAAGAATTGCGCGGGGATGGACTGAGCAACTTTTCGCATGGCGTTCACCGCGCTTTGCCAGTCGGGGACGTACTTTCCACCGACGCCGACCCGGAGGAATCCAAGTTCGGAAATCGAACAGACGAAGAACTCTGCGCCTTGGTTCTTCTGGTTGGTTAGCCATTTGTCAGCTGTCGCGTGCTCCGAGTGACCAGCGTATCCCAGCGCCGCGAACGCACTGACGTCCATCAGGTATTTCATGGAAAATCGGCCAGGATGGCGCGCACGCGTTCCGTGGTGAGCGGAGCCGCCCCGGGGACAGCGGCAACACTCACCAATCCGCTAGTCTTGGACCGGACAAAACGAGGCTTGGTCGGTGGCGGTTCGGCCAGCTCCAGCACGATTTCGTTGCCTCGCACCTTGCAGTTGAACACGGCGCCGGCCCGAAGTCCGAGGCGGCGGCGAGCGGCCGCGGGAAGGACGATCTGGCCCTTGCTGGAGAGTTTCGTCGTCATGCCTTACCGTCTTACGGGGGCGATGGGACGTCAAGGGCGATGGCGGGAAGGCGGCGGAGGGCGGAATGGCGGGCATATAGCCCGCCCCACCGGGCGGAGGATCGAGCGCGGCTGGCGAGCAATGGGATTCGTGGCCCAACTAGACAACGGCGACTTCAAGTACCACGAAGGCACCTATTACGCGTTTTCTGCGGCCAGTGTGGCGTCACGGCGACCTGCTACCAGCAGACTTGAGCTGGTGGGGAAGCGGAGCGAGCCGAGCTGGCCCGGCGAGGGAACCGTCTTCCCGTCTTCCATCGTCCGCCTCGAACGCGCTCAACTGGAGAAGCCCGGCACGGTGATGGAAGCGTTCGTGGTCGAGTAGGGGACGGTTCGCGTGTGACTGGAGTCGCGAGGTAAACGGTAAAACCTGACCCCTTTTGCCGACCCTGACCCCTTTGGATCGGCCTCCCGGTCCCTCGACCGTGGGTCCGACGCAGCCTGCTGAAAAAAGAACCAATCCCAGAACACCCGGGACGAGCACTCTCATAAATGGGAAGACGCGCATGCTGAATGGATGCTGAATCCGGCCTTCTGGATCAAGCCCTGGCATCCGCCTGACAGGGAAACTCCGCGACGGCAGCATCGAGCGGTGGACCGGCGAGGGAACCGTCTTCCCGTTTGCCATTGGCCGCCTCGATCGCGCTCAACTGGAGAAGCCCGGCACGGTGATGGAGGCGTTCGCGGTCGAGTAGGGGGCGGCGGGATCGGTCTTGCTAGTCATAATGCAGTCGTTACAGGTGTGTCCTGCTAACCCCTGAAACTATGCCCTCGAAATCCCTGATTGGTTTACTGTTCATGTTGGTCCTCCTGACTGCATGCACCAGTTCGCAAATTGTCGTCGGGAAAACCCGGTCCCCGACCCGTCCCGAGGACGTCAAGGTCTACCTGACGCCACCAGCGCATTTTGAGGAGATCGCTCTTTTGGACGCAGACAGCACTGGGTCGTTCAGGGTTACGGCTCAAGGGAAAGTGAACGGGGTGATTGATCGCCTGAAAAAGAGCGCCGCAAAACTCGGCGCAAACGGGATCATTTTGCGCGCAACCGGAGAAAAAGGTGCCGTCGTTGTTAGTAACATGTACGGCACCACCAATGGAAATTTCTACAGTGGGGGTGGACTTGCCGTTTCCAACGGCGGTCACATCAAGACCGTTTCCGGCGTCGCGATCTTTGTGACGGCGGAGTGATGCCGATAGGTGGCCATCGTGTCACCAGGACGCTTGAGCTGCCTTTGGGTAATCGCCCCGGCATCAACCGAAATGGAGGAACCTAAGATGTGGCCTGCAGTTGGATGGGCGGCATGGACTATCGTCGCAGTTCTAGCGGTGACGTGGACATATGGATGTCGACGGTCGGCCACCAAAGGGAATGGCGTCAATTTGGGCGTCGGAGCCTCAACGCTCGGATGGTGGGTACTCACAATAGTCTTTCTTGTTACAAGCCTCAACAAGCTGCACCTTGCTTGGCTTGCGCCGCTGACGTTGCTGTTCTTCACGACATTTGCTTTAGCGGGAACGCCTCTCATCTCGGCACTGGTACTGCGCATCACTCGCACGTTTCTCGCCCTCGTCCTGATCGGCGTCCCAGAGGCCCCCGCCGACCCGTTGAGACGGTTACGTGAGGCCGCCGAACTGGGCAACCCGGATGCCCAGACCAACCTCGGGTTAATGTATACCAACGGCCAAGGCATAGAGCGGGACTTTGGCGAGGCTCTGAAATGGTTCCACAAGGCGGCCGAGCAGGGCAACGCGGAGGCCCAAAACAGCCTCGGGGTAGCGTTTTCCAACGCCTTGGGCACCGCTCAGGACCCGACCGAGGCGGTGAGATGGCTACGCAAGGCGGCTGAGCAAGGCCACGCGGCTGCCCAGTACAATCTCGGGCTAGCGTACGCAAATGGCTTAGGCATCGCCAAGGATCCTGCCGAAGCAGTGAAATGGTATCGCAAGGCGGCCGCGCAGGGTATCGCTGATGCCCAGCATAACCTAGGGGTGGCGTACGCCAACGGCTCTGGTATCGCAAAGGACCTTGACGAAGCAGAGAAATGGTTACGTGAGGCGGAGGAGCACGGTGCCGCGGGCACCCAGCACGAACGGTGGGCGGGCACCACGAACGGCTCAGGCAGCGTGGGCTCATAGCCACTAACATTCCGGAAGAACCCGAGTTAGGTTGTTCGAGATGAACCGAGCGTGGAAATAGCGGCAACAAACGACGGAACTGCACCGTCCCCTCCCTCAATCTCAATTCGGGAGCATATGATAGGCAGATACCCAGTTGGCTGCTGCTGCCGCGACTGCGATTGCGGCTGAGATTGCCGCTATCCAAGCGGAGCGCCCTGTGGCTCTTCGCATAACTTCGAAACGTATCAACTCTCCGAACGAACGCAGTGCTCGAGAATCCGAACCTTCGTCGTTGGCCAACGCTGCGATCTTTCGTAGGTAAGACAGCAATAAATCGGTGTCCGACCGCTGGATGCAGATCTTGGCGATTTCGGACAGAAGGCTACTCGGTGTCTCTGGCGCATTGTCTCCTAATAGTTCTGCAGGTGTGCTCATGGCGGCGACGGTAGCGGGGTTTCGACCACCGGCAAGTCGGGTGCTTCCGGTCGGGGCAGAGAGGTTGGGCGGTCGTGGGAGATCGCTGCTCTTGCGAGCAGCGCCACAATCGGAGAAACGGATCGCAGGCACGCTCTGCTGGCCAGCAGAGTGCGCCACACGGGATGGAGATCAGCGGAGATGAGCGTGTAGTAGCGGTTTCCGCTCAGGGGATCGAAGGCCTTGGCGGCCTTCGCTACGACGGAATCGCCTGCAAGCAGGCTCCTACCTAGGGCGATCTGCGCTCTGTGTTCTCTGCGTTCTCTGTGGTGAAAATCTTCCGTCGGGCCGGGCTTCTTTCTCTTCGTTGCCTTCTGTCGTCCGGATTTGGATTGGGTCTGTCCGTTGGGGTCGGGTCTGCTGGGTCGCCCTGAAGGGACGACATACGTGGATGTGGCTTCCGGGGTCGTCGCCCCCGGCTACAGGCTGAACGGCTGCGCCGTCCAGCTACGGGGCATTCGGAAATCCGAAACTCTGAACGCTGAACTCTGAACCCTGAACGGGCGCGAAGCGCGCGCGTCAGCGCAGCTCCAGCTCGTCGTTCTTCACGCGGAAGGTGAGGGTGGTGTTCTCTTTGACGGTCCCGGAGATGAGGGCGCGGGCGAGTTGGTTCTCGAGGTGTTTCTGGAGGAAACGCTTCAGGGGACGGGCGCCGTACACGGGATCGTAGCCTTTCTCGGCGACCCACTCCTTGGCCTTCTTATCCAACTCCACGGTGATGCGGCGGTCGGCGAGGCGCTTGTTCAAGTCGACGAGGAGGAGGTCGACGATCTTGGCGATTTCTTCCAAGGCGAGGGGCTTGAAGAGCACGGTGTCGTCGATGCGGTTCAGAAACTCGGGACGGAACGTCTTCCGCAGCTCGGCCATCACGGATTCGCGGACGGATTCCGGAATGGTGTCGTCGGTCACGCCTTCCTGCAGGTAGCGGCTGCCGATGTTGGAGGTGAGGATGACGACGGTGTTCTTGAAGTCGACGACGTGGCCCTGGGAGTCGGTGATGCGGCCATCGTCGAGGACCTGGAGGAGGACGTTGAAGACATCGGGGTGCGCCTTCTCGACTTCGTCGAAGAGGATCACGGAGTAGGGCTTGCGGCGGACGGCTTCGGAGAGCTGGCCGCCCTCGTCGTAGCCGACATAGCCCGGAGGCGCGCCGATGAGGCGCGAGACGGTGTGCTTCTCCATGTATTCGGACATGTCGAGGCGCACGAGATTCTGCTCCGAGTCGAAGAGGGATTCGGCGAGGGTCTTCGCGAGCTCGGTCTTGCCCACGCCGGTGAGGACGGAAAAGGGGTCAGGCTGTAACTAATTGAAATCGGCTGGACCGTTCGTACGGGTCGGCGACTTCCGGGCACGGGCGACATACTGGCTGACTGCCGCGCCGCTTCCCATGTGCAGTTGCACCGCGATCCAACTGTTTGGGGCTTGGGTGTGTTGCTTCAGTGCCGCGGCGATCTGAACCTTCCACGCGGCGCCTTTGCGGTCGGCTGTAATGTCGGAGGGCGTCTTCCTGGCCTGGCCCAGCAATTCCTGCAACTGCGCCTGCCACGCCTGTTCCCGGATTTCGCGGGCGCCGCTCGCTTCCCACGCCCGGCAGGTGGCCGCGAGGGAGTGGTCTTTGATGAGCGCCTTCTTGAAACCGGTGGAGCCGAGCGCCCAGCCCTTGCTCAGCCGTACGTAGGCGGCGTTCTTGCCTGCCGGCCCGTCCTGCGCCTGCCACGCGAGAAAGTCGGCGTAGCTGCGGTGCCCGTCGGGGGTGTCGGAGAGTCCGCCGGCCTCCTCAAGCGCCGTGCGCAGTTCGAGGAACGACGGACGCAGCTTCGGTTGGCCGAGGTACCAGTAGCTCGAATAGCGGTACTCTGATAGCCGCTCGACGGGGACGATCCCGGCGCGCACGGGGTTGAGGTCGATGTAGTGGCAGACCTGCCCGAGCGGTCCACCTTCCTCGACCAGCAACGCCTTGTAGCGGCCTTGGAAAAGGTGACCGTTCTCCCCGCGGAACCGGTTGAAGCGGTTGGCAAACGTCGCCTGCAGCCACTGCATGCCAGCCACCAGATTCCCGTCCGGCGTTTCCAGGGCCAAGTGGTAGTGGTTCGTCATGATGACGAACGCATGCAGCTTCCAAGCGGACTTCTCGCAGGCTTCGAACAGGCAGGCCTCGAACGCCAGCCTGGCGCCTTCGGATGCGAAGATGTCCGCGCGATAGTTGCCGCGGTTGATCACATGGTAGCAGGCACCGGGGAATTCGAGGCGGAGTTTGCGCGGCATGATCGGAGGAGGAACCGCAGAGGAGGTAAGCCAAGATTCAACAAGTTACAACCTGACCCCTTTTGCCGGCCCTTGCCTGCCGGACCGTCCTGCGCCTGCCACGCGAGGAAATCGGCGTAGCTGCGGTGCCCGGCGGGGGTGTCGGAGAGTCCGCCGGTCTCCTCAAGCGCCGTGCGCAGATCGAGGAACGACGGACGCAACTTTGGTTGGCCGAGGTACCAGTAGCTCGAATAGCGGTACTCGGCCAGCCGCTCGACGGGGACGATCCCGGCGCGCACGGGGTTGAGGTCGATGTAGTGGCAGACCTGCCCGAGCGGTCCGCCTTCCTCGACCAACAACGCCTTGTAGCGGCCTTGGAAAAGGTGACCGTTCTCCCCGCGGAACCGGTTGAAGCGGTTGGCAAACGTCGCCTGCAGCCACTGCATGCCAGCGACCAGATTCCCGTCCGGCGTTTCCAGGGCCAGGTGGTAGTGGTTCGTCATGATGACGAACGCGTGCAGCTTCCAAGCGGACTTTTCGCAGGCTTCAAACAGGCAGGCCTCGAATGCCAGCTTGGCGCCTTCGGAGGCGAAGATGTCGGCGCGGTAGTTGCCGCGGTTGATCACGTGGTAGCAGGCACCGGGGAATTCGAGGCGGAGTTTACGCGGCATGGTCGGCGGAGAAACCGCAGAGGAGGTAAGCCAAGATTCAACAAGTTACAACCTGACCCCTTTTGCCGCCTTCGCCGCCGACCAGGTGCCCGACCGGCCAAACCGGGTCGAACCGCGGGCACGCAAACGGCGACCCAAAGTCTACCAACTGCTCACCAGCCCGCGTCATCAGATGGTCGTTTCCCCTTCGCGCGCCCTCAAGTGACCCCGCTTAACTTAGCGCCATTCCAACCTGACCCCTTTTGTCTGCTCCGACCCCTTTTGTCTGCTCCGTCAACACGAGGTGCGAGGCCTGAAGCCTTCGGAGCGGCCTAGCATTCTTGGAAGTTCAAGCTGGCGAAATCTATCCCCATTCTGATATGACAACTGTATGTGGTTTAGGGGATCCGCCGAAAAGCTACTTGATTCTGCCGTGGAGCATTTCCGCAATTTCAGGCGGGATGACGGACTTGCGGTCACCGTGAAGGCATATCGAAGAGCAGGCAGCATGCTGGCAATCGGGCAGTATTTCTACCGGAAGATATGGACGTCGTTGGGAACTGATGGCGCGCCGGTGGCATTGCACCTTTGGTATGTGGCGGACCTCCTTGTCGAAATCAATCCGGGGTGCCCAGCGGGATTGCTGCTTCGCATATGCCGGGATATCCATGGCCCGAATAAACGGGATGCACTTGCCCAGTTGGGGCTCTTGAGTTCAGCGCCGCAGCAAGGGAAAGAAGGCGAGGCTGAGGCCAAAGTTCTTCTGAACTACCTCTGCATTCGCGCGCGAATCGAATGCGGGGTGCTTCAAGATGACGGATCTCCGGTAACGCGCGCTTTATGGGCACAAGGTCTAGTTCCCAAATCGGCGTTCGATGAGGGTAAGACGCTTGGGGACTTTCGGAGGGCGATGGCAGACTTCGAAGTGAATCCTTCCGCTTCGCCTGAGATTAAGGCCGGTATTGATGAAATTGCGCGTTGGATCGATGGCATGCACGCGAGCGCGATTGAAGACCGCCGATCCCTCAAAGCGGAATGCTCACGACTACCATTTGGACCACCTCGAATCGTCATGCTCGATGATGTGGAAGGCGTGCTTTTGTCCCTCAGCGCCGTCGTTCAAATTCTCTACCCGAATGCCGTAATATTGAAGTTCACGGATTCGATTGAGGCATGGGAAGAACTGTTGCGACAGCCTCCCGACCTATTTACCACCGACTGGCAACACGAGGGAATTCATGGTACGACCTTTCTACGGCTTCTTGTTGCGCAAGAAGTCAAGTTTCCAGTTCTCGTGGTCTCCTCGAGTGCTTGTGTTGAAGCCGTTAGTGCCATTGCTGGAGGAAAGATCGATGTCTCTTTAGTACCTAAGCCGTGGGAGATAGGTGTGCTTTTGGGGCATATCAGTCGGCGCCTTGGTCAGAGCCTTGAATCGGAGGACGATATGCCGTCGATGATCTAGGGCACCCTTCGACCACCTTCAACCTAACCTAGATCGGAATCCAACAGGTAGACTATATGTCATCGATTCCATCCAACAGACAATGAAAGGAGCAGAAATGAACCGAGTCATCCTCCGGATCGGAGCAATAGCCACATTGATCGCGGTGCTCGCACCGCCGTGCCGGTACAGCTACAAGAGCTACGGCTCCGGCTTCACGCCAACGGTGATCAGCGGGATCAGCAGGGAGTTCCTGCTAGGGGCCGGGGACATCGCAGTACCCCAGTACCTCGCCCAGGTCTTCGCTGTGGCGTTTGCATTCACGATCTTGGCGTGGGCTTTCGCCCGGCGAAAACAGCCTCCGGAGTGAAGGCGAGCGTTCATTCGAGGAACTCGACGAGATCGTCGATAGGGCGACACACGGGCGTCCGGTGGTCTGAAAGTGATGTGTAGATCGCGTTGGTTTGGATCTGACCGAGTGAATGCAGCAGACGTTCGAACTTCTTTCGGCGGAACCACGCAAGATCTCCCTTTATCGGGCCGACCTCACGAGACAACTCCGCCAGGTGGGCGCGGTAGCAATTCCACACACCGGGTGCATCCTTATGGCTCGCTCGCTCAATTTCCGTTCGAAAGGCAAGAAGGAAGCCAATGGCGTCGAGGCGACGCTTGGTCTTGTCGCGGTGGGTGGAGAAGTAGTGGTTGGCGATCCAACCGCCAATGGCTATCGCGGGATAAGTACCGAACTGTACCAATGAGAGTTTTTCGAGTGGCATGGTGCGCGGTTCTGTTCGGTGCGCGAGGTCGGAATACAAGACGAAATGTGCGGCCCGCGGTAGTATCGCGGAAGATCCGAATCGCGTGCGCCCCTGCTGGAAAACCGCCCTATGGTCTTCCTGAAACCGGCTGTTCTTCAGCGCGGATACTCTTCCGCTCCTCATCGCTCAGCTCTCTCAAGAGAACGTATGTGCTCGGTGGCCTCCTCCCGGCACTCATGGACAGATAGAATCAAGAAATCGGACATGCGTGGTCTCTTCTGTTGCCACCGCTCCAAGTCGGTTGCGATCCACTGGTATAGTGTGCTCTCTTCGTACTGCCCGCTTTCGACATCATACGTGACCAGCCAGGTGTTCTTGGGTTCATCAGACGAAAGGCTCATGCGACGTAGCGCTCAGTGAGCGGCAGGTGAAGTCAACCGGAAAGACGGCTAGGCGTAGATGGTCCTACCACGTTCCGCAGATTGGGGCGCGCGGTGGCAAATGGCGTTGGCGAGCAGCGCCGCACCGGCGGACCGATCTCTGTGCGCTCTGTGTTCTCTGTGGTGAAGATCTTCCGTCGGGCCGGACTTCGTTCTCTTCGTGACCTTCTGTCGTCCGGATCTAGATGGCGGCTTTCCGCCGGGCTCGGGTCTGCCGGGTCGCCCTGAAGGGACGACCTACGGGTGGACGGCTCACCGGGGACGGTTCGCCCTACCTCGGAATCGCCTGCCCTTCGACGGGCTCAGGGTCTTGGACGGCAAGCAGGCTCCTGCCTCGGTCGATCCGATCTCTGTGAACTCCTCCGCCTCTGTGCGCTCTGTGACCTGCCGGGATGTTTGCGTCTGGATCGCCTGCGGCGGTTTGGCCGGGGTCGGCGCCCCCGGCTACAGGCTGAACGGCTGCGCCGTCCAGCTACGCGGAAAGGACCAGTTCGTCGTTTTTGACGCGGAAGGTGAGGGTGGTGTTTTCTTTGACGGTCCCGGAGATCAGGGCGCGGGCGAGTTGGTTCTCGAGGTGTTTCTGGAGGAAACGCTTCAACGGCCGCGCACCGTACACGGGATCGTAGCCTTTCTCGGCGACCCACTCCTTGGCCTGGGTGTCCAACTCCACGGTGATGCGGCGGTCGGCGAGGCGCTTGTTCAAGTCGACGAGGAGGAGGTCGACGATCTTGGCGATCTCCTCAAGCGCGAGGGGCTTGAAGAGCACGGTGTCGTCGATGCGGTTCAGAAACTCGGGACGGAACGTCTTCCGCAGCTCGGCCATCACGGATTCGCGGACGGACTCCGGGATGGTGTCGTCGGTCACGCCTTCCTGCAGGTGGCGGCTGCCGATGTTGGAGGTGAGGATGACGACCGTGTTCTTGAAGTCGACGACGTGGCCTTGGGAGTCGGTGATGCGGCCATCGTCGAGGACCTGGAGGAGGACGTTGAAGACATCGGGGTGCGCCTTCTCGACTTCGTCGAAGAGGATCACGGAGTAGGGCTTGCGGCGGACGGCTTCGGAGAGCTGGCCGCCCTCGTCGTAGCCGACATAGCCCGGAGGCGCGCCGATCAGGCGCGAGACGGTGTGCTTCTCCATGTATTCGGACATGTCGAGGCGCACGAGATTCTGCTCCGAGTCGAAGAGGGATTCGGCGAGGGTCTTCGCGAGCTCGGTCTTGCCCACGCCGGTGGGGCCGAGGAAGAGGAACGAGCCGATGGGGCGTCGCGGATCTTTGATGCCGGCGCGGGAGCGCAGGATGGCGTCGGCCACGGCCTGTACGGCTTCGTCCTGGCCGATGACGCGTTGGTGGAGGACATCGGCGAGGCGGAGGAGTTTTTCCTTCTCGCCCTCGAGCAGGCGGGTGACGGGCACGCCGGTCCAACGGGCGACGATCTCGGCGATCTCCTCGGCGGTGACTTCTTCGCGGAGCAGCTTCGAGGACTTGGTGGCCTCCTCCATCTCCTTGAGCTTGGCGGTGAGCTGGGGGATGCGGCCGTGGCGGAGTTCGGCAGCCTTGTTGAGATCGTATTCGCGCTCGGCCTTCTCGAGCTCGTGGCGGGCGGCCTCGAGTTGTTCGCGCACCTTCTGCACGCCGGTGATGGCGGACTTCTCCTTGTCCCACTGGTGGCGCATGGCATCGGCGCGGCCGCGGATGTCGGCGAGCTCCTTGGTGAGGGCGGCGAGGCGGAGTTGCGAGGCGTCGTCCTTCTCCTTCTTGAGCGCGGCCTCCTCGATCTGGAGCTGCATCTGGCGGCGGGAGAGCTCGTCGAGTTCCTGCGGGAGGGAATCCATCTCGGTGCGGATGGTGGCGCAGGCTTCGTCGACGAGGTCGATGGCCTTGTCGGGCAGGAAGCGTTCGGAGATGTAGCGGTGGGAGAGGACGGCGGCGTTGACGAGGGCGTTGTCCTGGATGTGGACGCCGTGGTGGACCTCGAAGCGTTCGCGCAGGCCGCGGAGGATGGAGATGGTGTCCTCGACGGAGGGCTGGTCGACCTGGACGGCCTGGAAACGGCGGGCGAGGGCGGCGTCCTTTTCGACGTGCTTGCGATATTCGTCGAGCGTGGTGGCGCCGATGCAGCGCAACTCGCCGCGGGCGAGCATGGGCTTGAGCATGTTGCCGGCGTCCATGGAGCCCTCGGCCTTGCCGGCGCCGACGACGGTGTGGAGCTCGTCGATGAAGAGGATGATGCGCCCCTCGCTCTGCTTGACCTCGTGGAGGACGGCCTTGAGGCGCTCCTCGAACTCGCCGCGGTACTTGGCGCCGGCGAGGAGGGAGCCCATGTCGAGGGAGAACACGGTCTTGTCCTTGAGGCCCTCGGGCACATCGCCGCGGAGGATGCGCTGCGCGAGGCCCTCGACGATGGCGGTCTTGCCCACGCCCGGGTCGCCGATGAGGACGGGGTTGTTCTTGGTCTTGCGGGAAAGGATGCGGATGACGCGGCGGATCTCGGCGTCGCGGCCGATGACGGGGTCGAGCTTGCCCTTGCGCGCCTGGGCGACGAGGTCGGTGCCGAATTTCTCGAGTGCGCGGAAGGTGGACTCGGGCGTCTGGGAGGTGACGCGCTGGTTGCCGCGGATCTCCTTCAGGGCGGCGAGGAACTTCGGCTCGGTGAGCTCGAAGGATTCGAAGAAGCGCTTCGCTTCGGCCGGGAGGGCACGGGCGCGCAGCGCACCCAGGAAGAGATGCTCGGTGGAGAGGTAGTCGTCGCGGAGTTGTTTCGCGGATTCCTCGGCGGCGGTGAAGGCGTCGTTGACCGGCTGGCTGATGTACATCTGGCCCGCGGCGGTGGCGCCGCCCACGGCGGGCAGGCGGTCGAGCTGGCGCTCGAGGGAGAGCAACACGGCGCTCGGCTGGATCTTCATCTTGTCGAGCACGGCCGGCACGATGCCGTCCTCCTGGACGACGAGGGCGTGGAGGAGATGCCAGAGGTCGACCTGCTGCTGGTTGCGGCGGCGCGCCTCGGCCTGGGCCGACTGGACGGCCTCGGCGGCTTTCTCGGTGAAGCGGGAGAAATCGAGGTTCATGGCGGAAGGGGAAGAAAGAGGACAGACGACAGACGGCGGAAGACGGAGGACAGAGTGCAGACGGCGGACGACAGAAGGGAACGAAGGAGAAGGACCGGATTAGGGCACAGAGGGCACAGAGGGGGAGGAGGGCACGGAGGACGGACGACGGAGGACGGATGACAGAGGACAGAGGACGGAGAATGGGCGGACGGCGGAAGGGAACGAAGAGAACGAGGGCGGAGGACGGAAGCCGGCAGGGGAGAATGTGGAAATCAGGGAATCGGGAACGGAGTAGTCGGATTAGGTCACAGAGGGCACGGAGAGGGAGGAGGGCACGGAGATCGGAGAACGGAAGGCGGACGACGGAAGGGAACGAAGGGAAGGAAGGACGGAGGGTTTACCGCATGGAACGCAAAGAGCGCAGAGAGCGATCCTTTGTGTTCTAGGCGTTCTTTGCGGCTAAATTTGCCTGCTGGATTGGGTACGGAGGTTGGAAGCGGAGGCGTGACCACGGATCACTCGGATGGGCACGGATGATGAGGATACGGTATCCGTGAGGATCAGTGAAATCCGTGGCTCATGGTTTGATGGCCTTCTCTGTGAGCTCCTCCGCTCTCTGTGGCCTCTGTGAGCGGATCGAAACCCGGCTCACCGGGGACGGTTCGCCCTACCTACTCGCGCGGGTTGAACTGGCTGGTTTCGGAGAGTTTTTCCCAGAGGGCGCGCTCGGCGGCGGGCGGGTCCTCGGGGACCTGGACGCGGATGATCACGTGGAGATCGCCGCGGTGGCCGTGCTCGCTGTGCAGGCCGAGGCCGTTGAGGCGGAGCTGCTGGCCGCCCTGCGTGCCGGGCTTGATGCGGAGGTTCACCTTTCCGTCGAGCGTCTGCAGCGGGATGGTGGCGCCGAGGACGGCTTCCCACGGGGCGAGCTCGAGATCGTAGAAGAGATCGTCACCCTCGCGGCGAAACTCCGGGTGCTGGAGGAAACGGACGTTGAGGTAGAAATCGCCGCCATTGCCCTGGCCGGCGAGGCGGATCTTCTGGCCCTCGCGGATACCGGCGGGGATCTTGATGTTGTAGGTGTGCGGCGCGGATTGGCCGGTCTGCGGATCGGTGCGCTTGTAGGTGATCTGGCGGTGCGAGCCCTTCACGGCCTCCTCGAGCGTGATGCGGAGGTCGGCCTCGACATCGCCGGAGGGACGCTTGGCCTTGCCGCGCGGGCCGGCGCCACGGCCGCCGCCGGCGCCGCGGCCGAAGAACTGTTCGAAGAAATCGCTGAAGCCGGCGCCGCCGAAGGCGTCCTCAAAGTCCTGGGGCGAGCCCTGTTGCCACTGGCCGCTGCCACCGAAGGGATTGCCGCCGCCGAAGCCGCCGCGGCCGAACTGCGGCTGGTCCCAGTTGGCGCCGAGCTCGTCGTAGCGTTTGCGCTTCTCGGGGTCGCCGAGGACCTCGTAGGCCTCGTTGAGCTCCTTGAACTTGGCCTCCATGTTCGCCTTGCGCGTGGCGGTGGGCGCGCGGTCGGGATGGTATTCGCGGGCGAGCCGGCGGAACGCCTTCTTGATCTCCTCCGGCGTGGCAGTGCGGGCGACGCCGAGGGTCTGGTAGTAGTCTTTGAAGGCGGAGGGCATGGGGGGAAGTTTCGGCGCGTTGCGTGCCGAAACTTTAGAGCTGATTCACGACGACTTGGGCGTAGCGGAGGACCTGGTCGCCCTTGATGTAGCCTTCGCGATAGACCTGCACGACGGTGTTGTCGGGCTTGCCCTCGATCTTCTGCATCGAGACGGCTTCGTGGCGGTGCGGGTCGAAGGGTTTGTCGAGGCTCGGGATCTTCTCGACGCCGTTTTCGCGGAGGAGCTGGTAGAACTTCTCGAGCGTCATGCGGACGCCGGCGGTGAGGTGATCGACGGTCTCCTTGTCGGCGGGCGTGGTGAGCGCCATCTCCAGATTGTCGGCGATGGAGAGGGCCTGCTGGATGAAGTCGATCTTCTTGGCCTCGGCGGTGCGCTGGGCGTCGGAGGTGATGCGGCGGCGGGTGTTCTCGAAGTCGGCGACCTTGCGCAGGAACTTGTCGCGCTCGTCGGCGAGGGCGGCCTCGGCTTGCTGCGCGCGGGCCTCGAGCTCGGCGATGCGCTGCTGCTCGGGCGAGAGCGGCGCGGCGCCTTCGGCGGCCGGAGGAGGCGTGGCGGTGGCCTGCTCGGGGGCGGGCGGCGGCGTGGATTCGGGAGCGGGAGGAGTGGCGGGATCTGGCATGGGAGCGGGAGAGTGGGTGTGGCTGGCAAAGGTGCGGGAGCCAGCGGAGGTTTTCTGAATGGGACGTATAGGACCTATAGGTCGTATGGGAGGAAGGACGGACGCAGGCGCGGTTACTTCGCTGCCATCTCGAGGATCTTGTTGAGGCGGGAGACGAAGTTGCGCGGTTCCTCGACGATGCCGGCGGCGAGCAGGGCGTTCTCGTAGAG
>Ga0209098_1002767_pt1 | contig 15171 bp, 10 predicted proteins | sample AD_JPNHW1_MetaG_FD_184429 | JGI IMG/M metagenome (GOLD analysis project Ga0209098, IMG submission 184429) | Active sludge microbial communities of municipal wastewater-treating anaerobic digesters from Japan - AD_JPNHW1_MetaG (SPAdes) (version 2) | ecosystem: Engineered > Bioreactor > Anaerobic... | reverse complement strand
CTCTCGACGATGGACCGCGAACCCCTGCATTTCTATCCGAACGCGGGCTTCCTCGCGGTCAGGCCGGAGGCCGGCGTCCTGGGGCGCTGGCAGCGTAGCTTCGCCGCCCATGCCCCGCGGTGTGCGCCCGAGACCGGCCCTGGGCCTCTTGGGCCCAGGAGGCGGATCTTCGCCCACCAGGCCTTCCTCGCGGCCACGATCCTGGCCACGCTGCCCCGCAGCGCCTCGAGGGAGCTTTCCTTCGGCTACAACTATCCCCTCCACCTGCACGGGGAATGCCCGCAACACCTCATGGCCAGGGCCCTCGAGGACCTGACCGCCGTGAGGTATGACGACTGGCAGGCCTTCCCGGGCGGCGCAGGCGACGCGAAGGCCGCCATGCCGCCCGTCGGGGAGGGACTCGGCGCCTGGCTCGCCCGGACGGCCGCCGAGGGCTCCCGCCTGGTTTCCGGGCGGTAGCAGGGCTGCCGGGCGAGGGCCCTTGCTAGCCCCGGGACGCCTCGCCGGCAGCGTCGGCAAGCCTCGCGGCGCCTGCCGCCTCGGGTTCGCTCCGGCGCGCATCGATGATCTCGAGCTGGGGCTGCTCCTGCCCGGCGTAGCGGTTGACCGTCACCTTGAAGACGAGGTCGATCCGGTCCCGCACCGAGAAATCCCTTTCGAGCCTCTCCGCCGCGCTCCACCAGAGGGCCGGCCACTTGGCCTGGCCGAAGTCGAGGAGGAGCTTGAGGTGGTTGGCCTCGCGCTTGCCCACGATATCGGCGGCCGCGATGGGCACGTTCCTCGCGAGGAAGACGAGGGGGCCGTTGTCCTCTCCGAAGGGCTCGAAGCGCGCGACGAAGCGGGGGAGGTCGGCCTTGAGGTAGTCGTGCGGCAGTTCCGCGTCGATCTCGACGACCTCCTCGTCGCTCGAGAGCTCGATGGCCTCGCTGTATGCTGCGGCGCGGCGCAGGAATTCGGGCCAGTCGGCGGACCTGAGGCTGAAGCCCGCGGCCGCGTCGTGCCCGCCGTAATCGATGAAGAGCTCCGCGCTCGCCTCGAGGAAGGAGCTCACGTCGAAGCCGCGCGCCGAGCGCACCGAGCCGACGACGGTGCCGTCCTCGAGGAAGGCCGCCACGACGGCGGGCACCGAGAACACGTTGGTGACCTTGCTCGCGATGACGCCGGTGATGCCGCGGTGAACGCCCTCGTGGCCCACGATGACGAGCTTCTCGCCGTAGAGGGGAAGGCTCTCCCTCGCGAGGGGATAGACGGTATCCCAGCTCTCGGCCCCGAGGCGGCGCCTGTCCTGGTTCATCGCGATGAGCGAATCCGCGCTGGCCGCGCGGGCCGCGCCGTCCTCGCCGAGGAAGAGCTCGACCGCCGTCTTCGCGGAGCCCATGCGCCCCGCCGCGTTGATGACGGGCGTGATCTGCCAGGCCGCCTCCGTGGCGCCGACAAGCTTGCCCGAGAGGCCGAGCTTCTCGAGGAGCTCGGCGATCCCGGCCCGCGGCCTCTGGTTGAGGGCGGCGAGGCCCCGCTTCACGAGGATGCGGTTCTCGTTCCTGAGCGGCATGAGGTCGGCTATCGTGCCGAGGGCCGCGAGCTCGAGGAGGGAGAGGTCGTCGTCGCCGAACCAGGACGCCTTCCTGAGGGCGAAGGACACGAAGATGGACTCGAAGACATCGATCTCCTCGAAGGCCTCCTCGCGGTAGCGGCCCATCTTCGAGAGCTCCTTGAGCCGGAGGAGGCTCGCGCCCTTGGCCGAGGGTATGAGCTCCGCCACGTCGGGGGCCACGTCGTAGCACTGCACCTCGGCGCCCTTGCCCAGGGCCTTCGCGAGGAGCTTCTGCTGCGTCTCGCCGTCCCAGACGAAGATCTGGCGGTCCTGGAGGAAGGGCACGAGGCGGGTGCGCGAGAGATCCACCATGCCGGGCACGATGGTCTCGCGGATGCGGCCGGTCTCCACGAGGTTGGAGAGGCGGACCGCCTCGATGAGGTAGGCGTCGTTGACGGGCCTCACGTTGAGGAGGGCCACCTGCTGCTTGTAGATGCCGGTCCGCGCGAGCTTCAGGGCCGAGACGAGCTTGTAGGCCACGCCGCAGCCCGCGAGGTCCCTGAAGGGATAGCCCGAATCGTCGAGTTTGGGATCGACGACGGCCACGGCCTCGGGCGGCTCGTCCGCCTTGAGGAGGTGGTGGTCGAGGATGATGACGTCGATGCCGAGCTCCGCCGCGTGGAGGACCTCTGCGTGGTTCGAGATGCCGCAGTCCACGGTGACGATGAGGGTGCCGCCGGCAGCCGCGAAATCGTCCACCGCGGCCACGGAGAGGCCGTAGGGCTCGTTGGCGGCAGGCACGCGCCACGTCGTCTCGATGCCGAGCTCGCGGAGGCCCTCGACGGCGATGACGGTGCTCGTCACGCCGTCGGCGTCGCGGTCGCCGAAGACGAGGACCTTCTCGCCCTCGTCGCGCGCGAGGAGGATGCGGTCCACCGCGTCCTCCATGCCCTCGAAGAGGAAGGGGTTGTGGAGGTAGCGCGGATCCTCCTCGAGGAAGTAGAGGATGTCCTCGGGCGAGGTGACGCCGCGGCGCGCCAGGATGGAGGCGGACAGGGCGTCCATGCCGTAGCGCGCGGCGAGCTCCTTGATGGCGGAGGCCGTGGCTTCGCGCTTCTGCCATCTCATAGGGCGGTGATTTCCTTCACGATGAGGGGACGGTGCTGCGCCTTGGCCGGGCCGATGGAGAGGCTCGACTCGACGAGGCTCCGCGCGGCCTCGAGGCTCGCGGCGTCCTTGCCGTAGACCTCGGCGACCACCTCGCCCTTCCCGACCCGGTCGCCGGCCTTGCGCCTGAAGACGAAGCCCACGTCCGGATAGACCGGGTCGGTGGTCTTGTCGCGGCCCACGCCGAGGTAGACGCCCGCCACGCCGATCTTGTAGGCGTCGATGGACTGGATGAAACCCTCGGCGGGAGCCCTGAGCTCGGAGCGGAACTTCGACCGGTAGTTGCCGCGCAGGCTTTCGAACTTCGCGAGGTCGCCGCCCTGGCGGGCGAGGTTGGAGAGGAAGAGCTCGCGGGGCCTGCCCGAGGCGAGGGCGGTTTCGCACATCGCGATGCCTTCCTCGACGGTCTTCGCCTTGCCGCCCGCGACGAGCATCCAGGCGGAGAGGCGGAGCGTGACCTCCATGAGGTCGGCGGGGCCGTGGCCCTCGAGGCAGTCGAGGCTCTCCTCCATCTCGAAGAAGTTGCCCACCATGTTGCCGAGGGGCTCGGTCATGTCGGTGATGACGCCCACGATGCGCTTGCCCATGGCCGTGCCCGTGTTGACGAGGCTGCGGGCCAGGGCCTCGGAGTCCTCGACCGTCTTCATGAAGGCTCCCGGGCCGGTCTTGACGTCGAAGACGAGGGCCTCGGCGCCCTCGGCCACCTTCTTGGAGAGGATCGAGGCCGTGATGAGCGGAATCGACTCGACGGTGGCGGTCACGTCGCGGAGGGCGTAGAGCTTCTTGTCGGCCGGGACGATGGCGGCGGTCTGGCCCGTCATCGCGAAGCCGTCCTTCGAGATGAAGTCGCGGAACTCGGCCTCCGAGAGGCCGGTCCGGTAGCCGGGCACGGACTCGAGCTTGTCGAGGGTGCCGCCGGTGTGGCCGAGGGCGCGGCCCGACATCATGGGCACCTTGACGCCGCAGGCCGCGACGAGGGGCGCGAGGATGAGGGAGACCTTGTCGCCCACGCCGCCCGTAGAGTGCTTGTCGACATAGGGGCCTTCGCGGCCGTCAGGGCCGCGGAGGCCCTTGAGGTTCATCACGCTGCCGGAATGGAGCATGAGGTCCGTGAGGTCCGCGGTCTCGCGGGGCGTCATGCCCCTGAAGAAGACGGCCATGAGCCAGGCCGAGACCTGGTACTCGGGTATGGACCCGTCGACATAGCCCCCGACCATGAAGGCCAGTTCTTCACGAGAAAGCTCGAGACCCGAGCGCTTGCGCAAGATGACATCGACTGCACGCATGGCATTCCCCTTCGATATAGCTAAATAACGCCGTCAGCCCCCGCGGGCGCTTCAGGTCGGCCGCGATCGGGGCCGATCCCGGGGCCCGGCAAGGGCGACGCGATCCAGTTCCGTGTAGATGGCTCCGCCGGGGCGGAGCTCTGATTTATAAAGCACACAGGCCCCGAGGGGCCAGTCCCCCCCTCGGGAAAGCAGGTTTCCGGCTTCCTCGAGGAGGCCCGGGTCGAGGGCCGCCGGGCTCCCGGCGCGGCCGGAATGGTCCACCCGGCCTGGGCCCCTGCCGCCTTCCTGCCGTCTCCGGGCCAGGGTCACATGGGCCTTGAAGGGCCTCGTCGGACGGGAGGCAGGCCTGTCCGCATCCGGCCAGTCCTGGTTGAGGGGCTGAAGGCCCCGCAGCCGGGCTTCTGCCGCCAAGGCCCGGTTCAGCCTAGTATAAACCAGATCGAGGGCCTTGGGGGGAAGGAGATCGGCCACGAGGACCCGCCAGGGCCCTCGCGCCGGGAAAAGCCCGAGCCGGCCGAAGCTGGCCAATGGCGCGGGGCAAGGCGGGAAGGCCAGCGAAGCCAGGGCCGCCCGCGCGGCGGCAATGCCGCCTTCCTCCTCCTGGTCGCCCAGGAAGGCCAGGGTTACGTGCCAGTTGGCTTCGCCTGCCCAGGCCAGGCCGGGCCAGGCCTCCTCGAGCTTCCGCTCCACCGGGCGGAGCTCCTCCCTGGCCTCGGGGGGCAGGGCCAGGGCGATGAAGGATCTCACGGGCCCGTTGCCTTCACAGGATGTCCAGCCCGGCCTGGAGGCTCGCGAGGGGCCCCTCGGCCGCCTTCCTGGCAAGCTGGTAGACGAGGGCCTTGAGCCCCTCGAGGGACTCGGCGTCGAGGCTGGTCCTGGCGGCCATGACGAAGGGTATCTCCCCCGAACGCTGGAGCCAGCGGAGGGCTCCGGCCGTGAGCGGATAGCGTCTGCCCGTCCATTCGGGAGCCTCCGAATGGCCCCGGAATCCTCCAGCCGCCGCTGCGGCACCGAGCCTCGCGCAGGAGGGACAGAGGAAGCCACCCGCCTCCTCGGCATGGACGGAGGGAGAGCCAGGCTCGAGGTCGCGGCCGCAGGAGGCGCAGGCGCCTGGATCGGGCATGAGGCCGGTTATGCCCAGCATCCTCCAGATGAAGAGGAGGGCGGGGTAGTCCGCCCTTTCGGAAGGCAGGGCTTCGAGGCTCCGGAGGCTGTCCAGGGCGAGTCCGAGGACGAGAGGATAGTCGCCGCCTCCGCCCGAGGTCTTCTGGAGAAGCTCCGCCACGAGGCCTGCTGCCCAGATCTTGCGGAGATCCTCCCGAAGGCCGGAAAAAGGCTCGCGCACGTCGAAGTCCGAGAGCTTGGAGAGGTCCTTGACCGGATCGTGGTAGACGAAGGCCCTGCCCGCGGAGTAGGGAGCGGCGAGGGAACGGAGCTTGCTTTTCGGGCCGCCGAAGACGAAGACATCGACGAGGCCCGCCTCGGCCGTCATGAGGCCCACGATGCGGTCGCCCCTCGGGCTTTCGCGCGCACGGAGGACCAGGGCTTCGTAGACTATGTTGCGGCTTGGCACGCAAGGAGTATCTTTCCGGGCAGCCAGGCCTGTCAAGGACGAGTGCTTCGCTCTCCTGCGTCCAGCGGCACTGTCCTTCGTCCCGCGGCGCTGTCCTCCTTGCATTGACGCGGGTCGCGCCGGGCACGATCCTTTCAGGAAGAGGAAAAATCCTTAAATTGGGAAATGGCAAAAAAACCGCGCGCCTTTCCGAAGGAATGGCCGCAGAGGGACCTCGCGCCCCATCCCGGATCGTGACACTCCTCCGCATCATCGGACTGGCCGTAGCCTATTACTCCGCCTGCACCCTCGGCCTGCGCTACCTCCCTCCGGCGGGCGACCCCTACGCTCTCTGGATTGCCCCGGGGCTCGCCCTCGCGGCGGCCCTGATCTGGGGCTGGCCCATGGCCGTAGGCGCTGCCCTTGGCTCCCTGGCCTTCCGTCTCGGCCCTGGAACGGCAGGCCTCGAAGCCGCGCTTGCCGTCGCCCTCGTCCGGGCCCTGGAGACCGCGGCCATCGCGGAGCTCGTGAGGAGGACGGGAGGGGGCAGGTTGCCCCGCGAGGCGCGGCAGGTCTTCATCGCCATCACCGCTCCCTGTTTCATGGCTCTCATCGGACGTGCCCTGGGTACGACCATCGTCTGCCTCGGCGGCCGGGAGGCCTGGACAGACTTCGTCATGGTCATGGGCAAGTGGTGGCTGAGCGACGTCTGCGGCATGCTCCTCATCGCTCCCCTCGCCGCGACCATCCACTACAGGCGGAAGCTGGCCCCTTCGCAGCGGTCGGTGCGCGACTTCCTCTGGCCCCTCGCCTCCTTCATCATGAGCGCTTCCTTCTTCGCCTTCTTCGGCATCGACTCCCTGACCCGTGAAAAGGCGTTCGCGGAATTCAGCGACGAGTCGCAGGAGACCGTGCGCGTCCTCCGGAACCGCATGGAGGAGAGCCTCGGTTCCGTCAATGCGGTCCGGGCCTTCTACGAGGCCTCGGAGCAGGTGGAGCCCGGGGAATTCGCCTCCTTCGCCTCCCGGATCATGAAGGCCGATCCATCCCTGCTGCTCGTGACCTGGATTCCCCGCTCGGCCGGGAGCGGAACCGGAACGGAAGGCCGACCCCCGCCGGCCGATGGAGGTTTCCCGACCGCCCTCCAGGTACCCGCGCCGGGGATCCGGCTCGAGCGGGGCGATGACCTCGCGGGCTACCATGGGCTTCCGGCCGCCATTGATGCCGCTTGCGAGAGCGGCGATATCGCCCTGACCGCGCCCCTCGCCCTTCGCCTCGATTCGGGTACCAGGACCGCTGTGGTCCTCGTCGTGCCGGTCTTCCGCAAGGGCCAGGCCCTCGACGACGCGGATCAGCGGCGGGCAGCCCTCGCGGGGGTCGCGGCCGGAGTCTGCGCCATCGATGACTGGATGCGGATGACGGTCGACGATCTCGACCCCCACGACATGGATTCCTATGTCTTCGACGTGACCGACATGGAGGCTCCCCTCTTCCTTGCCCGTTCTTCCATGCTTCCCGGCAAGGGCGCGGGGGAGGGCCAGGCCCCGCCCGCCCTCTCATCCCTCACGGAGGACCGGCATTTCTCGCTCTCATGGAAGGTCGGGGGCCGCGACTGGCTCTATGTCAGCCATCCCGGAGCCTCCTTCGACTCGCTCGGCAGGGACTGGTCCTCGCTCTTCCTGGTCCTGATCGGCCTGGCCGTCACCGTTTCCATGATGCTCTACGCCTCGAGCCGGCAGAAGGCCGAGGAGGCCCTCGCGAGGTCGGAGTCGGACTTCCGTTCCCTCGCCGACGATTCCGTGGCCGGCATCGTGAAAGCGGACCGGGAGGGCCGCATCCTCTACGCGAACGCCGCTGCCGCGCAGGCCTTCGGCTACCCGAGCTGGGCTTCCTTCAAGGCCGCCGGCTTCCGAGGGCACGTCGTCGACAACGAGCGGTTCAGGGCGGCGCGCGCGGAGCTCGCGGCGACGGGAAGGGCCTCCAGCTACGACATCGAGATATCGGCCGCCGACGGGGCAAGGCGGCATATCCTCGTTTCCTCGACCATGAACGGCTCCCTCCTCGTCTGCACCTTCATGGACGTCACCGAACGCATGCGGAGCGAGGCCCTGCGCGAAACCGTCTACCGCATAGCCCAGGCCGCCAGGATCGCGGCCGGGCTGGACGATCTCTACGCCGAGATCCACCGCCTCATCTCGCGCCATGTCCCTGCGAGGAATTTCCTCATAGCCCTCCTGGACCACCGGGAGAACAAGCCCAGGTTCGCCTATGTCACCGACGAGAAGGACCATTTCGCCAAGGGCGACCTCATCCCCGGCTCGAACGGGCTCTGCGAATACGTGCTGCGGAGCGGCAACCCCCTCCTCTACAAGCCGGGAGGGGCCGATGGCGGGCAAGGGCAGTTCCCGGGGAGCCCCTGCAGGGTGTGGCTCGGCGTGCCGCTCGTGGCCCATGGGGAGACCATCGGCGTCATGGCCCTCCAGGACTACGAGCGCGAGGACGCCTATTCCGAGCTCGACCTCCGGATGATGGAATTCGTCTCGTCGCAGGTCGCGGCGGCCATCGACATCGGCCGGAGCGAGGAGGCGGTGCGCCTCGTCGAGCTCCGCAACCGGGCCATCATAGCCAATGCGCCGGACGGCATCCTCCTCTTCGACGCCGACGGCGCCGTGGTCTTCGCGAGCCCTTCCGCCTGCAGGCTCCTCGGGCGGGAGGCTTCTGGGCTCTCGGGCAGCCGGCTGTTCGACGACCTGCATCCGGAGGACTCGGCCCGCGTCGAGGGGCTCTTCGCGGAACTGGTGGCCGACGCCTCCCGCGGCTTCACGGCAGAGTACCGCTGCCTCCGCGGAGAGGAGGGCTACCGCTGGATCGAGGGCAGCTTCGCGAACCTCCTCGGGCAGGCCGGCGTCCAGGCCGTCGTGAACAACTTCCGCGACGTGACCGCCGCAAGGACCGCCCAGCGCGAGCTCGAGGAGCTCAACGCGACGCTGGAGCAGCGCGTGGCCAAGCGCACCGAGGAGCTCCGCATCAGCCACAGGAAGCTCGTGGCCGCCAACAACGGGCTCGAGCGGGCAATGCGCATGAAGGACGAATTCCTCGCGAACATCAGCCACGAGATCAGGACGCCGATGAACGCGATCATCGGGCTTTCCTCCCTGGCCCTCAAGACGGAAATGACGGGAAAGCAGCGCGACTACGTCTCGAAGGTGCATAACGCGGGCATCTCCCTCCTCGGCGTCATCAACGACATCCTCGACTTCTCGAAGATCGAGGCGGGGAAGCTCTCGCTCGAGACGGTGGATTTCAGCCTCGACGACGTCCTCGCGAACCTCGCCACCCTCGTCTCGCAGAAGGTCGCCGAGAAGAGGCTGGAGTTCGTCATCGACTGCCAGCGGGACATGCCGCGCGACTGGTCGGGGGACCCGCTGAGGCTCGGCCAGATCCTCCTCAACCTCGTATCGAACGCCGTGAAATTCACGTCCATGGGCGAGGTCGAGCTTTCGATCTCCCTCGCCGAGAGGCTCGGCTCGAAGGCCAAGCTCCTCTTCGCGGTGCGCGACACCGGAATTGGCATCGACCCGACGAAGATGCCGGGGCTCTTCCAGGCCTTCATGCAGGCGGACAGCTCCACGACAAGGAAGTACGGCGGCACCGGCCTCGGGCTCAGCATCAGCAAGAAGCTCGTCGAGCTCATGGGCGGGCAGATCTGGGCGGAGAGCGAGCCGGGCAAGGGCAGCACCTTCCGCTTCACGGCCTGGTTCGACGAGGGGAAGGGCGAGGCCCAGCGGGGGGGCGGCGTGCCGCAAACGGCCGCCGGCATGCGCGTCCTCGTCGTGGACGACAATCCCACGGCGCGGGAAGTGCAGAAGGAGATCATGGCCGAGCTCCGTTTCCGCGTGGAGACGGCTTCCACCGCCGAGGAGGCCCTCTCCCTCATCGGGCGCGAGGACGCCTCCGACCCCTTCGGCCTCGTGCTGATGGATCTCAACATGCCGGGAGGTCCGGACGGCCTCGAGGCGACGCGCCGGATGAAGGAGGCGGGACTCAGGAACGAGCCCCGCGTCTTCATCGTCACCGGAAGCGCGGGAGAGGAGGAAAGGCCGAAGGCCGAGGCCGCCGGGGCGGTCGACTACCTCCTCAAGCCGCTCACCAATGCGACGGTCGCCTCGGCGGTGTGGAAGCACTTCCGGCAGGGCGACGGCGCGCGGCCTCCCTTTCCCGCGCAGGCGGCCGCGGAGTCGGGCGGCGACCGCGAAGGGAAGGCCGCTTCCGACCTTTCGGGGCTCAGGATCCTCCTTGCCGAGGACAACGACATCAACCGGCAGATAGCCATCGAGCTCCTCGAGGCTCGCGGCGCCCAGGTGTCGGTAGCCATGGACGGCAGGGAGGCGGCAGGGGCCGTCATCGAGTCGGGCAGGACCTTCGACCTCGTGCTCATGGACATCCAGATGCCGGAGATGGACGGCTACGACTCGGCGCGCCTCATCAGGGCCGACGGCCGCTTTGCCGACCTGCCCATCATCGCCATGACCGCCTACGCCATGGAGCAGGACAGGAAAAAAGTGCGCGAGGCCGGCATGAACGGCCATGTCTCGAAGCCCATCGACCCGGACGCGTTGTACGAAACCGTCGCGTCCTTCGCGAGGAGGTTGCCGGCTTCGCCGTCGGCGCCCCCGTCCCCGTCGCAGCCGTCACCGGAGGCGCAGCCGGCCCCGTCGCTGGCCTCTCGGCCCGACCCCCGGCCGTCCCTGTCCCCGGTCGCGGCGCCGTCCCCCGCCGCCGAGTCCCCCGCCGGCCTCCCGCCCCTGCCCGACCTCGTCCTCGTCGACGTGGCGGACGGTCTTTCCCGCGTGGCCGGAAACCGCCGGCTCTACGCCGAGCTTCTCGGGCGTTTCGCGGCGGGGCAGGCCGGGACGGCGAGGAAGGCGGCAGAGGCCCTCGGCGCGGGCGACAGGCAGCTCGCCGAACGTCTCGTGCATGGACTCAAGGGGCTGAGCGGCAACATCGGCGCGCGGGGACTGTTCAGTGCCGCGGCTGCGGCCGAGGAGGCGCTGCGCCAGGGAGGGGGAGACGGAGGCCTCGATGGGCTCATCGCCGCCCTCGGAGAGAGCCTCGACGGCGTGGTGGCGGAGATCGGGGCCGGCCTGGCCGCAGGCGAGGGAGGCCGGCCCGGTCACGGCGGCCCGGCGCCCGTCGCGGCCCCCGCGGACGGTGCCGGATCGCCCGCCATCGACACGGACGGGGAGTCGGAGGCCGACGCGGGGGAGGGACCGGCCGACGAGGATCGCATAACGCGGATCATCGGCAGGATGAGGGATCTCGTCGCGGAGAGCGATACCGAGGCCCTGGATTTCCTCGCCTCCTCGCGGGGCGAGCTCCTGGCGGGCCTGGGGGAGGCCCGATTCGCCTCGCTCGAGGGCGCCCTCGCCGTCTACGACTTTGTCGCTGCGGCGAAGGCACTCCCGGGCGGGCGGACCGGGATCTAGAAGCGGTAGCGGACGCCGAGGCCGCCCGTCGCGTTGAAGGCGGTGGAGGGAATGATGCTCATGCCGAGGCCTATCTCGAGGCAGAGCTCGATGGGGGCGTTTTCGAAGCGGTAGGTGATGCCGGCCGGGACGCGGAAGCCGAGGCCGAGCTCGCCGTTCCCCACGCCGAGCGAGGCGCCTATGCCCGTGTAGGGGATGAACTGCTCGCGTTCGATGACGATGCTGTTCGGGAACTCGATGAGCCAGTTGCCCTCCGCGGAGAAGGCCGCCTGGGCAGCGCCGAGGCTCCAGGCCGCCTTGAACTCCATGGACTGCGTCTGCGCGAGGCCGAGCCTGAAGGTAAAGCCGGTAGGCTGCCCCAGGAAGACGCCGAAGGCCATGCCCTCAGCCGTGATGGCGGGCTTGGGCCCCTGGGCCTTGCGGGACGAGGCGCCCTTGGGCGCCGCCATGACCATGCCGCAGCAGGCGACGATGAGAAGTGCCGTGACGAAGATGCGTTTCACGATGAATCCTCCGGATGGGAAGTAGGTCGAGTATTCCATGGATGGCCGGGCCGAAGGAAGTCCCCGCGGCCTCTTGTTGGCCCGGGCGGGACCGTGCTATTACCCTCCCATGGTCCGTTACCTCCTCCTCGACCTCGACAACACGCTCTATTCCGAATCCTATGGCCTCGAGCACGAGGTCTTCAGGCGGATGACAAAGTATGCCGCGGCGCAGATCGGCGCCTCCTTCGAGGAGGCCGTGGAGATCAGGCGGGGCAGGATGGCGCGCTTCGGCACGACCCTCGAGTGGCTCATGAGCGATTACGGCTTCACCGACGTCGAGGATTACTTCAGGGCCATACATCCTGAAGGCGAGGAGGAGCCCCTCTCGCCGGACCCCGCCCTGGGTCGCCTCCTCGATGCCATTCCCCTCCCCAAGGCCATCTTCACGAACGCGCCAAGGGAGCATGCGGACCGCTTCCTCTCGAGGCTCGGCGTCGCAGACCGCTTCGAGGCCGTCTACGACATCCGCTTCAACGGGCTCGTGGGCAAGCCCCATCGCGATGCCGTCGAACGGGTATGCGCCGCCTGCGGCGTCAGTCCCGGTGAGGCCCTCTTCGTGGACGACGTGCCCCGCTACGTGAAGGGCTTCAGCGACGCGGGAGGGCGGGGCATCCTCATCGACGAGTACGACCGCCATGGCAACCTCGGCTTCGAGCGCATCCACAGCCTCGTCGAGCTTCCCGGGCTGATAGCCGGACTGGACCCCGCCAAGGCCCAGCCCGAACTCTTTCTTTGACCCCAAGGAGGACAGCATGGCACTGCAGACCATACCCCGGCTCGGGAAACCCTCGGGCGACGACCTCGTCTACGGCGTGAATCCCCTCCTCAGGGTCTTCTTCATCGTCGCGGGCCTCGGCTTCGGCGTCCTGGGCTGGTTCTACAAGTGGGACGAGGGCCTGCCCCGCCTCCTCTTCTATTGCGTCGGCGTCATGCTAGTCTTCTCGGCCTTCTCCGAGGACCGCTGGACCTTCCGTCGCCGCGCGGTGGGCGACACCGGGACCCCCGCCGTCGGCGCCGCGTCCTCCGAAGGCGACGGGACCTCCGGCGCCGGCACGGCCTTCGCCCCGCCCATCGACGACCCGGTGGCCGCCAACGCGGCCTTCGAGGCCGAGGGCGGCCTCAGGCGCCACTACGGAGTCCTCCCCGTGCCGCGGAAATGGGCCGTGCCGCGCTCGAGGCTCTACTCGGTCTGCCTCCGCTCGGGCAAGGCCGGAGAGAGCGTGAACGGCCTCGACACGGACCGCGACCGCATCGAGGCCTCCCTCCATGGCATGGGCCGCCACGCCTGGGTGGCCCTCGTCCTCGAGCTCTCCGACGGCCGCAGCCTCGTCATGGCCTCCGGCCGGCCGAGGCAGCATGATCGCCTCAAAAGCGACGGCGAGGCCATAGCGGCCTGGCTCGGCCTCGGTTTCGAGGATGCCTCGAGGGTGGGCCTCAGCCGCTGAGCCCCGCCAGCTCCTTACGCAATCCCGCGGCCCAGGCAAGCTCGGCCTCGTAGGCCGCGAGCCTTCCCTCCTCGATGCGCATCCAGATGAGCATTTCGCGGGCGCTCCTCGAGGGGCCCTCGCGTCCCCGTGCGGCCCTGTCCCTGTACATGAGGATCTGGTCCGACAACAGGCGCTCGTAGCGTTCGAAGAGGGCATCGAGCTCCGCTCCCGAAAGGGCCTCGGCCCAGGCAAGCTGGATCTGGAAGTGGTTCTTGACCTCGGGCAGGACAGGACCGTCCAGGAGCCAGGCCTTCAGCTCCTCCCGTCCGGCCTCGGTGATCGCGTAGACCTTCTTCGCCGGATACTTCTCCTGTTGCTGGACCTCTATGCTGACCGCCCCGTCCTTGTGGAGCTGGATGAGGGTCCCGTAGATCTGGTTGCTGTTCCCCGACCAATGAAAGGAGAGGGAATCGGCGAAGAGTTTCTTGAGCTCGTAGCCCGTGAAGGGCTTCCAGCTCAGGAAGCCGAGGATGGCGTTGCGTATCGACATGACCTGTCCCCCTTCAACGATATCTGCGGTATCGATACTACTCCTTGACACTAGTGTAATACTATACTAGGTTAAATATAACCTAAGTACAAAGAGCAATATTTTCATGTGATCTTGGCCCTCGGGCCGAAAGGAGAAGCCATGGAAGCCGCCATCAGTGACATCAAGTACCTCCGCAGCAAGACCGAGGCAGGGATGCAGGACTGCCGCAGGGCCCTTGCCGAGTCCGAGGGGGACAGGGAGGAGGCCGAACGCCTCCTCAAGGAGTGGGGCCTCGCGGCTGTCCAGAAGCGAGCGGACCGGGAGGCGAGGGAAGGCTCCGTCTTCATCCACGAGGAGGGCGCTTCGGCTGCCATGGTGGAGCTCGTCTGCGAGACGGACTTCGTGTCCCGCAACGACCTGTTCAGGAAGGCCGGGGCCGAGGCGGCGAGGCATGCCTTGGCGGCCCGCCTCGAAGCGCCCGATACGAAGTTCGTGGAACTGGCCGCGGGCCTCGCCAGCGTGATGAAGGAAAACATCCAGGCCCGTCGCGTCGCGTTCATGGCCCCGGGGCCTTCGGGGCTCGTCGCCTCCTATCTCCATGGCGAGGGGGCCATCGGTGTCCTCGTCCGCCTCGGGCTCGGAGTCGAGGCCGGCCGCGACACCGGCGCAACCGCGATGGCAGCTGCGGCTCGGGACGAACGCGTCCTGGCGCTCGCTCACGACCTCGCCCTCCACATCGCGGCCTACAGGCCCCTCTTCCTCGACGAGGCGAGCATACCCGTCGCCTACCGGGAGGAGAGGCTCGCCCTCATCCGCAAGGAGGTCGAGGAGGATCCCGCGGCCCAGGCCAAGAGCGAGGCCATCCGCGAGGGCATGGTCGCAGGGCGACTGAGGAAGCATTTCGCCGCCATCTGCCTCCTTGGCCATGCCTTCGTCAAGGACGAGGCAAGGACAGTGGCCGGGCTGCTCGCCGACTTCGCGGCCGAGACTGGATTTGCCGTAACCGTCGAGGGCTTCGCCTCCTTCAAGGCGGGGGAAGCCTGAGGCCGGGCCTGAGGGCCCAAGCCCGGTTCTTCCCTCCCTGCCCCGTCCCCGCCTTCCGGCCCGCCCGCGATGGGCGCAATCCCTTGCGGATGCGCCTCCAGGACGGGCCGGCGGCCCTTGACCCTCGGCCGTCCCGGCGACTACTCTAGAATGACCGCTACACAGTACCTTTAGGCCCGCCGTCAGGGGCGGGACCATACCCACCCATTGGAGGACCTCCATGCCCGAGACCAAAGTGCTCATCAACCTCTCGAACCGCCATATCCACCTCTCCCAGGCGGATCTCGAGATCCTTTTCGGCAAGGGCCACCAGCTCACGAAGACGAAGGACCTGGTCCAGCCCGGCCAGTTCGCCTCCGAGGAGCAGGTCACCATCGCGGGACCCAAGGGCAAGATGGAGGCCATCCGCGTCCTCGGGCCCGTCCGCCCCGAGACCCAGTGCGAGATCCTCGCGAGCGACGTCTTCAAGCTCGGCGTCAAGGGCTGCCCCGTCAAGGAGTCCGGCAAGCTCGAGGGCTCCTTCCCCTTCGAGATCATCGGGCCCGCGGGCAGCGTGAAGAAGGACAAGGGCCTCATCATCGCCTGGCGCCACATC
>Ga0209098_1002765_pt1 | contig 15184 bp, 9 predicted proteins | sample AD_JPNHW1_MetaG_FD_184429 | JGI IMG/M metagenome (GOLD analysis project Ga0209098, IMG submission 184429) | Active sludge microbial communities of municipal wastewater-treating anaerobic digesters from Japan - AD_JPNHW1_MetaG (SPAdes) (version 2) | ecosystem: Engineered > Bioreactor > Anaerobic >... | reverse complement strand
GATGCCATCGGGCTGGCTGGCAGCGTAAGTGTAATCCTTGGCCGCCGCGTAATCTGAATAGTCGAATCCATGGTACTGGTCGGGAAACCCGGTGGGAAATGCGTCGTAGGCCTTCGCCAAAGTGTAGGCGCTGTTGAAGAACGACTGGCCGAACAGGGGGAAGTCTCCGCAATCGAACCACCCTCCTGTGAGGTCGCGACCATCTGCGGAATCCTTGATGTACGAGACCTTGTTGGGCTGATCCATCAAAAGCCAATTGGGGCCGACTCCCGCCCGTTGTCCACCGTAGAATCGAGTGGTGATCCAAAGCGCTTTTTGATAATCCGGGGCAGTGAGCTTTCCCGCCGCACCGGCCAATTCGGCGGCCAATCCGATGGCGAGAAGAAACCGGATGGAATGGGGATGCGCCATGGAAAAATCTCCTGAAAAATCCTGATTGAAGACGAATGGTACCACAACCGCACCGGGCAAACCCGGACAGAGCTCCAACCTACCCACACTCGCGGTGGCCCCGCTGGAAGTTCCATCGAACACCGCCACGCTCTGTACGCTGGGGAGGCCTTGACTATTTTCCAGGCGACCTCTTATCCCTCCCGGAGGACACCGATGCGTGCGACCCCAATATTCCTGTCGCTCATGGCGACCATGGTTTCCGCCCAAGTCCCCGTCACCCTCAAGGCGGGTGACAAGGCGACCGCGGCCGAGGTGATGCAGAACTTCAAATACCTTGACTCCCTGGTCTCCCAAAACAAGAAGGACATCGGCAAGCTCCAGGGAGTGGTGATCGAGAACCAGTCCGACATTTCCTTCGCCAAGTCCCAATTGGGATCGAAAGCGGACACGTCGAAGGTTTCCAACCTGGTCAAGAGCGTCGATTCCAATGGGTTCGTCGTGGGAGCGAAGTCGACCAACGACGGTCCGAAGTTGCAATGGAAGCCCGGAGCCACTACCGCCTGGTTGGGACTCCACAACACCAGCAGCCCGTGGGAGGGCATCTGGATGGAACTCGACCCAGGCAGTGCAGGATCGATCTCCGGCCATGGGGGCTCCGGATTCTGGATGGGGAACCAAGGCTACACCCATTTCGGAATCGCCTACGAATCGACCAATGGGCTCTGGATGGGATTCCGCGGCCGGAGCCAACCCCTGCCCATCATGACCTCCCAAAACGGGTCCGAAGTCCACTTCCCCGCGCCGGCGTTCGCGGACGACGGTCTGCAGGTCAAAGGCGCCATCTCCACCACAGGCAACCTCCAGGTGGGCGGCATTCTTTCGGTCCAGGCCAAGCAAATCGCTCCCGACTACGTCTTCGCGCCGGAGTATCCGTTGATGCCATTGTCGGAGCTCTCCAAATTCGTATCGGAGAACCGTCACCTCCCCGAGGTCCCCGACGCCCAAACCATCGCCTCCCAGGGCGTGGACGTGGCCCAGATGAACCTGGTCCTGTTGCGCAAGGTGGAGGAACTCACCTTGCACATGATCGCCCTCCAACGCCAGGTGGACTCCCTGAAATCCCGCTAGGTACGCCCAGGCTGGAGTCGCCGGCCGGAAAACCACCTATCTTTTCCGGCCAAGCGCCAATTTCCGACCTCCACATGCGAGTCCCATGAACGCCGACAACCCCATCACCCAGCGTCTGGAGATCCTTCAGGACCAGTACGCCGAGTTCTGCACCACCCCCGGGGCGGTGGTGTTCCGTTGGCTGTTCGAACGCGACGAGGAGCCCATGCTCCAGGCCTTCGTCGACACCGAAAACGAAGATCGAGGCTGCACGAACGATCTTTTCCTGCGCCTGCACGACGGCTTCGCCAACGCCGAGGTCCATGGTTTCCGGCTGGCCAAATCCCTGGAACAATTGTTCGAGCGCCCTCCGGAGACCAAGGAAGGAGATCCTCCGGCCCCGAGCGCATGGAAATGCCCGGTCCGCACGGCGGAAGACAAGGCCAACCCCTACTTCCTGAAGTGCTTGAAGTCGTTTTGCGACCACTTCCAGGAAGACCTGGAACTGGCGGTCCTGATCCTGTCGCCCTCGTCGATTTCCGTGTTCAAGGTCTACGTGGATTGGTTGGCGCAGCTGGCCAAGTCTCCGCTGCCGCCGCAGATCCGCATCCTGCTGGCCGACCACCCTTCCCATCCAGCCTACGCGGAACTGGACACCCTGGCCCCGGGAAAGGTCTTCGTGAAGTCGGCCAACTTGGACATGGAAGGAGCCATCGCGGAAATCGCCGAAGAAGACGAATCCCCGCGCGGCCTGTATCGCAAGCACTACGCATTGATGACCCTTGCCGTGGGAAAATCGGACCTCGCCAAAGGGGAGATCCACGGAAAGGAAGCCCTGGGGGTGACCGCCTCGGAAGATCTCCCGCAACTGGAGCCCGCCATCCATTTGACCTTGGCCGCCGGATACCTGGGGCTCAAGCACCACCAGGAAGCCTTGGACAAATATTGCCTGTCCGAGGCCAGCTCCCGCAAGGCGATCGAAAAGAAGGAACCAGAGGGCCCCAAGCTTCTGGTGCAGTCGCTTCTGGGAAAAGGTGGCGCACTGGTTTTCCTGAAACGCTGGGAAGATGCCGCGCAGGCCTACCAGGAAGCCGCGGGACTGGCGACGCCGGACGATCTTCCCACCGCCCTGGAAGCCCATCGCATGGCGGCCTTCTGCTGGGCCCAGGACAGCCGCTGGGACGACGCGCATCGTGAAGGGATGGCCACCGTGACCATCGCCGAGGGCATGGACAAGGCGGAGCTTCCCAAGACGGGCTTCCGTTTCGCTGCCCGCGACCTCCACAAGCTGCTGCGCAAATGGCGCTACTCCGGCGAGGAACGGCAGGCCATGGACACGCGTCTGGTCGCCTTGCTGGGTCCCACCTGGCGCGAAGACCTGGAAAAGGAGCTCTCCGCATGATGCCCGCGGTGAAGATGCTGGATCCCATCATGGGGATCGACATCCACATGGTGGCCATACCGGCGGTCCCCAGCCCCATCCCCACGCCTCTGCCGCATCCGTACGTCGGCATGGTCCTGGACATCATGGCGTTCCTGCCCTTCGTGGGAGCCACCGTGAAGGTGCAGGGGATGCCGTGCGCCACGGCGGGGACATCGGGCAAGGCCATCGTTCCGCACATCCCCATGGGCGGTCCCTTCCTCCCCCCCATTCCCACCAACGACTCCGAGATCTTCATGGGGTCAGCCACGGTGCTGTTCGACGGATCGCCAGCGTCCTTCACCGCGCTACCGTGCCTTTCGTGCAACAGTTTTGGAATTCCCCCGCCACCGCGCAAGAAGGGCGGAGCCAAGATCTCCCTGGAACTGCCCACTTCCATGGTGGTGGCCATTCCCGCGGGACTCCCGGTGTTGATCGGGGGCCCACCCACCATCGACATGATGGGTCTGGCGATGAAGGGGCTCCAAGCCCTGGGTGGCAAGCTCTATCAAAAAATCCAGAAGACCAAGTTCTGGAAGGCGGTCTCGCAGAAGATCCACAACGCCGCCAAGAAGGTGATGGACAAGCTCAAGATCCCCAAGAAGTCCAAATTGCGGGACCTTGTGCACGACTACATCTGCTCCAAGACGGGTCACCCGGTGGACATCGCCTCCGGAAAGGTCACCACCGAGCACATCGATTTCAGCTTCCCGGGCCCCATCGCTTTCGAGTGGAAGCGATGGTACTCCACCGCATCCAGTTACGATGGTCCATTGGGAGTGGGCTGGCACCACCCGTACGACATGGCTCTGGCCGAGGACCACCGCGTGGTGGCGGTGCGTCTGGAAGACGGGCGGGTGCTGCTTTCCGCGCGCCTGGGAGTCGGCGAGACACACTTCGACCGCACCGAGAAACGCACCCTGTTTCGCGACGAACGTGGCTACGGGTTGCGAAACCACGCCGACCGCACCACCCACCGCTTCGGCAAGGCCGAGCGGGACGGCGTGCAACGTCTGGACTCGATAGAGAATGATTTCGGCGAAGCCATCCGTCTGGAGTACGACAACGAACTGTACTTGACGGGAATCGTCGACAGCGCGGGACGGCGGATCCGCCTGGTGAACGACCACCGCGGCAAGATCCGCTCCATCCTGGTGCCGCACCCGACCCTTCCCGGCGAGGAAGGCGAGCGGCCGTCGGTGGAAATCGTGCAGTACACGGTGGACTCCGCCCACGATCTGGTGGAGGTCAACGACGCACAGAAGCGTCCCTGGAAGTTCCGCTATTCCAACCATCTCCTGATTTCGGAGACTCTCCGCAACGGGCTCACCTTCCAGTTCCAGTTCAAGGGATCGGGAATCACCGCCCGCTGCGTGCGCACCTGGGGCGACGGCGGCATCTACGACCACAAGCTCAAGTACAACCTGGTGCAGGGCCACACCGTGGTCACCAACTCCCTGGGAGCCCGCACCGAGCACCACCACGAAAACGGCGTGGTCCGCGAGGTGGTGGATGCCCTGGGAAATCGCTCCAGCACGCTGTGGAACGCATGGATGGAGCCGTTCGCGACCCTGGACGAATTGGGACGCGGCACCCTCACGGAATACGACGACCGCGGCAACCCCACCAGGAAGGTTGGGGTGGATGGCTCCACCTTGGAAGTCGCCTACGAAGACGACCTTCCGGCTTCCGCCACCGACGCCGTGGGTGGCCAGTGGCAATGGAAGCACGATCAGGGGCGACTGGCAGAACGCATCGATCCATTGGGCAGGATCACTCGCTACGAGTACGACGGATCGCGCCTTGCCGCCTTGGTCGACGCCAAGGGAACAAGAACAGAATTCGCCTACGATGCCCACGGGAACCTTTCCAGAGTCACCTTCCCGGACGGATCCACGAACGAATGGATTTTCGACCGGTGGGGCCATCTGTGGAGCGCCGTGGACGAGCGAGGCAACCGGCGCGATTTCGCCTACGATCTTTCCGGAAATGTGCGGAAGATCCGCGAACCGGACGGCAACCTGCGCGAGATGGACTACGACGCCGAAGACAACCTGATCCTCGCCAAGGATGCGCACCGCGAGGTGCGCTTCACCTGGAGAGGCATGGGAGCCATGGCCTCGCGCACCGAAAACGGCACGCGCATCGAATTCGCCTACGACACGGAGGACCGTCTCACCGCCATCCGCAACGAAGTACAGGACATCTACGGCTTCAAGCGCGACATCCTGGGGCGGGTGGAGCTGGAGCAGGGCTGGGACGGCCTGCGCCGCGCGTTCCGCTACGATGCGGCGGGCACACTGGTGCGGATTGAACGTCCTGGAAATCGATGGACGGAATACGTCAACGATGCGGCGGGCAGGATCCTGGAGGTCCGCCACTGGGACGAATCCACCGAGTCCTTCGCCTACCGCCCCGACGGGGAGCTGGTGGAAGCGACCAACGCGCACGCCAAGATCCGCTGGGAGCGCGACATCCTGGGACGCCTACTGAAGGAGGTCCAGGGCGACCACTGGGTGGAATCGGTCTGGAACGACCTGGATGAACGTATCGAACTCCGTTCCTCAATGGGTGCACACCAGATCATCCATCGCAGCGCGACGGGCGAAGCAACTTCCGTACTGGTACCCGGAAACCCCGAGGATTCCGCGGCGCCACCCAGGTGGGAAGCCAAGTTCCAACGCGACCAATCCGGACTGGAAATCGAACGCGCCCTACCCGGAGGCATCAACAGTCGTTGGGAGCGCGACCAGCACGGGCGCCCGGTCAGACATTCCTTCGGCCGCAAGGACAAGGAACGCACCCGCGAATACACCTGGGAAGTGGATGACCGCCTCAAGAAGATCGCGGACTCCGCCTACGGTCCGGTGGAGTTCGAACACGACAGGTTCGAGAATCTGTCCGGAGCCACCTACAACGACTTCCACAAGCTCTGGCGTGCGCCGGACGTTCTGGGCAACCTCTTCCGCACCCCCGAACGCTCCGACCGCAAGTACGGTCCTTCGGGACAGCTCCTGGAATCCACCGGCACCCAAGGCTTCACGCGCTACGAGTACGATGCGGAGGGGAACATGGTCAAGAAGACCATCACCCCACCGCATTCGCCGGAACCCACCATGGTCCTGGGTTCCGGCTCGGCCCTGGGAGCCGGCCCCAATGCCGACAAGATATGGCACTACGAGTGGAGCGCGGCGGGACACCTCGCCCGCGTGGTCCGTCCCGACGGCCAAGTGGTGGAATTCGCCTACGATCCACTGGGACGCCGCGTGTCCAAGACCTTCGCGGGCCGTACCACGCGCTGGGTGTGGGACGGCAACCTTCCCCTCCACGAATGGCAGGAAGAGACCGGCCCGCTCCCGGATGTGGAGCCTCCGCCGGCCTATGCCATGGACGCGCGCTTGGCCGAGGTGCTCCAACTTCTTCGCGACCAGACGTTATCGCCGTTGTCGCCTCAGGGGCCACCCGAACACCCCAGTGCCGAACAGCCCATCACGTGGCTCTTTGAGCCCGATTCCTTTGCGCCCATTGCCCGCCTCCAGGGCGAGCGCCGAGAGAGCATTGTCTGCGACCATCTGGGCACTCCGTTGGCCATGTTCGACCACACGGGCGAACAGACCTGGTCCTTGGACCTGGACATCTATGGCCAACCGCGCATGGTGGAGGGCGAGCGATGCTCGTGCCCTTTCCGCTACCCCGGCCAATACGAGGACTCCGAGACTGGTCTCTCCTACAACCGCTTCCGCTACTACGACCCCGAACTCGGCGGGTACATCAGTCAAGACCCGATCCGCCTCGACGGGGGTAACCCCACGCTCTACGGATATGTTAAGGATACGACCAGTTGGACGGATGAGGTTGGACTCGCAAGCTTGTTCGAACTCGGAACGTATGGCTCCCTAAACGGTGGAACAAATGTCCGGGATGGACTCCAAGCTCATGAATTAATCCGCCACGAGTATCTGGTCCAGCAAGGACTTGCGTCAAAGAATGGCCGACTTTCCGGCAATCCATCGATAGCTCTGGATAACGCACACCATACCAGGGTTGGAGGTGCTCATTGGCATGAAGCTCAAATTCGAGCATCGCAGGGATTGGGGAGAAACCAATTCCACCCGAATCTAAAAAGAGAGCTCGACATCACTCAAGGCGGATTGCGAAAGGCTGGTGTACCAGCAAGTCGGGCGCGCAAACTGCGTAAACAATCTGAAAAATTCCACAGAAAACTTAAGCAAAAGAAAGGGTGCGGACCATAATGACTCAAGGAGTACAACTGATTGTTGGCGACAAAGTAAGCTGCGACGATCATGGACCTCGGGTGGGTGGAGCGTTTTTAAAACCTCAAGACATCGAGTGGCCAATCGATTCCGACGGGAATCCGCTAACGTTGATTCTATCAATCCCAACATCTGCGCTGCTCCCGTCTGGAGACCGCTTTCCCAATTTTTGGGTTTCAGTCTTCGTAAAATATTCTGCCACAGACTATTGCTTAGACGCGGTTACCTGCAACGACGCACAATCATTCAAAGAGAACATCGGAAGGACCACCAAAGTCCTTATTCATCGACCTGGAGATCCGGTTACAATGGGGGTTGAGGTCCCCTCACGACGCATTGAGCGAGGAGCCGCAGTCCACCAGGATTCCTTCAGCGGCTCAAAATGGGCAGGTGAGCCAACTTTTCTACAAAAGAATCCATTACCTATTCCAGAATTCATGGAGTTTCTTTTGCAGCTGTACTCCTCGGATCTTTCAGATGAGATTCCTGACTTGCTTGGATTGCCAGACTCCGTTGGATATTTGTTTTTACCCAGCCATTCATCAGACAACATCGATGGCATTTTCTTTGCCCAATGCACATGATAGTCTCACGCGTAGCACGATCCTGAAGTTCGCTTCGACTGTGGAGACGAAGAAGTCGAGGCTATCGGACAAGCAGGTGGTACCGATCACCCAGGAGCGAGCGAGCAGATTGATCAACGATCGTTGAATACCCGATGGGGAACACCGGAGGAGGTGTTCTTCATCCAGTAGATTCCGCTGGGCAGGTTCCGGCGGACTCCCTCCCAGCCTGCTTCCAGGGAGATGTCGCCGACATGGAAAGACGCGACCTGGACACCTTTGAGGTCGAAGACCAGGTAGTCGCCAACGGAACCCTTCGCGGACATCGACTTTTGAACTTCGATCGAGCTCTTGGGCAGAAGCGAGATCATTTTCTGGGCATAGCGGGATCCAAGCAGGTCGTACCCGGAAACGTTGAAGTGGAGGTTGTCGGAACCTGCGGCGCAACCCGACGACGAAATCACATAGGAGGTAGGCACCACACCCGGAAGCTTGTTGATCCCGGTATTGGTTCCAGCGTTGTTGTACACCTCGCCGGCCAGCAGGGGGACATCCGCGGCCTTCAAGCCAAGGTCGCTCAGCAGTTTGTTGTAGATGGTCTTGACCTTGTCCGCCCAACCCGCTTGATAAGCATCGGATTCCCCCTGATGCAGGAGGATTCCCTTGATCACACCGGTCTGCTGGGCGATCTTGCCCATGGCCACCAACCGTGCGTACGGATCACCTCCGTATTGGTTGGCGATGGACTGCATCCAGCTGGCCTGGCCGGCGTAATAGGACTTCGCCTGGGTGGGATCGAACCCGGTGATCGCCGTGCCTGCCACCGCCACCGGTACGATTCCGATCTTGATGTTCGAGGGAAGTTCGGCCATCATGGTCTTCCCGAAGGACTCCAGCAAGCTGTACTTGCTGTCGCACCGCACCAGGGGCGATTGCGCCGTGAACCATTTGCCCTGGGAGCGGCTGCCGCACGTCACCGGAGAAAGATCCTGGAATCGTTGATTCGCCGCCATCGCCGGGCTGGGCAATGCGGCATTCCCCTCCATGTTCGACTGCCCAAAGGCAAGGAACACGTAGAAATTGGGGTCCACCTGGGCATTGACCGACGGTGCCAAGGCCATCGCCGCCATCGTCAATCCAAGAGACGTCTTGCGGATGTTGATCTTCATGGGAAAAGGCCCCCGAAAGAGAGATTCATGTCAGCCAAGCGGAAGTGGACTCAAGGTTCTTACCCTCGAGCGCACGCCTTCTCCGGGTAGATTCCACAATGGACCGTTGTCGGATCGACAACACCCCCATCACGAACCAAGGACGATGGGCAACGGATCCCACCATGGAAGGAATTTGGTCGAAAAACGGAAAGGGAGCACCGAGAGGCGCTCCCCAAACTCATGAACCGGAAGGAACCTGTTCAGATCCCGTGGGTCATGCGCAGGTGCGCTCCCGTCGTGAGATTCCTGAGCCAATAGATTCCGCCAGACAACCCCTTGCGGACGTTGCTCCAGCCTGCATCGAAGGCTTGGCCATCCCCCGCCTGGAACCGAGCCACCTCCACTCCACGGACATCGTAGACCACGTAGGCTCCCGCAAGTCCAACTTCCCGAGCATTTCCGTGAACGGTGGATGAATGGGCGCGCAGGTAGGACAGCATCTGGACCGCGTACCGCTTTCCGAACTGGCGATAGGAATCGGCGCTGAAGTGGAGCTTGGATCCATCCTTGGCATGGGTGCCCAAGTTGGTGGACTTGATCACGTAGGAGGTGGAGATGACGGTGGGAAGCTGGTCGATCGTATTGTTGAACCCCCCGGCATTGGCGACTTCCCCAGCCAGCAGGGGAACCTGGCTGGCATTCAACCCAAGATCCTTGATCAGAGCCTCGTAGACCTTCTTCACCTTGCCGCCCCAGACATTGACGGATTCCCCCGCGTTGGATTCCCCCTGGTGGAGAAGAATTCCTTTGATGACACCGGTCTGCTGGGCGATCTTGCCCATGGCGACCAGCCGAGCGTAGGGATTGCCATCGTACTCCTTGGCGATGTTCTGCAACCAGCTGGCTTCCTTGGAGATGTTGGCCACACCATTCACGGGATCGAAACATTCGATCTTGGCCCCCGCCACGGCCACGGGAACCATCCCGATCTTGATATTGGCAGGAAGACTGTCGACCAGGGTCCTGGCGAAGTAATCGGCCGGGCTCAATCCCGTCCCGCACCGGAACAACGGAGCGATTCCAGGCGACCACTTGTCCTTGGTCCTCTGCAGGCCCGTGCAGGTGGTGGCTCCCAGCACTTGGAATCGAGGCAGGGAAACCTTGTCGGAGGCCCCGAAATCGGTGGCGTAGCCCTCCATGTTCGATTGACCGAACGCCAGGAACACGTAGAAATCGGGATCCACCTGGGCATGCGCCTGGGGGGCCAGCACCGAAGCCGCCAATGCCAGGGCGATCGTCGTGTTCCGGTTTCCTGCATTCATGGGAGCATCCTTGATCTCGATGGGTTGGCGATTCCGAACCGTCCACGTGGCAGGCCGTGGCGAACGAGCCCCCCCCTACCCCGGGAACAGGTGGAAGATCGCTCCACCAGAAAGCGATTCCATGGACGTTTACAGGCTGGAGCTTTGGCAAATCGACCAAAACGGACTGGATTCCAGGCTCCCCGGCGAAGACACTTTGTACCTTTCCGAGCTCCGACCAAGGCTGGACAGCGTTTGTCCGAGCTCCGAGAAAAGGGATTCCTGGCTTCACCGAGGCCGCCTCCCCTATCCACCCTCCTTCAGCCCTTCGGAGAACTGAAATGCCGAAAATCTTGGCATCGCTGGCAATCCTGTTGCTGGCCACCGCTTCCGACGCTTCGGAAGGCGATTTCCTGTTCGATGTCGGTGTCGCCCCGGTGGTCCGCAACCTCGCCGACTACGCGACGCCAAACCTTGGAGCCCATGTTTCCTTGCTCAGCGGATTCAGCGAGAGGACGGACATCGGGCTGGTGGCGACTTGGGACCACCTGAAGGGCGAGAAGGGAACCGGGGACCTGGACATTTCCTCCCTGGCCATCCAAGGATGGTGGAACTGTCTGGATCGTTCCATTCGCCCTCAAATCGGCATCTCCTCCGGTGTGTCGATGGATGGCGAAGCCAACGCATCCCTCCATCTTGCGGCTCGGGTTCGCGCGCTCATCTCGCTTTCCACCCGATTCCGCTTGTTCGCAGGAGTGGCTCTCGGAAGCGATATCGGCGACAAGGGCAGCCACTTCGCCCGCGGGGAGTTCGGCACCCAGTTCCTTGTTCGTTAGCACAGGGAGTTCCCCGGTGACCACGGATTGCGCAACCGCCTGTCCAAACTGTATGTTCGGGTCTTGCCCACATCAAACCTCCATTCCGGAAAGAAGCCAGTGAACCGATCTCCTCTGCATCTGCTCGCCATCGCCTTCCTGGCACTCGCCACCCTCGCGCAAGCCGCCGGGAAGTTCACCGCCGACGAATACAAGCGCGCCCTGTGGATGGCCACCCGGTTCTACGGCGGCCAACGCTCCGGCGAAGGACCCAATTGGCTACTGATCGGACAACCAGACAGCCTGCAGAAGAGTTTCCTCCTCGACTCCTACGGAGGCCAGGACGTCTCCGGGGGATGGTTCGACTGCGGCGACCACGTCATGTTCGGGCAGACCCAGTACTGGGCCGCCTATTCGCTCGCCAAGGCCTACGAGACCTTTCCGACCGGCTACGACGACCTCTACGACGGCAGCACCTACGCCGACTACAAGCAAAGCGGCAAATGGAACGACGTCGACGGCGGCACCCCCAACGGCATTCCCGACCTGGTGGACGAACTCGTCTACCAGGCCGACTACATCGCCAAGGCGGTCATATCCAAGGACGTGTTCATCACTCTCAAGGCCGACCCCGACGCCGACCACAAGCGTTGGGTCACCGCCCCCATGATGTCCAAGATGAGCAAGACATTGGGAGGCGAATGCGCCAGCGGCGGCGAAGAGAAGTACGAAGCTCCGGACTGGACCTTCAAGGGCAATCTCACCCCGTGCACGGGCTATTCCACGCGATCCATCAAGGCCGACAAGGACAAGGCCATGGCCTCCAACGCCGCGGCGACACTCGCCGTCATGGCCAGGATCCTGGATCGCCTTGGCGTGTACCCGGAACGGGTGAAGCTCTACACGGACAAGGCGAAGGTCGCCTACGAGCATGCTTCGGCCATTTCCGGCACCATCGCCTACGGGATGTTCTATTCGGCGAATCCCAACCAATGGGACGACTTCGTGAGCGCCTCGGCGGAGATGTACCTGCTCACCAAGGAGCAGAAGTACCTGGATGCGGCCAAGTCCAACGAAGGCCAAGTGAACAAGAACCACAACTGGGCCTTCAGCTACAACAACGCCGACGACATGGCCTACTTCAATCTCCATCGCACCGCGGGCAGCACCGCGGCCCTGGACCTGCTGAAGAAGTACGCCGAGTACTACAAGGGGAAGATCAACTCCGAAGGGCTTGCCGAGGTGGGCGATCCGGCCTGGGGAACCCTGCGGTATCCTCTGGGAGCCGCCTACAGCATGGCGCTGGCCAACGTCGCCACAGCAAGCGAGACGTACCTGCCGCAGATCCAGCAGCAGGTGGATTTCATCATGGGTGCGAACAACGCCAAGATCGCCTTCCTCGTGGGCCTGAAAACGTCGTTGTCCACGTCCACACCCCGCTTTCCCCACCACCGTAGCGTGTTCCAGAGAAACGACAATCCTTCCGACGAGAAGAAGGCGCAGATGACCATCCCCGAGAAGAACCAATCCTTCGGGGCCTTGGTGGCCAACGTCGGATTCGCCTCCACGGGATTCAAGGACAACGTGATCGACTACAAGTATTCGGAGGTCTGCACCGACTACAACGTGGGCGTGGTGGGCGCCCTGGGATACGTCCTTTCCAAGATCGCCCCGGTGGATACGTCCAAGTTCCACGGCGGCTCCAGTGTCGCACGGACAGGCGCCATGCTGCGGACGGAACGACGCGGCACCTCCTACCTTCTGCGCGCCCCTGACGGGAAACTGCTGACGGGGCTGTCCATCCGACAGCCGGATGGCCGAATCGTCCGCACCTTTTCCGGTCCGGCTCGGGAGGTCCTCTGGACACCCGATCGTGCCGGGCTCCATCTGATCAGCGCGGAAGCGGACGGAGCACGCTGGACCACCCGCATGGTGGTTTCCCGCTGACCGGAAGCGATCAGGGTCCCTGAAACCTCAGCGACCGCTCCCCGTGGAAAGACGGATCTTGCCGGGGAGCAGTCTGGGAGCCAATCCGGGAGCGTCCACCGCCCGCCCGGCCGCATCCCTGGACACCCCGTTTTCCAGGTTCGCCCGGACTTGGAAACGGGAACGGATCGACGCTCCTCCGGCCAAGCGGAGGGACACGGAATCCAGGCAGAATCCAACCGTATCATCGGCGAAATCGAATTCCAGCCGGGCGATGGAATCGGTCCTCGAGACCACCAGATCGGCCGACTGCCGGGAAGTCCCGGCCGGCAGCGAAAACCGCTTGGCGCCGGCCAATGCATCGTGCGGTTCGTGGTCCATCACCAGATTGGCCGACAGCATCCTGGATGCGCCAGCCCGCACCTTGAAGGACAGTCGATAGGTTTCGCCCTGGATCAAGCGCATTCCGGGCCGATCGAACTGGCTCTTCCAAGCGTCGGCGGAACTGGCAGACAAGCGGACGCACGCCTCCCCACCGGTGGTGGTGATGGTGGTGGGCACCGCATCGTCGTGCCAAGACGTCCACCCCCCGATCCCGTCGGTGAAGTCGCCATCGTCGATGCGTTCCCCGGCGGAAACGAAGACCGCCTCCAGAGGTTGCGAATGATCCACCAGGAAGGAATCGGGGTTCCGCGAGGATTGGAGCATTCCCCGCCAAGCGGAGAATGCCCATCCGTCATCCGGGATCGCCCGGGCTCGGACCATGGACAAGGCGGGGAAACCGGGACCGGTCGGCGAGAGCTCGATGCGTCCACCACCCTGGACCTTGGTGGTCACCTGGTAGGGCCCCTCGCCGGGGTCCATCTTGTGCACGCGCACCCAATCCACCCGGAACTCCTGTGGGAACACAGCGGAGTCCACCCCCTGAGCCCCACCCCAGGCACCACCGACAGCCAGGTTCAGCAACAGATGGAACGGTTGGTCGAAAGGCCATTTCTCCCAGGTCCCCTCGTTGGCGAAGTCGAAGTACCGAACCCCATCCACGCCGATGTGCAGGCTGTCCGGTTCCCATTCCAGGTGGTAGACGTGCCAAGCGCTGGCAAGATCCGTCAGGGCGATGTTGCCGCCCTTCTGCGTCCCCATGGGGTGGTTGTAGGCCTTGGTGTGGACGGTGCCGTAGATCGTTTTCGGCTCGTGGCCCACGAACTCCATGATGTCGATTTCCCCTCCACCCGGCCACCCTCCGTACAGGGAAGCCTCGGGAAGCATCCAGATGGCGGGCCAAACACCTTTGCCCGCAGGAAGCTTGGCGCGCACATCCACCCGACCGTACCGCCAGCTGGCCATCCCCCGGGTCGCCAAACGGGCGGAGGTGAATTTGCACGGACCATACCAGCATGTCAGCGTGTCTTCGCGTCGAGCGGTGATCACCAGGTTGCCTGCATCCACCCGTGCGTTGGCCGTTCGTCCCTTGGTGTAGTACTGGCCTTCCTGGTTACCCATTCCGGATCCCCCCTCGTCCCAGGTCCAGCGGGATGGATCGGGCAATCCAGGGGCATCGAATTCGTCTTGCCAGACCAACACGGAGTCGCGAGCCCAACCCGCAGGCAGGAGTAGACAGAAGAGAAGGATCCAGCGTTCTACGGAATGGGACATGGGTGCATTTTAAATCCTATTGCGCAATCCCGGCATGTTCCTGCCTCCCCCTCGCATAATCCCCCAAATGATTCTTTCCATCGCTTATGGAAACAACCATTGCAGAATCCGGTGCGCGACGACGAAGTCCCCATCCAGCGCCCACAAGGAGACTGCGTGTCACCAGATCTGGAAGGCTTCAGGTGAATCGAACAGCGAAACATTCACAGATCCTGTATTCTGGATTTCCAAGTGGGTGCCAACCCCCAAGGGAGGACGTTCTTCCCGCGGAGATGGCTTCACTTTCTGGGGCGATTCGCCTCATAATTGCATCCAATCAGAAGTTCACCTGCGACCAGGAAACCGTTGGTCGTTCCAGGAGCCACGGAAGCCATCCATTCCAGCTTCTTGCCATACACTCCAGAAAGGTCCTCTGTCATGGGCATCAAGAACCTCCGGGCGACAGCCACGATCTTCTGCCTCCTGTGGATGGGGGCCGGTGCTGCGGATTCCCCCTTGGACGCGGTCTCCGGTGCCAGCGGGGGACGCAAGATGGTGACCATTTCCAAGGTGACCGTCACCACGAGCTCCGCTGCGAT
>Ga0209098_1002764_pt1 | contig 15189 bp, 18 predicted proteins | sample AD_JPNHW1_MetaG_FD_184429 | JGI IMG/M metagenome (GOLD analysis project Ga0209098, IMG submission 184429) | Active sludge microbial communities of municipal wastewater-treating anaerobic digesters from Japan - AD_JPNHW1_MetaG (SPAdes) (version 2) | ecosystem: Engineered > Bioreactor > Anaerobic... | reverse complement strand
GCGTAATCAATTCAAATCGACACGCGACATTTTTGCATGCAAAACACTGTATAATAATTAACTACAAAGATCAATGGGGATTTTCTTTGTACACTAGTGTAATCGGGAATCTTAATTTTCAATGACCCATCAAAGAAAATGATGTATTTCTGATTTTGCTTTACTTCATAGCACAAATGAGTTTCACTTAACGTGGGGGTGTTGGGATAATTGTTTTTTATTTTGCCAATAGCCTTCCTAATCAGGTCTCTATAATTAACCGGCCTTATGGTTACTTCCTGAAGGGTTATATCTGAGTGGATAAGTTGGATATTCAATTTACCAACAATCTTTGAAACAGAAATGCAAATTCTTTTGTACCCAACACAAGAAATCATCAGTGAATCGTTTTCAGCGTTTTCAGGAATTTTCAGCTCAAATATGCCTTCTTCATTGCTCACAGTGCCAATCATTTCGGGAATAAGGACAATGGAAGCATATTGAACAGGAGAATTATCTTCAGCCAAGATTTTCCCCTCAACAACTTTATAACCCTGAGCTTTTGTTAGCAATATACAAAAGCTCAGGGCCAATACAAATATGAACCTTAACAACCCCACCATCTTTCGCCTTTGGGACACTCTGTGTCATAGATTAAAAACCCAAAAATTCTGATTTGAAGGCCTCCATCTGCATTTTTCATTTCACCGGCATTCATTTCCTGAACGCCCATTGTTTCTAAATTTTTCATACTACACAAAATTTTAATTGTTAAACATTTAATTAATTTTGTGCCAGCTTTAGGGCTGGCTTGCCCGGTGGCTTTCCGGTTCGCGAAAAGTGGTTGGCCGCCGGGCTTAAACCCCTCCTGTCCCCTTCCACGATACTAATCGGGAGGGGAAGATTATGGGGTGGTTGAGAATTCTCAACTGCTAAGATAGCGTCGTTCCGTCCAGAAAGAAGAACGGAACAATTTTTCTAAGACAGGATTTGTTAAAAAGCGTTAAATTCTTGGTTTCAATTATTATCTTATCCATATTCTTACTAAAGGCCAATAGTTTCAATTACATCAAAAACAGCAGCCTGTAACTGGTTGTTCTCGATGGATGATTTCACAATACCCCGGCTCTGCGTGGTTACATCCACCTTTACAAAGGGGGTAACCGCTATACCGGCAACCAAAGCCAGCAACACGGTAACATATATGATTTGTGTGCTTTTACCATGCCGGGCAAAGTGGCTTTCGGCGGTGTATTCGATAATATCCGGTGGAAAGAGTTGTCTCATACTTAAGATAATTGAATTACCTTGATAAATTAAAACCAAAAGACATACTAAAGCCAGCGTTTGATATTCCCATATTAGGAATAAACGTACTATTATATAAATAAAAATGCTTAACCCTGTCGGCCTTCTGAAATGCACTTTTTTTTAATAGATTCGCTTCAGACATAACAATGGTTTCATATTTTGAAATGCTCAGATTATAAGCAAAACTTAAATACATGGCATTCAATCCTTTGAGTTTTCGAATAAAAGTAATTTGCGGCTTAATGATTATTGAACGAATTCCACTATATACGTTTATAATATCACTTTTTAATTCTTTCGTCCCCCACAAAAAAGTATCTGTATTTACAAACGATCCCATCTTTACCTGAGCAGATGCAAAACCAAAACCAGTTGATAATGAGCAGTAATAAGGTGACCCAAATCGATTTATTTTTTTCCTATACTGAATGCCCAATAAATATTCTGAATTGTTGATCTTATTTCCTAAGCTAATCGAATTACTCCAATATGCAGATAAATTGTGTTTAAAACAATATCCTAAGTCGTATGTTAATGACCATAACGTACTTCTTCCAAGATAATTTGTGAATGTTTGGTTCAAAGAAGATAATTCAATTTGATAATCACCAGGTTTTATCATAAGGCTTCGGCAAGAAATGCCATAATTTATCGACAAATTAGGTGCAATATTTTTTAATAAAGAAGTCTTCTTTTCATTTTTCTTTAAATCTATTGCCAATTCTGTCCCAATAGAATGATCAATGTTTAACATTGAATCTCCTTCAATTACATTATATCCATCCCAAAAATTTTCATCAAAATCGGGATTTAAATCAATAAAAATATCGCTATAGTTAACTTGTTGAATTTCAGGAATTGTATTTTGAGTTGAAGGATAAATATCGCTTGTTAAGTATTCATCAAAATGATGAATAATATGATTCGTTTTTTTATCTAATCCACTAGTATTTTGATTTTTATATTTGAGATCACTGCTGGTGCGTTAAAAATTAAAACTTAATATCAAACAAATCGAACTGTAGTTCTTTGGCATTTTGATTGACTTGGGCGATGGTAAGCAAATCTCTGATAGGTGTTTTATCGAAAGCTGATACACTTAAAATTTGCATAATCTCGTAAATTGAGTAATCGCTTTTTAATGTGTGTTTTATGTATGCGACAATCAGGTAAGCACAAATAGCCGTCCAAACGTGGATCTTCACTGCATTAGGAGAATGTCCCCATAGTTTTTTGATGACAAGATTTTGTTTTATCCATTTGAAAAACACTTCGATTTGCCATCTATTTTTGTATAACCTGGCAATTTCAAGAGCGGATACCTCAAAATTATTGCTCAAAAAGACCAGAAGCAAGTCTTTTTCTGTATCATAATATTCAACCAGTCTCAATTGATCCGGGTAAAATCTTTTTGACTTTGTAACAGTAAGGATAATTGTCTTATCGCTTCGTAAGCCGGTCATTTGGTCGATATTGAAGTTCTGCTCGACAACCTCGTACCTCAAAGACGATTTAGCCCTTGTAACAAAGAAAGCTTCTTCCGTTTGGATGCGGTGCAATGCTTCAAAATCGACATAAGCCTTATCCATCAAATAAATGGCACATGGTTGTGGAACAATCACATCAAGCGCATTGCTATCATGATACTTGCCATCGGTAACAAGGATAAATTCTGGAATGCTGCCACGCAAATTAAGCAGCGTATGTACTTTGACTGCTCCTCTTGTGTATTTTCCTTCTGCCCATGTAAAAAGGTTTATGCTCAATGAAATCGTTGTCGAATCCAAAGCGAAAACCTCATTGTCTAATTTTATTTCTGGAATCGGATTGTCAGCATAAAGCGGACGGACCAAGCCAATGAGATATTCTCCAAAATCGGCAAAGATATGCCAGTCACGGTTCTCGTTTGCGCGCGAAAAGGTTGTGTGATCAACGCTTTGTTTTACCCCCAGATGGTACAGCTGATCTTTATGCGCTTGCAAACAGGTGCATATTGATCGAAGTGAGTCCAAGGAAGTTATTTGTCCGAACAACAGTTGAACAAACTGGTTCCAGCATTTAAAATCACGTACCCGGTAATTGCCAGAATAACGTTTTACACATTTGTTGAATTCATATTGGTTCACAAAGTCCAACATCTGACGAAATACATATTTACCTGAATTCATAATCTACACTTTATAGTGCAAAAATGAACCTCAAGTCAATTCAAATCTCAAAATCAAAGAACGCTTATAAGTATTTGTTTTTCTATCTATTAAAACAATAAACTTAAAATTAACGCACCAGCAGTGAAACCTTATTACTCATTATTTTTGCTTATCCTTATTACCTTGAAATTATTTGCTGTCGATGGAAGTAAAATTCAATTTTCACCTATAAATCACGCCTCCTTTATCATTCAAAAAGGAGATCTTACCATTTTTGTCGACCCTGTTGGTGATCCCGAAAAATACAGTTCCTTCTCTGCCCCACAGCTTATCCTTGTTACACATGATCATGGAGATCATTTCGATAGCGAATTACTGGGCAAATTGAAAAACAATAAAACCATTGTTGTTGCCCCAAAAATTGTAACCGATAAACTGGGATACGGCAAAACCATGAATAATGGTGGAAAAGGAACCTTTTATGGCATTGAAATTGAAGCCGTTCCTTCGTACAATACAACTCCTGAACGAATGAAATTTCATCCAAAAGGCACCGGAAACGGATATGTATTGACGATTAGAGATGAACACCTATACATTTCCGGTGATACGGAAAATATTCCTGAAATGAAAAACCTTAAAAATATCGATTATGCCTTTATTTGCATGAACTTGCCTTATACTATGTCTGTTGAACAGGCAGCATCGGCAGTTCTAACAATCAATCCAAAACATGTTTTTCCATACCACTATCGATTAAAAGATGGATTCAGCAACCTTGATAAATTCAAAGAATTGGTCTCAAAAAATCCTGAAATTAAAGTTGATCTTCTTAAATGGTATTAGAGAACTGTTTATTTAATCTCAATAATTTGAAATTTAATGTCTTCAAGAGGTCTGTCTCCGGGAGCAGTTTTAACATTGGCAATTGAATCAATTACATTTAAGCCTTCTACAACTTCTCCAAAAACAGTATATGCTCTATCTAAAAAAGGTGTCCCTCCAATAGTTGTATAAGCAGTTCTTTGTTCACTGCTAAACTTATACGCTTCAGGATCAACTTGGCTTTCAGCCTGTTTTACAATTTCGTTTTTAACAATTAGAATACTATCTGTTTTCCCCTCTTTCTGAAGCCGTTGCATTTCCTTCTGCCTTTGCTTCGTAATTTTATTCGCTTCTGCCTGAACCAACTGGGTTTTCTGCTTTTCTTCCATCTTATTGAGGGTTGGTATATTATAAGCCTTCCCCTGGACAATATAGAATTGACATCCCGATGATTTCTTTTCAGGATTTACATCATCACCCATTCGGGCAGCAGCTAAAGCTCCTTTTTTATGGAAAAAATTCGGATCGAATTCAGCAGGAATTTCGTATCCCACATCACCTCCACCCAACTGCTTTCTGGATGAGGCACCTTTTGATTGAGGATCACCTCCTTGGATCATAAAGTTTTTTATTACCCGATGGAACAACAAATCATTATAAAATCCTTCCCTGGTAAGTTTCAGAAAATTATCCCGATGTTTTGGCGTTTCGTTATAAAGTTTCACTTTCATATCGCCAAATTTGGTCTTTATTAAAACCATTTTTTCACTGCTTTCCTTGGTCTGCGGATTATTTCCATAAGAAAAACCCAACACACATAAAAACAGAATTGTAAAATAATATTTTGTTCTCATTTTTTTTCCATTTTTACAAATATAATAATCCATTTGATAATTGAATAGTTATTTTCGAATTGATAAATATAAAAAAATGATTATAAATAAGTTAGTCGTAAATGATGAAATTATTTTAAAAATTCTCGATCTATCCGACTCTCAAACAATCTTTAATGCAATCGATCAAAATCGTTTCTTTTTGCGAAAATGGTTACCATTTATTGATACAACGCGTACGGAAAAAGATACTCTTTCTTTTGTGAAATCGATTGTCGATGATGTTGAACGTCGTCAGGAAATTTTTACAATCTGGTATAAAAATGAGTTTTCGGGGTTAATTGGCTTAAAAGACATCGATTATTTAAACCGAAGAATAGAGATCGGATATTGGCTCATTGAAAAAATGACTGGTAAAGGAATTGTTTCCTTATCGGTAAACAAAATAATCCGATTTATTTTCGAAGAACTCGAAATGAACCGTATTCAAATCAAATGTGGAGTAGAAAATAACAAAAGTTCGGCAATACCAAAGAAATTTGGGTTTACCCTTGAAGGCGTTGAAAGACAGGGTGAAAAGCATAATTTCAATTATATTGATTTAGAAGTATATAGTCTTATAAAAAAGGAATGGTTGAAATAGCTTAATCAATAAAAAACATCCGTTCGACACCGAATTCTGAACGTTCATAAATGAAAATACGCCGTTTATAAATGAAAAATATCACACTGATTGAATGAATTGAACTTTTTATAACTTTGACACGCTTAATCAAAACCAGTTTAATTTTCTCTTTTCCAACCACACACCCCAAGCGCACAAGCTTAACTTCAGCCGGAAAGCCCCAATTTCCGGCTTTTTTATTTTATTTTGATTCGGTAATCGAAAATTTCAACCACATCATTTCTTCTCAATTTGGCTCTTTTACGCGTTTCTATTACATCGTTTAACTTAACCTCTCTGTTTTCAACAAAAAGTTGAGCCTGACCCCCGCTTTCAGCAATCCGAACTAATTTTAGCAGTTTGATCAATTCAATGTATTCAGCTTTTAGGTCAAAATCAATTTTATTCATTTTCTTATTTTTTAGATAGTCCGATCTGTTGCTTTTTGGAAAGGCTCTGCACTACCATTTGATATGAATGATCAATAAATGATTGAATTAATGAATCACTGAGCGATCCATCCAAAAAGACAGTATTCCAATGCTTTTTACTTAAATGATACCCCGGAATAACTGCCGGATACAATTCACGGAGTTCTATGGCTTTCTCCGGATCACACTTCACACTAATCGAAAACTCATCATCAAGACTAGTTAATAGAAACATTTTCTCCATAACTTTGAAAACCAAGGTTGTTTCATCAAAAGGAAATCCCTCTGTTACTCCGTTTTTTGACAGACAATATTCTCTGAGAGATTCGATGTTCATTTTTACTTATTTTCAAGATAAAGATAATCAGATATAATCTGATCGGAAATCAACAAACTTTTCTTTTCAATTTTTATCCTGTTCTCTTCCTTTCTTACTTTTCCATTTAAAAGATATTTCTGCGTTATTTGTTCAACAGCATCGGAATATTTCTTTCCAAATTCTTTTTCTATATATGCCGAATTAATACCTTCAATGGTTCTTAAACCAGTGATAATATAATCGTTAAACCGATCGTTTATCGTTAGTAGTTCACCTTCGCCTGCAACTCTTTTCAGGTTTATTGCTTCAATATAATCAGACAAATCGGAAACATTCCAGTACCTCGATTTTTTATTGTAAGAATGAGCGGATGGCCCCAAGCCCAAATATTCCACCTGATTCCAATAGGAAGAATTATGCCTGGAATAAAATCCTTTCCGGGCAAAATTTGAAATTTCATAATGAATAAATTGATTTTCTTCGGCAACCTTTATCAGCTCTTCAAATTGTAAAATACTCTCCTCTTCTTCAACCTCATAGATCAACCCTTTCTGCAATTGATTATAAAAAAAAGTACCCTCGTGATAGGTTAGATGGTAAGCTGACAGGTGTTGAATGTCAAGATCAAAAACTGTTTTTAGATTGGTTTGCCATTGTTGAAAAGTAAGTCCCGGAATTCCATAAATCAAGTCTACGCTAATGTTATCAAAACCTACTTTTTGAGCATTCTTCACTGCATCAATTGCCTGATCGGAATTGTGCCTTCTGCCCATAAATTTGAGATTCTGATTGGAAAATGATTGAATACCAATACTCAACCTGTTTATACCAATTTTTTTAAGAGATCTCAAATAATTAGGCGTTAGATCATCTGGATTGGCCTCAAGCGTAATTTCCAAGGACTCTCCCAATATAAATAATTGAGAAATAGTCGTTATAAGTTCTTCTATATCATTACCATTCAATAACGATGGTGTCCCTCCTCCAAAATATATTGTTTGAACCAGCTTATCTTCAATAAAATCTATCCGTAACGTTATTTCATCTTTTATTGCCTGTTTCAAAGAATGAATCAAAGACACGTTGGTCGACTTGTAAAAATCACAGTAGTTGCATCTTGTTTTACAAAAAGGTATATGAAAATAAATGCCCGACATAAATGATTGAAATTAAATTACAACTACCTGCATTGAATAACAATAATATCAACATCGGTACCGGTATTTTGATGAAAAATCAAAATCTTATTTCTTCTCCCGAAATCTCAAAATCGTCAATAATATCTGCCAAAGAAGTGTTTTGATAAAATGAAATCAATTCCGATCGCATTGAACTAAACCTTTTATGTATCGGACAGGTAGAAATTTCTTCGGTAAAACAACTACACGATTCGAGACGAATAATACAACTATTAAAATAATTTTCCCCATCAATCTGTACGATGATATCATACAGTGATATTTCAGTTGCATCCCTACCTAACGAAAAACCACCATGAGGTCCTTTTACAGAACAAAGAATATTCTCCCTTGCAAGTTTTTGCAATATTTTTCCAAGAAATGGCTGGGGAATATTCAGATCTTCGGTAATCTTTTTTATCCCTACTTTTTTCCCGTTCTGGGCATTATTTGCAAGGTAAATCATCGATCTTATCGCATATTTACAAGTATTTGAGAGCATAATTTGCTACATTAATGTGATTTTTATTTTTTCTGTCCGTTTAACCAACAATTAAAGACTGAATACTATTCAAAACAATTCTAAAAATAATGTTTTTAAAATGAGATATGAAAATACGTAACAATCTTAACTTTTTAAAGGAATTTTGTTTATCCTGATTAAATGCCTACCTCCCTCAAATGTTGAATCCAAAAAAGCATCAACAATTTCAACTGCTTCTTTATCAGAAATAAACCTTGCAGGAAGTGCCAACACATTTGCATCGTTGTGCTGACGGGCCAATGCGGCAATTTCAGGAATCCAACACAATGCAGAACGAATTCCCTGATGTTTATTGGCAGTCATATTTATACCATTGCCACTTCCGCATAACGATATTCCAAAGGTAAATTCCCCGTTTTCTACTGCAGTTGACATAGGATGTGCCCAATCGGCATAATCGGTACTTTGATCTGAAAATGCCCCAAAATCATTGAATTCAATTCCTCTTGCCTTTAAATGTTCCATTACTGTCTGTTTTCTTTCCCATCCGGCATGATCGGAAGCAAGGGCAATCTTAATCTTTTCCATTTTTATTAATTATTTATGATGTAATATTTTCAATTTTTAAAAAGAATTAAAAATTCTTTTTTCTCTTTAAAAAATACAATTAAAAAGAATGCAGCATTGATAACAAAAGCTAACCAATATTTTGGAGATCCTTCTTTACGGAATAACCAATAAATTCCAAAAAACAGAACACTCATTCCCAAATAAAAGAAAAAACTTTTTAAATCGTAATTAATTGGATAATGCTTTTCTCCTCCAAAATAGGAAACTACTGTCATCACAACAAAACATGCCAATATGGCTATTGCGCAGGCATAATAACCAATTACAGGAATTAATAATACATTAATGAGGATTGTTACAACAGAGCCTAAAATTCCCTGATATGCCCCATATTTTGTCATGTCGGTCAATTTGTACCAAAGCGACAATGTAAAGTAAATTCCCATGAAAAAATTGGCCATCATAACGATAGGAACAATTCCAACGGCGTCGCGATATTGAGCTGCATTGATTTTTATAAATAGATCGATAAATGTGGACATGAAAAGAAAAATGACTAACCCAAAAATCACAAAATACTTCATAATAATAGCATACATAGTTTTAGATTCCTTGCCCTCTTTCTGAGAGAAAAAGAAAGGTTCAAAGGCAAATCGAAATGCCTGAACAAACATGTTTAAAAGTACGGCCATTTTAAAAGCTGTACCATAAATGCCCAGTTGTTTCATTGGTTCCATTGAGTCTGGAAGCATTTTTGGAAGCAATATTTTGTCCACGTTTTGATTAATCATTCCCGTTATTCCAACGATCAATATTGGAAATGAATAACTGATCATTCGTTTCCATAAACCAGAATCGAATTGATATTTGACTTTCATTTCAGGAAACAATAAAAGCAAGGTGATAACAGAAGATATCAGATTTGAAAGAAACACATAGCCAATGCCAAAAGTTGGATCATATATTTTGGAAAAAATCCCATTCGGAAAATGTTTAATAAGAAGTGGAATCAAGGAAAGAAAAATGAGATTAAAAGCAATATTCACACCGATGTTAATAAACTTTATATAAGCAAACCGTAAGGGCCTGTGCTGTAATCTTAATTTTGCAAAAGGTATACTTGACAAAACATCGAGAGCAACTGTTATGCCCATGATTATAATAAAATCAGTTCGTCCGCTCATTTCAAGCAAAGAGGAAATATTGTCTCTAAACACTAATACGAGAAGAACAAACGAAAATGAAGTAAAAAGCAAAGAAATCATCGAAGTTGAAAAAACTTTGTCTGAATTTTGCTCTTTAGCTGCAAACCTGAAAAAACCTGTTTCCAATCCATACGTCAAAACAACAAACAAAAAAGCTACGTAAGCATAAACATTGATAATGCTTCCCAACTCAGCTTGATTGATAAAAATATATGTCCAGTAAGGATTTAACCACCAATTTAAAAACCGTCCAATAATGCTTGGCATTCCATAAATTGCGGTTTCGCCAGTAAGTCGTTTTATTGCTTTCAATTACAGAAAAATTTAGTTGATAATTATTCGCAAAGTTTTTAACAAATTACTTTCAATACAAATTGTTTTTTTCAAAATTTGCCACCTAAAGCTTTATTAATATGTACAAAACTCTACTATTATCGATTTTTACAGTTTTCATCGTGATTTCAGGATGTAGTAACAAATCGACTTATTCCCGAAAACCAGTTACAAATATACAGATTACACCTTCAAATAAAATTGTTACCCTTGGAAATGATTTCACCGTAAATTTCCATACAAAAATAAAAGAAGGAAAAATAAAAAAAATTGATTTACTTATTGATAACCAAATTATAGTAACAACTACTGATCTTGATTTTATTAAATCATTCAGTACAAAAAATCTTTTACCAGGTAATCATACAATTCAAACTATAGCTGAAAAAACCGATGGAGTAAAAGCCAGTAATTATTCAACTATTTTGATTGCTTCCGATATTGTTCCAAAAAAATCATCCTTCAAAATTGTTAATACTTATCCTCACAACCCTAAATATTTTACAGAAGGTTTTGAATTTCACAACGGATTACTTTATGAAGGTACGGGCAACAATGGCTCTTCCTATTTAATATCTTATAACTGGAAATCAGGAAAAATATATTCTTCTGTGTCACTTGATGACCAATATTTTGGGGAAGGAATTACTATTTTAAACGATAAAATATATCAGCTCACATACAAATCAAAGAAGGGATTCATTTACGATTTAAACACATTTGAAAAAAAAGGTGAATTTTCTTTTTCCTCTACCGAAGGCTGGGGAATGAGCAATGACGGTAAATATTTAATAATGAGTGATGGTACATCAAAGGTGAATTTTATCGATCCTTCGAATTTTCAGATAGTTAAAACCATTGAAATTTGTGACAACAATGGGGTTTTAAACAATATCAATGAATTGGAATATGTTGATGGAATTATTTATGCCAACATATGGATGAGCAATATTATCTTAAAGATTGAAGCTTCATCCGGAAAAGTTTTAGCTTATATAAATATGGAAGGATTATTAAACTACGTAAACAATTCTTCCATAGATGTTTTAAACGGTATTGCTTATAATAAAAGTGAAGATTTGTTTTACGTAACAGGTAAACTTTGGCCCAAAATGTTTGCTGTCAGTTTTGAATAAATTTAAAACAAAGACAAATCAATATCGTTTATTTTCGATTTATTCAAATGCTTATATGCCAAATCAGTAACTTCTCTTCCACGGGGAGTTCTTTTCAAAAAGCCTTCTTTAATAAGAAATGGTTCATATACTTCTTCCACTGTTCCAGCATCTTCACCAACAGCAGTAGAGATTGTATTTAAACCTACAGGACCACCTTTAAACTTATCGATGATGGTCAACAAAATTTTGTTATCCATTTCATCCAAACCATATCGGTCAATATTCAAAGCATCCAATGCATAATTGGTTATTTCCAAATCAATTATACCATTTCCTTTTACCTGGGCAAAGTCACGAACCCTTCGCAAAAGAGCATTTAAAATTCGGGGAGTTCCTCTGCTTCTTTTCGAAATCTCAATCGCTGCTTGGTCTTCAATTCGAACATCAAGAATTTGTGCTGACCTTTTAATGATATAATCCAACACTTCCGTATCATAATACTCCAAGTGGGCATTAATGCCAAAACGGGCTCGTAAAGGGCTCGTAAGCAAACCCGATCGGGTTGTTGCACCAATCAATGTAAAAGGACTTAATTCAATTTGAATAGAACGTGCACTAGGTCCTTTATCAATCAAAATATCAATTTTATAATCCTCCATAGCTGAATACAAATATTCTTCAACAACGGGGCTTAAACGATGAATTTCGTCGATAAAAAGGACATCAAAAGGTTCAAGATTGGTTAATAAACCTGCCAAGTCTGCAGGCTTATCCAACACGGGTCCAGAAGTAATTTTAATTCCTACTCCTAATTCGTTCGAAATAATATTGGATAATGTAGTTTTTCCCAAACCCGGAGGACCATGCAATAATACATGATCCAACGCTTCGGAGCGTAATTTAGCAGCCTTGACAAAAACTTTTAGATTTTCAATTATTTTCTTTTGTCCATGAAAATCATTAAAAGTTAAAGGTCTTAACTTTTTTTCTATTTCTTTATCTGATTCGGAAATACAATTATCCCGTACATCGAAGTTTCTAGCCATTTCTGTAGAATAATGGCTTAAAGATATGAACTTAAGCTATAATATTCAATTCCTTAAAAATTTCATTTAACCTATTCATATCGAAAGGTTTAGCCATATATTCATCCATGCCGGTTGCAATACATTTGTCCCGGTCATTGTCTAATGTATTCGCTGTTATGGCTATAACAGGAGTATGATTTTTCGATGGAGTTTCTTTTTCTAATTTTCTTATTTGAGCTGTTGCTTCCAGTCCATCCATTACCGGCATCATAATATCCATGAGTATTACATCGTAATCTTTCTCACGATATTTGTTAACAGCTTCCAAACCATTGTTTGCAATATCAACTTCATGGTTGAATTTTTTCAAGCTGAATGTAGTTATACGTTGATTCAGAATATTATCTTCAACCAACAAAATAGACAAACTTTCTTTCATAGCTTACCAAACGTCCTCTCTCTTATTAACAAAGTTTCGGTGCAAATATATATTTTTTAAAATTAAAAATTTAAGTCTTATTCTAATGATATTTGACTGTTCAAATTGTTAAAATCTTTTTTAATCTTTTTTGTTTACAGAAATTCATTGTTTTTTTAACAATCATTTAATTCTTCAATTTTTTTATTTATCTATTAATTAATAATTTAAAAAAGAAATTAACAAATGTTAATAATTGATTTTTTTTGTTTTTCTAATTATTAACCTGTTAATTTTGCTTTTAAAATTAAAGCTTAAATAATTTGTAAAATTTTTTAAGGTTGAATTTTTGTAGCGCTTATTATTTATTTTGAATTAAAGAAATTTACTTCTGTAAAAATAGTAAATGTATTTTTACAACTTATTAACAGGAAAAGAACTGTTTCTTAATTTTGATGAATGAAATTTTTGTTGAGACATTTATCTGTTTTCAATTGTATAATAACGTATTATTTATAGGTAATGGTAAAATCTTTTTCGGTTATTGAGGAAAAATTGAAACAATTCACAAGGAAGTATTACTTAAATAAGATCTATAAAGGCTTATTTTTTTGGTTCATTCTTGTGTTTTTGTGCTTTTTTTTGTTGTTGGGGCTAGAATACTTTCTGTATTTAAAAGTACAACTAAAGACTTTCTTTTTTTTTGGTTTTATACTTTTTTTTCTTTTATCTTTTATTTATCTGGTTTGTTTACCATTAGCTAAGTTATTGGGATACTTAAGAAGGTTATCTGAACGTCAAATTAATGACATAATAGTTAAGTATTTTCCTGAAATTAAAGATAAACTTTTAAATATTATCGAATTGAATGAAGAGTATGATTCTTCTATCTATTCAAAAGATTTAATTGTATCAAGTATAGAACAGAAAATAGGAGAGATTAACAAATTTTCTTTTAGAGATTCTATTAATTTAAGAGAAAATCTTTATTTGTTTTACTATTTTATTGGAATTCTTTTATTTTCTTTTATTGTTAGCTTATTTTCTCCAAAATATTTTTCTGACTCAACCTATCGTCTTATTAATTATAAAGAATCATTTCAAAAACCATCACCTTATAATTTTATTGTTTTAAATAATAAATTGTCAGCTGGAAAAGGTGAAGATTTCGAATTGAATGTAAAAGTTACAGGAAAAACTGATGTTACTTATTTAAATATTTCTATTGGAGGTAAAAGTTTTTTGATGAAGAAAGATTCAGTTGGATATTTTTCTTATAAGTTTAATAATCTTAATAATGATATTTTTTTCAGGTTTGAATATGAAAAATTTGCCTCTCAATTTTATAAAATTACCATTTTGGAAAAGCCTTTTTTAAAGAGTTTTTCTGTTCGTTTGGAAAAGCCTGCTTATACTTCTTTAAAAAGCGAAGAACTCGATAATGTGACAGAATTTGTTGTTCCGGAAGGAACTCATGTTTATTTTTCCTTTAATTCAGTTCAGACTGATTCTATTTTTATAAATGAAGGTGATTCAATTTTAAATAATAATCTTGCTTTTAAAACTGAAAAGAATTCTTTTGAATTTCATAAATCATATATTGCTAACAGAAAAATTACTGTTTCATTAAAAAATGAATTTTTCTATTTAGAAGATTATCTTAAGTTTAGTCTTTCCGTTATAAAAGATCAGTTTCCATCTATATTTGTCAAAAAAGCATCTGATAGTATTGATTTTACCAAGTTTTATTTTGTTGGAGATATAGCTGATGATTACGGATTTAGTAAGTTGTTATTTGTTATTAAGTCAAATAACGTAATTGACACTACTATTCCTTTAAATATTTCATCAAACCTTTCCAGTCAGCAGTTTTATTTTGCTTATGATTTTGCTGAGTTAAAAAATATAAATCAATCGTTTGATTATTATTTTGTAGTTTCTGACAATGATCAAATTAATGGATCAAAGAGTTCTAATAGTGAAGTTTTTTCTTTTCAATTTCCTGATGAGAATGAAATTGTTAAAAATCAAAATAATCAATTTAATGCTATTCAGGATATTATTTCTAATAGCCAGAATCTTACTGATAAGTTAAGAAAAGATCTCATGGAAGTTGAAAAGAAAATGATTAATAGTGAATTAACTGATTGGGATAGAAAAGAAATAACTAATTCAATTGTTTCTAAGAAGCAAAATATAGATAAGGAAATTGAAAATTTGAAAGATAAAAGTGATGAAATTAATAATTATTTGAAATCATTCACCGATCAAAGTAAGGAAATACTTGATAAACAGAAACAAATTCAGAATTTGTTAGATAATGTCATGTCAGATGATTTGAAA
>Ga0209098_1002757_pt1 | contig 15213 bp, 8 predicted proteins | sample AD_JPNHW1_MetaG_FD_184429 | JGI IMG/M metagenome (GOLD analysis project Ga0209098, IMG submission 184429) | Active sludge microbial communities of municipal wastewater-treating anaerobic digesters from Japan - AD_JPNHW1_MetaG (SPAdes) (version 2) | ecosystem: Engineered > Bioreactor > Anaerobic >... | reverse complement strand
CCGTTACCGGAACATTCTCCGCTTTTCGGTTCCAAACGTAAGACCGGGAACAGTGATTGAATACAAGTACACTCTCGAGAGCCCTGACTATTTTTCACTCTATACCTTTAAATTCCAGGAGGAGATCCCTGTCAGGAGATGCCTTTACCGGGTTGAGTTCCCGGGATACTTCGAATACAAGTTCGTTACAGGCGGTGATTTTAAAAACATAGTCTACAGGTCTGAACAGGGAAGGGTGCTGTTTGGAGACAGCTTCATGGAAGGATTCATCGGTACCTGGAGAGGAAGCAATATACCCGCATACCGTGAAGAACCTTTCAGTACGGGTTCTGATGACTACTTTTCACACATCGGGTTTGAGCTTTCGAAGATCAATATTCCAGGGTATTATTTCCAGGAGGTCTCACCCACTTACCAGAAATACTCCGAGAAACTCCTTGACCGGGATGATTTCGGCGGTTACATCAAAAAAGGCTCTGTTGTGAAGAAAAAAGCGGAGGAGCTTAAGGCGCCGGGAGGCAGTGAAACTGATCTGCTTAGGCGGATATATTCCTATGTCTCCGGCTACATGATGTGGGACGGATCTCATGATTTCACGGCATCTGCAGCGATGCCCAAAGTTTATAGCCAGGCCAGGGGCAATTCTGCGGACATTAACCTGATGCTGCTGGCCATGTTAAGGATGGCAGGCATTGAATCAGACCCGGTAATCCTCAGTACCAGGGAGAATGGACTGATTAATCCCTTCTTCGCCATAAACAGTAAATTCAACCATGTGGTTGTTGCAGCCGTCGCTGACGGGAAAAGCTGGATCATTGACGCCACTGATCCGGTGAGGCCTTTCAGCATGTTGCCGGCAGAGTGCCTGAACGGCAGGGGATGGGTGGTAAACAGGTATGGGGGATCATGGGTAGACATCGACAACGGTGAGCATTACGGCGAAGATGTCAGGCTGGAGATGAACCTCGATGAAAATGGCAGACTCACGGGCAATGCGACTGCTGTTTATGAGAGCTATGATGCCTGTCAGATCAGGAAGTTCTGCAGCCTGCAGGGAGAAGATGCCTACCGGGATTTTGTTCAGGACGCAAAACCAAAGTGGAAGATTTCCGGGCTCGGACTTCAAAATCTTGATGATCCCGAAAAACCAGTTATTGAAAAAACTACCATGACAATCCCTTACGCATCGGAGATAAACAGCACGTTTATGTACCTGAATCCTGTTGTCGATGGCCGGACGGAATCGAACGAATTCTACGCCGGAGAGCGCCTGTCGGTTATCGACCTTACCTGCCCTGCTGCCAGGAAGTACAGCTGTTCCATCAGAATACCCGACGGATGGACCGTTGCCGAACTGCCGCAGTCGGTTAACCTGCGCCTTGATGGCGGGGGGGGCGTGTTCACCTACCACATCTCCGCCGAAGGAGGTACAATCAAGCTTGATTCCGAGATCAGCTTCTCAACGGTCACATTCCTTCCGGAGAGATATGAAACTATAAGGAACTTCTGGTCGGCCATTATCAGCAAACAGGCAGAGGTTGTCATATTGAAGAAAGAAATCTAACCCGGTCAATTATGAAACGACTTATCTACGCCCTGATTATAGCTTTTGTGATGCCGGTGGCAGCATTCGCCTATAAACTGTCAGTTGATTCAATTCCGCTTGAGCTCAGGGAGAATGCGGCTGCTGTTGTCAGGACTCACCAGATGGTTTACACGGTTTTGTCGCCGGGTAAGGCAAAGGCAAGCTACAGGATGGTCCTCACGCTGATGAACGAGAGTGTTGACTACCTGCGCCTGTTCGAGATAAACTATGACAATTTCATGTCAGTGACGAGGGTCAATGCCGCGGTCTATGACGCCAACGGAAAATTCATCGAAACTATCCCCTCATCGCGGATAATGGATGTAAGCGAAGGGGGAGGGTTTATCTCCGATGCAAGGATGAAAAGGATCATCTTCCCCGTGAACAGATATCCGTTTACCATAGAGGTGGAATATGATGTGACCATCAATGGTTCTCTTAACCTTGACCAGTGGGCCTTTCATTCAGATCCGTATCTTTCGGTGGAAGAATCAGCCGTGCAGTACATCATCCCTAACCTGGTTCCGTTCAGGTACTCTGAACATTACATGAATGCGTCATTTGACAGCATCAGGACGGCAGACAATACTATCTACACATGGGTTCAGAGGCAGATACCCGCCATCAGGAAATGGTATTTTTCACCCCTGGCTGTTTCACGTCCGCCATTTCTCCTGGCGTCAATTGAGGACTTTGAGTTCGGTGGAATAAAAGGAAGCATGCGTACATGGAAGAGTCTTGGCCAGTGGGCCTGGGAGCTTAACAGGGGTCTTGACCAGCTGGGCGATGCAGAAAAGAAACGCGTTGCAGACCTGACTTCCGGCCTGAAGAATGACTGGGAAAAGGCAGAAGCACTTTACCACTATATGCAATCAAGAACCCGTTATGCATCCATTCAGCTCGGCATAGGAGGTTACAAGCCCGCGCCTGCCATGGAAGTATCGGAAAAGGGATACGGTGACTGCAAGGGGCTGACCAACTATATGTATGCACTGCTCAGGGAGGCAGGAATAACATCGTATTACACCTGGGTCAGATCCGGGACCAACAAGTTCATCATTCCCGACTTTGTGTCTGACCAGTTTGACCACATCATTCTTTGTGTCCCGTTGCAGGGAGACACAGTCTGGCTGGAATGCACCAGCCAGACAATACCATTCAATTACCTTGGCAGTTTTACATCTGACAGGGACGTGCTTCTCATTACTCCTGAAGGAGGAAAGATGGTACGTACACCACAGTTCAGCCACAGTTACAGAAAGAGTACCGGAGTCATCACGCTGGGCCGAAGGGAGGCAGCCAGGGGTTCATTTACAATGACTTCGGGAGGACTCGGTTTTGACAAGAACCGGATCTTCAGCGGCAAGACTGTCACTGAGATGAAGCGAATGATCAACGAGGGGATGGCTCCGGGCACATTCAGCACTGACACTGCTGCATACCGCGAGATAACACAGGGGGAGCCTGTCTCGGAGCTTGAATTTGATCTGACTTTTAATGATTTTGCCATCGTAGCCGGGACGAGGATGCATTTCAATCCCTGTCTCAACGGCTTCCGGCACCAGCCCTTTGATACCATTTCGGTCAGGATTTATGAGGTGGAGGACATTATAGACTCCATTGTCTACAGATTCCCGGCTGGATACAGGGCAGAATATATCCCACCACCTGTGTCTGAAGAGGGACCATATGGTTCATACAGATATAATATTGAGACACTGAACGACGGATCGCTCCTTTTCAGGAGAAGCCTGAGCCTGAACAAGGGTATTTATACCGGTGACAGGGCCAGGGATCTGTTTGCCTTCCTTAACACTGCAGCCCGTAGTGATCAGAGAAGGATATACCTGAACAGGGCGCAGAGCTATTAGGAATTGCGTTTATTGGCCGCTCAGCTGTGAGCTTCGGCCTACGGCCGGAAATCCCTTTTTAAGTGGCATGCAAACGCTCAGCCGTGAAATCCGGAAGGCTGGATATGATCCGGTTCCTGGCGGCAACCGTTCCCCATGTTGCAGGTGGCAGCCCTGATACTGACATTCAGCTCAAAGCCCACAAGCAGAGCCACTGAATTCAGATACAGCCAGATAAGGATAACGATAAGTGTCCCGATGGACCCGTACAACTTGTTGTACTGGCCGAAGTTATTGACATAGGCAGAGAACGCCAGTGAGGTAATGATAAACAGGCTGGTGGCGAGGATTGACCCCGGGGAGATATACCGGAAGTCCTTTCTGCGGGCAGGGACAAGATAATAGAGAGTGGAGATGGCAAAAAACAGCATCACAATTATAAGAAGCCACTTGAAGGCCATTACGATATAGAACACCAGGTTCATCTCCAGCACCCCGATATCAACGAGCCTGTTAACCACCAGGCGGCTAAGGATTATCAGGCCGCCTGCAGCAGAAAACATAATAAGGATAAAAACGAGCAGGAAGACTGCAATCTTCCTCTGCTGTATCCATGACCGGCTTGCAAAGTCATGCATCGAAACGTTGAAGGCGTGCATCAGCGCGTGAATGCCATTGGTTGAGAATATGATGGTTGCGATGAACATCACTATAAGCAGGGTGCCGCTTCTGTTTGTGATGACATCAATAATGGTCGTTTCGAGAAGGTCATATGCTGCCACAGGGAGGAAGTTCTCAAACAGCTTTACAAGTTCAGCCTGGAAGTTTGGAACAGGAATGAACGGTATGAGTGTGAAGAGGAAGATTGATGCGGGGAGCAGTGCCATCAGCATGTTGAAGGCGATGGATGAGGCTCTGGTTACGAGCACTCCGCGTCCGAACAGTCCCTTGACAATAAGTTTCACTACCAGGTCAAGCGGTGCGCCGTCAAAGCCGGGCAGAACAGCTTTCCTTACTCTGTTGGTTTTTGCGATCAGCGTTTCCCTGGCGCTCATACAAGGTTATCAATAGGCTTTCAGGCTCATGTCAAGGCTTTTTATATGGTGGGTCAGAGCCCCTATTGAAATGTAATCCACGCCGCAGAGGGCATAATCCCTCACGTTTTCCAGGGTGATGCCTCCCGATGATTCGGTCTCAGTTCTCCCGGCGATCAGAGCCACGGCTTTCCTGGTATCAGGAATACTGAAATTGTCAAGCATGATCCGGTCAACGCCTCCCGTTTCAAGTATTTCCGTAACCTCCCTGATGTTCCGTGCTTCCACTTCGATCCTCAGGTTGAGTCCGTGTGCTGACAAATACTCCTGTGTCCGCCTGATTGCTGCGGTGATACCCCCGGCATAGTCGATATGGTTATCCTTCAGCATGATCATATCATAGAGGCCCATTCGGTGGTTGACTCCTCCTCCGGTACGTACTGCCTCCTTTTCGAGGGCGCGCATACCCGGGGTTGTTTTGCGGGTGTCAGTGATTTTTGCTTGTGTGTCACTGACTTTTTCGGTATAGAGGGCGGTGGCGGTGGCTATGCCACTCATTCTCTGCATAATGTTAAGCACCAGTCTCTCTGAGCGCAGGATAGACTGAGCCTTGCCTGACACGGTAAGAGCTATGTCGCCGTATTGAACCCTGTCACCGTCCCGAAGGAGTATCTCTGCCTGCAGTGACGGATCTGCAATGCTGAAAACTTCGCGTGCAACGCGAAGCCCGGAGATGATGCCGCTTTCCTTTACTATAAGCCTGGCACGGCCTGCGGCGGTGTCAGGGATGGATGCAAGTGAGCTGTGATCGCCGTCGCCGGTGTCTTCGGCGAAGGCATTGATTATAAAAGACCGCAGCTGGTTATCACTCATTGTCAGCCTCGATCCTAATCTGGTGTATCAGGGGGTTGCCGTCAACTTTCTTCAGCAGGAAATAAACCCGGAACTTGCCCTTATCGGTTTCCAGGTTCGCTATTGCATACTGGGCGTCGCCCCTGGCCCCCTGGTGCTTGATGACAAATTCGCGTGAGCGGTAGCGGGTGAAGAAATCCTTCAGTATTGTCTCGGCTACACTCTTACTGTAAAAATCCTCCTTCCCCGGCAGAACCAGCTCAACTGTCTTGTTGAGGTATTCGGAGAGCCCCGAAGCGCTTCCTGTACGGAAGGCGATTGCGATACCTGCAGGTATCCTGGGCTGATCCTGGGCAGCAAGCAGAAATGCAAAGGTGAGAAGCACACCTGCCGTTGCCATAATCTTCTTTCTCATTTTGTTTCCTTTATGCTTTACACGTAAGGACAAAGCAAATTTAACCAAATATATCAAAAACCGAACCACTTTTAATTATCAGGAAGACGCACCCGCAATAAAGGGCTTAATTGCTATATTTGCCATACTCAACAGAAACCGGGGAGAGTAATGAAGATGGTGTTCCTGCTGACTGGAAAAACTGATCAGTCATGGATAAGGGACGGGGTGGCGGAATATGAGAAGAGGATCTCAAAGTACGGCCGTCTCGAAACAATAACCCTTCCCGATGTCCGGAACCCGGGTAACCGCCCGGCAGAATGGGTAAAGGCCAGGGAGGCAGATAAGATGCTGGCGCAACTCCGGAATGATGATCACGTGGTCTTGCTTGATGAACGCGGGAAGGGTTATTCAACGCTGGAACTTGCTGACTGGATGCGCCGGACGGTGATGCTGCCGGTAAAAAGGATTGTGTTCGTGGTTGGAGGGCCCTATGGGTTCGATACCTCGGTAACTGCAAGGGCAGATCATATGCTCTCGCTTTCAAGGCTCACGTTCTCACACCAGGTGGTACGATTATTGTTCGCGGAACAACTATACAGGGTACTTTCGGTCATTGCCGGGGATCCCTATCATCATGAATAGCCTTATGGCTGAGAAACTGAAGAACATCAGGATAGTAGGAGTCGCCCTTCTCATCGCTGTTGCCCTGGCCGCAGTTGCTGACTTTCTCTATTTCAGCGACCTGGAGTGGCGATACCGTACATCATGCGTTGACGCCAGGCTAACATCACTTGAGAATGATGCTGAAAAACTGCTCAGGACAGCTGAAAAGCAGATCTCTGATGCGGGTGATCCTTCATCCCTGTTCCACAGTACTCTCGGCAGCAACGCCCTTAAGAAGGGGATCACACTGCTGGTTTACCGTGAGGGACGCATAGTCTACTGGTCAGACAACAGCATTGCCTTCCCCGTGATCTATGAGCAGCATTTTGATGAGCATAAGCCGGTCTTCTACAGCAACGGCTGGTTCGTACCGGTGCACCTGGAAAACAGTGAATATGAGATGCTGGCACTGATCAAGGTGTACAGGCAGTACCCGATTGTGAACAATATTCTTCAGACAGGCTTTCCCGAGACGTTTTCTCTTCCTGATGAGGTCCGTATCACCTTTGACCCTTCCGCCTCGGGCTTCAGGATATGGGGATCGGAGGAGGAATTTCACTTCGGCCTTCTTTTCCCCGAGACGAAGACCAACACCATATTCCTGGCCATTCCGGCACTGCTCTGGCTTATAGTCCTTTTCCTGCTGGTAAGGCTGGTGATCCTTGTTGCCCTTTACATTGACAGGAAATCCAGGGCGTCGTCAGGTGTTGCCATTGCCTTTATTGCGCTTCTGGCGGCATACGGAGTCCTTCTTCTGACGGGATTGCCGCGTTCGGTTACTTCGACAGAGCTGTTTTCACCGTTCAACTGGTCAGCCGGCCGGCTGATGCCGACGGTAGGCCACGTCCTGCTTCTCGGCATTCTGATCCTTTCCGGTATCCGGTTCACATTCAGGAGCGGCAGGTTCAGCAAGCCATGGACGGGGCAGGGAATATTCAGGTACCTGGTCCCGGGAGTAATGCTGGCAACGGGATTTGTCATCTTCCTCCTGGTTGAGGCCTATTTCAGGGACCTGGTGGTGAATTCGGCAATCAGTTTTGAGGCCTACCGGATTCTTGACATGACCTTCATGAGCCTGGCCGGCATAGTCTCTGTGATGCTGTTGCTGACCATTCCCGTGATACTTATCATGCGCACATTCAGGATGATGAACGGGTGGCCCCTGCGTGAGATCCTTGCGGTTGCCGGCGGAACCGTGCTGCTGCTCCCTCTGGCATGCCTGTCCGGTACCGGCTGCAACGGCTGGAGCATCCTGTGGGTACTGGTGATGGTCACCACGATTTTTATTTGGCAGAGGAAATCCTACTCCGAGGTATCACTCGCAATCATCTTTTCAGTAATAACGGCCCTGCTCTCCACCGCACTTATTATCAAATACTCAATCATCAGGGAGGAGAGAAACATGAAGGTCATGGCCATCTCCCTTGCCAGCGACAATGATATGGTGGCAGAAGGGATGATCATTGACATGTGGACGGCGCTGGAGGGAGACACCGTGCTTGCACGGATGGTCAAAAAGGAAATAATCACTCCGGGAGACATCAATTCTGTCTACAGGTATCTTGAGGATGGCTACTTCTACGGTTACTGGGAAAACTATGATATCAGCATTGTTATCTGCCGCAATGACTCACCCCTCAGCCTGGGTTCCACGGGCACAGAAGTGGCCAACTGCTTCGACTGGTTTGACAACCGTATAAGGAATGAGGGTGACACCATCACGAATACCGGTTTTTACTTCATGCGCAACCGTACCGGAAGGGCCTGGTACATGTCAAAGCTCCTGTATGAGCTATCGCCGGGTGTGACCAACGGAATCTTCATTGAGCTGGTCAGCCATATAGAGACGTTCCTGGCAGGCTACCCTGAGTTGCTTCTCGACGGGGGGCATCAGAGATTTCCAATGCTTAAGGACATCTCATACGCGAAATACAACAAGGGGGCGCTGGTCCTGAGGTCAGGCGAATATCCGTACGATGCTTCCATTGCCGGAGGGCAGTCGGAGAGGGAGGAGTTCCGGTTTGAAGATACCAGGGATTACAGGCACCTGTACTATACACTGGGTGACATGACCCTTTTAGTCACCGCAGCCAGGGTAAAGCTGCTTGACCGGATAATCACTTTTGCCTATCTCTTCATTGCCACCCTTATCTACGTTTTAATATTGCTTGTCATCTTCACTCTGAGACCTGCCGAGCTCCTGAAAACGGATACATTTCGCCGGCGCCTGCAGCTGTCATTTGCAGCCGTTCTTACCGTGGTCTTCATTATTGTGATCACCGGTGCGCTTATGTTAAGCACCAGGCAGTTCCGCAGTAATCATACCAGGATCATAATTGAAAAAGCGACATCGCTCTCGATAGAGCTGGAGCACAAGCTCTCCTCTGAGAAGACGCTTGAGGGAGGGTGGCAGACACCAGACTATCCCACGCTTAACCATCTGCTGGTGAAGTTCTCAAATGTATTCTTCACTGACATCAATCTCTATTCACCTTCCGGGAGGCTCATAGCAACATCGAGGCCCGAGGTTTTTTCGCGCAAGCTTGAAGGCAGCATGATTGATCCTGTAGCTTTCGGTATGCTTACATCCGGAGGCAGGGATGAGTACATTGGTATTGAGAGCATTGGCAGCATGAGTTTCCTCTCAGCCTATCTGTCATTCTACAATGAGGACAACGAGCTCCTGGCATATCTCAACATACCCTATTTTGCCATGCAGAACCTCCTGGCAAAAGAGACTTCTAACCTGATTGTCACCCTTGTAAACTTTGCACTGCTCTTCCTGCTGATTATGATGTGGGTGGCAGTTTTTTTGAGTGAAAGGATTACCAGGCCGCTCAGTATGCTTCAGGAGGCAATGGCTTCGGTTGCCTACGGGAGGAAGAACGAACATATAAGCTATAACAGTCGCGATGAGGTTGGCGAGCTTGTGAGACAATACAACAGGATGACTGATGAGCTGGAAGAGAGTGCCGGCAAGCTTGCGCGCACCGAGCGCGAGATGGCCTGGCGGGAGATGGCCAGGCAGATTGCCCACGAGATCAAGAACCCTCTCACCCCGATGAAGCTCAATGTGCAGCAACTGTTAAAGTCCTGGAATGACAGGGTTCCTGATTTCGAGAAGAGAATCGAGAGCTTTACAGTCAACCAGATTGAATTTATCGATAACCTTTCCAACATTGCCTCAGCCTTCTCATCATTCGCAAAGATGCCGGTGGCAGAACCTGCCGAGGTAGACGTCCTGGCCCAGCTGAACACCACTCTTGCCATGTTCGGCCATGCCGATGATACAACCATCACCCTGGAAAGCGGTAAAATCACCAGGGCAGTCGTGATGGCTGACAGGGAACATCTGAACAGCGTCTTTTCCAACCTGCTGAAGAACGCGATACAGTCTATACCTCCCGGGAGAAAGGGAGAAATCAGGATAGTGCTTTCTGCTGATGAAAACCATGTAAGGGTAAGATTCATTGACAACGGCACCGGTATTTCAGATGAGCTGATCCCCAAAATGTTCACTCCTAATTTTACCACAAAATCGTCCGGAATGGGGCTTGGTTTATCAATCGTAAAACGACATGTTGAGGGAGCCGGCGGAAAGATCTGGTTTACAACGGAACAGGACAAGGGGACAGTTTTCACCGTTGAGTTTCCCCTGCTCTTCGCTGTTTAGCCTCATTAAACACGGGGCTCCTAAAATAATCTGCGGTTTTCTCAGTTTTAATAACGTAGATTAGCAAACCAGTTCCTCAAGATGCCCCTTAGTTTCCGTAACATAGCCAGGAGTTATCTTCTGATAATTGTGCTGATGATAACCTTCGGTTCTGTATTGGTGTCAGGGCAGACACCCCTTCTTACCGGCCAGGTCAACAGGTATGCGAAGGTCACTGCCGTTGGTGCCGGTTTTGTCATTGTGGATGATGCCGGTGACTTTGCTGTCAGTGATACCGTTATGGTGATGCAGATGAACGGGGTGGAGATCAATGCGGGCACAGCCCTGGAGGGGAATTATCAGAACACGATAGGAACTCCCGGCAAGTATGAAATAATAATTGTGTCATCAGTCAATACGGGCACTCGCAGGATTGATTTCACCCGGGTGCTGATGAATGCCTATGATCCTGCAGCAAGTGTACAGCTCGTTAAGGTAAGGACTTACCGTGATGCTGTTGTCAACACCCAGCTTTCATGCCAGGCATGGGATTCAGCCTCAGTCACCGGAGGGGTTCTGGTGTTCATGGTAAAGGGAGTTCTGACACTCAATGCAGATATAAATGTTTCCGGGTCCGGATTCAGGGGAGGAATCGTATCACAGGGCATAGGCTGGTGTCAGAACACATATGACAGTCTCAGGTGGGAATCATACAGCATATGGTCACCTGTCGCAGGGTACAAAGGTGAAGGTCTTGGCATCCGGACTGCCCTTGGCCAGCCTCTTTATCCTTACTTCATGAAGGGTAAGGGTGCGAATATGACCGGTGGTGGCGGTGGCAACGGTCACTTCTCGGGCGGCGGCGGCGGTTCCAGCTACGGTTCCGGCAGTGTAGGGGACCAGGAGATGGCTCCCGATACCTGCGGTTTCCTCAGGCCAGGCGGCCGGCCGGGATTCACGGTTGCCAGTTATCCCACACTGAACACAGGAGTTTATATGGGTGGCGGCGGCGGCGCTTCTGTATACCTGACTACTCCCACCACCTCTGCCGGAGCAAATGGTGGCGGAATTGTGATCATTCATGCTGACACCATTGTGGGTAACGGCAGAATCATCACTGCCAGCGGCGCAGCGGCAAATAACAATTCTGCTGCAGATGCCGGTGCCGGCGGTGGCGGTGCAGGAGGCTCCGTGATAATAAGCACAAGACATTTCCTCTCAGCCCCGGTTCTCTCTGCCGATGGCGGCAAGGGAGGCAATAACGTAAACCAGAATGGTGCGGGTGGCGGTGGCGGCGGCGGGCTGATATGGACTGCCGGGGTCTTCCCCGGAACGGCAACGGTTGCCGGCGGGCAGGGCGGCATACACAGCAGCGGCGATCCTAACCGTGACGGTTTACCCGGCCTTGTACGCAGTAACCTTAACCTGCCGCTTAACGGATTCCTCTTCAATGAGATATACATAGCCTACAACCAGCACCAGCTTGACTCAATCTGCGAAGGGATGGTTCCCCCGAAGATTACCGGCACGAGGCCTGCAGGAGGGAGCGGTACATACACTTACCAGTGGCAGAGAAGCTATGACAACAATAACTGGTCAACCGTGACCGGTTCTTCCATCGAATACACGCCCACAGGAACCGAATCAGCCACTGTCTGGTTCAGGAGGGTGGTCAGTGACGGCGCCGGTATCATTGACCGGAGCCTGCCTGTGAAGATAATCGTTCACCCTCGCATAACCGGGAACATCATAGGCAGTGACACCACGCTATGCTACAACATGGATCCTGAGGAGCTCTACCCGCTGAACTCAGGTCCGGCAGGAGGAAATGGCCTCTACTTTTACCAGTGGGAGCAGAGCGCTGACAACGTTACATGGGGAAGCGCTGCCGGCATTGGCACTGCAGCGACATATAATCCTCAGGCCCTGACTGCCACTATGCACTATCAAAGGAGAGTCAGTTCGGGAGCCTGCTTCGATATAAGCTCACCTGTCACTGTAACGATATTGCCTGTCATCACCAATAACAGTGTAACGGCTGACCAGACCATCTGCGAAGGGACCCTCTTCAGCAATCTGTCAGGCAGCACCCCCGCCGGCGGAGCGGCTCCCTCATTTACCTACCAGTGGATGAGCAGCACCAACAACACTGACTGGGCTCCGGCACCTGGAGCAGCCACTGCATCCGGCTACGATGTGACGAATGATTCACCAGGTACAACCTGGTACAGGAGGGTGGTTTACAGCGGCCCGCTTAACACATGCCAGTCAACCAGCAACAGTGTCACCCTGATCTGCCACCCGGCGATAACCAACAATACCATATCTGCTGACCAGACAATCTGTGAAGGCACTGCACCGGCAACCATTGACGGTACCGTTCCTGCCAGCGGAGCCGGCACCTACGGCTACCAGTGGATGAGCAGCCCCACCGGGGTATCATTCAGCAATATCAGCGGCGCTACCACTGAAGACCTGCCGGGCACCACTCTTACTGCGGGTATCTGGTACAGGCGTGTGGTGACCTCATCAGCCTGCACCAGCACCAGCAACAATGTTCATATCACGGTTGATCCGCGTATTACCGGATTTGACATTAGCCTCCCGGCACAGGGGCATGATACAATATGTACAGGAACCGCGCCGGGCCTCCTCTCGGGGACTCCCGCCGGCGGGCTGGGCACATTCACATACGCATGGGCCTCATCTGCAGACAACAGTAACTTCACGCCACTCGCTGAGACAGGTCACTCGTACCAGCATGGCAACCTTACGGCAACAACATGGTTCCGCAGGACTGTCACCTCTGGTGCATGCACAGAGAGTTCAGTTTTCCGGATCACCGTTCTGCCGCAGATAACCGGAAATGTCATCACTGCTGATCAGACGGTATGCAACACGCATATCCCGGCGGCCCTCACCGGCGGCACACTCTCAGGCGGTGACGGCAAGTTCAGGTACCTGTGGGAAGGGAAAGAGTCACAGTCACCTGGCTGGACAGCTGCGCCAGGCACGAACAATGCCGCCACCTATCAGCCTGCGATGCTTGACGAAACAACCCAGTTCAGGAGGAGTGTCTTCTCCGGTGAGAACAACTGTTGTGTTTCAGTATCAGATCCGGTCACAGTGAATGTTGACATCATGCCCGTCAATATCAATGCGGGTGCTGACCGCACACTTCTTCCCTACCAGTTCGCAGCTGTTCTGCAGGGAAGTTTTGACGGCGAGGGAACCTCAGCCTGGAGTTATGATTTCAGCAGCGGGAACGCAGAGCCGGTCTTTACAACGCCCCTCGAAAAGATCACCGAGGTAAGGAAGCTGGAGTTCGGAGACAACACTTTTATCTTCGCCGTCGCAAACGGTGCATGCATAGCGCCTGAGATGACTGTGACACTTACAGTGCCTGATCTTACCATACCCCAGGGGGTAACCCCAAACAATGATGGCATAAATGACTACTTCAACGTTGAGGGGCTGGAGTTTACACGTAATGAGCTTGTTATTATCAACACGGCAGGTGCTGTTGTGTTTCGGGCTGCGGATTACCGCAGCAATGATCCGATTGGCGCCTGGACAGGGCTTGACCTGAACGGACGGGAGGTTCCCGATGGCACCTATTATTACCTGTTGACCATAAAGGGAGCGCAGGACCTTGATGTTCCTGAATACTCGGCTCATATCAGTGGATTTATCATTCTCAGGAGATAAGATGAAGAGAGGTTTGCACATATCAGTTCTCCTTGCATTGGTGCTTGCGCTGCCGGTGGATGGGCAGCAGGTGCCTGTGACCAGCCAGTATCTTACCAACGGCCTTGTTATCAATCCGGCTTATGCAGGTACCCGCGAGGCGCTGAGCGCCAATCTCTCGTACCGCAAGCAGTGGGCACGAATAAGCGGTGCCCCGCAGTTCCAGACACTTTCACTGCACAGCCCGGTAAACAAGAAGGAAAAAGTATCACTCGGACTGATGGCTGACTATCTCACATACGGTGTGACAAAGGATGTGGGTATATATGCTTTCTACGCTTACAGCGTAAGGTTAGGCCATGGAAGGCTTTCAATGGGACTTAAGGGCGGCTTTGACCTCAGCAACACCAATTACAACCGTCTGCAGTTCCCTGACGGCAACCCTGCTGATCCTCTCCTCACGGGAGACATGAAGTACACCCTTCCAAATATGGGAGTCGGATTCTATTATTATACTGACAAATACTTCGCCGGATTGTCAGTACCATCTCTGCTGACTTATAAAAGAGACGAGGCTGACCAGTTCAGGGTGAGTCCTGACTATTCCCTGTTCAGGACATATCTCACAGCAGGAACACTGATAAGGTTTGCAGATGTGTTTAAGGTCAAGCCTTCGGTACTTGTGAGGTATTCAATGCACGAGCCACTGGAAGTTGACCTGAATGCCAACCTGATTTTTGCCGACATGCTATGGGTCGGAGGTTCATACAGAATTTCAGAGAAGGCAGCGGTTGCCCTCCTTGACCTGCAGGTAACACCTCAGCTTAAGGTTGGGTATTCCTTTGATTACCAGCTTGGCCATCTGAATAATTATACATCCGGGACACATGAGGTGTCACTGAGGTATGAGTTTGCATTTGCCGTAAGCGCAACATCGCCAAGGTATTTCTGAAAATATGAGGAGAATTCTGAAACATATTGCAGCAGCGGGGCTTTTCCTCTTCGTCAGTATCACTATCATGAGCGGACAGGCGAAGGGAACCTTTGAGGTCATGCATATCTCAAAGATCAGCTCCTCTTCCGATGAGATGGCTCCGGTGATAATGAGTGACGGAATCCTGTTCTGTTCGAACAGGAAGACCAATCCTTTCCTTACGAAGAAAAACCTTGAGGGAGTCAGGCTTTATGAGCTTTATTTTGCCCCTTTCGGTGAGGAGGGTGAGCCTGCCTCTCCTGTCCGGTTCGCGCCAGGTCTTGTCAGGGATGCAAACATTGGCCCGGCCTCTGTGGCAACTGACGGAAACACCCTGTGGTTCACGCGCAATACCAGCGATGGCCGCCGGCTCGGGAAGAAACAGCCCAACAGGCTCGGCATCTTTACAGCCAGACGTTCCGGGTCACAATGGACTGATATCACCCCCTTTGAATACAATAACCCTGAGTACAATCTGTCCTTCCCATATGTTTCAGCAGACAACAGGTATCTGTTTTTC
>Ga0209098_1002755_pt1 | contig 15218 bp, 13 predicted proteins | sample AD_JPNHW1_MetaG_FD_184429 | JGI IMG/M metagenome (GOLD analysis project Ga0209098, IMG submission 184429) | Active sludge microbial communities of municipal wastewater-treating anaerobic digesters from Japan - AD_JPNHW1_MetaG (SPAdes) (version 2) | ecosystem: Engineered > Bioreactor > Anaerobic... | reverse complement strand
TATTTCCATTTACGCCTTGAATACCTTGAATACCCTGAGCGCCAGTAGCGCCGGTAGCGCCGGTTTTTCCGGAAGCTCCATTAGCACCTACGGCACCATTTGCACCAGTCGCGCCTGTATTTCCATTTAAACCCTGAATACCCTGGATACCCTGAGCGCCAGTAGCACCAGTATTTCCATTTACACCTTGAATACCTTGAATACCCTGAGCGCCAGTTGCGCCGGTATTTCCATTTACACCCTGAATACCTTGTATACCCTGAACTCCTGTAGCACCAGTATTTCCATTAACACCCTGGATACCTTGAATACCTTGTGCACCAGTAGCGCCGGTATTTCCATTGACGCCCTGGATACCTTGAATACCTTGGGCACCAGTTGCGCCGGTATTTCCATTTACACCCTGGATACCTTGTATGCCCTGAGCACCAGTAGCGCCGGTATTTCCATTAACACCCTGGATACCTTGAATACCTTGGGCACCAGTAGCGCCAGTATTTCCATTAACACCCTGGATACCTTGAATACCTTGGGTACCAGTAGCGCCAGTATTTCCATTGACGCCCTGGATACCTTGAATACCTTGCGCACCAGTAGCACCAGTATTTCCATTAACACCCTGGATACCTTGTATACCCTGAGAACCAGTAGCGCCAGTATTTCCATTGACGCCCTGGATACCTTGAATACCTTGGGCACCAGTAGCGCCAGTATTTCCATTAACACCCTGGATACCTTGTATACCCTGAGAACCAGTAGCGCCGGTATTTCCATTAACACCCTGTATACCTTGAATACCTTGGGCACCAGTAGCGCCGGTATTTCCATTTACACCCTGGATACCTTGTATGCCCTGAGCACCAGTAGCGCCAGTATTTCCATTTACGCCTTGAATACCTTGAATACCCTGAGCGCCAGTAGCGCCGGTAGCGCCGGTTTTTCCGGAAGCTCCATTAGCACCTACGGCACCATTTGCACCAGTTGCGCCTGTATTTCCATTCACACCCTGGATACCTTGTATACCCTGAGAACCAGTAGCGCCAGTATTTCCATTTACGCCTTGAATACCTTGAATACCCTGAGCGCCAGTAGCGCCGGTAGCGCCGGTTTTTCCGGAAGCTCCATTAGCACCTACGGCACCATTTGCACCAGTCGCGCCTGTATTTCCATTCACACCCTGGATACCTTGAATACCTTGGGCACCAGTTGCGCCGGTATTTCCATTTACACCCTGGATACCTTGAATACCTTGGGCACCAGTTGCGCCGGTATTTCCATTAACACCCTGAATACCTTGAATACCCTGAGCACCAGTAGCGCCAGTATTTCCATTTACGCCTTGAATACCTTGTATACCTTGTGCACCAGTAGCGCCAGTATTTCCATTGACGCCCTGAATACCTTGAATACCTTGGGCACCAGTAGCGCCGGTATTTCCATTAACACCCTGGATACCTTGAATACCTTGGGCACCACTAGCGCCGGTATTTCCATTTACACCCTGGATACCTTGTATACCCTGAGCACCTGTAGCACCAGTATTTCCATTTACACCCTGGATACCTTGAATACCTTGTGCACCAGTAGCGCCAGTATTTCCATTAACACCCTGGATACCTTGTATACCCTGAGCACCAGTAGCGCCATTATTTCCATTAACACCCTGAATACCTTGAATACCCTGAGCACCAGTTGCGCCAGTATTTCCATTTACACCTTGAATACCTTGAGCACCAGTAGCACCTGTATTTCCATTTATACCCTGGATACCTTGGATCCCTTGGGCGCCTGTAGCGCCAGTATTTCCATTAACACCCTGGATACCTTGGATGCCCTGAGCACCTGTATTGCCGGTATTTCCGTTGACACCTTGTATTCCCTGAATCCCCTGCGGGCCTGTATTACCTTGAATTCCCTGAGGGCCGGTATATCCCTGAATCCCCTGAGGGCCTGTTGCGCCTTGAATACCTTGAGGGCCTGTATACCCCTGAATTCCTTGCGGACCTGTAGCACCTTGAATTCCCTGAGGACCTGTGTATCCCTGAATTCCCTGTGGGCCAGTAGCGCCCTGTATCCCCTGCGGGCCTGTAGAACCAGTATTTCCATTAACACCCTGGATACCTTGAATGCCCTGAGGACCGGTATTGCCGGTATTTCCGTTGACACCTTGTATTCCCTGAATCCCCTGAGGGCCTGTAGTACCTTGAATTCCTTGAGGGCCTGTCGCTCCTTGAACCCCTTGAGGGCCTGTATACCCCTGAATTCCTTGAGGACCTGTAGTACCTTGAATACCTTGAGGACCTGTGTATCCTTGAATCCCTTGCGGACCTGTAGCACCTTGAATTCCCTGAGGGCCTGTGGCTCCCTGAACACCTTGAGGGCCTGTATATCCCTGGATACCCTGAGGGCCTGTGGCTCCCTGAACACCTTGCGGGCCTGTATATCCCTGAATTCCTTGCGGACCTGTATTACCTTGTATACCTTGAGGACCTGTGTATCCCTGAATCCCTTGCGGGCCTGTAGCACCTTGAACACCTTGAAGCCCTTGTGGCCCGGTTGCACCAACGGCACCCTGAATACCTTGCGGGCCAGTAGCGCCCTGAATACCTTGAAGTCCTTGTGGCCCGGTTGCACCAACGTCGCCCTGAATACCTTGGGGCCCGGTCGCGCCCTGAATACCTTGCGGGCCAGTAGCGCCCTGAACACCTTGAAGTCCTTGTGGCCCGGTTGCACCAATAGCGCCCTGAACACCTTGTGGTCCTGTTGCGCCCTGAACACCTTGTGGGCCTGTTGCACCCTGAACACCTTGTGGGCCTAAAGCCTGCACCCACATAGCACCGTTATAGTACCAAAAGCCTACAGCCCCGCCGATCATGGCAGCATTGGTGTTAAAAACCAATAATGAAACTGCTGGATTGTGAATTGTGGTAATATCATTAACTGAAATTAAAGCAACACGAGGAATCAAAAGTCCTTTAGACGTACTGCTCACATCCAGCATGGCTGAAGAATCAGCAGGAGTACCGGAATTATTAATTGAAACATTTTGCTGAGCATAACTGCTGCTTAATGTGAAAAAAAAGAGAATTCCAATGAAGATAAATTTTTTCATTTTAAAAGAATTAGATTATTTGAAGTTGCAAAAATATTTAAAATTTCAATTCAAAAACTAACTAATTAATTTTTTGTTATTTTGATGTAACCGAATGATCAACAGTGCATCATATGATAGAAAATTTTTGGCAGAATTTTAATCATTTACGAAAATTTTTTTGTCATAGTTGTCAAATTGGTTTCCTATCCGTTGTTTACTATTGATCGTTGATTTTCAACACCCGCCTGAACGGTATCGGTCGGGTAGGCTTCGTTTAGGGACGGTGAAATTTTTAAAAATCAATCCATAAATGTTGAGACCACTCCGAAAAGCCCCGTTTTTCTTATCCCGCGACTTTTTGCCCTCAAAGTTAAAAGGTACTAACAGCGAAGGCATAAGAAAAATCCCGGAAAAGATTCTGTTGAAAATTTGAATGATGATTAAAGGAATAACACTGGATATGGTTCCTGCAAAAGAAATAGTAGCGAAATACACTGTTCACGACATCAAACTTGTAACAGGCCGCTTTCATGTTTATAAAATTGCTATTGAAGCATCAAAGATCTTCGTATTAGACATTTTTTGGAGGCAATAGAACTTGAAAATAATGCAATTGAACCGGGAAAAAGGTGCGATGAAAGTATTTTCCGGCAACTTTTGAAAATGGGGATGCATAAAAATAATTATTGGCGATTAAACCCAGATTGCTCAATAGAAACGCAGTGAACTATTGCGCAGTGCGTGGGGTAGTGCGTTGAATCTGCTCGTCCCGAACACGAATCTGTCCCGCACCGAAGGTCGGAAGTGCCGGGGTGTAATTTGGGATAAATCAGGAGCACGGAATTTAATTGAGATTTTTTGCATTTTTAAATGTTAAAAAAATTTAAGTATTAATAATTTCCCTATATTCGCATATTTAAAAATTTAGTTAACTGAAAATTAATATCTGATGCACAACCTCGAAAAAATTATAATTGCTTTGATGTTTTTTTTCGCATCAGGATTGGATTCTTATAGCCAGGAATATGGTTATAAGCATTATACCGTACTTGATGGCCTGGCACAAAATCAGGTTTGTACTCTTTACCAGGATAAAGATGGTTTTATTTGGGTTGGAACCAAAGCCGGTGTGAGCCGTTATGATGGGGTGCATTTTAAAAACATCCCCTTTTCTCAGGGGATTCCCAGAGGTGTCATTGAAAGATTTGGCGAATGGCACAATGTTTTATTCTGTTTTGCAACCCATGAATGTTGCTACTTTGACGGGAAATTATTCAAAAAGCTTTTTGAATATGAAGACATACCTGGCCATTATAGGTTAAACAGTGATTCTTCAGTTGTTTTCCTCGTAAAAAAAAATAAAATTTTTAAATTTTATAACAACAGATTCTCACTAATTAAAGGTCAAAACAAGAGCTATCATATCCGGGATTATGCGATTATTCCAGGCACTGATAGGATTTTAATTGCAGCTAAGGAGGGTATTCACCTGCTGGACGGAGAAAATGAAGTAACAAAAATTTCTGATTTAAAATGCCATGTCATAACCCCGTATAAAAACAAACTTTGTTTGCTTGCGAACTCTTATGAAAATAAATCAAATGCCGGGTTATACTTTTTTGAACAAGATAAATTAAAAAGATTTTTTTATGATAAAACAGTAACCTTCAATGATGCGAGTTTGATCAACGACCAGAATTCATTTATTTTCCAGTCTGGTGAAAAAAGCTGGTGCAAAGCCGATACTTCCGGAAATATTACCGATTCCGGCAACATTCCGGGAATACTTTTATCAGCAATGCTGAAAGACAAAGAGAACCTGCTCTGGTTTGGCGATGAAAGTGGCTTGTTCATGACAAACTCTCTGACAATCCGAAATTATACGTCGCAAAGCGGTATGCCCGAATATATCTGGAGCATTGCAGAAAGCGCTGACAGTACGCTGTATTTTGCAGGGTTCCTCGGTGATTTAGCCGCTTCAAGCAACAATAATAATACTATTGAACGATTAAATGTGTCAAAATATGTAGCGACGAATAATACAATTTATATGAGCGGTATTAAAAACAAGAATGGTGAAGTAGTTTTACCGGTTGATCCTCAAAAATTAATTTTCCTTAAAAAAAATAGTGTCCGTTGTGTTTATTTACCGTTTTATCCGGAGGACAGTAGCTACGTGGCGATGTCTATTTATGAGGACACATCAAAAGGCATATATTATTTGGGAACCACGGTAGGATTGATTTTTTACTATCCGGAGAATAACGTTTTCCGGAGAATAAAAACGAACGATAAAAATTATTTATGTATTGAAAAAGACAAATTCGGAAGAATTTGGGCCTGCAACAGCAAAGGTGTTGTATTATGCAAGGACACAACGGTGGTAGATTTTAATAAAGACGAAATGCCCGTAAATATGGGCTTTTGTAGCTGTAAAAAAGATAAGTACGGGAACATGTGGCTTAGCGGAAAAAACGGTTTGTATTTATACTGTTATGACAAAATGTTCAGGTTGACCACGCAGCCTGTTTTCTTTATCAACATGTATAAAGACGATCATGTTATTGCCGGCGGTGTCAATGGTTTTGCATATATCGATATCGATAAGTTTTATAAAGGTGTCCCCGATTGCTATACCTATTTTGACAAAACTAACGGTTTTCTGGGTATAGAATGCGGGCAAAACGGCACCTGTGTTGACCACGATGGCAATGTCTGGATTCCTGCATCCGACAGGGTCGTAAAATTCATTCCTTCCCGGTTAAAGAAAAATACCTTAGCGCCGCCCGTTTTTATTTACACATTTGAAACCGCAGAGAAAAACCTGAAATGGAATACGGTTATCTCCGGCGCTTATAAAACAGATACTTTAGATTCGGTCAGATGGTATCAGGACAATATTCGGATTACCTACCAGGCCATTACCTTTGCCTGCCCCGAACGCACCAGATACAAAATCAGATTATTGGGTTATGACGATTGTTGGTCTGAGGCTATTACTGAATCAACGGCAACATATACCAACCTCCCGCCCGGTAATTATACTTTTGAAGCTATAGCATGCAATGCCGACGGGGTTTGGAGTACAACGCCAGCAAGAATTCATTTCCGCATTATTCCAGCTTTCTGGCAAACTGTTTTCTTTAAGATTTTAGTAGCAGTATTAATAATTTTAATTATTATTCTTATTATTTATTTTTATCTGAGGAACAGAAAAAATAAAGAAATAGCCAAGCGTAAAATTGAGAACGAACTGATCTCCATGCAAATTACCACTATTAATGCGCAGCTGGATCCACACTTTATATTTAACGTAATTACAGCTATTGGTACGGATATTCAGGAAAAGAACACGGATGAAGCATACCGCTACTTTGTTAAAGTGTCGAACCTGTTACGCTCATCTATTTCCAACACCAGCGCAATTGTAAGGTCGCTCGGCGATGAGCTGGAGTTTGTTAAAAATTACCTGATTATACAGAAATACAGGTTTGGCGATAAACTTACGTATGAAGTCGCCGTAGAAGACAATATCGATTTTTCACAGTTTGTTCCCAAGATGTGCATACAGGTATTTGTTGAAAATGCGATTAAACATGGGCTTGAAAACATGAAAGCCAACGGCAGGATCAGTGTTTCCTTAAAGTACGAGCAAAACAACCTGCTTGCAGAGATAACAGATAACGGGATCGGCAGAAGGGCATCGGCGAGTTACAATACCAGGTCGACCGGAATTGGATTAAAAGTCTTTGCTGATTTCTATGCCATTATTAATAAATTAAATAAGAGCAAAGCAGGATTTGAAATAACAGACCTGCTGGATGCTGATCAAAACCCGGCAGGAACCAAAGTTTTATTAACAATACCCATTGATTTCAGTTTTACTATGCTATATCGTTAACTCCTATAAAACAAAAATATGAACATAATCAAAAAATTCAAAGCGGTCATTGTGGACGATGAGGAAAAGGCAAGGCGCAACCTCGTGCATGCGTTAAACGATCATGATGACATCGCTGTTATTGCTGAAGCTGACAACGCTAAAGCAGGATGTTCAATAATAATAAATACGGATCCCAACATCGTTTTTCTCGATATTAAAATGCCGCAGCAGGATGGTTTTGCCATGCTGGATGATTTGGCTAAGGCAGGAATCAAAGACTTTATGATAGTATTTGTTACCGCTTATGATGAATTTGCGCTGAAAGCATTGAAATATGGCGCCTTCGATTATCTTTTAAAGCCCGTTGATCCCGATGAATTATCGGCAACACTGAATAAGCTGAGAGTTCGCGCCAGCAATGAAAAAGGCCTCAGAATAGACGAATTGAAAAAAATAATGGAAACATCCAGAAAAATTCAGTTTTCAACCGGCAAAGGCTATGTGTATTTTTCCATCGACCAGATTGTTCTTATTGAAGCAGAGGGCAGTTACAGTACTATTCATACTATTGATAACCAAAAATATACCGTTTGTAAAAACCTGAAAGCAAACGAAGAATATATTGCTTCTGATAACTTTATCCGAATACACCAAAGCTATCTGATAAACAGACAGTATTTGTTTTCATTTGATAAAAATAAAAGACTTTGCCGGCTTGTATTTCCCGCGGGATCTAAGGATATTCCCGTCTCGCACAGGTACACAAAAAACATTTCCTTTTCATAAAACATTTCTTAATGAGCGCAATTATGGCTAAGAAAAAAGCCGCATTACGTCAAAACCGTGCTCATATTTTCATTATTTATTACGCTTATTTACAAAAGCACTACGCTTATAAAAAAAATTGTGATATCATAATATTATACTTTTTTTGACAATAATTTTGTAATAAGTAATAAAATAATTTATTTTTTTTTTAAAAGTGGTTTGTTTTTTTTATTTTATTAAAACCGGTTAAATACTCCTAAAATCACATTTACAAAGGCAAAGAGATAGGTTGCGTAAAATTTTAAATTTAATTAAAAAAACACCAAAATATTTAAAATTTAAAATAATATTATTATGAAAAAATACTACGAGGAGCATAAAAAAATATACTTTAAAAAGTTGGAAGGTTATACCAACCAGCTTAAGGTTATGGCTCACCCGGTCAGGTACAGCATCTTGATAATGTTGAGTACAAATAAAAAAATGACGGTTACTCAAATTTACGAAGAACTAGGACTGGAACAGGCAACCATCTCCAACCACCTGAAAATCTTAAAATCAATGGATTTAGTCGGCATTGACAAGAACGGGAAAAACAAATTCTATTGGATTAACGGCAAAAGCATTGTAAAACTTTTTCAAAACCTGAATCTTGGAGATTTCAAAGAAAATTAACGGGTAATAAATTTCATCAATATCAGAAATCGAAGGTTTTAAGGCCCTCAAAACCAAACCTACATAACACTTAAATATATTTTTGCCTATTTTTTGCCGTTTATCTAAGGATACACGATATTTTTGCCGACATGCCTACTTAAAACCAAATGTACAAAAATTTACTTTTGGTTTAATCTACCTTTAATTTATACCCCTTTTAAATGCCATTTGGCTGCCCTGGGTTTAATTTGACCATGATAACTGTGCAAATATACGTAAAAACCCATTAAAACAAGCTAAACAGCCTTTTTCTATGCCGGTAACGGTACTAAGTTTTATTATCATCTTCCCGATGCCAGGAACATGATCAAAAAAAGTGATTTAAATCGAAAAGTAGAGTTGGACGGGCAGTTGGACGGGCAGTTGGATGGGCAAATAGTTACTATTCATAAGGGTAAAATGCTCTGGCAATGGGGCTAAAATGTTAATATTTCACTATTGCCCCCCCCATAATCCACATATACAACCGATTTAAAAAGGCTTAAAAGACTGAAAAACAGTATAAAAGCATAAATATACTATTAAAAAGTGCGGAAAGAGGATAAAAATCAATTATTCGAGGCGGATTGCACCTAAAACCAATGCAATATTATGTATCTGTTTTTTTTGCAGTTCAAACGGATCATATTTTTCATTATCCGATACAATTAATAATGTATCGTCTGTTTTCCCCTTTTTTACTCTTTTTATCAGCGGCCCCTGATCAGTGTCGAGTACATAGACCTTATTCCACTGAAAAAAAGTATCTAAAGGCAGTTTTTTACAGGCAACTATGTCGCCTGAGCTATATTTGGGATACATGCTATTGCCTTTTACCGATATTAAAAAGTCGGCTCCTTTAAAAACAGGCACTACATAATGATCGCATTCATGTTCAAGTACCTGCATATCTCCGGTAAACGCTCCAGCCATAGCTGTTATTGGTATTAATGGTATACCTGATCTGCCTTTTGTTTTTAAAGCAACTGGCAAATCATTTTTTACCATAGTCCCATTACCCGTAATTAACCAATCAGCATTTACTTCATATTTGTTTAGTAATTTTTCAATAAAATCATAACTCGGTTTGTTTTTACCTTTATATATATTTAGTAATACAGCTTCAGAAATACCAGTTTCTTGTGAAAATTTATATCTCGTAACATTATAAAAATCAAGTATTTGAAAAATTCTTTCGTTAATACTCAATATTTTTTCATTTTTTTCTTGCATTACTCAATATATATTTAGTATCTTTGATGAAAATTTAAACAAATGTACAAAACGAAAAGGCCAATTGCAAGTAAAATCAAAAATATCAAAGGCGACCTTTATAAAAAGGCTGCTAAAAAATTCAATACATCCTACGGCTATGTAAGCATGATATGCACTGATCCTAACAGGGGACAAAGGGGCCTGGGAAAACAAATTAAGGAATACCTGGAGAAAGAAATAGCAAAACAACAAAGGTAACACCTATATATAAATATCCGGCACCGGAAAAAGTCGTCTCAAAAAAATCAAGTATTATTCTAAAACATCTTTTAAAATGTCAAAAACAACAATTGTAATTGAAATTGATTTTGGAGAAAAACCAGGCACAAAAACACTCAAAAGGACAGTCACCGTAAACGGGGAGGTCGGGTATTATGATGAAATACCAATGAATATGATTTCAAACGACAGAACGCCTATAAGCGCATTTGACAGATGGCTACTTGGGTATAAAGAAACTGAGAGCCGTTGTGATATTTGCTGCTATGGAGGTAAGAGTAGCGATCTTTTCTGGGACACTTGGTTTAAGACTCTCAATTTCAAGCAAAAGCTTCTCTATGTTCTTTTTAAGAAGCTCCTCCTGAGCGACAAAGCCACCGCGAGAGAAAAAGTCACACGCCTCTACATTAAGGAGAACCCAGGCATCTGTAAGTCTTAAATTTATATTACCTATAAACCCTATGCGCTCAAAATACTGCATTATTGCATTGGCATCTGTAAAATCCAAACCCGTGGTTGACAGCATTTCTTTTGTTTCGAAATGTTTTTGCACTCCGCAGGGTATGTTTTCACATAAATATTTAAGGACACTGTCTTTCTTTTTGTCAGTTATCATATTACTTAATATTTAAAGGTTAGCACTGCAAATATAAGTAATACTTCCCGGATGGTCGCAGAGGCTGTTCGACTCAGCCTCCGGGAACCAAAAATAAGAAAACCAGTGGAATACCACAATAACATGTTTTGCATCACTATTGACGAATGGACAGCCTGCGGAATGTCTTATGAACTATATGTCAGTGATAAAAAAAGAGGCTATCTTAAAGTAGCGCGTACAGGTGGGAACGGTCGTAAGGCCCTGATTGAGTTCGACAGCATTGCCAAACTTGAGCGTAAAAACGCAATACTTAATATGTATGGTGATCCCCGCCAAAAAGCAGCCAGCGGAACACTCCGCGAACGGATAAAACCAGATGCCAAAGCCCTGGAGTTTTATTCTAACTTTCAATTATCTGACGGCAGATCATTGCCCGAAAAGAACATCAGGGAATATTGCCAGAACGCCTCAGTTCTTAATGCCGTTCACGAAATTCTATCTGAAGCTAAGGTTGCCCGTAGAGCTGCCGGATACGGTGACTCAAAACACTTTTTTATAAAAGCAGCCGTCACAATTACCAGCCTGGCTGAGGAGTTTGCACACACCCTGCCCCATAATCACCGACACATACAGCGAGTTTACAATAAATACATTACGGAAGGTTATTACGGCCTGATCTCCGGCAAATTCTGCAACGATAACAGCCGAAAGGTATCAAACGACATCGAACACCTGATCATGAGCATATACGCGATGGATAACAAGCCTTTTGCAGCCTCCGTACATGAATTGTATAACTCATTTGTCCAGGGTAAGATTGATGTGGTTGACCGCAGAACCGGCGAACTGTTTGACCGGAATCTTTTCATTAAAAAAGGCGCACCAATCGAATTATCCGACTCAACGATATGGAACTATCTGAACAACCCAAAAAACAGGGCCATCGTTGACAAGGCTCGCTCCGGACAATTCCAATATAACAACACTCACCGGCCACACCATCACAGGCATAGTCCTTTCTTTAGCTTCAGTAAGATTTCTCTTGACGACCGCGACCTTCCGCGCAAATTGACGGACGGCAAACGCCTGAAGGCTTATTATTCTTACGATGTAACCAGTGGCTGCGTGATCGGCTATGCTCACTCACGCGATAAGGATGAAAAGTTATTCCTGGACTGCCTCCGGAACATGTTCCAGTTGATAGAACGCAATAACTTCGGTATGCCGATGGAAGCTGAAGTGGAGCATCACCTGGTGAACAAGTTTTTTGATGATCTGGCGCTGATGTTCCCGTTCTTGAGAATATGTAATCCCGGAAACTCACAGGAAAAACGCGCCGAACATTTCAATAAGGCCAAAAAGTACAGTGTTGAAAAAGGGATGCATAAAGATATTGGACGCTGGTGGGCCAGGTGCGAAGCTTACCGCATAGATGTTGACAAGGTCGATAATGAGTTTAAGGAAAAGGGCTACACGCTTGAGCGCCTTGTAGCTGATGATATAGAGAGCATCAAGCAGTACAATAACCAATTACACCCGCGCCAAAAGGTTTATCCGGGTAAAACACGCTGGCAGGTACTTCAGGAAAATATGAATCCGGCTTTAGCACAGGTGAACAAGGCCATTCTTTACAAAACCATTGGCCATAAAACCGAAACGACCATTAACCGCAATCAATATGTGACCGTTCAGCATGAGAAGTACCAGTTACCAAGCCCGCAGATCATTGAGCGCTTAATGCCGAATAATTACTGTACAGATGCTTACTACTTAGCTGATGATAACGGCCAGATCCCTGCTGTATATCTTTATCAAAACGGTACTTACATCTGCAAGTGTGAAAAGATAGTTGCTTACAACGAGTCGAAAGCAGAGCAGACGGCGGATGATGCCATGAATTACGAAAGCCAGTCAAAGTATGTGTCATCATTTGACAAAATGACTAAGGATGGCAAAAAAGCCCTGGCGAAACCGGTGATCATCAATATTGAAGAAATAAACGCCATTGTAGAGACAGCGGTGCAGACGGTTGCAGTCGTAGATACCAATTTTATTAAAGAAGATGACATTAACGAACTTCTGGCAGAGTATGATCCGGAAGAATATAAAGGTAAGGCACAAGTATCAATTTAAATATTAATTAAAACACCAAAACACCATGGTTACAGAAGAATTAAAAACAAGAGTAATGGCGGAACTGCAAAATCGCAGGACGCTGTTTGGCGGTTCGGACGCTAAGTTTGCCGTGTCGCTTGGAATCAACAATGCTATTTATAGTCGCATGAAAAATGGCGAAACAAGACAGGTTTTAAGCGAGGCAATGTGGATAAGCCTGGCTCGCCAGTTTGGCGTGTCGCTTAAAGAAGAAAGCCAATGGAAAACCGCGAACACTCCGGTATTTCAATACGTCACAGAGCAGCTTACCAAATGCCAGAACGACAGCATCAGCACCATGCTTTGTGATGCTGCCGATATCGGAAAAACTTATGCTGCAAAAATCTATGTAAAATCTAACAAAAACGCCATTTATGTAGATTGCAGCCAGACAAAATCAAAACAAAAACTAATTCGGTTTATTGCAAAGGAATTCGGGGTTGGGCATACCGGAAGGTATAACGATGTGTATGAGGATTTGGTGTTTTATCTTCGTTCTATCGCCAACCCCGTTATTATTCTGGACGAGGCAGGAGACCTGGACTATTCAGCATTTTTGGAACTGAAGGCGCTGTGGAATGCTTCTGAGCGCTCCTGTGGCTGGATGATGATGGGAGCTGACGGCCTGAAAGAAAAAATACGCAGGGCCATCGACTGTAAAAAGGTTGGTTACACTGAAATATTCAGTCGTTATGGCAAACGTTACCAGCGCGTAACGCCTGAAGGCCGTGAGGAGTATGATAAATTTGCAAAACTCCAGGCAGCGCTGATTATCAAAGCCAATGCACCCGAAGACACAAAGCTTCAGGAACTGATCCATAAAACTGATGGCAGTCTTCGCAGGATATATACTGAAATTTCTAAACTTTAAAAATGGGACGAGCAGTGTCAGTGAACCAACTACTAAATAAGCGCAGGAAACTCCTTCAATTTGAAGGGGAGTGGCTCGATTGTTTCGGGGCTCCGGAACTTGCCGGCAGTTGGTTTATTTGGGGTAACTCCGGGAATGGTAAAACATCTTTTGTGCTTCAGCTTTGTAAATACCTTACAAAGTTTGGCCGGGTGGCATACAACAGTATGGAAGAAGGTGACTCTGAAAGTATGCGCCTTGCATTTATACGCACCGGAATGGAAGAGTGTAAGCGCAGAATCGTATTACTGGACAATGAGTCTATTCCCGAACTTAAAATACGCCTGAAGGGGCACAAAGCGCAAAAGATCGTAGTGATTGACAGTGTGCAATATTCAGGCATGACGTACCCGGAATACAAAGAACTTAGAAACGAGTTCCGGGACGTGCTATTTATCATTATCAGCCATGCTGAAGGTAGAAACCCTGCCGACAGACGTGCTGCCTCCATCCGGTACGATGCCTCCGTAAAAGTCTTTATTGAAGGCTACAAGGCATATATCACCAGTCGCTATCGCACCGGAGACGTAAAAGAATACGCTATCTGGAAAGAACAGGCAGAAAAATTTCATTCAACTTCAACTATTTAAACAACATTAAAACTCAAACCTATGGAAATCCAAGTAAAAATTGAAAACGTACACATCCATATTCCTGGTGTGGAACAGGCGCCAGTACTAACCGGTGATCAGTTAAAAACTGAACTCGAATCCTTGTATAAGGCAATAACAGGTATGATGCTTAACTCCGAAGCCAGGATAACGAAGTATATTGAAGAGCATTATTTACCTGTTCGGGTCGGCATCTCATCTTTAGATGATCTGGATAAGTATGCAGAAAATATAAAAGAACCTACAGAAAATCAAAATAAAGTTGCAGATGATGCAAATATAGTTGCAGATGATGCAAATAAATTGACTTCTAAAGCCAAAACGTCCAAAGAGAAAATATGTATAGAATGTGGCAAAGAATACAAGCCCATAAGCAATGCACAGAGAAAATGTAAGGAGTGTGGTAAAAATGGAATAACTCCCGAGTATGAAAAACAAAAAAAAGCAGTACAGAATAAAAAGTGGAGATTAAAGAAAAACCAAAAGCTGACTCCGGAGAAGGAAGCCGAACTGGAGGCTGTATTGAACGAAATTGCGCTGAGTCAGAAAAAAACCTACGTAATATCTAAGTGATCTTAACAATATAAAAACACTCAACTATGGAAACAAAACACAAAATCACCTACATGTTCAACCCGGCGGAAAACAGGTTGACAATTTTCGATAAGGGCAAACCGGTTGGCGGGTTTGTCGGAGATATGGCCAATAAAAAGTTTTATGAATTGCTCGAATCGGGAGCAGAATTAAGTATAGGAGGCAACAACGTGAACAAAAGTATTAAAATTCGCCAGTTACGCGCACTGTGGATCAGGCAGGGCTGCGATCAGTACCGCGATGCCATTCTTGAACCTTATGGAGTAACGTCAACAAAGGACTTGACCGAAGCGCAGCTTGACAAGCTGATTGCAAGCTTTACGCATACAAATAAAAGCGATGCCCCGCTCGAAGTGAGAGGCGCACGCAGTTTAAACCTGAAGCTGCTAATGGAGCTTGGTGTATACGACAATACC
>Ga0209098_1002752_pt1 | contig 15226 bp, 10 predicted proteins | sample AD_JPNHW1_MetaG_FD_184429 | JGI IMG/M metagenome (GOLD analysis project Ga0209098, IMG submission 184429) | Active sludge microbial communities of municipal wastewater-treating anaerobic digesters from Japan - AD_JPNHW1_MetaG (SPAdes) (version 2) | ecosystem: Engineered > Bioreactor > Anaerobic... | reverse complement strand
CTGTCCCGAGTCGTGCGGGTTCTGCTCCGAACACCGCCAGCACACCTGCCTTCCCGTGATCGAGATCCTCCGCGACTGCGATCTGCGGTGCCCCGTGTGCCTGAAGGGGGAGGTCTCCGACGACCGCATGGACCTGGCCACCTTCGGGAAGGTCCTGGATACCCTGGTTGCCGCCGAGGGCGCGGTGCCCGTGGTGAACCTGAGCGGCGGAGAGCCCACCCTCCATCCCGACCTCCCCGCCTTCCTGGCGCTGGCGCGGGCCAAGGGCGTGACCCAGACGACGGTGTCCACCAACGGGTTGCGCCTCCTGGCCGATCCCGTCCTGCGCGCGGCCTTCGCCGAACATGGAGCGCTGGTGGCCCTGCAGTTCGATTCGCTGCGGGACGACGACAACCACATCCTGCGCGGTCGGGCCCTGATCCGCGAGCGCATGGAGCTTCTGGAGATCCTGGAAAGGGAGAGCATCCCGTATTCCTTCGTGGCCACCATCGCCCGTGGCGTGAACGAGGACCAGATCCCGCATCTTGCCGATCTCCTCTTTTCCACCAAGGCCTCCACCCTGATGCTGCAGCCGGTGGCCCTGACCGGTAGGGCCACCACCTGGGACGCCTCGCGGCGCCTGACCATCCCCGACGTGGTCGCGGGACTGGCCCTCCATCCGCGCCTGGAGAAATCCGACTTCCATCCGCTTCCCTGTTCGCATCCCTCGTGCTTCGCCATGAGCTACTTCGTGGAGACGGAGGACGGAATCTGGAAGACCCTGGAGACCTTCCTGGGGCGCGAAGGCTTCCTGAACCTGGTGACCAACCGCACCCTTCCCGGACTGGACGCGGAGGGATTCGAGGCCCTGCGGCTGCGCATGTACGAGCTGTGGAGCGCGGCGGATTCGTCCGATCGTTCGGACCGGTTCCTGGCCCGCCTGCGCGACCTCCTGAGGCGCCTGCCGCAGGTGGCCAACGACCCCAGGGCCCTGATGGACCTGGGGCGTTCCAGCATGAAGGCCATCTTCATCCACGACTTCATGGACGTCCACAGCATGGATTTGGCCCGCCTCCAGAAGTGCTGCAATCCCTACGCGCGCGCCGACGGCACCCTGGTGCCGATGTGCGCGCAGAACGTGTTCTTCGGCGGCTGACCACCATTGGGGCCATCGCCGCAACGGGAGACTTCGACATGACCCCACTTTCCCTCTTCGTGCAGATGCTCTTCCTGGCCCTTCCGGACACGGGCTGGACCCTGGTCAAGAAGACCAGCCGCTTCGAAGTCTCCGTCCTCGCCATCCCCGGCAAGGATGTGGAGGCCTTCCGCTCGCGGGGGCAGGATTCGGTACCGCTTCCGGTGGTGGGCGAGACCTTGATCGATCTTCCCGGCATGGTCACCTGGTGTCCGTACCTCGCCGAATCCAGGATCCTCCGGAACCTGGGGCCCGACCATTTCCTGTCGTACCAGCGCTACGATCTGCCGTGGCCCTTCACCGACCGCGACATCGTGGTGGATGTCCGGATCAGTCGCCATCCGGAGCGTGCCACCATGGAGGCGCGGCTAAAGGCCGTCGCGGACAGTTCCCGTCCACCTGTCCCGGGGGTGATCCGCGTGACCGACATGGACGGATCCATTTCCGTGAAGGCGCTGGGCAAGGGCGCGATCCAGGGAACCTACTCCGAACGGGTGGATCTGGGAGGAGGCATTCCCGTGTCGCTCGCCCGGATCTTCAGTCGCGAGATGCCCGCCAAGATCCTGGAGAACCTCCTGGCCGAATGCCGCAAGCCCGCGCGCATCCAGGCGGGCGCCGCCTCGCCTCTGACCGGATGGCTGGATTCGGCGCTGGCAGGGAAGTCTTCGCGATGACCACCCGCACGAGAGTGGCCGCCGAGCGCGCGCGCGTGCGCCAGTTCCTGGCGGGGAAATCCCGCAAGATCGTCATCGACGTCCAAGGACTGTCCCACCACGATGTCTGCTCAATCCTCTACGGCGGTCCGCTGAGCCAGGTGGGCGTGGGGTTTCGGTACATGGTGTCGCTCGCCCTCTACGCGTGTCCGTTTCCGGGCCTGAAGAACGTGGCCTACCGGGCGATGGGCATGAAGGTGGGCAAGGACGCCTACATCGCTCCGGCCTGCTACCTGGACGTGGTCCACCCCTCGCTCCTGACCATCGGGCGCGATGCCGTGCTGGGGATGGGGTCGGCCGTGGCCACCCACGAGCGCCGCCGCGACGTGCTGGTGCTGGGACGGGTGGACATCGGCGACGGTGCCGTGCTCGGCGGCATGAGCGTTCTGCGGGCGGGCACCCGTGTGGGTGCCAGGGCGGAGCTGGACATGATGCTCAACGTGAGCCGCAACGTGGCGCACGGCGAACGCGTCCCGTCCCCCCGCAACGGAAAGCCTCTGCCTCCCCTTACCGAGGACCTCTGAATGTTCCGCTTCCGCCGCGACGTGTACTGGGACAACAACGCCACCACGGCACCCTCCCGGGCGGTGATCCGACGGATGGTTCGCGTGCTGGAATCCGTCCACGGCAATCCCAGCTCCCCGCACCGCGCTTCGCACGACGCCCGCGCCCTGCTGGAGGACTCCCGCGAGGCGGTCGCCCGCGCGATCGGGGCGACGGCCGACAGCGTCCATTTCTGCGGGACGGCGACCGAAGCCACCAACCAGATCCTCCGCTCGGTGGTCCAGGCATTTCCGCAAGGGTGCCGGATCCTGTCCAGTCCGGTGGAACACCACGCGGTGCTGCGCACGCTGGAACACCTGGTCGGTGCCGGGGTGGAAGTGGAACTCCTGCCGGTGGATTCCGACGGCCGGGTGGAGATTTCCGCGCTGGAGAAGGCCCTGGAACGTCCCGCGCAGCTTCTGTGCGTGATGCGGGTGAACAACGAGACCGGAGTCGTCCAGGATGTGCCGACGCTTGCCGCCCTCGCGCGGCGGCGCGGGGCCTTGGTGTTTTCCGATTGCGTCCAGGCGTTGGGCAAGATCCCGGTGGACGTGCGCGCGTTGGGGGCGGACTACGCGGTGGTGGCCGCCCACAAGATCCACGGACCCAAGGGAGTGGGCGCCCTGTGGGCGCGCGAAGGGGCGCCACTGCTCCCCGGCATCCACGGCGGGGCCCAGGAGGGGGGCTTGCGCGCCGGCACCGAGGCCCTCCACGACATCGCGGGATTCGCCGAGGCGTGCCGGAATCTGTGGGATTCGCTGGAAGGGGCGGATCGGGTGTCCAGGGCCATGGAACGCTTCCTGGCCGGAGTGGGCGGGATGTTCCCACAATCCCGGCAGGCGGTTCCTCCGCAGTTGCGCGTGGCCAACACCGCGATGGTCCGCTTTCCCGGCATTCCCAACGGCGTCCTGATGGGGTGGCTCGACCTGCAGGGCATCCGCGTTTCGGCCGGGTCGGCCTGCGCCACCGACGAAGACCTCCCTTCGCACGTGCTTCTGGCCCAAGGGTGGAGCCCCCAGGAGGCCCGCGAGACGCTGCGCTTCAGCCTGGATTCCACGCTTTCGGAGCGCGCCCTGCAGGGTCAGGTGGACAGGGTCCTGGAAGCTTTGGACGATTTCCGTCAAGGAAAGGCGTCGTCGCTGGAGCTGCTGCTCGCCGCGCGATTGCCGCCGCTGTTAGCCGATCCACGCACCCTGGTGGTGGACATGCGAAGCTCCATGGACCGCAGGCTGATCCCGCCACTGCCGGGCGCGCACCTCGCCGGAGCGCATCCATGGGAAGCCTTGCCGGAGCTTCCCCGCGGACGTCGCCTGGTGGTGGTCTGCCAAGCCGGCTTCGAAGCCCCCGTGATGGCCTGGCGCCTGCGCCGCGCGGGCCACGATCCGGTGGGCGTGGTCATTGGGGGCATGGTGGCTTGCCGGGTGGCGGGGGTGGTGTGGTGAAAAATCCTCCTTGGGAACGATGAAGGAGGATTTTTCACTTGCGCTTGGTGGAATCCTCGAAGACCACCCAGCCGATGTCTGGAGAAAGATCGCCCGTGGCGCTGTCCTGGGCGACTCCGACAAAACCTGATACGATGCGGTAGCGATGCTTCGGCTGGGTCGGTTGGGTGCGGTCGACCAAGGTGAAGGGGAAACTGCCCGCGCCCCTGGGCACGAACCGCAGGTCCAGGGTTTCGGAAAGGTTCTTCCGGAAGCGAATTTTGGCATAGTTGCGATCCAGCGGAAAGAAGCGGGTGATCCAGCCATTGGCCTCGTAGACGATGTCACAGCCGCCGGAAGACTCCACACGGAAGAACGATCGCCAGAAGGAAAGTGATGGCGATCCCTGGGAGGTCTTGATGAACTCCGCGAGAATCGGCTCCAGAGCCTCCATCCACTTGGAGAACCCAAGCTTGCCCAGGCGGCGCGCTCGGGTGCGCAGTTGGATCCAGTCGTCGGGAGTGCCTTCCAGGGTGATGCGCGGAATTCCACATTCCACACTGCCCGCGTAGTCGAAGAACGGCTGGACGGATTCCAGGATCTTCATGCGGTAGGCGATCTCCACCGTGGGGGAGGTGGTGGTGTACTTGGCCAGGAAATGTTCTTCGAGGATTTGTTGGGTGGAATCGGGCATGGCGTTCAAAAGTCGCTTGGAAATCCCTTCCCAGAAGGATGCCGAATCTCGAATCGCGTAGTCTTTGGGATCCAGGTGGAGTTTCAGCTCGCGCTTGCCGTCATGGCCGATCTTCAGTCGCTTGCGCCACTTTTCGGGCTCCTTGGCGATGTGCAGCGAAACTCCGTCCAGGATCGCCATCCATACGTGGTCTGGCGAAAAACGGACAGGCAGGTGCCGGTTCCATGCCTGTAGGAAGGTGCCTGCGAAGGGGTTTTCCTCGCGATTCACCAAGGGCCAACTTCCGCGGCGACCGGCCACCGGATGGAGGTCTTCCAGCTCGATGCCCTCGTGTTGCCATTCCTCGCCGGGAAGGGATCGGTTGATTCCTTCCAAGGCGATAGATCTGGCGTTATTGATCCATGTCGAATCGAATCCAGCCCAGACGGGGGGATTCTGGCCCACTTCGTCGACGGAAAAGGAAATCCCGTGATCTCTGGACAGGATATGGCATCGAGAAGATCCCGAGTCCAAGTCAATTCCTGCACTTGTCGCGATGGCCCTGCGGTAGCGTTTGGTGGCGTTGTAGGTCTCCTGGGTGGGATCGCCCTTGCGAAAGGGGCCTTCCAATCGCATCGTCATGGTGTCGCCGGTGCAGGATGGCGTCCAGAACAGGGGTTTGTCATCGGAAGTCAGAAACGAAGAATCCCCCAATTGGAACTTGTCGCGTTCGCTCACACGGATGCGAAAGTCGCAGAGCCGAGGCCGCCAGGTGGAGGTGTCGGACAGAATATGATCAAGTGGACGGTGGAATTTGTTCCATACCAGAAGGGTATCCCGCCCCAAGACGTGACGCCAATCCTCTCTGAGGACGATTTTCGCCAACATCTCCAGTGTGTCCGGGCTGGTCCACCAGAAGTGCGGATCCAATCGGGCTGTTCCCATGCCGGGAACATCCAGAGGGGAGGTCGTGTCCCAGATGGGAGGAGAGGCTCTCCAGGTGAGAAGGCTTCGCGGATGGAGTGGCGGGACCAGGGTGTCGAGCTCCCAATCATATCCTTCCTCGGGAGAATAGGGGATCCACGAAGCGTGGGCAGAGCCGTATTCGTTGAATGATCGGATCCGTGCCTGGGCCCCCTTCGGAGCCAAGGCGCGGAATGCGCGTGGCCCTTTTTTCCAGATCCTCGAGCCCGTTGCCGAATTCATGGTGGTTGATCGGCGATTTGAAAGAGTCCATCCTGCGGTGACGATCGACTCCTCCCATCCATCCGGACGGATGGTGACGATGGGCTTTTCCAGTCGCAGGGTGTCGAACCGCCCACGCATTGCCTGGGATATGGAAGTTCCCGCCGTCAGAAAGGGGTGGCCGGCATAGGGGCGGATGCGGACCTTGCCGCGAATGTCTCCGTAGCTGCTTTGACGGAAATTGTTGGAGTCGGTTTCGATGATCCAATCCAGCGTGCCTTGGCGAGCGTGCAAGACTGGATAGGGGCCCTCGCGACGGAAGACGAATGGTACCGGCTTTGCCAGAGGCTTCCCGGTACTGTCCAGCCAGCGCAGGTCGTTGGCGTTGGCGGATAGCGCGGTCGGAACCAGGAACAAGGTGCACAGCGGGGGGAGATGCAGACTGTCAGATACCAACGAAAGCCCCGGAGGAGCCTTCCAAAGGAACGGCGTCGTTCTGCCGCGGTTATAGGGGCCTTGCAAAAGAGCCGAGTCGCCCAGATACGACGATTCGAGGTTCGTTCCTTCCAGCAGCCTTCCATGTGCATCGAGGATCGCGTTTTTCCAGAGCCCTTTCGTGTGTCCGTACCCCAATTCCCCCGGTTGCGGCCGACTCGCGAAGACTCTTCCGCTTCGCCAGAGGAATTCCGAGGATCGGGTTTCTGCGGGCTTCCATCCGTGGGATGCCGAATCGGGAAAGAATATGGCCGAATCGGCAACCCACAAGGCGCTGTCCTTTCCTGAACCTCGATGGATGTGCGGGGTCAGCAACGAACCATTATCGCCACGCCAGGATCCGAGGTGGATGGTATCCAGGGTTCGCACGGTGTCGGGTCCGATCTTCACGGTGCGCGAGCAGTGGAAATCGATTTTGCCCTCACCCGTGGCCATCTGTCCATTCATCCACGTGGTGTCGCGAGAGGATGATCTTGGGGATGCCTGCGCGATCTGGCAAAGCATCGTGGCGGAGATGGCGCAAGCGAGCGGGAGGCTGCGGGACATGAGGGGAAACATATGATATGGAGTATGTCGGCGCAGGGCGTTTGCTGCTGCGATGTCCTATCGTTCCTCTTCGGTCGTCCGAGCGGAGCCGCGCCAGTCGGGCGTCGTGTCACGCACCTCACTTTCGCTTGGAGGAATCTTCGAAGACCGCCCAGCCGATGTCGGGGGAGAGATCGCCCGTGGAGCTGTCCTGGGCCACTCCGACAAAGCCTGACACAATGAGGTAGCGGTGCTCGGGCTGGGTCGGTTGGGTGCGGTCGACGAGGGAGAAGGGGAAACTGCCCGCACCTCTGGGCACAAATCGCAGATCCAGGCTTTCGGATAAGTTTCTGCGAAATCGGAATTCGTCGTACAGGAAATCGAGAGGAAAGAAGCGGGTGATCCAGCCGTTGGCTTCGTAGACGATGTCACAGCCGCCGGAAGACTCCACACGGAAGAAGGATCGCCAGAACGAAAGCGATGGAGCTCCCTGAGAGGTCTTGATGAATTCTGATAGGACGGGTTCAAGAGCCTTCATCCAATTGGAAAACCCAAGCTTCCCCAATCGGCGTGCGCGGGTGCGTAGCTGAATCCAATCTTCGGGAGTGCCTTCCAGGGTGATTCGCGGGATTCCACATTCCACACTGCCCGCGTAGTCGAAAAAGGGCTGGACGGATTCCAGGATCTTCATGCGGTAGGCAAGATCCACCGTGGGTGTCGTGGTGGAGTAGCTGGCCAGGAAATGCTCTTCCAGGATTTGTTGGGTGGAATCGGGCATGGCTTCCAAAAGTCGCCTCGAAATCCCTTCCCAGAAAGATGCCGAATCCCGAATCGCGTAATCCCTGGGGTCCAGGACGAGTTTCAGCTCACGCTTGCCCTCATGGCCAATTTTCAGGCGTTTGCGCCATTTCTGGGGTTCCTTGGCGATATGCAGTGAAACTCCATCGAGGATGGCCATCCACACATGATCAGGCGAAAGGCGGACCGGCAAGTGGTTGTTCCATGCGTTGAGGAACGTTCCCGCAAAGGGGTTTTCTCCCTGCTCCAGAAGTGGCAGGTTTCCCCGGCGACTAGCCACCGGATGGAGGTCATCGACTCGGATCTCTGGATGGCTGTATGGGTCGGAGAAGGAACGGGCGATACTCTCACGAGCGATCGATCGGGCGTTGCGGATCCAGCCGGAATCCCTTCCGGCGTACATGAGTTTATTCTGTACAACCTCGTCCACCGTGAAGGTGATTCCGTTCTTTCTGGATAGAATGTGGCAATTCGTGGCGCCGGAGTCGAGTACGATCCCCCGAGCGGTAGCGACAGCCCTGCGGTAGCGCTTGTTTGCCTTGTATGTGGCCTGGTCGCGGTTTCCCTTGCGCAAGGGACCTTCCAGGCGCAGGACCATGGAGTCGCCAGCGGCGCACGAGGAGGCCCAGAAAACGGGATTGTCGTCCGCCACCAGAAACGAGGAGTCCGGAAGGCGGAACGCGTCGTACTCGCCGACTCGGATGCGGAAATCGCAGATCCGAGGTCGCCAAGTGGAAGTGTCGGACAGAATCTGGTCGCGAGGGCGATTGAGTTTGTTCCATACCAGAAGGGAGTCCCGGCCCAGGGTGCGACGCCAGTCGGCATTGAGGCTGATTTTCGCCAACATCTCCAGGGTGTCTGTACCAGTCCACCAGAAGATGCGATCCAGTCGCGCTGTTCCCATGCCCGGCACTTCCAGGGGGGATGATGTGTCCCAGACGGGAGGGGTGGCCTTCCAAGGGAGTAGAATGACCGAATCGGAAGGCGGCGCCAGGGTGTCGAGTTGCCAAGTGTCGTCGTAGAAAGGCGATTTGGGGGGGGAGCTTCTGGAGGACGGAAGGTATTCCACCAGCCGATCGATCTGGAATTTGGCTGCCCTGATCGGCAAGGTGCGGAAGCTGCGTGGGCCGTTCTTCCAGATTCTAGAGTCGGCGGTCGGCTTGAGGCTGGAGGATCTGGAATCCGATAGGATCCATCCCGCTGTGACGATCGACTCCTCCCATCCATCTCGATGAACATTGATGATGGGCTTTGCCAGTCGCATCGTGTCGAATCGGGAATGGAGTGCATCGAACAACGAGGATCCCGCAGGGAGGAAGGGTTGGCCTGGATAGGGACGGATGCGGACATTGCCGTGGATGTCGCCGCCTTCTCGTTGACGGAAATTGTTGGAGTCGGTTTCGATGATCCAATCGAGCATGCCCTGCCTGGCCCGGAGGACGGGAAATGGGCCTTGGGGCTGAAAAGCATACGATTCGCGTCTTTCCAGCGGCATTCCTGAGCTGTCGAGCCAACGCCAGGCATTGGCTCCGGAGTCGTGCGAAGACGGGCTCAGAATCAAGGTGCAAAGTGGCGGAAGGTGGAGCGTGTCGGCTGCCAGGGAGAGCCCGGGTGGAGCCTTCCAGACGAAGGGGATCCCTCCATTGCGGTTCGATGGAGAGTCGAGGGAAGTCGTATCGCCCACATAGGAAGTCCGGAGGTTCGTTCCTGCCAACAGCCTTCCGTGGACGTTGATGACGGCTTCCTTCCAGAGGCCCTTGGTGTAGCCGAATGCTCCCGGAACGGGTTGGCTCGCCACGATTCTTCCATCGCGCCAGAGGTATTGGGAAGAATAGACTCCCGGAAACTTCCATTCGTATCGGGTTGTATCTGGGATCACTGTTGTCCAAAACGATTTTTCACCCATGCATGATATGACGGAATCTGTCTAGGTGGCCATGGCTGCGGAAGAGGTGGAAGTGCCGCTCCTCGGAAGGTCTAGGTTTGGAGTTCCTACACAACAAGCCACGACCGCACCTCGGAGACGGCACCATGCAAGGTACGCACCTTCTGGCCCAGATGCTTGCCCTTCTTCCTCGTCCCCTCTTCGACTCCTCCGTCGCTGCGCACCAGGGTGACAAGGGTTCCAAAGGGATCACCTGCTGGGACGTGTTCCGCACGATGACCTTCGCTCAACTTTCTGGCACGGACTCCCTTCGTGAGATCAGCCAAGGCATGAAGACACATCACGGCAAGTTGCTGCACATGGGACAGGATTGGGTTCCCAAGGCCAGCTCGCTGGCCTATGCCTTGTCTCATCGGCCCTGGCAGATCTTCTCCGAGTTCCATCTCCACCTGGTTGAGATGGCCCGCCGCGAGTGCATCGGTCGCCGCCGGATCGCTGAGCTGGAACAAGGGGTGTTCAGCATCGACTCCACTTCCATCGATCTTTGCCTGAGCGTCTTCCCATGGGCCAAGTTCCGCACCCGCAAAGGGGCAGTGAAGATCCACACGGTCCTGGAGAATTCTTCGAGCCTTCCGGTCTTCGCCCATGTGACCGACGGCAAGACTTCCGACGTTCGAGGGCTGCGGGAAGGCATCCTGCCGCAGTTCCCCATGCCCTCCGGCTCGATCGTCGTACTGGACCGTGGCTACTGTGACTACGGGCTTTGGGACTCCTGGACCACCCAAGGAGTCTGGTTCGTCTCTCGGATGAAGGACACGTCGGGATGGACCTGCGTGGCGGAGCGGGAGCTTCCCGAGGTGTTCGGCCCACCCAGCCAGAAGGACACTTGGATTCTACGTGATCGCGAGATCGTTCTGGCTACGGATGCTGGCAAGCGCAAGTGTCCGCACCCCCTGCGACTGGTCGATGCCGAGGTATGGGCGCCCCAGGGCGGCCGCCGACGCATCCAGTTCGTGACCAACAACCTGGAGTTGCGCGCCGACCAGATCGCCGCCCTGTACCGGGACCGGTGGCAGGTGGAACTTCTATTCAAGCGCATCAAGCAGAACCTGCGTATTACTTCGTTCGTTGGAACTTCGGCCAACGCGGTGAAGATCCAGATCTACTGCGCCCTGTGCGCGGTCCTGTTGGCCGAAATACTCCGCGCCAAGGCGCGCAAGCAATTGGCCGTGTTGCGCCAGGAAAGGCTTGCCAAGGGCGAGGAGGTGGTTCCGCCAAGGTCTTGGACAGCAAGCGCCGACCCAAGCCGAGCATCGATGGCCTTCTCCAACTTCATGGCCCTGCTGAGGCTGAGCTTGTTCGCCTACCGGGACCTGATGGAGTGGCTCGCCAACCCGTTTCCGGAGCCGAAACGAGGGGAAACGAGCAACGATCTGGGGCCTCTTTTTGGACAGCATGACATCGCGACGGGGTGCGCATGATGGCCCAGGCCGCCGGGGGGGGCTGGTTTTCAGAAACCGAGATTGTCAGCCCAAAAACCGCGATTCCGAAGCAGATTCGTGGTTCGTCAGGACATCCTCAAATCGTTTTGGACAACAGTGATCTGGGATGAATGATGCGGAATCGGCTACCCATACCTCGCCTTCCTCCCGATGTGCAAGGTGGACTCGGTTGGTCAGCAAGTATCCGGCAGGACTGCCCCACCAACCCAACTTGATCGTATCGTGGATCTGCAAGGTATCGGGGACGATCCTCAAGGTCCGCGGGCAAAGAAATTCGATGCTGGCCGGTCCAGTGGATAACTTCCCGCGTATCCGGGTGGTATCGCGGGAAGGTGGGCTTGGGGAGGCCTGGGCGAGGTTGCAGAATATCGTGGCGAAGATGGCGAGAGCCAACGTGATGGTGCGCGGCATGCGGGAAAACATATCAATCGGGAAGGCTTACAAAGTTGGCGCCCTCTCCATCAAACGCCCTACCGCCACCTTCCAGGCCTTCACCAAGGAAGCAGGTTTCACCGGACAAAACCCCGGTCCTCGCCCCAGGATCCATCGCGCTGCCTCGTCGACATCTCCGAAGGGGAGCATGAACTCCACCGAGCCATCGGGGAGATCGCGTACGACCTGATCCGGATGCCACTGGCGTTCGCGCACGTAGGGCGCGCACGATGGATCTGCATGGATGCACGCCCTCAGGTGGGGGCCCGTGAATGCGCCCAGGCACGAGGGAACATCCTTCGCGGGGATGCGGCGGGAACGCTCGGGGCTGACCAGCGCCTTGGACATCCGGGACAGGGCGTATCGACGCAGGATCCGGGAAGGGTCTGCGTCGTCGACGGCCTGGAGGTAGACCATCCCGTCCCAGCTGAACAGCGAATGGGGGTGGACCGTCTTGGGTTCTGCGGAGCTCCCCGGCTTGGTGTACAGAAACGACAATTTCCGTTTCTCGCGGAGTGCCCTGGAAAGAATCGGGGGGAGCTCGGGAGGGAAGGTTCCGGTCAGCCGAGGAAGCGCGGACACCTTCCCCTCCACCGTGTGCGAAACGATGGCCAGATCTCCCATCGCCTTGCCCAATCCGGGATCCAGGAGATAGTTCATGGCCAGGCGCATTCCCGTGGCTCCCGCGAAGCTGCGACTCCATGTCCAGGGAGGATTCCACTCCCTGGCGTAGTTCCACAGATGCACCTTGCGCCCGTACGAGAGGGGGGCACCCATGGACTTGAGGTCCCTGCCCAGACGGTACAGGGTGGTGCGGTCGCATTCGATTTCCTGGAGCAGGTCGCGACTGGCCACGCCCGTTTCTCCCAGGGCGCAGGAGATCAGGAGCCGATTGTGCAGGCAGGCCAACCTGCAAAGACGTTCGCCGAGTTCCGATGGCATGGATCCAAACGTAGCCAGGATTCCAACATGGGTGAAGGGAATGGGGTGATGCGTATTCGGGAAGGGATCCGAAATAGCATTGCAAGTGGGCTTGATTCGATCCACTTTGTGGAGAGCGTCGGGGAATCGTCCGCCATCGATGGTGGAGAGGGGAATTGCCGATTCCGCGACGGTTCGAAGAATTTCCAAAGGATCCTCATGTCGGAACCTTATGCGCAATGGTTTGGAGGAATCGGAGAGGGAAACCCGCCATGGGATTGGCAGCGACGCCTGGGATCCGAAACGCGGATCGGCTCCAGGCTCATCCGCATCCCCACGGGTTTTGGAAAGACGCGGGGAGTCCTGTCCGCCTGGGCGTGGAATCGGCTTGTCCGCAAGGACGGGACATGAAGTTCGACGGGCTTATGGAAGCGATCGCCTCCATCCACCACGAGGCGGCAGGCCGGGCGGCGCAGACCGTCAATCGCGCCTTGGTGCTGCGGAATTGGATGATCGGACGCAGCATCGTCGAGTTCGAACAGGGGGGGGAAGGCCGCGCGGTCTATGGGGAGCGTCTCCTCACGCGGTTGAGCCAGTCTCTCAAATCCAAAGGAGTTCCTGGCTCCAGCCGACAGGAGCTGGGGCGCTACCGGCGCTTGTACACGATCTATCCTCAACTTGGAAACGAATTGCGACCGACAGAGCCGGTCGATTCTGGCGAAAGGGCTCTGGACAAGAAGATTCGACCGACAGTGTCGGTCAAATCCGAAGACGTGGATTCCGCGCGACTCCTATGCCTATCCTGGTCGCACCTCACGGAGCTCCTACAGCTCGAAAATCCAGCCCAAAGGCGATTCTACGAGCTTCAATGCGTGAATGGAAGCTGGTCGGTGCGCGAGCTGCAGCGCCAGATCGGAAGCCTCCTCTACGAACGGACGGGGCTTTCCACCGACAAGGACGGGTTGCTTGCCGAGGCGCGCACCAAAGCCCAGCCGCAGTCCTTGGCAGAGTTGATCCGTAAGCATGCAATGGCAGAGGAATACCAGATTTCAAGGGCACATGGTCGGATGGTGTTGGGGGTGTTGCGCATTACAAAAGACGTGGAGGGAACGATTGCCAATCTCGGAGTCAGGGGTCAGTTTATGAGTTCGACCGCGCCCTGCCCACCGCAGGAAAGCCTGAGAATGAGGGGAAATGTGGGGGAGATCAACGTATCACCAAAGGGTGGACATGCTTACTTCATTTGATGAGTGGTTCTCTGGGATCTGCCGAAGTGTTTCACCATGGGAGTGGCAGCGCGACTTGGCCACAGATTCCACCTTCCATTCGCGAAGCATTCGGATCCCGACCGGATTTGGGAAAACTGCCGGTGTTTTTTCCGCCTGGGCGTGGAACCGGCTTGTCCGCGAGGACGACTCCTGGCCTCGTCGGCTGGTTTGGTGTCTCCCCATGCGCGTCCTGACCGAGCAGATTGCCGCCGAAGTCCGACGTTTCCTCGATGCATCAGGGCGCTCCGACATCCCCGTCGTCACGTTGATGGGCGGGGTCGAAGCCGGGGACTGGCACATCCATCCGGAGCGGGAAGCCGTGTTGGTTGGCACCCAGGACATGCTGCTTTCCCGAGCCCTGAATCGAGGTTACGGTGCCGCTCGTGCCCGATGGCCCATGGACTTCGGTCTGCTCAACCACGATGCACTCTGGGTCATGGACGAGATCCAACTGATGGACGTGGGGCTGGCCACATCCGCACAGATCCAGGCGTTCCGGGAAATGCATGCGAAGCGTTCCATGGGGCGTCTCCGGCCCTGCGGAACCTGGTGGATGAGCGCCACCCAGCAAGCCGCTTGGCTGGAATCCGTCGACACCAAGGCGATGCTGGCCGATCTCCCGGCTCGGACGGAAATTCCGGCAGCCTCCCGACAAGGAGGATTGTGGGGTGTCCGCAAATCGGTTCGAATCGAGCCCTGCACGGATGACAAATCCATCGCCAAGCTGATCCTGGAACGGCACGAGCAGCAGAGCCTGACCCTCGTGGTCCTCAATCGAGTCGAATCCGCCATTTCGGTCTTTGATGCGCTCGAAAAGCTTGCGCCAACGGCGGATCTTCGTCTGGTGCATTCCCGATTCCGCCCTACTGAACGCGCCAAATGGCGCGAGGAATTTCTCGATCGTTCTGGATCCATTCCCGATGGAGGCCGCATCCTGGTGGCAACCCAGGTCGTGGAAGCCGGCGTGGACATCTCCGCCAAGGTCCTTCTCACCGATCTGGCACCTTGGTCCAGCTTGGTCCAACGGTTTGGTCGATGCGCCCGGTATCCTGGTGAGACTGGATCCGTGACCGTCTTGGATCGGGGCTGGACGGAAAAGAGCGAGAAGAACGCTCTTCCATACGACATCCAGGATTTGCTCCGCGCCAAGCAGGAACTTGAGGGGCTGAACGACGTTTCACCTGCAAGCCTCGAAGCACACGAGGAAGGACTCGACAACGACACCCGCGCTCGGCTGTACCCCTACAAACCTCGCCATCTCCTTCTGGAGCAGGATTGGATCGATCTGTTCGATACCTCTCCCGACCTATCCGGAGCCGACCTAGACATTTCACGCTTCATTCGGTCCGGGGAAGAGAATGATTGCCTAGTGTTTTGGCGCGAGATTCCTGCCGAAGGTCCCGACGATTCTTGGAAGCCGACCCGAGATGAGCTTTGCCCGGTGCCGGTACATAAAGCACAAGAATGGCTCTGCGGGTCGAAGAAGGAACGGCACGTCAAGACACGAACCGTCGGTGGCAAGTCTGTCAAGGTCGGATGGGTTTGGGATTGGGTCGATGGCCGGTGGAAGAGCAGAACTGAGCGAGGAGATCTCCTTCCGGGCCGGATCGTACTGGTGGATGCGGTGTTCGGGGGATACTCGCAGGAACGCGGATGGGACCCCGACAGCAAGCCCGTGCATATCGTTCCAG
>Ga0209098_1002750_pt1 | contig 15235 bp, 2 predicted proteins | sample AD_JPNHW1_MetaG_FD_184429 | JGI IMG/M metagenome (GOLD analysis project Ga0209098, IMG submission 184429) | Active sludge microbial communities of municipal wastewater-treating anaerobic digesters from Japan - AD_JPNHW1_MetaG (SPAdes) (version 2) | ecosystem: Engineered > Bioreactor > Anaerobic >... | reverse complement strand
CGACCGACCCGACCTTTCCGGCCGCACCGAGTTCGGACACTGGGAAATGGACACGATCGTCTCCGGCATGCACGGCCAGGGCGGACTCCTGGTCCTCATCGAGCGCCAGACCCGCTTCTATCTGATCGCCAAGCTGCGCCGCATCAACCAGCTCGAAGTCCTGCGTGCCCTCCGCGCGCTCATCCGCAGCGGCCAGATGAAGACGGTCCGCTCCATCACCACCGACAACGGCTGCGAGTTCCTCGACACCCAGCGCATCGAAACCCTTTTCTCCCAGCTCAACGCCATCCTGAAGGTCTACTACACCCACGCCTATGCCGCCTGGGAAAAGGGGTCCGTCGAAAACGCCAACCGCCACGTCCGCCGCTGGTACCCCAAGGGCACCGACTTCAGCCGCGTCTCGGCCCGCGCCATCCAGACCCTTCAGTGCTTCATCAACTCCATCCCCCGACTAACCTTGAAAGGAGCCTCCGCCCATGAAGCTGTTCTCGCTGCTGCCTAAACGCCTGATCCATTTCGCTTGTAATTCGCCCGCGCCCGCGGGAACGCGGGCCGCGCGCGATCGCGGGACGGTCGGCCAAGCGGCGGCGGCGACCGCGCGGCGCTACGGCAGGCGATACCAGGAATGGATTTGCGGATACAGGCCCGTCGGCGCCTGGCCGGGGCCGCCGAGCGCCTTGACCACCGTCGCCGAATCCGAGGATTGCCGCACGTACCAGTTGCCGCTGGCCGCGTGGTACACGGCCAGATCGGCCAAGCCGTCGCCGTCGTAATCCGCCGGCACCGGCACCACCGCCGGCCAGCCGAACGCCAGCACGAGGCTGCCGCCGCCGCTGTAGCGCACGTACCAAGTCGCCGACGCCCGGTGGAAGACGGCGACGTCCGCCTGCCCGTCCCCATCGTAGTCCGCCGGCACCGGCACCGCCGACGCCCAGCCCCACGGCACCACCTGCGGAACAATTGCCCCGCGCCGTCCGGACAGATCCACGAGGTACCAATTGCCGCTGGCCGGATGATACACCGCCACGTCCGTCCGCCCGTCGCCGTCGTAATCCGCCGGCGCCGGCACAACCGCCGACCAGCCCCACGACAAGTCGTAGTCGCCGTCCGTCGAGCACCGGAACGACCAGCGCCCGCCGTTCGTCCGGTCGAACACCGCCAGATCCGCCCGCCCGTCGCCGTCGTAGTCGCCCGGCACCGGCGCCGCCGCGGCGGAGCCGAGATGCTCCCGGCGATCCGCGCCGCCGGCGGACGGCTGGATATACCAATCGCCCGCCGCGGGATGGTACACCGCCAGGTCGGCCCGCCCGTCGCCGTCGTAGTCCGCCGGCACCGGCACCGTCGCCGACCAGCCGTACTGCGCATCCCAGCGGGAGTCCACCCGGTACGACCGGAAGTTCCACGCCGCGTTCGTCGCCGCGAACGTGGCCAGTTCCCCTTGCCCGTCGCCGTCGTAATCCGCCGCATTCACCGCCGGCGTGACGACCCGTTCCACGAGCGAAGCCCAGCTCAGGCCATGGTCGTTCCATGCGAAGACCCGCAGCCAATACGGCGTTTCGTCCAGCAACCCATCCACCTGCGCGTTCGTCGCCGCACCCGCGTCCAGGAACTCGTAGCCCGGCACGTGCGCCGCGAAGTTCGCGTCGCGTCCCGCCTCGAGGAAATACGCCGTCGCGTTGGACACCGCCTGCCAGCGCGCCGTCAGCCGATCCAGCAGCACGTTCGTCGGCGCCAGCTGCACCGGCGCGTCCAGCCACAGGTATTCGAACGCGTTGCTCAGCACCATGAAGCCGCCCGTGCCCGAGGCCACCTCCACGTCGCCTGTCGCCGTGCCCGGCGCCGCTTCGGCCAGCACCGTCACCGCGTTCGCGCTCTGCGTCACGATGGTCGCCGCCACGCCGCACAGCGCCACGCTGGCGACGTCCGTCCCGTCGCCGAGCGCGATGCCCTGGATCGTCACTTCGATCCCGCCGCCCACGTTCGCCGCCGCCGGCGCCACGTTCGTGATGAGCCCGCCCACGCGCCACTCGTTCGTCACCGCCGCTGCGTTCCAGTTCGAATCCCCTTCCTGATAGGCCACCATCCGCACCACCCCGGAATTCGTGAAAACAATGGCATGCGTTTCCTCGTTGAACACCGCGAGCTCCGACGTCAAGTTCGTCAATGCCACCACGAATCCACTCGATGCCTGCACGCTGACCGTCGTGGACTCCCCCAGGATAAACGCGGTGCCGCTCACCGGCAGCAGCTCGATCGTCTGGTCCGCCTTCGCCGCCGCCACCGTTGCCGTCGCCGCCGTCGCCAGATACAGGTCGTCCTGCGCCTTCGTCGCCACCACCGTGATCGTCCCGGTCCCGACCGTGACCGCCAGATTCGTGCCCCCGACGATCGCGCCCGGCCCGGCCGTCACCGCATAGCTCACCGCGCCCGTCCCCGATCCGCCGGAAACCGCCAATCCATTGGTCGTCCCAACGGTTTGCGGACTCGCCGGCGCAAACGCCAGCGCAGCTTGTTCCGCGTGCAGATACTCGAACGCGTTGCTCTTCACCGTCGTGCCGTAGCTCGTCGACTGCACCACCACGTCGCCCTGTCCTGCCACTGCCGCCGCCCCCGCCACCACCACCACCTGTGTCGCGTTCTGGCTCTGGATCGATGCCGCCACCCCGCCCAGCGTCACGCTCGTGATGTCCGTCCCGTTGCCGAGATTGTAGCCCAGGATCACCACTTCGTAGCCGCCGGTCCAGGAACCAGACAACGGCGCCACGCCCGGATTCGTCGCCACCGTCGGCGCCCACATGGCGATGTTCGCGGCCGGAATGCCTCCGGCGGTCGAAAACTGCCCGCCCGCATAGAGCGCCGTCCCGTCGTGCGCCAAGCTCCAGACCGTGCTATTCACGCCGCTGCCCAGCGCCGACCAGGCCGTCCCGTTCCACTTCGCCACGTAGCTTCCGGGCGTGGTGAACTTCCCGCCCGCGTAGAGGTTCGTTCCGTCGTGCGCCATCGCAAACGAATCGTCGCCCACGCCGCCGCCCACGTCGGTCCAGCTTGATCCGTCCCACTTCGCCACGCGGGCCTTTCCTCCCCCGTCCCAGAACATGCCGCACGCATACAGGTACGTCCCGTCGTACTGCAGATCATACACGCTGGCCGACGGGTCCCCGATCCCGCTACCCATGGCCGACCAGCTCGTCCCATCCCACTTCGCCACGTTCATGACCGCCACCCCGCCGGCATTCGTGAATTGCCCGCCCACGTATAGGTTCGTGCCGTCGTGCGCCAGACAGCACGCACTGGTGTTCAATCCCGAGCCGAGATTCGTCCAGCTTGTCCCGTCCCACTTCGCCACGTAGTTGGCGGCCACTCCGCCCGCGTTGGTGAACCCACCCACGACGTACACGTCCGAGCCGACGCAAAGCACGCCCTGAGCGTTGTACCCCAGAAGACCGCTGCCGAGGGACGACCAACTGGTTCCGTTCCACTTGGCAACATAGGAGGCCGCCACCCCGCCCGCCCAGCCAAAGCTGCCTACGGCGTACAGGTTCGTTCCATCGCTGGACAAGCCGTACACGTTGTTGTCCAACGAGGTGCCCAGGTTCGTCCAGCTCGTGCCGTTCCACATGGCCACTCGGTTGGCCGGCTGCCCTCCGGCCTGCGTAAACATGCCGCCCGCATACAGATTCGCCCCGTCATGCACCAGCGAAAGGGGAGTGCCATTTAACCCGCTGCCGAGGTTCGTCCAGATGGTGCTGCCCGTGGTCCAGCCGATCTGCCCGGGCGGATTGTACGTGTAGGCGTCCGGCAGGGTCGTCTCGCCGTTGTCCGACGTCTGCACCACGATGTCCACCGTTCCCGATCCCGCCGCCGCCGGCACTATGATCGTGAACCAGTTCGCCCCGGAGGCCACCGGCACTACACCTACCCCTCCCACCCGCACGTTCGTGATCGATCCAAAAGACCCGTTGGTGACCGTGATCACGTTCCCGCCCGCCTGCGGCCCGGAATAGACCGAAAGCTGAAAGACCGAGCCATGCAGCCCGAAAGTGTAGCCCGACACCGGACTGTTGTTGGCCGTATGGCACGTCGGCGCGAACGTGCCGATGGCCGAAGCCGTGAACACCACCGGAACGTTGCTCGCCGTGCCCGGCTGGACCGTCAGCCCCGCCAGCGCCGACACGTTGAACGCCGCCGCTCCCGCGTCCGAATTCATCGCCGCCGCGATCGTCAGCGCCTCCGTCCCGGAATTGGTGACGGTGAAGACGTTCGTCTGAGCCGCGCCCAGCGGCAGCGGCCCGAATGCCGCGCCGGAAACCAGAATGGCCGCGCCTTCGTAGGTGAAGGCGCCGATCTTCGCCGTCTCCCCGTAGCCCGTCGAGAATACGCGCACGTCGCCGCGCCCCGGCACCGCCGCCGCCCCCGCCCGCACCACCACCTGCGTCGCGTTCTGGCTCAGAATCGTGGCCGCCACCCCGCACAGCGTCACGTTCGTCACGTCGTCCAGCGTGCCGTCGCACAGGTTCGTGCCGCTGATGACGACCGCATAGCCGCCGGTCCACGAGCCGCTGGCCGGTTCGACGCCGGAAGCGCCGGCCGAGGCGGGATACCGATACGTGTTCGTGGCCATGGGCGATCCGCCGAACGCGTACAGGGCGTCATTCGGATTGGCCAGCAACAGGTTGCCCCAGGCGCGCGGCAATCCCGCCACCTCCGTCCAGCCGGTTTCATCGAAGCGATAGACGTTCGTGTGCTGGACGGGCATCGGCATCCCAAATCCGACGTCCTCTTCGGTTTGCCCGCCGGCCACGAACAAGGCGCCATCCCGCGCGGCCACGCCCGGGGATCCCCGCGGCGCCGGCAACCCCGCCACTTCCGTCCAATTCGTCCCGTCGTACCGGTACACGTTGGTGCTGAAGTTTTCGCCATACGTCGAATCCACGCCGGCCACCGCGTAGAGATAGCCGCCGCACGCGGCCGCCCCCATGCTGTCGCGGGGCGCCGGCAGTCCCGCCACCTCCGTCCAACTCGTCCCGTCGAAGCGATACACGTTCGTCTTGGGACCGTAATAGCCGCCGCCGATCACGTAGAACGCGCCGGCGTACGTCGCCCCCGCCATGTCCCAGAACGTGTTGGGCATCCCGGCCACTTCCTCCCAACCCGCGCCCGTGAACCGATACACGTTCGTGCGCGAACTCGAGCCGTCCGGCGAACCGCCCGCGACGATCAGCGCGCCGTTCACCTCGCCGGCCACCGCCTGGAACCGCGCCGCCGGCAGCCCCGGCACTTCCGTCCAGCTCGTGCCGTCGTAGCAATAGACGTTCGTCTGGCCGACGCCAGAATCGTTCGCCCCGCCCACGCCGTAGATCCGGTTGCTCAACACCCCGGCCCCCATGTCGAATCGCGTCGTCGGCAACCCCGCCACCTCCACCCATTGGCTCCAATCCGGTTCCCCGCCGATCTGGCCCGCCGGACGATAGGCGTAGGCGTCCGCCAACGTCGTTTCGCCGTTGTCGCTCGTCTGCACCACCACGTCCACCGTTTCCGCCGCCCCCGCCGCCGGCATCGCGACCGTGAACCAGCTTGTCCCCGAATCGAGAATCGTCGCCGGCGCGCCGCCGACCAGCACGTTCGTGATCGTCCCGAAATTCCCGTTCGTGAACGTCACCACGTTGCCGCCGGCGAAGGGGCCGATGTCGGGGGCGACGCTGAACACCTTCACGACGTTCGTGACATCCGCCGCGGCTTCGTAGTCGCCGTCGCCCGTCTGCGACGCCACCACGGCCACGTCGCCCGGCCCGCCGAACGTCAGGTTGGTGCCGCCCGCAAGGCTGCCGGGGCCGGAAACCACGCTGAACGCCACCGGATTGCCCGAGCCCCCGCCCAACGCCGACAGGCCGACGCTGGCCGTTGTCTTTTGCGGAGGGATCGGATCGAAGACGATGGCCTGCGGCGCCTTCGTCGCGACGTAGGTGTTCGTCGCGGCCGGCGCCGGATTCCAGTTGGCATCTCCCGCCTGCGACGCCACCACCACCACGGCGCCCGCGCCGGTGAAGGAGAGATTCGTGCCCCCGGCGAGCGTCGCCGGCCCCGACGCTACGGCGAACGTCGCGGGCAACCCGCTCGAGGCCGAGGCGGACAAGCCCGCGCTGGCCGACATCGCGAACGCGCTCCCGTTGGTCGGCAGGAAGTCCGCAATGGTCTGGTCGGCTTTCGCCGCCGCGACCGTCGCCGTCGCCGCCGTCGCGAAGTAGCCGTCATCCTGCGCCTTCGTCGCCACCACCGTGATCGTCCCGCTTCCGGCCGTGACCGCCAAGTTCGTGTTCCCGATGATCGTCCCCGGCCCCGCCGTCACCGCGTAGCTCACCGCGCCCGTGCCCGACCCGCCGGAAACCGCCAGCGCGTTCGTCTTTCCGTACGCCTGCGGACTCGCCGGCGCGAACGCCAGCGCCGCTTGTTCCGCGCGCAGATATTCGAACGCGTTCGACTTCACCGTCGTCCCGCAGCTCGTCGATTGCACCACCACGTCGCCCAACCCCGCCGCGCCCAGAGCCGCCCGGACCCACACGCGCCGGTCCGTCTGGTTCGTGATCGTCGCCGCCACCCCGCACAGCGTCACGTTCGTGATGTCCGCCCCGTTGCCGAAGTTCGTGCCCGTGATGACCACGCCGTAGCCGCCCGTCCACGATCCCGACGACGGCATCACCCCGGTGACCGTTTCCGTGGTTGGATACTCAAACACCGTGTTGGTGGCCGTGAAGGAAGCCGCCCCGCCGATGGCATACACGTGGCCGCCGAGCTCGGCGGCGGCCAAGTCGCGCCGCGCCGCCGGCAACGGCGCCGTCTCCGTCCAGTTCGTCCCGTCGAATGCATACACGTTGGTCCTGGCCCACGAATACAACCCGCCCACCGCGTATATCTTCCCGTCCATCGCGGCGGAACCCATGTACGAGCGCGGCTCCGGCAATCCGGCCACGGCGGTCCACTCCGTCCCGTCGAACCTGAACACGTTCGTCACGCCGTTGGTGCCGCCTCCGATGGAATAGAGTTGGCCGTTCAACTCCTCCACCGCCATCCCTTCCAACGCCAACGGCAATCCGGCCACTTCGGTCCAATTCGTCCCGTCGAAAGCGTACACGTTGGTCTGCATTCCCGTCCCGGCCGTCGTGCTGCTGTTTCCGCCCACCGCATAGATTTTCCCGTTCAACACGCCCGCGCTCATCCGGGTGCGCGCCGCCGGCAGGCTCACCGACGACGACCAGGTCGTGCCGTTGAAGGCGTAGACGTTTGCGTAAACCATCGCGGCCGAATGCCCGCCGATGGAATAGAGCGTCCCGTTCAGCACCGCAAACGCCACGTTGCGCCGGACGGCCGGGAAGGACGCCGAATTCTGCCAATTCGTTCCGTCGAAGGCGTAGAAATTCGTCAAAATCGTGGCCGTTTGCCCCCCACCCACGTGGATCTTGCCATTCAGCACGGCGGCATCCATCGACCGCATCGCCCCCGGCATCCCCTCCACCTCGCCCCAGCGCGACCAGTCCGTCAGGATCTCGCTGTCGATGATCCACCCCGCCGGGTTGTACGCGTAGGCATTGGCCAGCACCGTCTCCCCGTTGTCGCTCGTCTGCACCGCCACGTCCACCGTTCCCGCCGCGCCCGCCGCCGGCAGGATGACCGTGAACCAGCTCGCTCCCGAATCGAGAATCGTCGCCGCGACTCCGCCAACCCGCACGTTCGTGATCGTCCCGAAATTCCCGTTCGTGAACGTCACCGCGTTCCCGCCGCCCAACGGCCCCGCAGTCATCGAGGCCGCAAAGCACGACCCCGCCAGATTCACGGCGTATGCCGCCGTCGGCGAGTCGTTGCTGATCGTCAGCGACCCCGCGAAACTCCCCGCCGCGTCCGGCGCGAACCGCACCGTGAACTCGCTCGCTCCGCCCGCCGCCACCGACGCCGGCATCCCCGCAATCTCAAATCTCGCATCCGAAATCCCAACTCCCGAAATGTTCAACGTCTCATTGCCGTTGTTGGTGATGCTGAACGTGTTCGTCCAAGATGCCCCGACGGGCAGCGTCGCGAACTTCGTCCCGTTCGCCACCGCGGCCGCATCGCCGCTGGCCACCACGGCCCCGTTCGTGCCCAGTACGCTCATGCCCGGCGCGTTGTAGGTGAACGCGTTGCTCTTCACGGTCTCGCCGAAACTGGTCGATTGCACGCGCACGTCCCCCAGCCCGCCGCTCAGCGCCGACCCAGCCGTCACCACGACTTGCGTGGCGGATTGGCTGACGATCGCCGACGCCGACGCCCCGCAGATCGTCACGTTGGTGATGTCCGCGCCGTTGCCCAGGTTCGTCCCGGTGATGACCACCGGATAGCCGCCCGCCCCGGAGCCCGATTCGGGGGACACGCCGGAGGATTCAACGATTTCCGGCCCCCACTTTGCCACACCATTGGCCGCCACGCTCCCCACGTTCGTGAAATAGCCGCCCGCGTACAAGTTCACCCCGTCGTGCGCCAGAACAGCTCCGGGGAAGTTCGTCCCGACGTCGCCCACGTTCGTCCAGCTCGCACCATTCCACATGGCGATGCGGTTCGCCGCCACGCCACCCGCGTTCGTGAACACGCCGGCGACATACAAGTTCCTTCCGTCATGCACGGACCTACTGACGCTAGAGCCCTGCACGCCGCTGCCCAGGTTCGTCCAGCTCGCGCCATTCCACATGGCGATGCGGTTCGCCGCCACGCCGCCCACGTTCGTGAAAGTGCCCCCCGCATACAGATTCGTCCCATCTTGCGCCAGGGTGTAAACACAAGCTCCAGCATTCGCGCCGCCCATGCCCGCCCAGGTTCCCGTGTCTGCGGGATTCCGCATCGCCAAGTTGGTAATCGCCACGCCGCCCATCGTTCTGAAACCGCCGCCCGCATACAGTGTCCCGCCCATGTACTCCATGTCATATATCAAATTCGCCTGGGCGCCGAACCCTGCCTCCGAGTTGCTCCACGTGGTCCCATTCCACGTGCCAACTCCGGCCATGTTGGCGGGAATTCTTCGCCTGTCATACCCGCAGTAGAGGTTCGTTCCGCCGAATGCCAAAGCAAAAACCTGAACGCTCACCCCGGTGCCCAGATTGGTCCACGTTGTTCCATTCCACATGGCGATGTGGTTCGCCGCCACGGCGCCCGCGTTCGTAAACGTGCCGCCCGCATACAGGTTCGTCCCGTCATGCGCCAGGTCGTACACATAGCCGCCGTTCGCGCTGCCCAGACCGCTGCCCAGATTCGTCCACGTCCCGCCGGCCGGATCCCACATGGCCACGTTGAAGGTGGTCACGCCGCCCATGTTCGTGAAGCCCCCCCCCGCGTACAAGCGCGTTCCATCACACGCCAGGGCGAACACGTTCTCTGATCCACCCGTTGCGCTCAACCCGCTGCCCAGGTTCGTCCAGCTATACGGCCCATACGCCGTCCCGCCGATTTCTCCCGCCGGGTTGTACGCATAGGCGTTGGCCAGCACCGTCTCCCCGTTGTCGCTCGTCTGCACCACCACGTCCACCGCGCCCGCCGCGCCCGCCGCCGGCATCGCGACCGTCACCCAGCTCGCGCCCGAATCGAGGATCGTCGCCGCCACGCCCCCCACCAGCACGTTCGTGATCGTCCCGAAATTCCCGTTCGTGAACGTCACCGCATTCCCGCCGCCCAACGGCCCCGCAGTCATCGAGGCCGCAAAGCACGACCCCGCCAGATTCACGACGTACGCCGCCGTCGGCGAGTCGTTGCTGATCGTCAGCGTCCCCGCGAAGCCGCCCGCCGCGTCCGGCGCAAACCGCACCGTGAACTCGCTCGCTCCGCCCGCCGCCACTGTCGCCGGCAGTCCGGCGATCTCAAATCTCGCATCCGAAATCCCAACTCCCGAAATGTTCAACGTCTCATTGCCATTGTTGGTGATGCTGAACGTGTTCGTCCACGAGGCCCCGACGGGCAACGTCGCGAACTTCGTCCCGTTCGCCAACGCGGCCGCATCGCCACTGGCCACCGCCGCCCCGTTCGTGCCCAGTACGCTCATGCCCGGCGCGTTGTAGGTGAACGCGTTGCTCTTCACGGTCTCGCCGAAACTGGTCGATTGCACGCGCACGTCCCCCAGCCCGCCGCTCAACGCCGCCCCAGCCGTCACCACGACTTGCGTGGCGGATTGGCTGACAATCGCCGACACCGCCGCCCCGCAGATCGTCACGTTGGTGATGTCCGCGCCGTTGCCCAGATTCGTCCCGGTGATAACCACCGGATAGCCGCCCGCCCCGGAACCCGATTCGGGGGACACGCCGGAGGATTCAACGATTTCCGGCCCCCACTTCGCCACGCAACGGGCCGCCACGCCCCCCACGTTCGTGAAAGAGCCGCACGCGTACAAGTTCACCCCGTCGTGCGCCAGGGCAGCGGCGTAGAAGTTTGTCCCGACGTCGCCCACGTTCGTCCAGCTCGCGCCATTCCACATGGCGATGTTGTTCACCGCCACGCCACCCGCGTTCGTGAACACGCCGGCGACATACAAGTTCCTTCCGTCATACAGGGCTCTATAGACTTGATCGCCCTGCACGCCGCTTCCCAGGTTCGTCCAACTCGAGCCATTCCACATGGCGATGTTGTCAACCGCCACGCCCCCCACGTTCGTGAATGTGCCGCCCACGTACAGATTCGTCCCATCTTGCGCCAGGGTGAAAACAGAAGCGCCGCCCATGCCCGCCCAGGTTCCCGAGCCTGCGGGATTCTGCATCGCCAAGTTGGTAACGGCCACGCCGCCCAGCGTTCTGAAACACCCGCAGGCATACAGTGTCCCGCCAACGTACTCCACGTCGAATAGCAAATACCGAAAATTGATGGGAGATGCCACCGAATTGCTCCACGTGGTCCCATTCCACGTGCCTACTCCGCCTCTGTTGTTGGAAGAATATCGCCCGTCATACGCGCAGTAGAGGTTCGTTCCGCCGAAAGCCAAATCCCAAACCGGATAGTTCTCCCCGGCGCCCAGATTGGTCCACGTTGTTCCATTCCACATGGCGATGCGGCTCGCCGCCACGGCGCCCGCGTTCGTGAAGCTGCCGCCCGCATACAGATTCGTTCCATCATGCGCCAGGGCGTACACCAAGCCGACGTTCGCGCTGCTCAGACCGCTGCCCAGATTGGTCCACGTCCCGCTGGCCGGATCCCACATGGCCACGTTGAAGGTGGTCACGCCACCCATGTTCGTGAAGTCCCCTCCCGCGTACAAGCGCGTTCCATCGCACGCCAGGGTGTACACGGAGTCTGGTCCAGCCGATCCGTGCATCCCGCTGCCCAGGTTCGTCCAGCTATACGGCCCATACGCCGTCCCGCCGATTTCTCCCGCCGGATTGTACGCGTAGGCGTTGGCCAGCACCGTCTCCCCGTTGTCGCTCGTCTGCACCACCACGTTCACCACGCCCGCCGCGCCCGCCGCCGGCATCGCGACCGTGAATCCGCTTGTGCCCGAATCCAAAATCGTCGCCGCCACCCCGCCGACCAGCACGTTCGTGATCGTCCCGAAATTCCCGTTCGTGAACGTCACCGCGTTGCCGCCCGCGAACGGCCCCGCATTCGTCGAGGCCGCAAAGCACGACCCCGCCAGATTCACGACGTACGCCGCCGTCGGCGAGTCGTTGCTGATCGTCAGCGTCCCCGCGAAACTCCCCGCCGCGTCCGGCGCAAACCGCACCGTGAACTCGCTCGCTCCACCCGCCGCCACCGACGCCGGCAGGCCCGCAATCTCAAATCTCGGATCTGAAATCCCGAATCCCGAAATCGTCAGCGTTTCGAGGCCCCCGTTCGTGATGCCGAACACGTTCGTCCACGATGCCCCGACGGGCAGCGTCGCGAACTTCGTCCCGTTCGCGGCCTGTGCCGCATCGCCGCTGGCGATCGTCGCCCCGTTCGTTCCCCGCACGACCAGCTCCGGTTCGACGGCGAAGGCCGTTCCCGAAAGGTTCAAGACGTAGGGATTGGGAAAGCCGTCGTTGGCAATCGCCACCGAGGCCGTGTAGACCCCGGCGGAAGGCGGCGTGAAACGGACCAGAATGTTGCTGAAGCCCCACTCGGCCAGCCCCGTCGGCATGCCCTCGATCGAGAAGGCCGCGGCCCCGGCGCCGGTCACGTCCACCGCCCCGACGACGAGCGTGCCATTGCCCGAATTCTCGGTGACGGCCAACTCGTTGGTCAACGTCTGCCCCGCCGCCACCGTCCCGAAGTCGGTCTCGTTCGTCGACGTCGGCGCCGCCCCGTTCGGAATCTCGTAGGTCCAGTTGGTCGAATCCGTATAGATGGCGAATATCGCCCCGACATAGGAGTAATAAAACACGTTCGACTTCACCGTCTCGCCTTGGCTGGCCGAAAAAACGCGCACGTCGCCAAACCCCATCGTGCTGGCGGCCCCGGCCGTCACGACCACCGACGTCGCCGTCTGGCCCGCCTGGATGGCCGCCGGCACCCCGCAGAGCGTCACGTTGGTGATGTCCGCCCCGTTGCCGAGATCCGTTCCATATATCGCCACCGAATAGCCGCCTGCCACGTCGCCCATGGCCGGCGACACGCCCGTGGAACCCCGCCGATAGTAGCGCGTTTCCGCGGACAGCGGCGAACCGCCCGCGACGTACAGCTGGTTGCTCACCACGCCGGCGGCCGCGTCGGAAAACGCCGAGCCCAGGCCGATCTGCTCCGTCCAGTTCGTGCCGTCGAACGCGTAGACGTTGGTGGCGTTGACGTAGGAGCCGTCCTTCCCGCCGATCACCAGGATCTTGTTGCTCTGCACGCATACGGCCGGATTGTAGCGCCACGCCGGCATGTTTCCCGCCGCCGTCCAACTGGTGCCGTCGAATTTCAAGATGCCGGAGTTCTGCGTTCCGCCGCTCAACAGCCCGCCTATGAGGTACAGGACGTTGCCCAGCGTCGCGGCGGAACAGCCATACCGCGCCGCGGGCAGGGCCGCCGCGGTCGTCCAGTTCGTGCCGTCGAAGCATAACGTCGTGCCCACCATCGTCCCCGTGTCGTCGCTCCCGCCGATCACGTAGGCCTTGCCGTTCAGCACGGCGCAACCAAACGCGTGCCGCCCGGCCGGCAGCGAACCCACCGTCGTCCAGGACGTCCCGTCGTAGCGATACACCGAGTTTTGCGCCACGCCTGCGGGCGAAGTCCCGCCGGCGGAATACAGATAACCGCCCAAGTCGAAGACGCCCGGAATGCTGAGCGCCTGGGAAAGCGCCGCGCAAGTCGTCCAATTCGTGCCCCCGTCGTAGCGAAACACCGAATTGCTCGCCTGGCTGTTCATGCCCCCCACCACGTACAAGCTGTCGTTCCAGGTCGCGTATCCGGGCGAATACCGCGCCGAAGGCAGATTGGCCTTGCTGGTCCAGCCTTCAGAAAAGTTGTCGAAGATGACTCCGCCTTGCGCCGCCGCCGCCAAACCCAACAGCCCGCACGCCCCGGCCCGAACCGGAGAAGAAATGCGCGACAAACCCATGGTCATGCCCCGGAACAAACCGAATCCTCTCATGCCTCTCCTCCTCGCGGATGGACCACCGCCCATTGCTTGCAGCCCAACGTTTTCAGTATGCGCGCCGCCGAAACACAAATGCAACGCCAAATGAATTAATATGTAATACATGATTGGACAATATGCGGTTGCCGGCGCGCGGAGCCTGCCGTTGTCCAGTCTCGATCTCGGGCAACGCACAACGAAACGGAAACTTGTTCAGACCGGGATCCCGGTCCGAGAAGAAGGCATTCAAGCGCCTTGGGAGGCGCCGCTTTCGCCAGGTCGAAATCTCGGCGCGCGGTAGCGGCCGAAGTTCTTGGTGTAGCTGCGCAGGAAGAAACCGCGCAGCGCCGGGCGACGGGCCAAGCCTTGCAGCGCCCCGTCCACGAGCGCGAGCTGCAGCAGCAGCAACACCGCGTAGAGCGCCACGGCCCACAGCAGCGCCAGTCCGATCCCCCACGGCCCCGGCAACGGCAGCACCCGGCGCCCCAGCAGCCGGACGAACCAAACGAGCCACCCTGCCGTCAACGCCAGGTTCAGCCCCAGGTGGATCGCCATGAGCGGAATCGAAATCTGGATGGCCTGCGCCGGACACAGCTGGATGCAGCGGTAGCAGCCCGCGCAATTCGCGCCCCAGCGCGGCCGCGCCGGCGCGCCCTCCAGATGGATCGCCCGCACGGGACACGCCGCCGCGCATTGGCCGCACGCCGTGCAGCGGTCGTCGGCGATGAAGAATTTTCCCATGAACCGCCGGCCGATTCGTCGGAACAGCCACGCGATCGGCCGCGACCACAGCCGGTGGACGAACGCGCAATGGAAACGCGTGGGCGAAGCCGACAGCCCGTTTTCCGCAAACGCCCGCGCGGCCTCGTCGCCCCGGGCCAGCGCCGCGGCGAGATCGTCGTCTTGCGGCGGAGCGCCCGCCAGCAGCCAGTTGTCGGGATAGACCGCCTCGCCGCTGGCGACCACCCGATAGCCGCGCCGCCGCAAAACGCGCTCCACTTCCCCCACGCCCTGCGCCCCGAACCCGCCGCAGGTCGCCAACACCGCCGCCCGCGCGCCGGCGGCCTTCGGCAGGCTCCGCGCGTAGTCCAAGACGAAATGCGGCGCCGCCCACGCCCAGATCGGAAACGCCACCACCGTCAGGTCCGGAATCTCGCGCGGCGGCTGCGTCGCGGCCGAGAGAACCTGCGTCGCAACGTCGTGCCCCGCCGCCTGCCAGCGCGCCGCGACGACCCCAACCGCCCGCGCCGTGTTCCCCGTCCCCGAAAAATAATGGATGACCGCCTTCATGCCCAACCACTCTAGCCGTTCTCCGCCCCGCCGACCAGCCCCGATGCGGTTCGCGCGGCCGGTTTTCCACGGAGTGGAAAAAGTGTGTTGTCCTGAAATAGATTGTCACTTCACATGCGGAGCAGCAGAGTGAAGACGACGAAGAGATACAGCGCGGCGTTCCAGCGGCAGGTGCTCGACGAGATCGCCCGGGGCAAGTTCGGCTCGATTCATCAGGCGGGCCAGACGTACGGGCTCGGGATGCCGACGGTCTACCGCTGGATTCGGGCCCATGGCCGGGAGGAGCTCCTGTCCAAAAGGATAAGGATCGAAACGATGGAAGAGCGCGGCGAATTGAAGGAGTCCCAAAAGCGGATCCGGGAGTTGGAAGCGGCCTTGGCGGATGCGCTCATGGACCGGTATCTGGGAGAA